>Ga0187892_10011112_pt1 | contig 11164 bp, 9 predicted proteins | sample MA1701073metaG_FD_139345 | JGI IMG/M metagenome (GOLD analysis project Ga0187892, IMG submission 139345) | Bio-ooze microbial communities from a basaltic lava cave in the Kipuka Kanohina Cave System on the Island of Hawaii, USA - MA170107-3 metaG ... | reverse complement strand
CTTGTCCGCGGTCAGCGTGATGCCCGCAGCACTTGCACCGTTGCTCACCACGCCCGCGGCGGTGTTGGTCAGCGTGCCCGTGCCCGCGTTGAGCGTCACCCCGCCCGGACCGGTGATCGTCGAAGCGTTGGTCAGGCCGGCCGAGGTCAGCGTCACCGCGCTCGCGCTGCCCGCCGTCACCACCGCGTTCAGCGAAAGCGTGCCGGAGGTCGTCAGGGTGACGTCTCCCGCGCCTCCCGTCACGGTCATCCCCGTCACGCTCGTCCCGCCGACAGCCGTCGTATCAAGCGCAGTGACGTTGACGCTGCTCCCCGAGCCATTGTTGATGAAGATCCCGCCGGTGAGGGTGGTTGCAGCGACATTTGTCAGACCGGTCGTCTGGATGGGCGTCGCCGACGCGCCGATACCGCTGCCCGCCTTGAGAATCAAGCCGCCTGGCGTGGCACTTCCCATGGTGATGGTGCCAACCCCTGTAATCGCGCCCACCAAGCTACTCTCGCTATCCGCAATCAACGTCACGTTGCCGCCGGAAGCCGAAAAGTTGAGGCCGGCAGTGAGAATAATGTCGTTGTGTGCTCTGAGTGTCAGGCTGTTGCTGTTTGCAGGCGCACTAACCGTATTAGCAACCGTAATGTTTCCAGGTTGTTCGATTGGAACTCCCGTACCACCAGTCTGTACGATGACGTTGGAAGTAACTAACTGGGATTCCAGCGTCGCAACTAGCAGTATCGCGTTATTTACATTGGACGTATCGGTGAACGGATTACCGACCGGCGGAGGCCCCCCGACAATGGTGACGGTGTCAGCGACACCGATCTCAATTGTGAGGTCATTCGGGTCCAACAACAGGGTTCCCGACGCACCGCGTGGTGCGGTGAGATTCACCACACCACGGAAGTCAAGATAATTCTTTCCGGATACCTCGGAGAAGCCACCACCTCCGCTTTGCGCACCACCTCGAGCACTGATCGTTCCGTAAAACTTGGTCCAGTCGTCCGCCCAAACGATCACCTTGCCACCGTCGCCCTCGGTCACCGCGTTCGCCCGGATCATCGCCTCGCGCCCGACGAAGGTGCGCTGGGCGTTCTGCACTGCCGGGTTCCCGCCCTGGAAGTCCCCCCCTACCAGCACCGTCCCGCCGCCGCGCTCGCCCGAGGCGTCCACGCTCGCCGCGCCGATCAGCCCGACCTGTTTCGCGAGCAGCTGGATCTCGCCGCCCTTCGCTTCCTCGCCCTTCGCCTCGACTACGCCCTGCGCAAGGAGCGTCCCGGTCTCGCCCTGCACCGTGACTGCGCCGCCCTTGGCGCCGCTCGCCTCGACGCGGCTCGTGGCATCGAGCGTGACGTCCTTTACCGCCTTGAGGATGACCTTGCCGCCGTCGCCCACTTCGGCACGGCTCGCCGAAACAAGCCCCGAGTTCTTGATCAAGGTGCCGTAGATGCCGACGCGGCCGGAGTTTGCGACGACACTTCCGGCATTCACCGCCTCATTCTCGGGCGCGGTGAACTCGACCCGGATGTCGGGCGTCATCGAGTTGACGAGCTCGACGGTCTTCCCGGCAGCGATGACGATCTCGCCCTTGGGGCTGGTGACGACCGCCTGGGCCTCGTTCTCGACCTTCGGCGCGACGAGGTAGACGAACCCGCCCTCGGCGGTCCTGATCGTGCCCGCGTTGGCGAGCTTGCCTTCGCTGCCGCTGCCCGCGAAGCGCAGCCGCCCGGAGAGCCAGTCCGAGTCGCTGATGTTGAGGGTCGAGGCGACAAAGCCCGCGACGTCGATCACCGACCCCGGCCCGAAGGTGATGCCGTTCGGGTTGATGAGGTAGACGCGGCCGTTCGAGGTGAGCGTGCCGAGGATCGAGGAGGGGTCCTGGCTGACGACGCGGTTGAGCACCCCGCTCGCAGCGTGCTGCTGGATGAAGCGCGTGATCTCGTCCTGCCTGATCGAGAACTGCTGCCAGTTGATGATCGCGCCGGGGGTGTTGGTGACGGTCAGCGTCTTGCCGTCGACCGCGAAGCTGGCGCTGCCCGCGGCGACGCTCGGACCGGAAGGATTGGCGAAGACCGAGGCGCCGAAAGCGGCGCCGACGGCGAGCGCGAGGGCCTGGTGTGCGAGCGGCGCGCGCGAGCGGGTGCAGGCCTTCTTGCGTGCCGCGACCGCCGCCGAACGCCGGGACCTGCGCATGCCTCTTCCCCCTGCGCAGCGGCGCCGACGCGCCGCTGCAAGAGTCTGTGCTCGTTCGCTGGTGGGCCTCGAGGCCCACTCTGCGGGATGCTACGCGCCGCGACGTTTCCCTATGAGGAACTACGTCACGGGGTCAAGCGGCGATATTAACCTGCGGAAGCTGCGCAATCACATTCGCCTCGCAATCCAGCACATTGATTGACGAAGCGAAGCGCGATGGCTTTTGCGGCGCAACAACCCGAACAGGCGCCCGCCCCTGCGCCGTTCAGAACACGTAAGAGACGCTGGCGTGGAGGCGCCCGTCGTTGCGGCCCTGGTTGCCGCCCTGGTCCCAGACCGTCGCGTAGTCCATGCGCAGCGAGAGGTTCGTGCCGCGCGAGAAGCGGATGCCGAAGCCGTAGCTGCCGACGTGCTGGCTGTGGAGGTCGCCCCCGGCCGGGCGGTTGCGCCGCACCCCGCCCCAGTCGGCGAACAGCACGCCGCGCATGCGCGCTCCCTCGATCCCGGTGCGGCCGCCGAAATCGGGCGTATAGAGCTCGAGCGTGCCGCGGTAGCCGTTGTCGTTGACGACCTCGCGCTCGAGGAAGCCGCGCACCGAATCCGCGCCGCCGATGCCGAACTGCTCGGCCGCGATCAGCGTGTCGCGCGTGAACTGGCCGTTCATCGCGAAGCGCGCCTGCCAGTCGCTGCCGAGCGCCATGTTGTGGCTGAGCGCCCAGCGCCAGATGAAGTAGCGCGCGTTGGAGCAGTTGCCGTCCGGGTCGAGGCGCGTCGGCAGCGCGCCGCTCGGCAGCGGCGCGCAGAAGTCCGCGCCCGAACCGTCGTTGCCCCCGGGGATGTTCTGGCTCGCGCCGAACGCGAACCCCGTCTCGCTGTCCTGCCTGCGGATAACGCCCGAGTAGAGCACGCCGATCGGGTGCACCGCCACGTCGCGCACGATCTGGTTGGTGCCGCCGATCGCGCGCACGCCCTTGTTCTGGTAGCCGCGGTAGTCCCAGGAGAAGATCATCCGGTGCTCGTAGTCGCCGACGCGGTCGAAGTTCCTCGTGTAGCGCGCCCCGAAAATCCCGCCGACGCCGGTGATCTGGAAGTTCGCGACCTGGCCCGAGCTGACGTTGGAGTAGCCCGCCGTGAAGTCGAGCGCGTCGCCGCGCTCGTACAGCGGGATGCGGTAGCCGGCGCCGAGAATGAACACCTGCTTGCCGGGAAAGAGGTCGATCTGGTGCGGGTGCGTATCGCGGTGCGGCGCGGTCACGTACTGCAGCGTGAGCACGTGGTCGCGGTTGAACACGTTGCCGTGCTGGAAGCCGAAGCCGACGCGGAACTTGCCGGTCTCCTGCGTGCCGCTCGAGTCGACGGTGACGCTGCCGCGCCGGAACTTCTCGTCCACCACCCGCACCACCGCGTCCACGGTCGCCTCCTGCTGGCCGCTGCGCAGCAGCACGTTGGTCTGCTTGGCGGGGCTTTCGTTGGCGACGCGCAGGTCGCGCGCGATGCGGTTGATGTTGGGCGACTGCCCGGGCACGAGCGACGGCACGCTGGCGCGGATGTTGGCCTCGTCGAAGAACTTGTTGCCCTCGACGATGACGCGGGCGAGCTTCGCCTCGATGAACTGGAAGCGCACCTCGCCGCGCTCGAGCTCCTGCTCGGGCAGCAGCACCTGGACCGCGCTCCAGCCCGCCTGCGAATACATGCGCTCGAGCACTTCGAGCGCGCGCTGCACGTCGCCGAAGCCGCGGCCCGGCCCGGTGAACTGCCGCGTCGCTTCCTCGAGCTGCGCCTGCGGGATGAGCGTTGCGCCCTCGAAGATGAACCTGCGGATCTCGAACCTGGGCTCCTCGACCGCGGGCTTCTTCGGCGCCTGCGCGACGACGAACGTTGTCCCGGCGCAACACGCCGCGAGCAGCAATCCCCTCAACAACTCCCGCAAGCCCAACGCCACCCCCCCGTCCATCGGGGCAGACCACCCCAGTCTATTAGATCAGAAAAATCCGAGGAAAACAACAGCTTATGTATGTTTCTTGAAGTTCCCTGGAGATGCCCTGCGGCCACTTCACCCCTTATAATCCGGCGCCTCGCCGACTATACCCGTACCCCGCGCAGATGAAGCCAGAACGACACGCGCGCCTCCTGATCCTCGGCTCGGGTCCCGCGGGCTACACCGCGGCGGTCTACGCCGCGCGCGCGAACCTCAAGCCGATGCTCGTCACGGGAATCGCGCAGGGCGGCCAGCTGATGACCACGACCGACGTGGACAACTGGCCGGCGGACGCGGCGGGCGTGCAGGGCCCGGAGCTGATGGAGCGTTTCCAGAAGCACGCCGAGCGCTTCGAGACCGAGGTGGTGTTCGACCACGTCCAGGCGGCGAAGCTCGCCGAGCGGCCGTTCGTGCTCGAGGGGGACTCGGCGATCTACAGCTGCGACGCGCTGGTGATCGCGACCGGCGCGTCGGCGAAGTACCTCGGCCTGCCTTCCGAGCAGAAGTACATGGGCAAGGGCGTGTCGGCGTGCGCCACCTGCGACGGCTTCTTCTACAAGAGCCAGGACGTGGCGGTGGTGGGCGGCGGCAACACCGCGGTCGAGGAAGCGCTCTACCTCGCCAACATCTGCAGCAAGGTGACGCTGGTGCACCGGCGCGACAGGTTTCGCGCCGAGAAGATCATGGTGGAGAAGCTGCTGAAGCGGGTCGCCACGGGCAAGATCGTGCTCGAGCTGGACTCGGTCCTCGAGGAGGTGCAGGGCGACGCGGGCGGCGTCACCGGGATCCGCATCGCGCGCGTCAAGAACGGCACGAACAAGGAGATCGCGGTGCGCGGCCTTTTCATCGCGATCGGGCATACCCCGAACACGCAGCTCTTCGCCGGCCAGCTCGAGATGGTGAACGGCTACATCGTCACCCGCGGCGGCAGCGACGGCAACGCGACCGGCACCAGCATCGCGGGGGTGTTTGCCGCGGGCGACGTGCAGGATCACGTCTACCGGCAGGCGGTGACGAGCGCGGGCAGCGGCTGCATGGCGGCGCTCGACGCCGAGAAGTATCTGGACGCGCTCGCGGCATGAACGACGGGTTTCGCAGGCCGCGGCCCGCACCATGGGATGAGTGACGAATTCCGCAAAGCGGTGGGCGAGGTGGCGCCGATCCGGCGGCGCGGCCGCGTCGCGCTGAAAGGACCCGCGCCCGCGCCGCTCGCGACGCAGCGCCTGCGCGACGAGCGCGCCGCGCTCGCCGAGAGCCTCGCCGGCCCGCTTTCGGTCGAGGACGCTCTCGAGTCGGGCGAAGAGCTCGCCTACCTGCGCGAGGGCCTGCCACAGCGGGTGCTGCGACAGTTGCGCCGCGGCCGCTGGACCGTCGAGGAGAGCCTCGACCTGCATGGGCTGAATCGCGTCGAAGCCTCGGCGTCGGTAGCAGGGTTCCTGCGCGCGAGCGCCGCGCGGGGGCGGCGCTGCGTGCGGATCGTGCACGGCAAGGGCCTGGGCTCGCGCAATCGCGAGCCGGTGCTCAAGGCGAAGCTCAGGAAATGGCTGCCGCGGCGCGAGGAAGTGCTGGCGTTCTGCCAGGCCCCCGCCGCGCACGGCGGCGGCGGGGCACTGCTGGTGCTGCTCGCCGCGCGCGGCCCGCGCGCGCAGCGGCGCGCGCGTTAGACCGCGCTCTCGTTGGTCTCGCCGGTGCGGATCCGCACCACGTGCTCGACCGAGGTGACGAAGATCTTGCCGTCGCCGATCTTGCCGGTGCGCGCCGACTTCACGATCGCCTCGATGGCAGGCTCGACCTGGGCCTCGGTGACGACCACCTCGATCCTGACCTTGGGCAGGAAATCCACCACGTACTCGGCGCCGCGGTAGAGCTCGGTGTGGCCTTTCTGCCGCCCGAAGCCCTTCACCTCCGTGACGGTGAGGCCGGTGACCCCCACCTCCGAGAGCGCCTCGCGCACCTCGTCGAGCTTGAACGGCTTCACGATCGCTTCGATCTTCTTCATGGATTCCCTCCGCGGCGAGCCATTGTATTACGGTCCGCGACCGCCGCAACCTATAATCCCTCGATGGCGATGTCCGAATTCGGCGTGCAGCAGAACTAGCTTGGAGCGGCTGCGCGTCGTCGAGTCGCTCGCCGGCGTGCCGGCGGCGGCCTGGAACGCTCTCGCGGCGGGCGACCCCTTCGTCAGCCACGAGTTCCTCGGTGCGCTGCTCGAGACCGGCTGCGCGAGCGCGCGCACCGGCTGGCTGCCGCAGTTCGTCCTGCTCGAGCGCTCGGGCGCGCTCGCCGCGGCGGCGCCGCTCTTTCTCAAGTCGCACTCCTACGGCGAGTATGTCTTCGACTGGGCCTGGGCCGAGGCCTACGAGCGCCACGGCCTCGCCTACTACCCGAAGCTGCTGTGCGCGGTGCCGTTCACGCCGGTGAGCGGGCCGCGGCTGCTCGCCGCGGGCGACGCGGACCGCCGCAAGCTCGTTGCCGCGGCGCGCGAGCTCGCGCGCGAAGTCTCCTCGCTGCACGTGCTCTTCCCGACCGCGCCCGAGGCCGAGCTGATGCGCGAGGCCGGGATGCTCCTGCGCCGCACCGTCCAGTTCCACTGGCGCAACGACGGCTACGCCGACTTCGACGACTTTCTCGCTCGCATGACGCGCCATCGCCGCAAGATCATCCGCCAGGAGCGCCGGCGCGTGCGCGCCGCCGGGATCGCGTTCCGCTGGCTGCGCGGCCCGCAGATCGAGCGCGCGCACTGGGAGTTCTTCGAGCGCTGCTACCGGCGCACCTACGCCGCGCACCGCTCGAGCCCCTACCTCAGCCTCGACTTCTTCCTGCGCGTCGGGGCGGCGCTGCCGCAGCACACGCTGATGATCCTCGCCGAGCGTGCGGGCCGGCCTGTCTCCCGGCCGGTCGCGGCGGCGCTCAATTTCGTCGCCGGCGGGACGCTCTACGGGCGCTACTGGGGCGCGCTCGAGCACGTGCCGCTGCTGCACTTCGAGACCTGCTATTACCAGGCGATCGAGTTCGCGATCGCCCACCGCCTCGCACGCTTCGAGGGCGGCGCCCAGGGCGAGCACAAGATCTTCCGCGGCCTGCTTCCGGTGCAGAGCTGCTCGGCGCACTGGCTGGCGCAGCCGCGCTTCGCGAGCGCGATCGAGGACTACCTCGAGCGCGAGGCGCTCGGGATCGCCCGCTACGTGAACGAGCTCGCCGAGCACACGCCGTTCCGCCGCTAGAACCCGGGCTTGGGCCGCGCGCGGCGGTAGCGCGCGGCCCCGTCCTCGATCTCCCTCCTCGCAGCGGCCGGCCCGACCCAGCCCTTTACCTTCACCCACTTGCCGCGCTCGAGGTCCTTGTAGTGCTCGAAGAAGTGCGCGATCGCCGCAAGGCTCGCTTCCGGCACGTCGCGCGGCGAGCGGACGTGGCGGAAGAGGTTGGTGAGCTTGTTGATCGGCACCGCGAGCACTTTGGTGTCCTCGCCCGCCTCGTCCTCCATGCTCAGCATGCCGACCGGGCGGCAGCGCACCACCACGCCGGTGATGAGCGGATACGGCGAGATCACGAGCACGTCGACCGGGTCGCCGTCGCCCGAGAGCGTGTGCGGCACGTAGCCGTAGTTGCAGGGGTAGTGCATGGCGGTGGACATGAAGCGGTCGACGAACACCGCCCCGGTCTTCTTGTCCACCTCGTACTTGATCGGATCGGCGTTCATCGGGATCTCGATGATGACGTTGAAGTCGCGCGGCACGTCGCGCCCGGCGGTGACCCGGTCGAGATTCATGGCGCCGATTCTATAATGCGTCGATCGGGGAGGAACGCATGCGGCTCAAGGACAAGGTGGCGATCGTCACGGGCGCGGGATCGGGCTTCGGCGCGGGGATCGCCAAGCGCTTTGCCGAGGAAGGCGCGAAGGTGGTGGTCAACGATATCAGTGTCCAGGGCGGCGAGCGCGTCGCCGCGGAGATCTCCGGCGCGGGCCGGCGCGCGCTCTTCGTCAAGGCGGATGTCACGCGCGCCGCGGACTGGGCGAGCCTGGTCGGCGCGACCGTGTCGGCTTTCGGGCGCCTTGACGTCGTCGTCAACAACGCCGGCTGGACCCACCGCAAGAAGCCCGTGCTCGAGACCACCGAGGCCGAGTTCGACCGCGTCTACACGGTCAACGTGAAAAGCGTGTTCCTGTCGGTGGTCGCCGCCCTGCCCCAGTTCATCAGGCAGGGGGGCGGCGCCTTCGTCAACGTCGCCTCCACCGCGGGGATCCGCCCCCGTCCCGGGCTCGCGGTCTACAACAGCTCCAAGGGCGCTGTGATCCTCATGAGCAAGTCGCTCGCCGCCGAGCTCGGGCCGAGCAAGGTGCGTGTCAACTGCGTCAACCCCGTGTTCAGCCCGGTGACCGGGCTGTCGGCGGAATTCGCCGGCGGCACCCTCTCGGAGGAAGTGAAGGCGCAGTACCTCGCCACCATCCCCCTCGGGCGGTTCTCGACGCCGCTCGACGTGGCGAACGCCTGTCTCTACCTCGCGTCTGACGACGCCGCGTTCGTGAGCGGCGTGTGCATCGAGGTGGACGGCGCCCGCTGCGTGTAGGGCGGTTAGCGGAAGTCCGGCCCGATGCGCGCCAGAGCGTCGGTCGCCAGGCAATCCACGCCCCAGGAAACGAGCCTGCGCGCGGCGCGGCGATCGTTCACCGTCCAGGCGAGGATCGAATGGCCCGCAGCGTGAACTTGTTCCGCAAGGCGGGCGTTGAGCACGCGGTAGTTGCAATGCAGCGCAACGCACCCCAGGTCCTGCATCAGCTCGCGCCAGTGCGGCGGCACGCGGGTCACCAGCAGCCCGCGCGGCAGCTCGGGCACCGCCGCGCGCGCCGCGGCGAGCGCCACCGCCGAGAACGAGGACAGCACAGGCGCGAGGCTCGCGCTGCGCCAGAGCTCGCGCGCGGCGAGCGCGACCGCCTCCCCGGTGCGGCGCTCGAAGCCCCGCGCCGGCTTGATCTCGACGTTGGGCCAGAGGTCGAGCTCGCGGCACAGGCGCGCCGCCTGCTCGAAGGTCGGGATGCGTTCGCCCCGGAAGCGCCTGCCGTGCCAGCCGCCGGCGTCGAGCGCCGCGAGCCGCGCGTACGGCGTGCGCGCCACTTCGCCGCGCCCGTCGGTGGTGCGCTCGAGCGTCTCGTCGTGGATCAGCACCGGCGTGCCGTCGCCGGCGAGCATGACGTCGAACTCGACGCCCCTGAAGCCGAGCGCGCCGCCCTGGCGGATCGCAGCGAGCGTGTTTTCCGGCGCGAGCTTGCCGCCGCCGCGGTGCGCGATGATGCGCGGGTAGGGCCAGCGGCTCACGCAGGGCGCGCGCTCAGGATTCGAGCCGCCGCCCGCTTTCCGGGTCGAACCAGTGCACCTGCGCCGGGTGGTAGCGCAGCGGCAGCTTTCCGGCGCGCGCGTCCACCGAGGCGTGCAGGCGCGCGGCGATGCGGGCGCCGTTGCCGCCGAGGTGCCCGTAGACCAGCGTATCGGCGCCGAGGGGCTCGATCAGGTCGATCTCGGCGACGAGCTTCGCCTCCGACTCGGCGCAGGGCTCGAGGTGCTCGGGCCGGATGCCGAGCAGCTTGCCGTCGCGCGGGATGAGGTTCATCGGCGGCGAGCCGATGAACCCGGCGACGAAGACGGTGGCCGGCTTCGCGTACACCTCGAGCGGCGCGCCGATCTGCTCGGCGCGGCCGGCGTTCATGACGATCATGCGCTGCGCGAGCGTCATTGCCTCGACCTGGTCGTGGGTGACGAACAGGCTCGTCGTGCCCAGGCGGCGGTGCAGCGCCTGCAGCTCCCCGCGCATCTGCACGCGCAGCTTCGCGTCCAGGTTCGAGAGCGGCTCGTCGAACAGGAACACCTGCGGCTCGCGCACGATGGCGCGGCCCATGGCGACGCGCTGGCGCTGCCCGCCGGAGAGCTCGCGCGGCCTGCGCTGCAGGAACTTGCTGAGCTCGAGGATCTCCGCCGCCTTGTGCACGCGGCCGTCTATCTCGGCCTTCGGCAGGCCGCGGATGCGCAAGCCGTAGGCCATGTTGTCGTAGACGCTCATGTGCGGGTAGAGCGCGTAGTTCTGGAACACCATGGCGATGTCGCGGTCCTTGGGTTCGAGGTTGTTGACGACCCGCTCGCCGATCGCGATCTCGCCGGCCGTGATCGTCTCCAGGCCCGCCACCATGCGCAGCAGCGTCGACTTGCCGCAGCCCGAGGGCCCGAGGATGACGATGAACTCGCTGTCCTTGATTTCCATGTTGACGCCGTGGATCACCTGCAGATCCGCGGTATAGCTCTTGCGCACGTCCCTGAGCGATACGGCAGCCATTATTTCTCCGTCTCCACGAGTCCCTTGACGAACCACCTCTGCATCAGCACCACCACCACCGCCGGCGGCAGCATCGCCAGGATCGCCGTCGCCATGATCAGGTTCCACTCGTTGGCGGCGTCGCTGCCGACGATCATGCGCTTGATGCCGATGACCGCGGTGTACATCGACTCGTCGGTGGTGATGAGTAGCGGCCACAGGTACTGGTTCCAGCCGTAGATGAACTGGATCACGAAGAGCGCCGCCATCGTGGTCTTGGACAGCGGCATCAGCACGTCCCAGAAAAAGCGCATCGGACTCGCGCCGTCGACGCGCGCGGCCTCCGCCAGCTCGTCGGGCACGGTCATGAAGAACTGGCGGAACAGGAACGTGGCAGTGGCCGAGGCGATCAGCGGGATGGTGAGGCCGGCGTAGCTGTTCAGCATGCCGAGGTCGGCGATCACCTTGAAGGTCGGCACGATACGCACCTCGACCGGCAGCATCAGCGTGATGAAAATCATCCAGAAGATGAACATGCGCGCCGGGAAACGGAAATAGACGATGGCGAAGGCCGAGGTGAGCGAGATCAGGATCTTGCCGAGCGGGATCCCCAGCGCCATGACGGTGCTGTTGATCAGCATCGTCGCCGCGGCCGCCTTGGAGCCGGTGGTGGTGCCCGCGGCGAGCACCTGGGAGTAG
>Ga0187892_10011111_pt1 | contig 11164 bp, 10 predicted proteins | sample MA1701073metaG_FD_139345 | JGI IMG/M metagenome (GOLD analysis project Ga0187892, IMG submission 139345) | Bio-ooze microbial communities from a basaltic lava cave in the Kipuka Kanohina Cave System on the Island of Hawaii, USA - MA170107-3 metaG ... | reverse complement strand
CGGAACCTGGGCCTGGCTCCAGAGGGTCATCATCAGGGGGATCAGCACCAGCGATATTCTTCGCAAACCATTCAACAGCAGTGAGTTTTTCTCAAATCGCAAAATAAGCCCTTTTTATTGCGCAGGGCTTGTTCACTGCTGTTATTTCAATGAAAAGAGCCAAATTTGGATCAATTAGTATGAAATGAGACGTAAAAATTTTCTAGCATCCCGATAGCTATCGGGACCATTTGGCCAAAAAAAATGAAAAATATACAAATAAAAAAAACTTTAATACTGCTGGTTATCTCTATATTCCTATTTGGCCCCTTGCATAGTCAGAAAGTAAAGCCTGCCGGATCGCAGACAGCTAAAGCGATGAATAATACCGTTACTATTGGCATTTCTTTTCCAGTGGATGTTTTTAAACAAACACATCATGCCGGGCTTTCGGTTGACTATTCATGGAGCAAGGGCCGCTTCAATCGTCATATTGATTCTTTTTCGTTACTAAGGCTTGCTATTAATGGTGGTATCAGTTATCACCCGGGTAAAAAGACCAGTTCCGTCGGATATGAATTTGAATACAGCAATTATCTGAATATTCATGGGCTGGCCGGTATTGATTATAAACCGTCGAACCCGCTGCATATCACGTTATTCACAGGGCCTGTGATCAGCATTTATAAAAACAATAGTGATGCAGGATTCGGAGCCAGCCTGTTTTCCAGTTATTACATCACCGATAATATCTCACTGGGGCCCGGTTTGACATTCAGGACATTTACAAAAACAAATGCCCTGTGGTCCGGAACCTTCAGGGCATCTTATACATTTTAAGCCCCTCCTTTGGAGGGGTTTGGAGAGGCATTATTTTCCTTCCGAAGCTAATCCCGCCATGGTGAACTCGGCATTTAAATGGGCAATATTGGTAATCGAAATTTCTTTAGGACAAACTGCTTCGCATGCGCCGGTATTGGTGCAGGAACCAAATCCTTCTTTATCCATTTGCGCTACCATACTCAACACTCTTTTCTTTCTTTCAGGAGCGCCTTGGGGCAATAAAGAAAGATGAGACACTTTAGCCGAAACAAATAGCAGTGCGGAAGAATTTTTACAGGCCGCTACACAAGCGCCGCAACCGATACAAGCTGCGGCTGCAAAAGCTGAATCCGCTTTATCTTTTTCAATCGGTATTGCATTGGCATCTACTGCATTACCGGTGTTAACTGAAATATAACCCCCGGCCTGGATGATGCGATCAAAGGCGGTACGATCAACCATTAAATCCTTAATTACAGGAAATGCATTAGCCCGCCATGGCTCAACAGTAATAGTATCACCATCCTTGTATGCCCTCATGTGCAATTGGCAGGTTGTGTTGGCTTGCCATGGGCCATGAGGCCTGCCATTAATATACATAGAGCAGGTTCCGCAAATACCTTCCCTACAGTCATGGTCAAACGCAATTGGATCCTTCCCCTCACTGATCAGCTTCTCATTCAGCACATCAAACATTTCGAGAAAAGACATTTCGGAAGAGATATCTGATACCTCAAATAATTCGAAACGACCCGGAGATTTTGCATTCTTCTGTCTCCAAACCCTTAACTTAAGATTCATTGAATAATGTTCCATCTACTGAAGATTAATAAAATTTATTTAATAGTATCCGTAAGTCTTTTTCCAATTTTTAAATTACCCTTTGCTATAGCAAAAAGATTTTTATATACCTTATTATCCCTTATACTTTTTGGTACACTGTTTTTTTCTCCAATGCTCAATCGAAACCACATTTCGTTTACTTCAATACTATTTCGTAATCGATTGTAAGTCTCTTCTAATTGTTTAACACCCTGCCTGATGTCACTTCCTTTCAGCTCAACAAATATCACTTTATCTTCCGCAATCAAAAACAACCAATCGCATTTCTTTACGTTTTCATTGAACATGCACCCATCAACTTTAACTTTTGCAATCTCCAGGTTCCTCAAGTTGTTCAAAGTATAAGTTTTGCCTTCTTCGCTTGCAGTAAATACCCTTCGTCTGTCATTAAATTCTATACAATCCTCAAACATCAAGACTTTCTTTTAATTCCCAAATCTATTCTTAACAATTTATCAAATTCATCATTGATAATAGTAGAAACGCTATCAATCTTCTCAGCTCTAATAAGACCTTCTTCCCTATCCATAATATCCTCGGATATTCCATTTGAATGTAACATATATGCTGACATAACATTCGGGTCTACCCAGTATTTTTTTTCGATTATTTTAGAAATCTTCAATCCCCTATTACGCTTGGTTCCAATACTATGCGCTTGAAGTAAATTATTTAGCGACGTCAATATATATGGAGAATGTGTTGTTAATAACAAAGTATTCTTTGAAAAATTAATTTTTTCAGCAAAGAATTTAACTAATTTATACTGAGCGGTAGGAAAAAGATTTAACTCTGGTTCTTCAATAATAAACTTATTACTTCGCTTCTGTTCTTTTCCATAATACTGAAAAAGAACTATTAAGGGAATTGAAACCTGAAAGCCACTAGAAGTCTGATAAAAAAATAAATCATCTTTATTAAATTTCACTTTTTCTATGCTATTTCTTGAGCTGTACGAAACATTTTCAAGGTGTGGTATAATTAATTCTAATACCTCTTTACTTGCAATATCATAATGATTTGCAAAGTCAATTATATATTGATCGAAATTCCCTTGATATAAATCTCTATTTGGAGTATTTCTCAATAATCTCAAAGACGCAGAAAGAGCAATTCTTTCTGCCGGCACATATATTACATCAGTTACAGACTTAATCAAGTAATGGAATTGATTCCATTGCTTCAAAGCACTTATGTCAGCTTTTGAAAGATTACCTTTATTCCAAATCAACTTTTGTAACTCATTCTCACGAGTATCAAAAATGTCGATAAAAAATTTATTTTGCTTTCTTAAAACTTTAAATTGTTTAGTAAAAAATTCAAATTCTGTATTTCTTTTGAAAAAAATCCCATAAAGATCCAAAATACTTTTTCTTTCTTTCTCTGTTCCCAATAAAAAACCGCTGCTATTTAGAACATAGATTAATTTAGTAATAGCACTCTTGCCAGTGCCTTGCTCACCAATTAATACAGTCGTTTTTTTAAATTCAATATCCGCTTTCTTAATTGGCCCAAAATTCCTTATTGTAAGTTTTTCATTCATTTTACTTATAACTCCTCTGTGTCGGCTTCGCCACTTCAAATTCCAGCTTCTCTTTGTTCAAATTCCACTCGCTGTCGCCTTTATATTCCCATGCCGCCACGTAACTGTAGCTTTCATCATTCCTTTTTGCTTCACCTTCATCTGTTTGGCTTTCTTCACGGAAATGACCACCACAGCTTTCATTACGATTTAATGCATCAAGGCACATCAGTTCGCCAAGCTCTATAAAGTCAGCTACACGATTTGCCTTATCTAATTCAGGATTCATCTCATTGATTTCTCCGGGGATACGCACATCTGTCCAAAATTCTTTTTTAAGTTGCCTGATCTCTGTAATAGCCTCTTGCAATCCTTTTTCATTGCGTGCCATTCCGCATTTTTCCCACATGATCTTGCCCAATCTTTTGTGCATGCTTTCCACTGACTGAGTTCCTTTAATGCTCATCAGTTTGTTGATCCTATCACTAACAACTTTTTCTGCTCAACAAATGCAGGATGTGAAGTCTCAATTGGTTTAACGGCAATCTCATTAGCGAGATAATTACCCATGGTATAAGGAATCACAAAATAACCATCAGCTAATCCCTGCATCAGCGCAGATGCACCAAGACGGTTAGCGCCATGATCGCTGAAATTGGCTTCACCCAAAGCATATAATCCGGGAATAGTTGTTTGCAATTCATAATCCACCCACAATCCACCCATTGTATAGTGAACAGCAGGATAAATTCTCATCGGCACTTCATACGGATTTTCGCCAGTGATCTTTTCATACATATCAAAAAGATTACCGTACTCTTCTTTTACCACTTCTTTACCCAGGCGAATCAACGTTTCCGTATCAGGATTTTCAATACCCTGTTTGTTTGCTTCCGTTTTTCCGTATTTATTGATCAGGTTGAATTTGAAATCGAGATAAACAGCTTGCTTGGTAGTGCCCACACCATAACCCGCATCACATCTTTCTTTAGCAGCTCTTGAAGCCACATCTCTTGGTACCAGGTTACCAAATGCAGGATATCTTCTTTCCAAATAATAATCCCTTTCTTCTTCGGGAATATCATTGGCTTTGCGGGGATCATCTTTTTGTTTTGGCACCCAAATGCGTCCATCATTACGCAACGATTCTGACATCAGCGTCAGCTTGCTTTGATGATCACCTGTAACAGGAATACAGGTAGGATGTATTTGTGTAAAGCAGGGATTGCCAAAAAATGCACCCCGCCTGTGAGCTTTCCATGCAGCAGTCACATTACTGCCCATTGCATTGGTGCTTAAATAAAAAACATTGCCATAACCGCCCGAACAAAGCAACACGGCATGACCAAAATGTCTTTCCAGTTCACCTGAAATAAGATCTCTTGCAATAATGCCTCTTGCCTTTCCATCTATAAGTACAACATCGAGCATTTCATGGCGGCTATACATTTTCACATTGCCTAATGCCACCTGTCTTTCCAATGCCTGGTATGCGCCAATCAATAGTTGTTGTCCCGTTTGACCGGCAGCATAAAAAGTTCTTTTTACCTGTGTACCGCCAAAAGAACGGTTATTCAACAGACCACCATACTCTCTTGCAAAAGGCACACCCTGCGCCACACATTGATCAATGATATTGACACTTACTTCAGCAAGCCGATGAACGTTTGATTCTCTTGCACGATAGTCGCCACCCTTGATAGTATCATAAAACAAACGAAAAACTGAATCGCCATCATTCTGATAATTCTTCGCTGCATTAATGCCACCCTGCGCAGCAATGCTGTGTGCACGGCGTGGTGAATCCTGGAAACAAAATGCCTTCACTTTATATCCCAATTCGCCTAATGAAGCCGCGGCTGATGCACCTGCCAAACCGGTTCCTATCAGAATGATCTCCAGCTTGCGTTTATTAGCCGGATTTACCAATTTACAATGGCCTTTATAATCTGTCCACTTTTGCTCCAATGGCCCTGCAGGAATTTTTGAATCGAGCATATCGTCTATTTAAAATATATTTTTTTATTTAACCGGCGTTCGGTTCCCTGATCATCTTCGTTGCGTCGCACTCTTGTACTTCTTGTTCTTTATTCAGCAACCCACCCCGGTTGCTTAAATTTTAAAGTGACCTGATTTCGCCCCTCCGGAAGAGTCCTATGCATAAAACACTTCCTATTCACTATTCACTATTCACTACTCACCATTCACTACTCACCATTCACTACTCACCACTCACATATATTTCACCCATCCCAAATAAGCACTGATTGGCATCAACGCAAAAATCAGTGATACGCCAATTGAAAAAGCAACACCCAAAGCTTTAATTAATCCTATGTATTTTTTATTTTCCAAACCCAGCGTTCTGAATGAACTTTGAAAGCCATGCAGCAAGTGCCACGCCAGAGAAATACAACCGAGAACATACAATATAACAATCCAGACGTTTTGAAATACTATGATCATTTTACCATAAAGCTCATGATAAGTTTTTCCGGGAGCATCAGCATAGGTTACTTCTTGCAATCCACCAAACCTTGAAGGAATCCAAAAATCAGCAAGGTGCACAACCAGGAATAAAAAGATCAGCGTACCTAACAATCCCATTGATTTACTATACCAAGTGCTGCCTGAACTGCCCATTTTTACTTTATATCCTACGCTTCTCTTCGATCGGTTTTGCGCCTCAAGCACATATCCCTGTACAATATGAAGAATAATAAAAGCAAACAAACCAATTTCAAGCACACGAGGAACTAATGTTTGTCCCAAAAAGTGAGCAGCTTTATTAAAAACTTCCCCGTTATCGCCCGGCACAAATACTTCGGCCCACATAAGCGCATTTACCGTAACGTGAACTATCAAAAAAAGTATCAGGGATAAACCTGTCAGAGACATCACTAATTTTTTTCCAACCGAAGAAGTGAAGAATTCAGACCATTTCATTTAAGTGATATTAAATTTATCTTTTGTCACCAGTTGCCAAAGGCCACTCATAAGCAATCAAAAGTGGTTTTCTAAATTTTTCGCAAAAATAGCATGCGACAATCAAAGAATGATAAAAAACTTTAAAGAAACTTTAATGTCATGGCTATTATCAAAAGAAGCTTTCTAACATACCGAGGAAAGCCGAAGTGTCAATGTAAACGGGCTGTAAGCTCTCCGTCAATTTTTTTAAACAGGTGAAAAGGTTTGTAGGTTCGCCAGTTGTCCAGTTCCATCAGCTCAATGTAACGGTTTAAATGAGCTTTTTTAAAATCGTATTGTGTTTGTGAAGGCATATTGAGACAAACCACCCATCCGCCTTCATCGCTAAGCTCGTCATATAATTCTTCATAATAATCGCTGTTGCTGCTATGAAAGTTTAGCACATTCTCTGCGATCAATATAAACTTGGTAATTCCTTCATACATGAATTTTTCCAGCACTTCCCGCTTCAATTCCATGATGTCGTTCTCAATAGCGTCATTCCACTCTCCTATTAGTTCAATCACGGCGTATTTTTCATCATAATCGGCCAGTAATGTTTTGAGATAAAGAGTACGGCTGCCAAAATCATCCCATTGAGGATGGATATAATAATTGTAAACCGTTTGGGAGAATTCAAATTCAGAGTAAGTTCTTCCAAAAAAAGGCGAACGCTGATCTTCCTCGCTAATATAAATATGCCGCCAATTATAAAATGGTTCAATGTCTTGCATGATCTGGTTTCTTCACGGCAAAGATAGAAACGATAATCAAAAATCCGATGATCATGGCTAACCTCCCATCTGCTTACTTTGTTAAATAGGCCTTCAACTCATTATAAGAAGGCTTCATAAGAATGGCTTTCTTTTCTTTAGTCATTATATCTTGCAAAGAAGCCGGAATGTCAATCCTTTTTCCAATAGTTTCTTCTACTGCATCGGGAAACTTAACGGGATGGGCTGTTTCTAAAAAGATTCCTTTTGCACCGGTATTGTCATCTAAATATTTTTTCAAAGCAAGATAACCCACCGCCCCGTGCGGATCGAGTAAATAATTATACTGCTGATATACTTCTTTTATTGTAGTGATAGTATCAGCATCGCTGATACTGTAAGATGATAATTTGTTTTTTAAATCAGGGAATTGATGATGAAATATTTCCAATATTCTTACAAAATTGCTGGGATTACCAACATCCATTGCATTGCTCAACGTGGCTAAAGCAGTTTTTGGTTTAAAATCTGCTGTCTCCAAATAGTTTGTTACAACATCATTTACATTGCAGGCTGCCACAAAATGCTGAACCGGCAATCCCGAACTGTTTGCCAATATACCGGCGCAAATATTTCCAAAATTGCCGCTGGGTACACAGATCACGGGCGGATTATTTTTATCAGCCCATTGTTTGTAGGCAAAAAAGTAATAGAACTGCTGTGGCAACCATCGTGCAACGTTGATAGAATTGGCTGAAGTAAGAAAGAGTTTTTTATTCAGTTCGGCATCAGCAAAAGCCTGCTTTACCATTTGCTGGCAATCATCAAATGTTCCTTCCACCTCTAATGCATGAATATTTTTTCCTAATGCTGTCAGTTGTTTTTCCTGCACAGGACTTACCTTACCCGATGGATAAAGAATAACTACGTCCACACCTTCCACACCATAAAATCCATTGGCCACAGCGCCACCTGTATCGCCTGAGGTAGCAACAAGCACCGTAACTTTCTTAGTTTCATTTTTTAAAAAATATCCCAGGCATCGGCTCATAAACCTTGCGCCTATATCTTTAAACGCAAGCGTTGGCCCATGAAATAACTCCAGTGAAAATATTTTGTCATTTACTTTCACCAATGGTATGGGAAAGTTTACAGTTTCACTTACAATGCTGAATAGCTTTTCATCATTGATTGTATCAGCTACATAAGGCTTGATAACTCTGAAAGCGATTTCTTCATTCGAAAGATTTTCTATATCATCAATTAAGGCTTTATCAACCTGCGGAATTTGTTCAGGAAAATACAATCCCTTATCAGGCGCTTGTCCCTTTATCGCTGCTTCTTTGAAATCAACTAAAGGTGATTGTTTATTAGTACTATAGTAGTTCAAAAGTTTACGATTTTAAAAGTTCATAAGGAGGTTACATCATTAGCATATTAGCACATTTGCATATTAGCATATTTGCACATTAGCACATTTTCACATTAGCACATTAACTCCTTTCTTATTAATCGTAGTAACATACGTATTGTTTTCTATTCCTATTTTATCATATACATTTTTCATTACTGTTTGCACTTGTTTTGCTGTCGCTTCATCTTTGCTTAGCATAAATACCGACGGACCCGAACCGGAAATGCCGCCGCCCAATGCCCCGGCTTCTTTACATCCTTTTTTTACTTCATCAAAACCGGGAATTAAAATACTTCTCACCGGTTCTATGATCACATCTTCCAATGAACGTCCGATCAGATCAAGATCATTTTTTAAAAATCCAGTTACTAATCCCGCAATATTCCCCCATTGGCGAATCGCATCTTTCAATAGAACTTGTTGCTTTAATATTTGTCTTGCATCAGAAGTTCTTACTTCTATCTGCGGATGCACAACGGTTACATACAGATCAGGCGAAGGAATAGAAACAATATCCAGCGGATGAATAGAACGGATCAAACTTACACCGCCCAAAATACAAGGAGCAATATTATCAGCATGCTTTACACCGGACGCCAGCTTCTCACCGTTCATTGCCAACTGTACTACATCATCAGAAGAAAAAATATTTCCCAGCAAATGATTGGCGGCTACTGCCGCACCCGCTGCACTCGCTGCACTGGAACCAATACCGCTACCGGGTTTGATATGTTTTTCGATTGTTACTTCAAATCCATGATTGCCGCCAATTTTTTCCATTGCTGCTAAAAACACAACGCCGGCAACATTTTTTTCCGGATCAGTAGGCAAATCAAATTCATCTCGGTTATGAATGATCACCTTCGGTTCTTCCAGCAACTTCACTTCCATGATATCGTAAGGCTCATGCAACGCCAAACCTAAAATATCAAACCCGCAAACAAGATTAGCAACCGTACCGGGACTATGAACGACTATTTCCTTCATTTTAAATTTCAAATTTTAAATTACTAAGCCCTGCTTGCCCTGATAATATCTGCAAACACACCACTCGCTGTTACTTCTGCTCCTGCTCCGGCACCTTTTACTACCAATGGCTGTTCTTTATACCGGTCAGTATAAAACAACACGACGTTGTCTTTTCCATACAAATGATAAAGATCATGGTTCGGATCAATATGCTGAAGACCGACGGAAGCTTTACCTTCATTATATGAAGCGACAAACTTTAACTTACAACCTTCGGCATTGGCGTTTTCAAAAAGCCCTTTAAAATGAGCTTCTTCTTTTGCCATTGCCTTATAAAAATCATCCACACTTCCTTCCATACATGTTTTTGGCATAAATGAATTGTTCAGGATATCATCCATCTCAATTGCTTCACCTGTTTCTCTTGCCAATATCATTATTTTCCGCATCACATCTGTACCACTTAGATCAAGCCGCGGATCGGGCTCGGTATAACCTTCATCCTGCGCCTGTTTTACTACATCAGCAAATTTTCTTTTACTATCATAATTATTGAAAACAAAGTTCAATGTTCCGCTTAACACAGCCTGTATCTTATGTACCCTGTCGCCACTATGAATAAGATCGTTCAGTGTAGCGATCACCGGAAGACCGGCGCCAACATTTGTTTCAAATAAAAACTGGCAATTGAATTCCCGGGAAAGGTCTTTTAATTTTTTATAATTACTATAGACTGATGATGCAGCTACTTTATTACAAGCAACCACTGAAATGCTTTTTTGTAATAGCTGATCATAAACAGACGCAACTTTATCATTGGCTGTAATATCAACAAAAATGGAATTGCGGAGATTTTCTCTCCCAATCTTATCAATAAACTTTTGAAGGTTCGCCTCGTCTCCTTCATCCAAGATTTCTTTCCACTTATTAAGATCAATCCCTTCTTCTCTGAAAACCATTTTACGGCTATTGGATAAACCGATAACTCTTACCTGCAAACGCATTTGCTGTTGAAGAAAACTCAACTGCTGCTGCAACTGTCCAAGCAATTTGGCACCAACATTTCCGGTACCGGTAACAAAAAGATTAACCTGCTTATAAGTTGTTTCAAAAAACTCCTCATGCAATACGTTAATAGATTTGCGAACATCTTTTGTGGAAATAACCGCCGAAATATTTTTTTCTGAAGACCCCTGTGCAATGGCCCGGATGTTCACACCATTTCTTCCCATTGCGCTGAACATGCGACCGCTAATACCCGGATGGCTTTTCATGTTTTCTCCAACCAGCGCAACAATGGAATGATCAGCCTCAATAAACAGAGGCTCTACTTTCTGCAGCATGATCTCATTGGCAAAAGCAGCATCAACAGCTTGTTTGGCTCTTGCCGCAGCACTGGCATCTACTGCCACACAAATAGAATGCTCCGAAGAACTTTGCGTAATTAAAATCACATTGATCTTTTCATTGCTCAATGCTTCAAACAATCTTTTTGAAAAACCGGGTATGCCGATCATACCACTGCCTTCCAAGCTCAATAAGGCAATATTGTTGATACTGGAAATTCCACGAACAATATTTCCATTCTTATTTGCTGTTGATTCAATGAGTGTTCCGTAGTCACCCGGAGCAAATGTATTTTTGATCCACACCGGAATGTTCTTATTCAACACCGGTTGAATGGTTGGCGGATAAATGACTTTAGCGCCGAAATGAGAAAGCTCCATGGCTTCCTGGTAAGAAATATGCGGAATGATACGGGCATTGGCGGCAAGTCGGGGGTCAGCAGTCATCATACCGCTAACATCCGTCCAAATTTCCAGAGTATTTGCTTCGATAGCTGATGCCAATATTGCTGCAGTATAATCAGAACCGCCGCGACCTAATGTAGTGGTGATACCATTTTTATCAGATGAAATAAAGCCAGGCACAATG
>Ga0187892_10011110_pt1 | contig 11165 bp, 8 predicted proteins | sample MA1701073metaG_FD_139345 | JGI IMG/M metagenome (GOLD analysis project Ga0187892, IMG submission 139345) | Bio-ooze microbial communities from a basaltic lava cave in the Kipuka Kanohina Cave System on the Island of Hawaii, USA - MA170107-3 metaG ... | reverse complement strand
TCTCGTCGATCTCGCCTCACCTCCGAGACGCGTCGCGCTACAGGCACTACGCGCCATCCCGACCCTGGGCGCACGCTATCGCATTTCGCCCGGATGCTCCCCGGCGTGCTCTACGTCGACCGAGTGGACCCCCCGCACGTTCACCACCAACAAGAACCTCGGTCGGTGGTGGAAGGCCCGGCCGGCATCAGAGGTGCGGGCTGCGGTCAGCGAGTGAGGGTGCGGACGGTGGCTCGCCGTCCCGGGAGCTTGACCACCTCCAGGGCGTGGGGCAACTGCTCTTTGATCGCGGCGTCGTGGGTGACCACCACCAGTTGGCGGAACCGGGCCCTCAGCCGTTCCAGGGCGAGCAGCATGCGCTCCTTGCGGTCGTCGTCGAGCGGGCCGAAGATCTCGTCGAGGACGAGCAACCCCACCGTGCCGCCCGACTGGAACTGCACGTGCTCGCTGATGGCCACTCGCAGGGCGAGGTTGGCCAGGTCGGTCTCCGAGCCCGAGTAGCGGTCCATGCCGTAGATCTGGCCCTGGTCACGCACCTTGATGTCGTAGGTCTCGGGATCGACCTCGAGGTCGTCGTACTCGTGGTCGGTGAGCTGGGCGAACAGCTCCCCGGCCTGGGCCGACAGCCGGGGGCCCACCGTGGCCACCAGGCTGTTGCGGAAGCTGTGCAGCAGCTCCCCCAGGCGGTGGAGGTGGCGGGCGTCGTCGACTTGGCGGCCCAGCTTCTCGTGCAGCGCCTCGGCGTCGGCCAGGCGCCGGCGGCCGCCGTCGACGGCGGCGGTGGCGGCGGCGGCGGCCACCCGGGCCCCCTCGGCGCGACGCTGCGACGCGTCGAGGAGGCGGCGTGCCGCGCTGCGAGCGGCGCTGGCCCGGGCCAGGGCGGCAGCGTCGAAGGCGATGGCGGCCAGCTTCTCCTCGAGCGTGCCCTGCCGGCCCCGGCCGGTGGCCACCGCCAGCCGCTCCGCATCCAGGTCGGCGGCCAGGCGCGGCCGGCGCTCGAGCCGGCCCCGGAGCCGGGCCACCTCGGCGGCCGTCGCTCGCCGGCGCCGCACCTCGTCGGCCAGCGCCGGCAAGGAGCCGGGGTCGGGCGGCGTGCCCGGCGCCACCGCGTCGTAGGCCCGGGTGGCGCGGGCCACCGCCGCCTCTGCCTGTGCCCGCCCGGCCCGGGCCTGCTCGAAGGCCGACCACGCCACCTGCAGGCGGCGGAGGCGGGCCACCGCCGCGCCGGCAGTGGCGGCCGCCTCCTCGCCGACCTTGGCCAGGACGACCCGCTCGGCGGTGAGGGCGCCGAGGCGGGCCTGGACCTCGGCCAGCTCCGCCGCCCGGTGGTGCTGGACCTGCTCGAAGGCGTCGCCCAGGGCCTGGCCGCAGAGGGGGCAGTCGCCCTCGCCCGACAGCGACGTCGACCGCCGCACCGCCTCGGCCGCCCGCTTGCGCTCGTCGGTGGCCGCCCGCACCAGTCCCTCCACCTCGGCCAGCCGGCCCTTGGCCTGCTCGGCCGCCGCCCGGGCGGCGTCGGCCGCCTCTTCGCCGGGCGGCTCGGGCTCGGGCGGCACGGCCACCGCCGCCACCGTTTCCATGGCGGCGGCCACACCCTCGAGGGCCCGCAAGCGGGCCTCGGCGGAGGCGCAGCCGTCGGCCTCCGGCACCAGCCGGTCGAGCCGGGCCGCGGCGTCGTCGAGGTCGGCCAGCTCGCGCTCCAGCCGCTCGACCCGGGTGGTGGCGGCGGCCACCTCGTCGCGCACCGCGGCCAGCTCAGCCGCCACCATGTCGTGCTCCTGGCGGCGCCGGTCGAGCCGCTCGTAGGCGTCGTCGGCGCCCGACAATGCAGACGCGGCCTGCTCGGCCTCGGCCTCGGCAGTGGTGGCAGCGGCGGCGGCCGATGCCGCGGCCGCCTCGTGGTCGGCCAGCTCGGCCCGCACGACGTCGAGGTCGGGCAGGATCGACCGCAGGCGCTCGACGTGGTGCTCGGCCTCGCGGGCCACCTTGCGGGCGTGGTCGCGGGCGGAGTCGACGGGCGTGATGCCCAGCAGCTGGAGGACGAGCTTGCGGCGCTCCTCGGGCCGCTGCTGGGACAGGGCGGCCAACTGCTTCTGCTCGGCGAAGACCGAGGCCCGGAAGGCGGCGTCGTCCATGCCCAGTACGGAGTGGACGTAGCGGGCCGTGTCGCGGGCCCCCTCGGCCACCTGCAGACCGTCGGCCGAGGCCCGGGCCTTGACGGTGGCGTTGGCGCCGGTGATCGCCCGCCGCACCACGTAGAGGTGGCCCTCGTGCTCGAACTCCACCTCGGCGATGCAGTCGGCCTTGACGTCGGCGGTGCGGACCTGGTCGAGGCTGGTGCGGGCCCGGCCGAACAGGGCAAAGCGGATCGACTCCAACAGCGTCGACTTGCCCGCCCCGTTGAGCCCGTACACGCCGACCAGCCCGGGGGGCAGCTCGAGGTCGAGGGGCGCCTCGAAGACGCGGTAGTTCTGCAGGTACAGCCGCGTGACCCGCATGGCTAGCCCACCGCCTCCTCCACGGCCCGGGCCAGCTCGTCGCGGCCGCGGGCGCGGATCCACTCCTTGTCGTAGCCGGGCATGTCCTGGCCCTCGACGAAGCGGTCCCACTGCGACGGGATGCTCGACAGCTCGGGCAGCTCGACGGTGGACGCACCCAGGGCGAAGTCGGGCTCCAGCTTGAGCAGCAGGGCCCGGGCCGACGCCTCCCGCACCGCCTGCCGGTCGAGCAGGCGGTAGGCCTCGGGGTCGACGCCTTCGAGGAACAGCCGGGCCACCGCCCCGTCGGGCACCGAGGCGGCCCGCTCCAGCACCTGGGCCGAGAGCTCGGCCGGCGACAGGCCGAGGGCGTGGACCGCCTCCAGGGTGACCAGCGGCCGCTGGCCGGTGAGGGGCAGGTGGGTGCACTCCCCCGTCTCGGTGTCGAGCACGACGATGCCCTTGGCCTTCTCGGGGTCGTCGGCGAAGGAGTAGGTGTCGGTGGCGCCCGCGTACCAGATCCCGCGGTCGACCCGGGTGTGGAAGTGGTAGTGCCCGAGCAGCACGAGATCGGACCGGAGGGCGCCGGCGTCGACCTCGATCTCGTTGATGTCGGCGTGGCTGGGCTCCACCTGGGTCACCCGGGGGTGGGTGAGCAGCAGGTTGGTGCGGTCGAGGCAGCGGGAGCGGTCGGCCTCGGCCAGGGCGTCGAGGGTGGCCTCGACGGTGAGCATCTGGGGCACGCAGTGGACGGCCAGGCCGGGGAGCTCGAAGCGCTCGTAGGCCAGGCGGTGGGCGAAGCCCACCTCGGGGAAGGTGTCGGCCAGGGCCGAGTAGGGGCTGCCCGTGCCCGGCAGGCGGGGGGTGTCGTGGTTGCCGCTGATCACGACCGCCCGCACCCCGTGGTCGCGGATGCGGGCCAGGGCCCGCTGGGCGATCCGGAACGAGCGGTAGGTCGGCCGGGGATGGTCGAACACGTCGCCCAGCCACACGATCAGGTCGGGCTGCTGGGCCAGGGCCAGGTCGACGGCCGCCTCGAAGGACAGCTCGAAGTCGCGCTCGCGCTGGTTGACGCCCTCGGGCGTGGTGAAGGAGTAGTAGGACCGGCCCAGGTGGGCGTCGCCGACGGCCGCGACCTTCACGGTCAGTCCACGAACGCGGCCACGTTGGGCGGCGCGAGAGGGCGGCGGGCGGGGGGCGGGGGGCAGGCGCGGACCACGTCGGCGTAGAGGTGGACCTTGGCGGGCACGGCGAAGGGGGCCTCGAGGTTGGCCACCAGGCACTCGCCGGGCATGAGGGTCTGGATCTCGGGGCCGAGGGCGGAGATGTCCTGCTTGGACGACGAGCGCAGGATCGTGCGGTCTTTCTCGTCGGCCAGGCCCAGCACGAAGAAGGTGTTGAACTGGCTGAGCAGCTCGCCGTCGAGCAGCTTGGGCTGCTGGGTCACGGCGCACAGGCCGACGTTGAACTTGCGCCCCTCCCGGGCGACCCGGGGGAAGACGTTGGACTCCCGGTCCTTGTTGGCCGAGAGCACCCGCTGGGCCTCCTCCAGCACCACCGCCACCACCGGCAGGCGCTTGTGGGCCTCGTCGTCCTCCAGGTACACGGCCGACCACTCGTCGAGCACCCGGCGGGTGAGGTGGCTGGCGACCAGGACCTCCTCGGTGGACCCCAGCCCGCCCACGTCGAGCAGCACGACCTTGCCCTCCCGGAGGTCGCGCAGGACGGCCGCCCCGACCGACACCGAGGCGTCGGTGGCGATGCACGGGAGGCTGACGATGCGGCACGCCCGGCGGTGGACGACCTGGAGGGTGTTGAGCGCCACCCGGCCGTTGAGCTCGACGTCGCGGAAGCCGGCCAGGTCGTCGACATGGGAGAACTCGAGCAGCCACGACAGGCCGTCGGCCCGGTAGTGGCGTTCGAGCTCGAACAGCGCCTCCTCCTGGGGGCGGCTCCACTCGTAGGCGGTGCGCAGGTCGTCGACGGCCAGCTCGCCCAGGCCGATCTTGAGGGCCGACGTGTTGGGCAGCCGGCGATTGGCGTAGGTGCGCAGGCGGTCGGAGGCCCACGGGTGGCGGGCCAGCTCGCCCCGGTACTCGCCGTGGGGGTCGACCACCAGCAGGCCGTAGCCGCCCTGGCGCTGCATCACGCCCGCGGCCAGCACCTTGACCAGGTTGGACTTGCCCATGCCGGTGGTGGCGAACACGCCCACGTGGGTGGCCAGCGACGTGCCGGGGATGCCGACTTCGAAGTCGACCGTGGTCTCGCCGCTGCGCAGCCGCCCGACCGGGAGATCGCCCATGCGGGTGCGGAGGAAGTCGAAGTCGGCGGGCTCGGGTGACACCACCCGGGAGAACTGGGTGGGCAGGCTCTTGGGCTTGCGGAAGTCGGCCCCGTCGGGCGTGAGGTAGCCCAGGCAGCGGCAGGTGGCCACCCGGTAGGTGCGGCGGGACTGCTCGTGAAGGCGGTGGCCGCCCGCCTCGCCCCGGGCGTCGTCGGACAGCAGGGTGCCGGCCACCCGCTCGGCCCAGCCCGGCTCGCGGTGCTCGCTGCCGTAGGTGACGTCGACCACCCGGAACAGGTAGCGGCGGCCGGTGGCATCGTCCACCCCTACCAGCAGCTCGCCCAGGAAGAGGTCTTCGTCGGGGCTGGCCCGGAAGACGGCCTCGAGCACGTTCTTGCCGAACAGGCGGCCGCGGCTGCCCGCCCCCGGGGCGTTCATGCCCGCTCCATGAGCCTGTGGCGGTCGGCGAAGGCCCGCTCCCTGACCTCCAGCGGCACGCCGGCCACGTCGAGGTGGTCGTCGAGGTCGAGGCGGACGTCGTGGCGCAGCCACGACGGGCAGGCGGCCAGCCGGTCGGCCACCGTGAGCGGGTAGGGGTAGCCGGGGAAGGCGGCATCATCGCACAGGGCGGACAGGGCCCCCAGCACCGGCTCGGGGTCGAGCCAGCCGGGCAGGTCGACGCGGAAGGCGAAGCGGGCGTCGGGGTCGAGGCGGGCGGCCACGACCTGCACGTCGAACCCGCTGGCGGGCTTGGTGCGGGCCAACGGAGCCCACCACAGGGCCCTGTCACCGAAATGGGCCGACGCCTCCAGCTCGAGCTGGACCAGGAGGGGCGCCCCGCCCCGGGCCAGCGACGAGTGCTTCGTCACCGACAGCACGATCACACCGCGCTCCGCCGCCCCTGCCAGCAGGGTCGCCACCCGCTCGCCCGGGATGCGCAGATCGGGCCGCAGGTCGCCGTCGACCAGCACGTAGGCCCCCGCCGAGGCCTCCTCGACCGATCGGGCCACCGCCTCCCACTCCCCCGCATCGCGCAGCAGGTTGACGTCGACAGCCGCGTCGGCGGCGACTCCCAGGCCCAGCGAGGCGGCCGCCACCCGCTCCTCGCCGCAGCCGACGAGCCAGGCCCGCAGCTGCCCCTCGTCCTCCAGCACGCACTCCCCGCCCAGGAACCGGGCCCGGGCGGCCCGGGTGACCAGCAGCTGCACGGATCTGGCGTCGGCCACGGTGGCCTGCCCGCCGTCGACGGCCCACACCTCCGGAGGCGCCGCTCCCCGGGCCAGCGGCCGGGGGGTGACCACCGCCTCGAACTCGAGGTCGGGCCCGTCGGGGTCGCGGACGGGAGCAGGTGCGCCGGCGCTGAGGAGGACGGCCAGACGTTCGGCGGCGGCGGCGAGGGACGGAGAAGCCATCCGTCCCACTATCCCAAGCGGGTGTGACGATTACAAGGCTGTAATTCTACTCGGTCTGGCGGACCAGGACCAGGGCCACCACCAGGGCCACCACGACCAGGGCGTTCACCGCCAGCTCGATGTCGGAGCGGTGGAACAGGTCGCCGCCCTCGTCGTTCTGGAGCGACAGCTCGGCGCCTACGGTGAGGATGTGGCGGACCACGGAGATGATCCCGATGATCAAGAACGGCTTGAGGTGAAACGTCGAGTCGTGAAAGTGGGCCAGCACCGTCCGTAGCAGCTCCAGTACGATGACCACGAACAGGACACCGTTCACGCCCTCGGTGATCCGCCCCGCGAACGGCTCGTTCTGGTCGACGAAGTCCGCGACGATGCGGGCCAGGGCGACCACGCCCAAGACCAGCAGGATCAGAGCGATCCCGTAGTAGACGAGGTCCTGCACCTTGCCGAGGAAGGCGACCGGGGCGGGGACCTCGGCCTCCGGCGCGTCGGGCTCGGGGATCTCCTCCTGGTTCTCCCGGGTGCGCTCGGCCCGCTCGTCGCCGGGGCGGCGGCCGTCGCGCTCGGCCGACTCCCGCTCCTCCTGCTCCTGCTTCTCCACCGCCTCAGCCACGGGCAGCCCGGGCCTCGGCCAGTGGCCGGTCCTCCCCGCGGAGGACGGGGTCGCCGTGGGCCGCGGGCGAGGCGGCCGTGACCGCCTCGATGCCTTCGTCGAGGGCCGCCGCCCACTCCTCGGCCCGCACGAGCCAGGCGTTGTGGTGGCCGTCGACCTCCACCGTGTGGGCCTTGAGGGCCTTGGCCAGGCTGTGCTGGCGGCTGCCGCGGATCAGGTTGTCGCGCACCGTCACCACCACCGAGGCCGGGCACCCGATCCGGCCGACGAGGTCCTGGCCGTCGAAGCGGGCCAGCTCCCGTGCCGCGCAGCCGATGTCGGAGGCGTCGCTGCGGCGGGCCTCGGCCTTGACCCAGCCCTCGTACCCTTCGAGGTCGGGGGACCGCTCGACGGCATGGCGGAGGTAGCGGTCGGCGATGCCGGAGGGCGCACCGAAGCGCAGCACGTACTCGGCGAGGCCCAGGCCGAGCCAGACCACCCGCTCATAGAGGTCGGACCGCCACTGGAGGGCGCAGGAGGCCAGGACGAGGCCGGACACGGCCTCGGGGTGGCGGGCGGCGCACAGCATGGCGATCGACCCGCCCATCGAATACCCGACGAGCACGGCGGGGGTGGCGTCGAGCTGGCCGAGCAGGGCGGCGACGTCGTCGGCCGCCGCCTCCAGGGTGAAGGGCTGCTCGCTGCGCAGGCCGCGGCCGTGGCCTCGCACGTCCACCGCGATGACCCGGCCGTGGCGGGAGGCGACCTCGTAGCCGCCCGAGAACCAGTTGAGGTCGGCGCTGAGCGTCCATCCGTGGAGGAGGACGATGGTCGGGGCGCCCTCCTGGGCCGGGATCTCCCGGACGAACATCTCCCCTCGCCGATCGACGTTGACGATGCGGGCATCGGGGAGCCGGGGCGGGAAGGGTTCGGTGTGGTCGCCCGGCTCCAACCGCCGGAGAAACCGCAGCACGTCCTTCAAGCCGGCCCGGATGTCCTCCCCCACGTCGTCCTCCTTGTCCTCAGCCCGACACGACCCGTTCCAGCTCGGCGCGGAAGGTCCGTGCGAAGCGGGCCGCGGCATCGGGGCCGAGGAGCGGGTGCCGGTAGCGGAACACGAGCTGCAGCCGGCCTGCCACCGTGGCGGCGCCGACCGTGAGCCCGCAGGGCATGCGGGCGGGGGCGGAGAACCAGGCCTCCGTGGTGGTGATGCCGCCGCCGAAGTCGGGCGGGTCGTCGAGCTTCCCGAGATTGGAGAGCAGGGCGGTGTCGACGACGCGGTTGCCGGTCAGCCACAACAGCGCCGACAGGGGCTGCTTGGTCCACAGAGGTAGCGCCCTCCAACCGCCGACGACCTCGATGAGGGCCGCCCCGCCCCCCTGCTTGATGCGGGCGGACTGTCGGGCGACAGCGGCCAGCAGGGCTGGTACGCCCGGCCGCTGCCCCGCCTTCACCAGCACCCGGGCGTCGAGCACCAGGTTGGTGACGATGTCCTGGCCCCACTCCTTGGGGCGGAGGTTGACGGGCACGAGGATCCCGATGCGGCGGGCATCGGTGCCGTGCTCCTCGTTCCAGCCGGCGACGGCCAGGACGAGGGCGGCGAGGAGCAGGTCGTTGACGGTGTGGCCGGAGCCGGCGAGGGCTGCGCTCTCCTCCTCGGACAGGGCCAGGTGATGGAAGCCGTAGCCGGGTCGGTCGGTGCTGCCGTCGGAAGCCAGCCGGGTCGGGCGGGCGACCATGTCGGCGGCCTTGCCGGCCAGCATGCGGAAGCGGCGGGCTCGGGTCTGCCGGTCGGGCGCAGCCAGCAGCCGCTCGACGTCACGGGCCTCGTCCAGCTCCACCACGGGGTCGGGGTCGGGGCGGCCGGCGTAGGCGGCGGCCACAGACCGGAGCAGCCGCACACAGCCGTAGCCGTCGAAGGCGGCGTGGTTGGCGCTGAGCAGCAGCGCGTCGGCGCCGGGCCGGCGGGCCAGCCACATCCGCAGCGGCGGGGCCTCGGCCAGCGGGATCTGGCGGCCGAACAGATCCTCCCGGGCCCCGGCCAGGTCGGCCTCGCCGGGACAGTCGACGACCCGGACGGGGTCGAGGTCGGCCTCAAGGACGATCTCCCAGCACCAGCTTCGGTCGGTGCGGCGGGCGGCCAGGCGGCGGGCCCGGGCCATGGGGTGGCGGGCGAGGGCGGCGCGGGCGGCGGCACGCAGCCGGGACTCCTCGAGGTGGCCGGCGAGCGTCAGCTCGAGCTGGATGCCCCACGGCTCCGCGGGGGTATCCAGCAGGTGGACGGCCTCGTCGACGACCGTGAACGGCCGGTGCCGGGGCTCGAGGCTCCCGTCCGCAGGCAGGACGGCCGCCGGGGAGACGGGGACGGTGGCCGTCGGCGCGGGCATGGAAGCGGTCTACCCCGACCGGCGGCCCGTGACCCCCCTGGCTCGCCCCACTGGCGCTGGACCTGCCCACCACGGGCGGGGTTTCAACGCAGGTGGCGGCCGAACCAGTTCAAGAGGTCATTGTAGGCGGCGTTGGCCTGGGCCTCGTTGTAGTTGTTGCCGGTGGTGTTCATGAAGGCGTGGCCGACGCCCGGATAGGTCTTGATCTCGCTGGTGAGGCGGGCCTGGTCGAGCCCCGACTTGGCCGTCTCCCGGCTGGCGTTCACCCGGGCGTCGTTCTCGGCATAGACAGCGAGGACGGCCGCCTTCGACCGGGTGAAGTCGGGGTTCTGGGGGGAGCCGTAGAACGGGGCGGCGGCGGCCAGCGCGGGCGGCTCGCCCGCGTTGAGCAACTGCCACACCATGTTGCCGCCGAAGCAGAACCCGACCGCTCCCAGCTTCTGGTTGGGCGCTCGCCGGCCCAGCTCTTCCAGGGTCGACTTCATGTCGTCGGTCGAACGCTCGGTGGCGTTGGTCTGGAGGGCGTTCTGGAGCTGGGCGGGATCGGTGAACGTGGCCGTGCCGCCCTGGGCCGACAGGAGGTCGACGGCCAGCGCGGTGTACCCGCTGGCGGCCAGGCGGCCGGTGAACGCCCGCACGAACTCGGTGATGCCCCGGTTCTCGTGGACGACCAGCACGGCCCCCCTGGCCGAAGCCGCGGGGGCGAACACGCCCATGAGGGTGATGTCCCGGCCCGGGTAGGTGACGTCTTGGACCGGCACCGGGGCGGTGGTGGTGGTAGGGCCGGTCGCCGTCGTCACGGGACCGTCCGTCGGGGCCGGCTGGGCACCCACGTCGTCGGCGTCGTCGTCACCCCCGCACGCGGCCAGGATCGACGTGGCGGCTGCCGCGCTGAGGCCGAGCACCCCCATGTGGCGCAACGCCTCCCGCCTCGACACGAGCCCCGCCGCGTGGTTCTCGGCCACCTCTTCCGCCAGGTACCGAAGGTTGTGGTCCATCGCTCCTCCTGCTGCGTCCGTTCGACGATCCTACGGGGAGCAGCCCAGGGAGGATTGGTTGGCGTGAGCGAATGTACGTTCGGCTACAGTCGTCCGGATGGCCGCCCCGCCCGACCTCCGCTGGCACCTGGAGGGCGACGACGACACCCAGCCCCCGCTATTCGGCGACGGGGTCGAGCGCCACGTCGGCAGGGGCGAGTACCGCGGCCTCGAGTTCCTCCACGTCAACGCCCGCCGCCTCGTCAACGAGGTTCCCGCCGCATCCCGCATGCCCTTCCGCTACACGATCAACGCCTACCGGGGATGCAGCCATGCGTGCACGTATTGCTTTGCCCGGCCGACGCACGAGTTCCTGGGGATGAACATCGGTGACGACTTCGACCGGCGGATCGTGGTCAAGATCAACGCCGTCGAGCGGCTGCGGGCCGAGCTGGCGCCCTCCCGGTGGGCGGGCGAGCACATCGCCATGGGCACCAACACCGATCCCTACCAGCGGTGCGAGGGGAAGTACGGGCTGACGCAGGGCATCGTCGGGGAGCTGGCGGCGGCCCGCAACCCGTTCTCGATCCTGACCAAGTCCACGCTGATCCTGCGCGACCTCGATCTGCTGGCCGAGGCGGCCCGGGTCACCGGCGTACGGGCCAACTTCTCGATCGGCACCCTCGACGAGGAGGTCTGGAAGCTGACCGAGCCGGGCACGCCTCATCCCCGCCAGCGGGTGGAGGCGGTGGCCAGGCTGATGGCGGCGGGCGTGCCCTGCGGGGTGCTGGTGGCACCCGTCCTGCCCGGTCTCTCCGATCGGCCCGACCAGTTGGAGGCAGTGGTCAAGGCGTGCGTGGGCGCAGGGGCGGTCTCGATCACGCCCCTGCTGCTCCACCTGCGCCCGGGGGTGCGGGAGCACTACCTCGGGTGGCTGGCGGGTACCCGGCCCGACCTGGTGGCCGACCACGAGCGGCTCTACCCCCGGTCGTACGCGCCCAAGGCTCGACAGCGGGAGCTGGCCCAGCTCGTGGCC
>Ga0187892_10011109_pt1 | contig 11166 bp, 7 predicted proteins | sample MA1701073metaG_FD_139345 | JGI IMG/M metagenome (GOLD analysis project Ga0187892, IMG submission 139345) | Bio-ooze microbial communities from a basaltic lava cave in the Kipuka Kanohina Cave System on the Island of Hawaii, USA - MA170107-3 metaG ... | reverse complement strand
CGGGATGTTCTGCCGGTCGGAGAACAAGGCCACGCCATCCACGTTGCGTACCGTGTCCGCCGCAAGGATGAAGCGCGGGACGCGGGCTGTGCCATCGTTCCGGTACCAGCGCACGTAGCTGTACTTCTGTTCGGCGAGCAGATCGAGATCGCCATCGCCATCCAGATCGACGAAGCGGTTCCATTCACCGATCTCGAGATCCTGGAACCGGTTCGTGCGCCACTCGAAACGCGGGTCACGCAGAGACCCGGTGTTCTCGAAGTGGATCAACGCGTCCGTCTGCTCCTGCACGAACAGGTCGAGGTCACCATCACCATCGATATCGGCGAACTGCGGCCGCGGCGCATTGAATCCGCCGAGGAACGGGAAGTCGTAGGCCACTCCGTTCTCATCCAGGACCGGGAACGGATGGACACGCGGCGTCCAGGTGACGGCCACGGCCGTCGCCGGTGCGGGCGAGTCGGGCGCCGGCGCACTCGAACAGGCCGCACACGAAACCGCGGCAATACAGACTGCGGACTGCCGTCGCACGACGTCAGCGAGTGCGGCGGATGCCGAGGCCCGTAGGACCCTTGCCCACCGGGATCACCTTGATCACCGAATTCGTTGCGACATCGATGACGGAGAGGGAGCCGGTGGTGGCCGCGGCTGCGCCGGCGCCGTGCTGCGCGTGCTCGGTCTGGACGGGCGGCCGCGTCGTGTTGTTGGTGACGAAGACGTAGCGGCCATCGGGCGAGATTGCGCTGCTGTACGGCTGTGCGAAGCCGGTGTGCGCAATGCGCGTGACCGTGCCCGTTGCCATCTCGACGACGGCGACATCGTTCGAGCCGTTGTTCGGCACATAGACGCGGCGGCCGTCCGGCGTGAACACGGGATGCCAGGGCAGCTCCTCGATATCGAGGCTGCGGCTCAGCTTCGGCGTTGCCGGATCGGCTAGATCGAACACCAGCAGCTTGTTCGAGTGCGTCGTGATCACGAGCGTGCGCCCGTCCGGCGACAGGGCCGAGTGCGCGAGTACGTGCGTGGGACCGTCCACGTTGAGCAGCTTGACGTCCTCTGTCACGACGTTCACGCTCGCCATCTGGTTCACACCCAGGCTTGCGGAATAGACGAAGTCGCCCTGCGGCCGCACATCGAGCGCGTGCGGGCGTGGATAGAGGACGTCGATTTCGTCGATCGACATGTCCGCCGTACGGATCACACCAATGCGCTGCGGCGGGCTGACCGCGCTCATCGAGCGGCCGACGTACAGCAGCCCCTTTGCGGGCACCAGCGCGAGCAGGCCGGCCACCTCGAAGCGGGCCTGGCCCACCAGCTCGTTGGTGCGCGAGAACTTGAGGACGCGGTTCTCGCCGATCAGCGTGAGATACCAGAACGAACCGTCCGGCTCGACCACCACGTGGTGCGGCTTGGCATTGGCCGAAAAGCCCAGCTCCTGCAGTTGAATCGTCTTCACGACCTCGAGCTGGGCCACATCCACGACGGTGACGCTCGAGCCGTCCTGGTTGCAGACGTACAGGAAGTTGGCGGCGCGCTGGGCTGCGCCCGGCCGTTCGGACGTAACAAGCAGAGCGGCGACGGCAAGCGGAATCACGCGAGAGAAACTGCGCATCATGGCCTCACGAGACTGGGCGGGTTGCCCGCTTCCTCAGAATGAACAGGCCCTCGCCGCCACTGACAACGGCGATCACGCCGCTACCGAAGAACGGGTAGTTGCTCCACGACCCGGAGAAGCCCGGGTTGTTGGGGCCGAACGGCGCCGTATCGAACCACGCGACTTCGACCGGGCTCCGAGGATCCGTGATGTCGAGGATCCTCAGGCCCGCGACGTAGTTCGATTGATACACGAGATTGCCCTTGACGTACAGGTTGTGGTCGCTGGCGCGCGTCGAGCCAAGGAACTCCTTGACCAGCTGCGGGTCGTCGAGATCGCTAAGATCCCAGACCAGCGTGCGCGTCGACTGCACCAGGTTGCCCGTCTCATCGAGTTCATCATTGACGTAGAAATAGCGGTGATCCTCGGTAAGCCATCCCTGGTGCGTGTAGCCGACATTCGGATAGGAGGCGCGCGAGATCACGCGCGGGCTCTGCTTGTTCGTGACGTCCTGGATGGAGAGAGCGGTCTCATTCGCGCTCAGGCAGATCTCGCGGCCACGGTAATCGGCATCGGGGCCCTTGTAGGTCACGCACTGCGCATCATGCGTGTAGCCGGTACCGGCGCGGCCCGTGGCGGCATCGGCAAAGCAGCCGGCGAACCTGGGGTTCTTCGGCTCGCGCACATCGATCATGTGCAGGCCGCCGCCGCACGTCTCGCCGCCCGAGCTGCTGCCCACCGCGTAGGCAAAGCCGCTCTCTTCGTTGATGACGATGTTGTGCACGCTGTTGACGCGATCGTAGCGCGTGTCCGGCGAGAACGTGATGGGTGTGCCCTTGAATTCGCGGAGCCGCGTGAGGTCGAAGATCTGGATGCCGTGGGCGCCGGCGGCGTCGGATACAATGAACGCGTGGTCCTTGTAGACCTTGATCTCGCGCCACGACGTGGGTGGCGAGCCGTCGGTCCGTAGCACCTGCCCGACGTAGACCGGCTCGCTTGGATTGCTGATGTCGACGAACGCGGCGCCATCCTGCCGGCCCACGAGCGCGTACTCCTTGCCGGTCACCGGATCGGTCCAGCCCCACATGCCGCTGGTACGCACGCCGCGGCCGCCGCCGATCGCTGTGACGGGCAGGAACCCGAGCAGGTCGACATCACGACAGTCGAAGATGGAGACTCTGTTGTCCGTGCAATCGACTTTGCGTCCCGTGATGGGCGCCAGACTCTCGGCGGGGCTCTCAACCAGCGTGGCGCTGCCGCTCGCATCGAAGATCGCGGCCGTACCCGCACCAGCATCCTGACCCGCCGCGCCTGCGACGACGACACCGCCCGCCGTGGCCAACGCATTGGCGAAGCTGGCCCCGCGACGGGGGTCAGGCGCGAACAGGCGCCGAGCGGCGCTCCACTGCTCGGCGGCATTGCGTTCGAACACGTAGACGGAGCCGCTGTTGCCGAAACCGCCGGGCGCGCCCACCCAGAGCGCGTTGCCGACCACGGCGAGGCTGGCGCCGAACTGCGAACGGCCGCCCTCGAACGGAAGGAGCCGCGTGGCGGATCCAGACCACGCGTTGCTCTGCGCGTTCCATTGCAGGACGACGACGGAGCCGCTGCCCTGATCGTAGTTGGGTGCGCCAATGAAGAGCCGGTCGCCGGCCATGCGGAGCGAGCTGCCCAGCGCGGAATACTGCGGCATCCCCTGCGGCACGACTGTGCCCTGCGCGACAAACACGCCGTTTTCCAGAGAGTAGGCGTATACCGTCCCGGCGCCCGTGTTCTTCCCCGGCGCGCCCACGAACAGGCGGTTGCCTTCGAGCAGGATGGCCGCACCGAACAGATCGTTCTGGCCGATGTCCGCCACCTGAAGCCGGCCCGCATCTGACCAGCTGCCGGCTGAATCGCGGCGATACACGAACACGGCGCCCGTGCGCTGACTGACAGTCGGTGCGCCCACGAGCATGAAGTCGCCATCGATCGCAATGGAATTGCCGTAGCCCATGCCGGGCACGGCCTCGGGCGGCGTCACGCGCGCGACCTGCTGCCACGCGCCGTTCGACTGCTTCTGGAACACGAAGGCGGCGTTCTGCGTCGCAGCACCGACAGCCAGGAACCGGGTGGACACGGCGAGTGCGGAGCCGAAGCCATCGCCTTCCATGGCATTCGCGGCCTTGAGCTGCGCGTGTTCGCGCCAGGCCGAGCCGGACTTCCGGTACAGGTAGACGATTCCCGGCCGCATCACATTGCGCGACTCGCCGACAAAGACCTCGTTGTCGAGGACGGCTACAGCCGTGCCAAAACCGGCACGCGCCATCGCGGGTCGTTCCGGGCCGGGTTCAGCGGCCCGAGCATTGGTGCCGGGCAGCACAGCCGCCAGTACGAGCCACCCGGCAAGCCGCCGGCCACGGCACGATACCCGCATTGTGGACCTCGATGCACTGTCTTCAGTTTGCCGGGCCAGGCGCGCGAGCCGGCCGGGACGGACCGTCTCAAGATTAACCGGCCCTCACGGCTTTGGACACGCCAGCGGCCCCAGCCGTGCGCCGTTCAACCCCGGGCACCGGCGGGCGGACCTGGGCGAATCGTGGTCAGCGCCGGGGCCGGCTGGCTCGGCTGCGGTCGGGAAGAGTGGCGATGAATGTGGAAACGACGACGAGGGCCTCGAAGAGCAGGATGAGGACAACGCCCAGCAGCACGACCAGACCCGTGCCCTCGAACGGACCCAGAAGCTGCGACAAGCTGCCCATTGTCGCCTGAACCATGGGCACACTCCCGCGTGGCGTGGAACGGTTGCAGCTATCGAACAGGCCGGATCGCGCACCGGCCATGGATTACGGGTGGTCTGGCGCCAGACAGAGCCGGCGCCCAACACAGTAGTAGTGCCGGAGCCGCATGCGTGCAAGGGGAACGCCGCCGCGGCCTGGACCCGGGCGATCACTCAGTCAGGAGCCGCTGCGATCCGATGAACGGCTTCCGGTTGTGAGGCTTTCGGGCCTGGCCGTAAGTTGCGACGTGACTGGAGGTCGTCTCGTTCAGGAGGAATGCCATGAGCACAACCGTTCAGGATCCGACAACGGCGCTGCAGGCCACGAGCGTCTCGGTATCGTTCACGGTGAACGATCTGGCCCGCAGCATCGAGTATTACACGAAGGCGTTCGGCTTCGAGATCAAGGAGCGGTACGAGTCGGAAGGTACGCTGCGCTTCGTCGAAATGGAGGCCGGAGACTTCAGCCTGGGTATCGGCCAGGATGACTTCGCCAAGGGCCGGAACCGCGTCAAGGGAGTGGGGCTCCGCTTCTTCATCACGACATCGCAGGACCTGAACGCGCTGGCCGCGAGGGCCCGTGCAGCGGGAGCCCGGCTGGACGGCGATCCCGCGCCGCTGCCTTGGGGCCCGCTCGCGTTCGCATTCACGGATCCCGACGGCTTCAACTTCACGATCGCGAACGACTGATGCGTTGGGAAGTTCGCTGAAGCCGTCTGAAACGCGCATGACTTCTGCCCGTTACGGCGTCCCCGTCACGACAATGCCCGCGTTCGTCACGAGCGGCGCCGTCGCATTGCCGTTCAGATTGACGGAAACCAGGACGAGCGAGCCCGTCCGGGCGCGGCCTGATCCGCGCGAATGCCGGCGTCGCCATTGCCGGACGCGTTCGACTTCTCGACGCGCGCCACGAAATCGCCCGAGCTGTTCTCGTCGAACTCGATGCCATCGCCATGGTTCCCGCTCGCGCCGGCGCGCCGACCCGCCGGCAACTCGCAACGCGTGTCAGTTCCGCGCGCGTTTTACGAGTTGGTTGCGGCCTACGCTGGTTTCTCGGCATCGCGCTTCGCCGTCTGGGCTCACAGTACGAGTTGACAGCGCCAAGCGCTGGAAAGTCGACATGGCGCTCACCGCGGGGACGCGCGTTACGAGTTGTCGGCGCGAGCGCGGCCGTGCTGACCCCCGGCCGCGCAGGCGCCGTGAAGCCTGGCGCTCAGGTTGCCTGCTCGACGCGTCGGAAAACGGTCGCGCGCGAGACCGGGAGCGAACGCGGGCGGATCGAAGCGCTACGCTGCGCGCAGTTCGCTGACGGCGCGGGCCGCGCGTTCGACATCGGCCCGCGTCGTATAGATGTGCGGGCAGAGCCGGATGCCCGGGAAGTTGCCGCCGGACGATGCGCCCGCGACCAGGTGCTTCTGGTAGAGCGCGTCGTAGCCCGGCCGCGGCTCGATGCCGGTCACGCCGAAGATGACGACGCCGCCGCTGAGCGCGGGATCTGCGGGGGTGTGCAGTTGCAGGCCAGTGGCGCGAGCGGCCAGCTCGCGTTTGAGCAGGGCGGCCAGCTCGCGCACGCGGGTTTCGATGATGGCGCCGCCAATACGCTCGTGGAACGCGGTGGCAGCGCCGACGGCGACGAGTGCGGCGTCATCGCGCTGGCCCAGCGTGCTGAACCTGCGAGCGCCGCGGTCCTTGGCGCCGTCCCAGCCCACACCGACGACGGTCGGCCAGATGCGCGGCGCCAGTTCGCGCCGCACATAAAGCAACCCGGCCTCCTTCGGGCCCATGAACCATTTGTGCGCGCTGGCCGTGTAGAAATCGCAGCCGAGCGCGTGCAGATCGAGTTTCAGGAATCCGAACGCCTGCGCGCCATCGACCAATGACAGGATATTGCGCTCGCGGGCTGCGGCACACAGCTCGGCGGCCGGCAGGGCAATGCCGGAGCCGTTCGAGATGTGGGTGATGGCAAGAACGCGGGTGCGCGGAGTGAGCGCGGCCAGGAACGGCTGGATCAGGTCGTCACGGCTCGCTGGGCGGGCCGGTGTGGCAACGCGCTTGACCGCAAAGCCGTAGCGCTGAGCGCGCACGTCCCACGCGACGTTGTTCGTCGGGTGATTCTGGTCCCAGATCACGACTTCATCACCCTGGCCGAGCGTCAGCCCGTTGAGCACGGAATTGTTGCTCTCGCTGGTATTGCGCGTGATGACCACCTCGTCGGGGGCCGCGCCGATCCAGGCCGCGAGCGCCTCGATCACGCGCTCGTGCAGGGACGAGAACTTCGCGCGGTTCTGGAACGACGGGTCCGCATCGATGTCCCGCGTGTATGTCGTGACCGCATCGCTCACGACAAACGGCGACGGACAGAGGTTGGCCGCGTTCATGTAGATGAGTCCGGGCCTGAGCGGGAACTGCGCGCGCACGAGGTCCCAGAACTCCTCCGTTGGCGCCTGTCCGCGTGGCAGCTCCGGTACGATCCGCGGCGCGGACAGGGGCTCGGCGCCGAGGCGTCCGGGCAGCAGTGCCGGCGCGAGAACGCCGCCGGCCAGCCCGTGGAGAAAGCCGCGCCGCGATGGGTTCGTGCGCATCATTGGTCCCTCCAGTTCACGGATCACGGTAACGGGATCCATCTGCGTTCCGCGCTCGACTGCTCCATGGCGGCGAGCACGCGCTGGTTGCGCACGCCATCGTCGAAGTCCGGCGGTCGCGCGCGGCCGTCCGCGATCGCTTCGAGCAGATCGAAGACAGTGTGCGTGAACGAATGTTCGTAGCCGATGAGGTGGCCGGGTGGCCACCATGCCCCGGCCCACGGATGCGACGGGTCCGTAACATTGATGTTGCGGAAACCCTGCTGCGATGGCGGGTCCGAGCGCAAGTACAGCTCGAGCTCATTCAGCCGCTCGAGATTGAACGCCAGGCTGCCTTCGCTGCCGTTGATCTCGAAGCGGTTGAAGTTCTTGCGGCCGGTCGCCATGCGCGTGGCCTCGATGGTGCCCACGGCGCCGCCCGCGAAGCGGACGAGCGCGGCGGACGCATCATCGACGGTCACGCGGCCGCGGCGGGTCGCGTCCCCGGGCAGCGGCCGCTCGCGGATGAACGTCTCGAGCAGCGCCGCCACCTCCTCGATCTCGCCCACGAGGTAGCGGGCGAGGTCGACGGAATGCGAGGCAATGTCACCGAGTGCGCCGGAACCCGCTTTGTCCTTCTCGAGGCGCCAGACGCGCGGAAAAGCGGGGTCGACGATCCAGTCCTGGAGATAGGTTCCGCGAAAATGGCGGATCTCGCCCAGCTGCCCGTCTTCGATGATCCGGCGCGCGAGCGCGACTGCGGGGACACGGCGGTAGTTGTGGCACACCATGTGTACGACGCCCTGCTTCCGCACCGCGTCGAGCATCGATTCGGCTTCGGCCACCGTGTTGGCCAGGGGTTTCTCGCAGAACACGGCCTTGCCCGCGGCGGCTGCGGCAATCGCGATCTCGGCATGACTGTCACCCGGTGTGCAGATGTCGACCAGATCGATATCCTTCCGCGCGACAACCCCACGCCAGTCCGTGGCGGCCTCATCCCAGCCGTAGCGTCGCGCCGCGTCCTCGGTCCGGGCGCGGTCGCGGCCGCAGATCACTTTCATGCGCGGCTCGAGACGCGGCGAAAAGAAAGCGCGCACCTGACGGTAGGCGTTGCTGTGCGCCTTGCCCATGAAGGCGTGGCCGATCAGCGCGACGTTCAGAGTGGGCACGGGGGTCCTGGCTCAGAGTTCGCGGGACCGCATGAGCGAGCCGATATGCTCCGCGGTTCGCAGGGACAGCGCGAGAATTGTCCAGGTCGGGTTCTTGTCCGACTGCGTGACAAACGGGCCGCCATCGGCAACGAAAAGGTTGCGCACGTCGTGCGCCTGGCACCAGCCGTTGACTACCGAGCGCGACGCGTCACTGCCCATGCGCGTAGTGCCCAGCTCGTGGATGATTTCGCCGCCCGCCGTGATGCCGTAGCCGCGATCCGCGCCGGGCATGCTGTCCCACGGCGTGCCGCCCAGCTCCGCAATGAGCGCGCGGAACGTCTCCTGCATGTGCCGCACCTGCCGGTACTCGTGGTCCGACCACTGCCAGTGGAAACGCAGCACGGGGATGCCCCAGCGATCGACGACATTCGGGTCGATCTCGCAGTAGCTGTTCTCGTTCGATACCATCTCGCCGCGGCCGGAAAAGCCGAGCGTGCAGCCGTAGTACCTGCGATAAAGGTTCTTGAGCGACCGGCCGTAGCCGCCGCCGTCCGGGTAGTTCTGTATGCCGCCGAGCGCGCCGGCGCCCGGCAGGTAGCGGCCGCCGCCAAACTCGATGTGGTAGCCGCGCGGGAAATCGAGTTTCGTGTTGTCCAGCCACCACGGCATGTAGAGGTGCATGCCGCCCACGCCATCCTCATTGTGCGGGATGCTGTCGAACATCTGCGGGAACCAGCCGCCCACCCAGGCCCCTGTGGTGTCATTGAGGTAGCGGCCGACGACGCCGCTCGAGTTCGCCAGCCCCTGCGGGAACCGGGCAGACTTCGAGTTGAGCAGCAGCCGCGCAGTTTCACAGGCGCTGGCTGCCAGGACTACGACGCGCGCGCGCACGTGGTTCTCGCGGCCCGTCGTCCTGTCGATGTACGTCACACCACTGCACAGGCCCTGCGCGTTGACCGTGACTTCGCGGGCCATCGCATTCGTGCGGATCTCGAGACGGCCCGTCTGCTGCGCGGGAAACAGCAGGACATTGGGCGCGGTGAAGTTCGAGTTCGTGGCGCAGCCGCGGTTGCACTGGCCGCAATAGTGGCACGGCACACGGCCGCCCAGCGGCCGTGTCAGAATCGACAGACGCGCGGGTATGCACGTGATGCCGAGCTTGTCCGCCGCTTTCTTGACCCACAGCTCATGGCAACGCGGCCGCGGCGGCGGCAGGAACACGCCATCGGGTTCGTTCCGCAGCCCTTCGGCGCTTCCGAAAATGCCGATGAGCCGGTCCACGCGATCATAGAACGGTTTCAGATCGTCGTAGGAGATCGGCCAGTTCGGGCTGAGTCCATCGAGGTCGCCGCGTCTGAAGTCGTCGGGGCCGAACCGGAGCGAGATACGCCCCCAGTGATTGGTCCGTCCGCCGAGCATGCGGGCGCGCCACCAGCGGAACCGCGTGCCGGGCGCGTTCGTGTAGGGTTCGCCCTCAATGTCCCATCCGCCCTCGCACGCATCGAACTCGCCGAACGGCCGGGCCGGCGTGGATGCGCCCCGGCGTGGGGTCTCGTACGGCCACTTCAGCATCGCGGAATCCCGCGAGTTGTCCCACCAGCCGCCGGCCTCGAGCATGCACACGCGCGCGCCCGCCTGCGTGAGCGTGTGCGCGCTCATCGCGCCGCCCGCGCCCGAGCCGACAATGCAGACATCGTAATCCGGATTCTGCACGAGGATCTGCACGCGCTACCGTCCCGCCGCGCTGGCCGGCACGAGTTGCAGCCGATGTTCCGCGCTCTGTTCGACACGGCTGCGCGTGAACAGAAGCGGGAAGTACTCGGCACGGCCGAATGACTCCGCAAGATTCGCATAGAACGGGCTGCCCGGCTGACCGGACTGGCCCGGCACGTTCGTCGCCATGGAAGCATCGAGGTCGGCGAAGTCGATGATCTGGCGGTAGGTCGCGCCGGTCGCAGCCACAGTGCCCGCGCCACCGCTTCGCTCGATCGACGGTATGTCGTAGGCACCGACAAGGCCGTGCGGCAGCTCGCTGCGATGGATGCGGCCCCAGCGCCAGCCCGAGGGATCGCCGCCCTGCTGCCGGCGAAGCGAATCGTGCGCCATCACCAGCGCCGTCTCGAGCGCCTGACGGCGCGCGGCCGGATCGGCCATCGCACGCGTTTCGGCGCCGATGTGATCGCTGACGTGGCTGTATAGCGCGGCCGCAGCGCTTTCCCGCGTGTAGCGCGCGTCCCATCCCGCGAGCATCGCGCGCAGCCGTTCGACGGTCGCGCTGCCGCTGGTCCACCCCTTGAACCGGTCGACATCCCGCGCGGCCGACGCGGACCACGGATCGTGCTGCATCTTCTGGAAGTCCGCGACCGTGTAGTTGCGGCCGGCCGGCAGCAGCTGCGCGAGCCGCTCGAATCGCGGATAGGAATTGCCCGCCTTGAAGAAAAGCGGCGGCTCGTAGCCGGGCGGGTGAATATTGTGGTTGGCGGTCGCGATCCAGCCGCGCTCGGGATTGAATTCGCGCGGCAGATCCGAGCGGAACCCGGCCCACTCGAAGTCGCCGGTGCCGGGCACGGGCAGCCGGCCGTCCCAGCCCTCGCGGCGAGGCGAGAGCGCAGACGCCTGCCACGCGATGTTCCCATCGGCATCGCCACAGATCATGTTCTCGGTCGGCGCCTTGTAGTAGATCTGCGCATCCAGGAACTGCCGGCAGTCGCGCAGGGCATGATAGCGCAGCGCGCTCAGATAGCCGGCCGAACCCGGTTCGTGCATGGTCGAGCGGATCGCGTACGCCAGGTTGCGCACGGTGTCCTCATGGAACACAGGACCGTGGCGCGAGAACTTCAGCTCGACCACCACCGGCGCCTGGCCCCGTACACGGATCGTGTCCCGCACCACGCGCAGGGATTCCCAGCCGCCGCGCCAGCGCACCTGATTGCGGTTTGCGGGGTTGACCTGCTCGACATAGACATCGGACTGGTCCGTGCCCACGATCGTGAGGCCCCATGCGATCCGGCCGTTGTGCCCGATGGCAACGCCCGGCAGCGGCGGCTCCGTCGCGCCGATCATGTTCCAGCCCGGCGCAATCAGGTGAACGATGTAGCGGAT
>Ga0187892_10011108_pt1 | contig 11167 bp, 5 predicted proteins | sample MA1701073metaG_FD_139345 | JGI IMG/M metagenome (GOLD analysis project Ga0187892, IMG submission 139345) | Bio-ooze microbial communities from a basaltic lava cave in the Kipuka Kanohina Cave System on the Island of Hawaii, USA - MA170107-3 metaG ... | reverse complement strand
TTCCACGGCCGCAGCGTGTGCGCAGGATCCAGCGCATCCGGCGTATCACTCCGCTTCTCGAGCCAGACCAGGCTGGCAATGATGCCGAGCGCGAGCGCCGCACCGAACAGGAAACCGAGGCCGCCCAGCACGAGCACGCCGCGGCCGCGCCGGGCCGAGCCCTCGGGCCGGTCGATGATCGTGATAACAGGCGTGTTACGTACTTCTTCCAGGCTGGCCTGCTCGTGCGCCTGCGCCAGTGCCGCATACACCTGCTGGCGCAGAGCCACCTGCCGCTGCAGCCGCTCCATCTCCATGGTCAGGCGCGGCGCATCGGGCCGGCGGTTGTGGTCCAGGAACGTGGCGAGTGCCGCTTCGGCGTCGTGCAGCTCCGCTTTGGCGCCCGCCAGCCGATCCTCGACGAATACGCGTTCCGCGCGGGCGCCGGCCTGCCGCCGTTCCCGGTCGAAGGTGGCGAGCAGATCGAGGATCGCGAGATTGATGGCTTCTGCGAGGCCGGCAGTCGGCGCCGTCGTGCGCAACGTCACAATGCCGGACTTGAGACTCGCGCCGGCGCTCAGGCTCACGCGCAATGCATCGATTCCATTCTGCACGCGCTCTTCCGGTGAATCGCCCTGGATGCCGAGCAGATCGAGCCAGGTGCCGGACAGCGTGTCGCCACCGGGCCGCGCCGCAAAGCGCAGCTCTCGCTGCACTGCGGGTCGCAGCACTTCGCCGGAACCGACCAGATCGACATAGAAGTCCGGCGACTCGGCAGGCCCGCCACCGCCCACGGCGAAGCCCATCTGCGCGGCCAGACCGGCAAGACGGCTGACATCGCTCCGCGCCGTCTGCGGTACGAAGCGCGACCGCGCTGTGTACTCCCGAAACACGATGGCGGAGAGCGCAGCTGCAGCCGCAGCCACGAGCGGCAGCGCCACGGCCAGGCGCCAGCGCTCGAGTGCGCCCCGCGCCAGGGCGAAAGGCGTGATCACCACGTCGTCCAGGCCGACCTCGGCCTTGCCCGTGCGCACCATGGTTATTTCGACCGGTCGACCGCGATCAGCACAGTGGCCGTGGCACTGGCCATGCCCAGGATCTTCGTGAGCAGGCCGTCCCAGTTGATGCCACCGGAACGCGAGGCTGGGCGTGTCGGCACGAAGACGGTGCTGCCGGGACCCGGCTCGGGTTTGGAGTCCGGCGCGAAGCGGCGGAGCCGCACGACCGTGCGTTCCCCGTTTTGTGCCGTGACCGTGGTGCGTTTGCGGTCCGCATTGTCCGCGTAGCCGCCGGCGCGGTCCACGTAATAGTCGAGCGACTCACCGGGCTCGAAGCGGACGCGCGTCTCGAAGCCGACGGCGCCACGCACGAGCACAGTCGCATCCAGACGCGGCACCATGATGCTGTCGCCCGAGAGCAGCTCGAGATCGTGAATGCTGCCGGGCGCGTCAATCGCCTTGGCGATGTCCGTGGCCACGAGATGGCCGTTCCGCATCAGCTGCGCGCCGTCGAGATGCGCTTCCGGCTGCGGACCGCCGGCCCGCCGCAGAATATCGGAAAGACGCGTCTGATCTTCCGTCAGCGCGTACAGCCCCGGAAACCGCACTTCACCCGCAACCTGCACACTCCGCGGCGCATTGTATTCCGGCGCCTTGCGGATGAACACACGGTCGCCATGCTCGAGCCGGATCTCGCTCGCGTCCGGCCCCCACGTGACGACGCCCGGACTCGACTCATCTCTCTGGCCGCCCAGACGAACGCGGACCAGCGTGCTCGGGTCACTGCCATCCGCGGCATGCGCCATGCGCGCGAGCTCCGCTTCCGCCAGGTACGCGCCCGGCGCAAAACCGCCCGCTGTCAGGATCAGGTCCTGCAGCGTCATGCCCGCCGCCAGCTCGTACGTTCCGGGCCGCTTCACAAAGCCGTCGATGCTCACAAACCGTGGCGTCGCCAGCTCCGACACGTTGTAGACGACAATGCTGTCCCGATCCATCACCGGCGTGATGGCCATGGCCTCTGCATCGATGCGCAGAAGATGCCGCGCGCCATCGCGGGGGTGATAACGGAAGATGTGCGTGCGCGGGAGGTACGCGCGTTCGCTCGTGCCCTCCGCACGGTCCAGCAGATCCGCCAGCGTCAGACCTGCCTGCCACTCGTATTCGCCCGGCCGGTTGACTTCGCCCATCAGGACCACGCGGTTCCGCCGCTCCGCGCGCACTTCGAACACGCGCACCACATCGCCGTCCTGCAGCGAAACACCGTCGCGACCGATCGCCTGCGCATCCACGTCCACCAGGACGCGGTCGATCCCCGGCCGGCGCTGATCCGGCGGCAGTATGCGATCGATCTGGATGCGGTGCGCCGCCGCGCTCGACGTGAGACCGCCCGCAAACGTCAGCGCGTGCCGCAAACCCTCGCCGGGCAGCAGCTCATAGATCGCAGGCCGGCGAAGCGCGCCCTCCATTTGAATGCGCGGCCCGCTCCCCGGCAGAAACACCACATCGCCGTGCTCGAGCCGGATGTCTCCCGCCGCACCCCCTTCGAGCAGGTAGCTGTACAGGTCCAGCGTACGGGCCGCCTCAGCGCCGCGACGGACCTGCACGTTCCGGAAGCTCGCCGACTCCGAGGGACCGCCCGCCAGATACAGCGCATTCAGCACGGTCGCGACCGATGAGACCTGGTACGCGCCCGGTCGCACTGCATCGCCCACCACGAATACCGCACTCGTGCGCAAACGCCGCAGGCCCGCCGTGAACCGGATCGGCGCGTCCGCAGATCGCCGAATTCCCGAATAGCGCCGGCCCAGCACATCGTACAGCCGGCTCTCCAGCTCCTTCATCGTCAGACCGGAAACGAAGAGCTGGCCCGCATCCGGCACGATGATCAGGCCCTCGCGCGTGACTTCCACGCCGTACGCCGCTTCCACTTCGCCGGTCAGCACCAGCGACAGCTCATCGCCCGGGCCCAGTCGATAGGACGGATCCACCGGGCCCCCGAGTGGCGCATCGAATTGCGTGGTGAATCGACGGAACAGATCGAGGCCGAATACGCGAAGCTCGCGGGAAACGGGCAGCGTATCCGCCGCCAGCGTGTCCCCGGCCCACGGCGACGCAACCGCAAGCTGGTCCGCGTGCGCAATGCCGGGTACGCCAAGCGCGCTCAACGCATCCAGAAACTTCTGCGTCGGTTCGCCATCCGGGATGGCCTGGCCGCCTTCCAGCACATCGAAGTAACGGTCCGCAAGGCCCGGGTCATAGCCCAGACGAAGCAGTCCCGCGCGAGCCTGCGACCGGCTCATGCCGGAACGACGCAGCCGCTCCACGACTTCCGCCTGCGTCGAACCGGCCGGCAGCTGGCCCAGCGCCTGACTCCGCTGCGCAACTGAATCCGCGACCGTCCGTGCGCCAACCCCGCGCTGCTGCGCGGATGCGCGCATCGGCTGAATCCATCCCAGGATCGCCGCGGCTATCGCGAGCCGCGGTACCAAGGAGAGGTGCATCGGTACCTCTTCTTGTCTCGTTCATGTCCGTTCAACCGGCACGCAGCCGGGAACGAGCGCCGAGTCCGAGGCAGGCGGTGTGCCGGGTCGCGCCCGATGGATTTCGCGCAGCGTAATCGTTTTCGCGCACAACTACTTGCACCCGACTCGCACCGCTCCAGTGCAGTCTGGCACGCCACGACTCCGCAGTCGCGAGCCGGTCAACTCTTGCCGCACGCGCCCATCAGGCGGCAAACCTTGCCGGTCCGCGCGCGGCCCGGCCGCCTCGCTGTCCGAAGCCGGGACCGGCGGTCCCACGCGCGGCGGCGGGCGCGCGGTGGCGGCGTTCGGCGTGATACCGTATCTAGTTATCGTATAATCACTTACGCAGCATCGACCAGATGGCACGGCCTTTCCATTGCCGCATGCGGGGGCCGGGCTGCGGGACGGCCATGTGCGCAAGACGCCGGAAGAGGGGGGCCGAGTGATCGGAATCCTGACGGATGTGCGGCATGCGCTGCGCGCGCTGAGCAAGGCAAGAGTCTTCAGCGCGGTGACGGTGCTCACACTGGCGCTCGGTGTTGGCGCTAACGCGGCGGTTTTCGCGGTGGTGAGCGGCGTTCTGCTGCGCCCGCTGCCGTGGCAGTCGCCGGAGCAGCTGGTTCGGTTGTGGTCCAACCTGCCGGAGCGGCAACTCGAATTTTTCTCGGTGTCCCTCAAGGACTTCGCGGACTGGCGCACGGAGAATCGCGTGTTCCAGGGCATGGCGGCGTACGACCGGCAGCGAACGGTGGTGCTGCGCGTTGCGGGCGGCGATCCCATGGAATCGCAGGCGGCGCATGCGACGCACGATCTGTTTCCGCTGCTGGGCGTGCAGCCGGCACTGGGCCGCGCGTTCACACCGGCGGAGGACGCGGCGTCGGGCGAGGCCGTGGCGGTGATCACGGACGGGCTGTGGCGGCGGGCGCTGGGCGGGGACGTGAACGCACTGGGCCGCGTGCTCAATATAGACGGCGAAACGTACACGATCATTGGCGTGCTGCCGGCCTCGTTCGTGGTTCCGCTGAATCCATCGGAGATCTGGACGCCGATGGGCCCGGTGGCGGCGCGGCAAGCGGAAGAAAGCCGGGGCAGCCGATTTCTGCGGGTGTACGCGCGCATGAGGCCGGGAGTCACGTTCGACGCTGCGGTGGAAGACATGCAGCGGGTGACGGCGCAGCTGGCGGCTGCGTATCCGGAAACGAACCGCGGCTGGTCGATCAGTGCGGTGCGGCTCTCGGAGCAGCTGGTGAGTCCAGCGTTCCGGCGGGCGTCCCTGGTGCTTGCGGGCGTTGCGCTGATGGTCCTGCTGATTGCGGCGGGCAATGTCACGAATCTGCTGCTGATGCGGTCCGTGGCGCGTCGTGTGGAAGCGGCGACGCGCATGGCGATGGGCGCAATGCGCGGGCGGGTGGTACGCGAGTGGATCGCGGAAGGACTGATCCTCGGGTTGCTCGCGGGCGTTGCGGGACTGCTGCTGGGCACGTGGACCATCGATCTGGTGCGCAGCCTGAACGCGGGCAGCGTTCCGCGCATTGAGGAGATCCGGATCGATGGACGCGTGGTGGGCTTCACGCTGCTGCTGTCGCTGGTGTGCGGTGCGCTGCTGATGATTGCGCCGGCGCTCCATGCGGCGGCGAAAGATCCATCGGGTGTGATGCGGGACGGCGGGCGCAGTCTGGTGAATGCGCGGCGCACGCGACGAGTGCGCGGCGGACTGATCGTGGGTCAGATGGCGCTGACGCTGCTGCTGCTGGTGGGCGCCGGGCTGCTGCTGCAAAGCTTCCTGCGGCTGCGGAGCGTGCCGCTGGGATTCGAGCCCGGTCACGTGATGACGGCGAGGATCCCGCTGCCGGAGTCGCGCTACGCACAGCCGGAGCGCGTGCGGGCGTTCTACGATGAGCTGATCGAGCGGGCTGCGGCGCTGCCTGGCGTGCGCAACGTATCGGCTGTTTCGAGCGGACCGTTTGGCGGCCCGAATTCGGCGCTTACGTTCCGCGTAGAGGGCTCACCGTCGGGGCCGCAGACGCAATCCCCGGACACCGACTATCGAGCCGTACTGCCCGACTACTTTGCGACCATGGGCATCGAGCTGGTACGCGGCCGCGATTTTTCGGCGGGCGATGCCGGGAGCAATGTCGCGATCGTGAGCGAGGAGATGGCGCGACGCTACTGGCCGGCCGGCAATGCGATAGGCTCACGGTTCCGGCTGGGGGATCCGGACAACGGGCCATGGCTCACGATCATCGGCATTGCCGCGAACGTGCGTTACCAGTCGATCGAATCGGAGAACCTCCGGCCCATGGTCTACCTGCGGCATCGAGCGCTGCCGGCCATGACACTGGTCGCGCGGACGGATGGCGATCCGGCGCGGCTGGGGCCGGCCATCCGGCAGGTGCTGCGCGCCCTCGATCCGGAGCTGGCGCCGGGCGCCATGAGCACGCAAGAAGACCTGGTTGACTCGGCGACGGCAGGCGATCGCTTCAATCTGCTGGTGTTCGGCCTGTTCGGCGGCATCGCGCTGCTGCTCGCGGCCGTCGGCATGTACGCGGTCACGGGCTACTCCGTGACGCAGCGGACAGCCGAGCTGGGGCTGCGCCTTGCGCTGGGCGCCCGGTCCGCGGACCTGCTGCGCATGGTGCTGGCGGAGGGCCTGGTGCTGGGCGTCACCGGCGTGCTGCTCGGCCTGGCCGCGGCCGCCGCAGCCACCGGCGTCATGGACACGCTTCTGTTCCAGACCGAACCGACCGATGCGGCGGCTTTCCTGTCCGTTGCCGGTCTGCTCCTCGGCATCAATCTGATGGCCACGTGGATCCCGGCACGGCGCGCCACGCGTGTCGATCCGGCAGGCGCACTGCGCCAGGAACTCTGACGGAGGAACGATGGACCGATTGCGCCAGGACGTGAACTACGCTGGCCGGACGCTGTTGAGGAGCCCGCTGTTCGCGCTCACCATCGTGGCCACACTGGGCCTCGGCATTGGCGCGAACACGGCAATCTTCAGCTTTGTCGATGCAATGCTGCTCTCGCCACTGCCGCATCCGGATCCGGATGAGCTCGTGACCGTGTGGCAGGACTTCGGATCGACCGGCGGCCCAACGCGCGAGTGGTTCACGCCGCCCGACTATGAGGACCTGCGCACCGCGAACCGTACCTTCGAGGCGGTCACCCCCGTCCTCTCCTGGAATCCGAACCTCACCGGCCTCGATGAGCCGGAGCGTGTGACGGGGCTGATCGTGAGTACGGACTACTTCGCGATTGCCGGTGTGGCCCCGGCCCTGGGCCGCGGGTTCAATGCGGGGGACGCGCAAGGCGATGCCCGCGTCGTCGTCATCTCGCACGGCCTCTGGCAACGCAGGTTCGGCGGCGAAGCCACGGCGCTCGGCAGCACGATGACGCTGAACGGGCTGCCCTGGACCGTCATCGGCGTGATGCCCGCCAGCTACCAGGCGCCGTTCGTCCCGGGCGATGTGTACCGGCCCTACCAGCTGACCACCTTCTCCGCAGGTTGCGGCCGCGGCTGCTACGTGATGCGCGTGCTCGGCCGGCTGCGCGATGGCGTGACGCTGGCGCAGGCGTCGGCGGATGCCGCGGCACTGGCGGCCCGGATCCGGGAAGCCGCGCCCGGCGAGAAGCAGGGCATGGAGCTGCGCGTCGTGTCGCTGCACGAGCAGCTGACCGGCCCCGTGAAGCCGGCGCTGGCTGCGCTGCTGGGCGCGGTGGGACTGCTGCTGCTGATCGCGTGCGTGAACATCGCGAACCTGCTCCTCGCGCGGTCGGCGGTCCGGGAGCGGGAAGTTGCCGTGCGTACCGCACTGGGCGCGAGCCGGCGCGTGATCCTGCGACAGCTCCTCACGGAGAGCGTGATCATTGCGTTGATCGGCGGTGCCGCGGGTGTGCTGTTCGCGATCTGGGGCGTGGACCTGCTGGTGCGCCTGAGTCCGGCCGGCACGCCTCGGCTGGAATCGGTTGCGCTGGATTCGCGCGCGCTAACTTTCGCATTAGCACTCACGCTGACAACGGGTATGCTGTTCGGCGCGTTCCCGGCGCTTCAGCTGGCGAGCACGAACACGAGCGAGACCTTGAAGGAGAGCGGCGGGCTGCGCACGAGTGCGGGCCGGCGCCGGGCGAGGAGCGCGCTGGTCGTGGCGGAGGTCGCGATCGCGCTGACGTTGCTGGCGGGAGCCGGTCTGATGCTCCGCAGTTTTGCGCGGCTGCAAGCCGTGGACCCGGGGTTCCGCGCGGAGAACGCCGTAGCGCTGCAGCTGCTGCTGCCGGCGGCGACGTACCGGGAGGCGGACGCGCAGGTGGCGTTCCACGCGCGGCTGCAGGAGCGGCTGGCTGCGAATCCAGGGATCACAGCGACGGGCGTGGTCTCCATGCTGCCGCTCGCCGGCGATAACACGGATGTCAGCTTTCTGATCGAGGGCCGGCCGCTGCCGGCGAACCGCGAGGAAGCGACGGCAGCAGACTACCGGAACGTGACGCCCGGATATTTCGCGGCGATCGGCATGCGCCTGCTGCGGGGCCGCCCGCTGAACGAGGCAGACCGGGCCGGTGCGCCGCAGGTGGCGCTGATCAACGAGAACATGGCAAGGCGGTACTGGCCGAATGACGATGCGCTGGGCAAGCGCATCACGGAGTTCGGTCCTGAAGGGCCGTGGACCACGATTGTCGGCATTGTCAGCGACGTGCACCACCGTGGGCCGGGCCAGCCGGTGCGGCCGGAGCTGTACCTGCCGTTCGCGCAGCGGCCGGTGGCCGGTGCGTGGCTCGTGGCGCGGACGGTGGCCGATCCGCTGCGGATCCTGCCCGAGATACGGGGCGAGGTGCGGGCACTGGACCCGGACCTGCCCGTGGCCCAGCAGACGACGCTGGAAGCGCTGATGAAGCAGTCCGTGGCGATGCCGCGGCTGTTCATGACGTTCTTCGGCTTTTTCGCGCTGGTGGCTCTGCTGCTGGCGGCGGTCGGCATTTACGGCGTGACCGCGCACGCGGTGAGCCAGCGCACGCAGGAGATCGGGGTGCGCATTGCGCTGGGCGCGGACGCGTCGTCCGTTGTTTCCATGATCGTGGGTCAGGCCATGACCGTCGCGGGCATTGGCGTGGTGATCGGGCTGGCGGCTGCGCTGCTGCTCTCGCGGGCGCTCCGGACGCTGCTGTTCGAGCTGGCGCCCTGGGATCCGCTGACCTTTGCCAGCATTGCGGTGCTGCTTGTGGCTGTAGCGTTGGTGGCGGCATGGACGCCGGCGCGCCGCGCGGCTACGCTCAACCCGGTGAAGGCGCTGCGGACCGAATAACGGAGTCCATGCCGAGTCTGGCCGAGCTGCGGGCGCTGCTGCCCGACACGCGGACCGTGCTGATCGTACTGCCGCTCGCGCTGGCCAGCGCCGCGTTGCTGGGTGCGCTTGCCGGCCGGTTGCGAACGCAGCGCGCCGTCGCGACGCCCTACACGCGGAAGCTGTTTCACCTGACCATCTTCACTTTGGCCGCCGGCGTGCATCTCGCCGCAGGCGCGCCGGCCGTCGTCGTATTCGGTGCAGGCGTGTCGCTGGCCGTGCTGTACGCCGTACTGCGCGGCGCGGGGTATCCGATGTACGAGGCACTGGCCCGGCCGAGCGATGCGCCGCACCGCACGCTCTTCGTGCTGGTGCCGCTGGCCACGACGGCGCTCGGCGGACTGATGGCGGCGTGGCTGTTCGGTGGCTGGGCCGCGGTCGGCTATATGGTCGCCGGCTGGGGTGACGCCGTGGGCGAACCCATCGGCGTGCGCTTTGGCCGGCATGCGTACCGCGTGCCATCGCTCCGGGGCGTGCCGGCACAGCGAAGCCTGGAGGGCAGCGCCGCGGTGTTGCTGGGCGGGACGTGCGCCGCGTTCGTCGCACTGGTTGCGCAAGGCATCGGCCCGGCGCCCGCCGGGACAACGGCGCTCGCCGCCGGCGTGGGCGGTGCCCTGGTCGAGGCGGTAAGCACGCACGGACTCGACAACTTCACCGTGCAGATCGCCGCGTCCGGCATCACCGCTTTCATTCTGGGTTGACCATGGCCGGTTGTCACGCAGGTTACGACGCCGGATGGAGAATGGGGCAGAATGGGTGAGAAGGCTCGGGTCCTGGTTGCCGATGACCAGGCGGATGTGCTGGAAGCGCTGCGACTGCTGCTGAAGGCGGAAGACTACACCGTCGAAACCGTGACGTCGCCGGCCGCCGTGCTGGCCGCGCTGGAAGAGCGGGACTTCGACGCCGTGCTGATGGATCTGAACTACACGCGCGACACCACGTCGGGCAGGGAAGGCCTGGACCTGCTGACCGCAGTGCAGCGTGTGGATGCGTCCGTTCCGCTCATTGTGATGACGGCGTGGGGCAGCATCCAGAGTGCGGTCGAAGCGATGCGCCGGGGTGCACGCGACTACGTCGAGAAGCCGTGGGACAACGGCCGGCTGCTCTCGATGCTGCGGACCCACATCGAGCTGGGCCGTGTGCTGCGGGAGAGTCAGAAGCTGCAGACGGAAAACCAGCTGCTGCGCCAGCAGAGTGCGCTCGAGCTGATCGCGGAATCGCGTGCCATGAAGAACGTGCTGGTGCTGGTGGACCGCGTAGGCCCGTCGGAAGCGAATGTCCTGATCACGGGCGAGCACGGCACGGGCAAGGAAGTCGTTGCGCGGCTGCTGCACGCGGCATCGCCGCGCGCGAGGAAGCCGCTCGTCACCGTGAACGCGGGCGGCCTCTCCGATGGCGTATTCGAGAGCGAGCTTTTCGGCCACGTGAAAGGCGCATTCACGGATGCCAAGACGGACCGTGTCGGCTATTTCGAGCTGGCCGATGGCGGCACGCTGTTCCTGGACGAGATCGGCAACATGCCGCCGAAGCAGCAGGCGAAGCTGCTGCGCGCGCTGCAGAGCGGCGAGTTCCAGCGCGTGGGCTCGAGCAAGACGCGGCGCGCGGACGTGCGCGTGATCTCGGCCACCAACGTGGACATCCGGCGCGAAGTCGCGGAAGGCCGGTTCCGCGAGGATCTGCTCTACCGGCTGAATACGGTCGAGATCCATCTGCCGCCGCTCCGCGACCGGCACGAGGACATTCCGCCGCTCGCGGGGCATTTCCTGCGCCGGCAGACGGCGCGTTACGCGAAGAAGGTGACCGGCTTCGACCGTGATGCGATGCAGGCGATGATGGAGTACTCGTGGCCGGGCAACGTGCGGGAGCTGGAACACGCGGTCGAGCGGGCGGTCCTGATGACGCAGGGCGCGCAGGTCCGCTCGGATGACCTGGGCCTGCGCGGCCGCGTCGATGGCGGATCGCGGCTGGAAGAAATGACGCTCGAGGATGCGGAGCAGTACCTGATCCACAAAGCGCTCGGCCGTTTCGACGGCAATGTCAGCCGCGCCGCCGAAGCGCTCGGCCTCTCCCGCAGTGCGCTCTACCGACGGCTGCAGCACTACGGGATCAACGCATGAGCTAGCCGATGGCTCTCCCTGTCGCCTCCACCAAGCGCCGGGCGCGCCAGCCGATGCCGTACGAAACGCGCGTGCTGGTCTTTGCGCTGCTGGCCGGACTGCCCGGCGCCGCACTCTCCGTGATCCTGCTGCTGACCCAGGGGTTCTCCGGAAAAGTGCAGTGGACGTTCGGCCTGCTGGTCGTCGGGCTCTGGCTGGGGTTTGCCTTCACGCTT
>Ga0187892_10011107_pt1 | contig 11169 bp, 4 predicted proteins | sample MA1701073metaG_FD_139345 | JGI IMG/M metagenome (GOLD analysis project Ga0187892, IMG submission 139345) | Bio-ooze microbial communities from a basaltic lava cave in the Kipuka Kanohina Cave System on the Island of Hawaii, USA - MA170107-3 metaG ... | reverse complement strand
CGACGAGCGAGATCGGCGCGTGTCCGGCGGCGCGGAGCCGGTCCACGAGCGCCGCCTCGGCCGGCGTCGGGAAAGCCGCGCGGTGCACGGCCCGGACGGCCTCGCGGTCCCCGGGGCGCTCGGTCCGCACCATGACCATCCCGGTCTACTCCTTTTCGATCCTCCGCGCGGGGCGGACGCCGATGAAGTCGTGCGCGGAGCGCGGGTCCCTGAGCTCGCGCCAGGAGGACCGGGCGCGGACGGAGGGGCTCCGGAAGCTCGAGCCCCTCACGGCCTTTCCGGGTCCCTCGGGCGTCTCCAGCAGGCCGTCGCCCGCCCGGTGCGGGAAGAGGTCGTAGCGGCCCGGCACGTCCCGACACCATTCCTGGACGTTCCCGCAGACGTCGTGGAGACCGAACGGATTGGGCCTCAGCCGTGCCACCGGGACGGGGTGGAACAGCGGACCGACGCCGGGACCGGGGGACGACCGATCCGCGTGGTGAGCGGCGTCCGACAGGGACGCGAGGTCCTCTCCCGTCCAGAAGCGGGTGCCGGTCCCCGCCCGACACGCGTACTCCCACTGGGCTTCGGTGGGGAGCTCGAGTCCCGCGCGCCCGAGGACCGCCACGCAGCGCTCCCAGCTCACCGATGTGACGGGATGGAGCGGCGTGACGGGCGGCGCGCTCCGGGCCGGCGCCGGGCCCTCCGTTCCACCCGGCGGCTCCCCCGCCAGGCGCCGCCACTGGGCCCAGGTCATCTCGTACTTGGAGAGGAGGAACGGCGCGAGCCGGACCTCGTGCACCGGCCCCTCGCTCCGGTCGGCGTCCGGGACGTAGTTCGCCTCCGTCGGATCGCGTCCCTGGCTCCCCATCCGAAGGGTCCCCGCGGGGAGGAGCACCAGCACCAGGCCGGTTTCTTCCTGGAGGTGGATGCGACCGGTCGCGGGGTCCCGCCGGACCGGGTCCCCGGTCTGCACGTCGCAGAACTCCTGGAGACCCGACGCGGGATCCGGTCCCAGCGGGACCAGGCCCATCTCGGGCAGGAGCCGCAGGCCGCGAGTGCGCGGATCCTCCGCCACGGCCCGCGCGGCCCGCTCCCAGGACTCCCGCCCGGCCTCCACGCTGCGCGCGTGGATCGTGGAGGCGAGCTCCTTCCGCAGCTCGACCTCCCGGAGGCTCCGCCGCGCGTTCCGGGGATCCGCGAAGCCGTCCAGGGCCTCGACGAACGGCGCCAGCACGTCGTGGCGCCACTGGTCCCGCACGTCCTCGAAGCCCCCGCCTGCCCGGCCCGGGTGCGGGCGCGCCCGCGCCTCGAGCGCGCGCAGCGCCTCCCGATGCAGCGGAAGGCGCCGCGCCACCTCGCGCCCGCGCTCCAGCCAGGCATCCATGGCCGGGACCCTCGCGGGCCAGGCCGGCCACAGCTCCTCCGCCTCCCGAAGCAGCGTCTGCAGCAGGTGGGTGTCCGCGAGCTGCTCGTAGTCCGCGAGCGCGGCCCGTGCGTCGCCCTCGAGCCGCACGGCGCGGTCCCGCGCTGCGGTCGCACGCTCGAGCGCGTCCCGCTCCTCCAACAGCGAGGCTCGCGTCCGCTGGAGCGCGCCCAGCGAGACCGCCAGGCCGCCCGCCAGCAGGAGCACCACCGCCGCGAGCCCGCCCGCCACCACCGGATTGCGGCGCGCCCACCGCGACAGCCGGAGCGCCGGACCCGCCGGCCGCGCCCGGATGGGCCTCCCCTCCCGGACCCGGCAGAGGTCGTCGGCGAAGTCGAGCGCGGTCTGGTAGCGCCGGTCGGGGTCCTTGTCCAGCGCGGCGCGCAGGACCGCGGCGAGATCGCGGGAGACCAAGGGGTTGAGCCTCCGCGGGTCCGGCGGCTCCCGGGTCAGTATGGCCTCGCAGAGCCCCTCGCGCGAGGTCGCCTGGAAGGGGCAGCGGAGCGTCAACGTCTCGAACAGCGTCACGGCGAGCGACCAGACGTCGGTCCGCCGGTCGAGCCGGCCTCCCTGGACCTGCTCCGGGCTCATGTAGGAAGGGGTGCCGAGGAGCTCGCCGGTCCAGGTGACCCGGGCCCAGGCCTCCTCGTCCCGCGCCACTCCGAAGTCCATGAGTACGGGACCGCCGTCCCGGGTCACCATCAGGTTGGACGGCTTGACGTCCCGATGGACCACTCCCGCCTCGTGCGCGGCGTGGAGCGCGCGCGCCACCTGCTCCGCGAGGTGGACGGCGCGCCGCACTCCCGCGCGCCCCTCCGGGCGGGCGCCGTCCTCGAGGCGGACGCAGCGGTCCCCCGAAGGCATCTCGATCGTCCTCCGGAGCCGCGCCGCCAGCGTCTCCCCCTCGAGCACCGGCATCGCGATCCAGCGCACGTCCTCCTCGCGGCCCGCGTCGTAGACCGGACAGATGCCCGGATGCCGCAGGCGGGAGGCGACCCGGACCTCGCGCCGGAACCGCCGCAGCGCCGCCCCGGTCGCGGGGCCGCTCTCGCGGAGGACCTTCAGCGCCACCCGCCGGTCGAGTCGCTCGTCCCGGGCCAGGTACACCACGGCCTGCCCCCCGCGACCCAGCTCGCGCTCGATGCGGTAGTGGGAGATCCGGGCGGCGGCCGCGCTCCCCGGGAACACGACGCTCACCGCTCCGCCCCGCGCGCCGGTCGGATCCCGAGCATCGTGTCCTTGAAACCCGGCGCGTGGGAGTACCGGGCCGTCGAGCGCGCCGCGCCGGCGCCCATCTTGAACGATCCCCCCCTCGCGATGCGGCGGTCCGCCGTCCCCTCCCGCAGACCGTCCCCCGCCCGGGGCGCGGCCTCGTACGAGCCGTCGCGGTCCGCGCACCACTCCTCGACGTTGCCGATCATCCCGTGGAGCCCCCAGGGACTGGCCCGGAGCCGGTGGGAGGGCGCGTGCCAGGGCCAGCCGTCGTCGAACCCGGCCCAGCCGTCCTGGAGGACCCAGCGGGCCGCCTCCCGGAAGGCCGCCCGGTCCGCGAGGTTCGCGGCGCCGCGGAGGGTCTCCGCCGTCGCGCCGGTCCACCAGGGCGTCTCGGTCCGCGCGCGGCACGCGTACTCCCACCGGGCCTCGGTGGGCAGCTCCAGCGCGAGCCGGCGCAGCACGTCGCGCGCCTCCAGGAAGGAGACCTGCTCCACGGGGTGGAGCAGCGTCACGGCGTGCTCCGCGGAGAGGACGGGGGAGCCCGGCGCCAGGTGGCTCGGGTTCGTGCCGGTGGCGCGAAGCCATTGCCCCTGGGTCATCTCGTGTTTCGCGATGAAGAAGGGATCGAGCCTGACCCCCCGGACCGGAGCCTCCGAATCGCGGGCGTCCGGATCGTGGTTCGGCAGGGCCGGAGCCCGCGCCTGGGCCCCCATGAGGAACGAGCCGCCGGGGATGAGGACCAGCACCACTCCGTCCTCCGCGGCGGGGCGGAGGCGGCCGGTGGACGGTTCGCGCTCCGGCCGCGCGCCGCTCTGGAGGTGCCAGAACTCCTGGAGCCCGGAGTCGGGATCGGGACCCAACGGGATCAGGCCGGTCTGCGGGCGGAGCTCGAGGCCCCGGTAGCGGGGATCGCCGGCCACGGCCCGCGCGGCGCGCTGCCACGCCTCCCGCTCCGCCTCAACCGTCCGGCGCCGCACCTCCGACGCGAAGGCGCGGCGGTCCTCGACGCTCCGGATCGTGTCCACCGGCCCGGCCCCGGTCGCGAAGCTCCGGAGGTCCTCCACGAACCGCGCCTGGAGGTCGTTGCGCCACTGGTCGCGGGCGTTGGCGAAAACCCAGCGCTCCCCCTGCTCGCTCCGGCCCCGCGTCCGGAGCGACTCGAGCGCCTCCTGGTGTTCCGGCAGCCGCAGCGCGAGCGCGAGCGCGCGCGCGAGCCAGGCCTCCATCGCGGGGACCTTCTCCGGCAGCGCGGGCCAGAGGTCCTCGCGCTGTTCGTGGAGGAGGTCCTGGAGGCGCCGGATGTCCGCGAGCCGCTCGTAGGCCGACGCCGTCTCCCGGGCCGCGACGGCGGCGGCGTCCGCGCGCCGGGTCTGCCTGCCGGCGCCCGCGCGACTCTCCTGCACCCGGCGCACCGCGGCGCGGGTCTCGCCCAGGAACGCCAGGCTCGCCGTCAGCGAGGCGGCGAGACCCAGGAAGACCGAGACGAGCGTGGCCGCCACGGCCCGTTCGCGCCGGGCCCACCGGCCGAGCCGCGCCAGCCGCCCCGAGGGCCGGGCGAGGATGGGGCGGCGCCGGCGCACCCGGTCCAGCTCCTCGGCCAGCTCCAGCAGGGTGCCATAGCGGCGCTCGGGCTCCTTCTCGAGGGCGCGCGCGAGGACCACCGAAAGGTCCCGGGGCAGGGCCGGATTCCAGTGGCGCGGATCGCGCGGGTCGGCCGCCCGGATCTCGCGGGCCACCGCGGCGCGCGAGACCCCCTCGAACGGGCGCCGGAGCGTCAGGGCCTCGTAGAGCGTGACCCCCAGCGACCAGACGTCGGCGCGGCGGTCCGGCGCAACCGCGCCCGGGCGGAGCTGCTCGGGGCTCATGTAGGCGGGGGTGCCGAACGCCTCGCCGGCGCGGGTCAGGGGCGGGCCTCCGCCCTCCTCGTCCCGCGCCACCCCGAAGTCCAGGACGACCGGCTCCCCCTGGGGCGTGACCATCAGGTTCCCCGGCTTGAGGTCGCGATGGACCACGCCGGCCTCGTGCGCGGCGTGGACCGCGCGCGCGACCCTCTCGAAGAAGTCGAGGATCGCCTCGAGCGACGGCTCCTCGCCCGGCCGGAGCCGCAGGCACGACTCCCCTCCGGCCTGCGCCGCCGCCAGCCGTTCCTCGAGCGAGGCGCCCTCCACGAAGGGCATCACCAGGAACGGCGTCTCCTCGTGGATCCCGAAGTCCAGCACGCCGCAGATCGAAGGATGGCGGAGCCTCGCGGCGATGCGGGCCTCGCGTTCGAAGCGGGCGCGCGCCTCCTCGGAGGCCCCCCGCGCCGCGGGCAGCGCCTTCACCGCCACCGGCCGGCGCAGCCGCGTGTCCTCGGCGAGGTACACCACCGCCTGGCCGCCGTGCCCGATCTCCCGGATCAGGCGGTACGGCCCCAGGCGCTCCTCCGGCGGGAGCACCGGAGCGGGAGCGGCCGGCGGCGTGAAGGCCGCCCGCAGGAACGGATCGAGCCCGTCGTCCGGCCGGTCCGGCCCTTCGAGGGCTCCGTCGGGGTCGGCCAAGCGCTCTCCTCCTGAGGTCCGGCGGCCGCGATCGCGCGTCGGGGACCGGAAGCCCGGGCCCGCCTTCCGGCGGCGGCCCCGGGCCTCCAGCTTCCGTCCTTCCTACGGCAGGTGCAAGAACGACAGCCGGTCGGACAGGTACCACTGGCCGGCCGCGTCCTGCGAGATCCCCTGGAGGTGGACGAAGACCCCGGGCGCGTAGACGATCGGCGTGTACCACCGCACGAGGCCGGCCTCGTTGTGGACCCCGGCCGCCACCGTCACGAGGGGGAGGATCAGGAGCGAACCTTGGACCCCTCCGATCGGCGTCGGGGGGAGCGGATCGACGCCCATCGCGATGTACCCGAAGTCGCCGGGGTCGCGGCGGAGCGCGAAGACCACGGCGGAATTGGCCCGCGCGGAGCGCGCGCCGAGCATCGCGGGGAGGACCCGGTCCGCCCGGTAGATGTTGCTCCGGCCCGTGGTCCCGATGATCCTCGAGAAGTAGAAGGAGAAGCCATCGTCGGTCAGGTCGCCCTCCTCCTCGTGGCTCGTGCTGTTCGCCTCGCTGATGATCCGCCAGGCGGGGGAGATGAACGTGCTGGCGGGGGACCAGCGGAAGACCTGGTAGAGGTCGAGGCTGGAGAGCTGGTGGTCGTTGGCGTAGTGGAGCCTGAGGCCGTCGTGGGAGACCGCGATCGGCCGCTCGTTGCCGAGGAAGTCCCGGTGCAGGCGCACGGTCCAGGTCGTGCCGGTGGGGGAGGTGCGGGTGGCGGACATGATGGCGGTGCCCTGGTTCCCGCCCGTGGAGTAGAAGAGCTCCAGCCCGTCGCCTGTGAGCGAAGGGTGGCGCTCGTCGCTCGGGGTGTTGATCTCCGGGATGGGCACGGGCGCGGACCAGGGGCTCATGGCGCCGGCCCGGGTGGACATCCAGATGTCGTAGCCCCCTGCGCCGCCGGGCCGGTTGGTGGAGAGGAACATCGTCCGGCCGTCGCCCGAGACCTCCACCCCCGAGTCGTCGGCGGGGGAGCTCACCCCGGGCACGCTGGCGAGGCCGCTCCAGGGGGCGCCGATCGAGGGGCGGGACGCCGTCCAGATGTCGTGGCCGCCGAGCCCCCCGACCTGGATCCGCGCGAACCAGACGTTGAGCTGGGAGTCGTCCAGGCAGGGCGACCGGTCCGCGTCGAAGTTCGAGCCGTTCAGTTCGGTGACCGCCACGGGCGTCCGGTACTCCCCGGTCAGGGGCGGGAGCGGATCGTTCCCGCACGAGGTCGGGAGCTGCCACGGCACCGGGAGCGTGTGCCGCCGGGCGGCCGCGGTGATCTCGCGGCAGCGCGGGGTCCCGTTGAACAGGATGCTGTCGTCGTCGTCCATGAGGTAGACCTGCGCCAGGGCCTCGGCCTCGTCCCCGGGGTTGGCGGCGTAGGCCGGCAGCGTGATGTAGCGGAAGTGGAGGGATCCGGCCAGGCCACCCATCGACGCGATCAGATTCTCCTCGAGGTCCATCATGCACCCCGCCCAGACCTCGCCCCGCTTGTGGACCTCGCAGTTCGAGCAGGGCCACTGCGTGAGGTTCGCGCCGCCGCCGGGGCGGTAGTCCCGGACCACGCCCCCGTCCGAGCGGAACCCCCGACCGATCACCCGCGAGTGGGAGAGCACGTAGCCGAGGTGGTCGCCGATCCCCTCCGAGAATCCCCCCGGGTTGGTGCTGCCGTGGAACCAGGCGTGGAACGCGTGGCCGTACTCGTGGCCCACGATCTCCTGGTAGGCGGTGTTCCGGCAGGTCACGCCCGGGATCGTCGGGTGCGGGTTGGAGCGGAAGAAGTTGATCCGGCCCCCGCTGTAATAGGCGTTGCAGGAGTCGTCGAGGTTCACCCGCACGGGCAGGTTGGCGAGCCCCGTGAAGCCGGGATGGAAGAGGTTGACGAAGTAGCGGATCTGGGTCGTCCAGTGGAAGGCCGAGGCCTCCGCGGTCTCGAACTCGGCGAGGTTCGAGGGGTTGAGCACGATGCTCACGGAGGTGCCCGGCGTCGCGGACCGCGAGAAGGTGACGTTGCCGTTGCCGGACTCGTCGCTGACCGAGGCCCACTGGCCCTGGTAGGCGCCGGTGACCGTGACGGGTGACGTGCCGGCGTTGGCGATGGTGAAGCTCCCGGCGTAGCCGGTGTAGGCCCAGTTCCCGGTCTGGGAGACCGTCGCCCGGAGCGCGTAGAGCCCCTCCTGCGTGAACGGGCCCTGGGGGTACTCGAGCACGCCGGCCTTCACGTTCCCGGTCACGTCCACGTGGCGGAGGTCGTCGCGTGTCTCGACGCGTTCCCCGGTGTGGGCGTCGAAGATCACGCGGAAGTCGTGCGGCGCCGGCGGTCCCGTGAGGACCGCCGCCTCGCGGGCCAGGAAGGCCCGGTCCCCCCGAACGGAGACGTAGGACCGGGCGGTGACGCGCTCCGGGGCGGCCGCCGCCGCGCCCAGCGACTCGAGGGCCCGGCCGGGGGCCTGCGCCTCCTCGAGCGCGAGCGCTTCGGGGAGGCGGAGGTCCGGGACGGCGTCCGATCCGAACAGCACGAGGTGCGTCCCCTTGAAATGGAACTTCACCGCCGCGAGCTTCTCGCGGTCGCCTCCCTCCGACTGGTGCCAGAGCTCGAGCCCGCGCCAGGTCTGCTTGAAGGCGATCGTCACCACCTCCTGCCCGTACGGGTTGGGGGCGGCGACGGCCCGCTCCAGCTCGAAGGCGGCGGGATCCGTCACCCGCAGGACCTCGCGCAGCTCCTCCAGGAGGGCGCGGGCCCGGGCGATCCCCGCCGCGTCGGCCCGAACGGTCATCCCGAGCGGGATCGGAGGCCCCAGCACCATGGCCGGCGCGCCGGTCGCGACGTCCGTGTAGACCGACCAGCCCGATCCGAAGCGGGCCTGGAGCTCCTCCCAGGCGGGGCCGGAGGTCGCGGGATCAGTGGGCTGCCACCGGCCCGGGGGGAGCTCCTGGGCGGCGCCGGAGGCGGCGGCGCCCAGGAGGGCGAGGAGGATCGTGCCGGCGCGGAGCGGTCGGACGGGAGATGGGTGTCGCATGGCTGGCCTCCAATGGGGTCCCAAGAGCGATCACCTCCCAGGTTCCGGGAAGCGGCGCGCGTTGACGGGGTTTTTTCAGCCGGGGCGGCGTCCCTGCTCCAGCAGCAGGCGGAGGCCGGCGCTCTCCCGCTCGAGCTCTCCGCGGGTGGCCCCGGGGTTGTGGAAGGCGAGCACCTCGAGGAGCGCCTCCTTGAACTCCCGGCGGGCCAGCGCGTGCTGCCGGTAGACGGTGAGGGGCGGGACGCTCCAGCGTCCGGCCAGCTCGTTGAGCGGCACCCCCTCCTGGAAGTGGAGGCGGAGCAGCTCGAAGCGGCGGAGGGCCTCCGCGCCGCCGGCGCGGGCCCGCTCCTCGTGCCGGAGCGCCGCCTCCCTCATCAGGGACTCCGCCCAGGCGCGATCGAAGGCGGCGGAGAGCGGGGCCTCGTCGGTCTGGATCCGCGCGAGGTCCACTCCGCCGGGCTCGCGCTCCCGGCTGAGGCGCCAGCGCTCCTCCGCGCGCAGGGCCACGTGGCGCGCCACGCCGTAGAGGAGCGCGCGGAAGCCGCGCTCGAAGGCCGGATCGGCCTTCTCCAACGCGCCGCCGGTCCGGAAGCACTCGAGGAGCGCCTCCTGGACGCCGTCCTCGACGTCTTCGGGGTGGGCGCTCCGCCAGCGCGCGCGGAAGTAGGCGCCGAGCGCGGGCGCGTAGCGGCGAGCGAACTCGACGCGGGCCGGCTCCTTGCCGCCGGCGGCATCCCGGATCAGCGTCCAGCTCGTGGACTCCTCGGCCGCCATCGCGTCCCCCGATCGGATTCCTACGCCTGCGTTCCTCTCATCGGGCCGCGATTCTCCCGGAGCCGCGGCTGCCAGGGCAAGCCCATGGGGTCCGGGACCCCGTCTCCCGTCACGCCGGCTCGAGCAGCGCGACCGGCAGGAACGCGAAGAGAGCGGCGAGCGGCAGCGCGCCTTCGCCGTCGGGCTCCAGCGTCTCGCCGGTGAGCGCGTCGCGAAGCGGCGCGCGCGGCAGGTCGGAGGGGAGCCGGAGCCGCGTGTCCCCCCAGGCCGCCGCCCCGACCGGGCGATGGAGCGCGCGTCCGAGCCGCGTGAAGAAGCGCCCCGCGGCCGCGAGCACCAGCCGCCCATCCCGCTCGCGCGCGAACGCCACCACCTGGTCGGCCCGCGCGCCCTCGGCCGGCACCGGCACGTAGCGCCCCCGCTCGAAGACCTCCCGCGCCCGCGCGCGGCAGGCGAGCGCCCGGCTCGTCACCCAGAGCTTCACCCGTCCGTCCTCGGGCCGCGTGACGAGCCGACGGAGCAGCCCGGCGCGGTCGCGCGCCGCCGCCCGCGCGAGACCCTCGAGCAGCCGGGCCCGGAGCTCGAAGTCCACCGGACGGCGGTTGTCCGGATCGACCAACGAGAGGTCCCAGAGCTCCGTCCCCTGGTAGAAGTCGGGCACCCCCGGCGACGCCACCTTCAGCACGACCTGCGCCAGCCCGTTCCAGCAGCCGGCCCGCTCGATCCGCGGGTGGAACCTCGCGAGATCCGCGAGGAACGCCGCGCTCCGCGCCGGATCGAGCACCGCCGCCGCGAACCCGCGCACCGCCTCCTCCCACGCCTCGTCGGGCGAGATCCAGCTCGTGTGGAGCTTCGCCTCGCGCAGCGCCTTCTCGAGATAGGCCTGGACCCGCGCGGGGAATCCGGGCGCGGCCTCGAGCCCGCCCACCGGCCACGCGCCCACCAGCGTCTGGTAGAGCAGGTACTCCTCGTCCGCGTCCGGCGCCTCGACCCCCCCCACCTCCACCCGGTGCCCGCGGTTCCCCTCGCGCCAGCGGTCCACGGCCCGCGCCCAGGCCTCGGGCAGCTCGGAGAGCACGAGCAGGCGCGCGCGCGTGTCCTCGCCGCGCTTCATGTCGTGCGTGGCCGTGGCCGAGAGCCCGAGCCCCGTCCGCTCGAGCCGGTGCGCGTTCTCGCGATGGAAGGTCTCGATCGTGACGCCGAAGCGGGTCGGGTCCCCGCCGACCTCGTTCAACGCCGCGAGCGGGAACCACCGGTAGAACGCGGTGTCCTCGAGACCCTTGGCCATGACCGGGCCCGTGAGCTGCTGCAGGCGGAGCACGAAGTCGCGCCGCTCCCCGATCTGTGCCTCGGTCAGGCCGTCGGGATCCTTCAGGAGCAGCAGGTCGCGCAGGAAGTCGAACACCGCGGCGCTGGTGGCCGGATTGCGGCGGGCCGCGGCTCGGATCGCGCTCTTCACCGCCTCGCGGTCCCGGTCACTCACCATCGTCTGCCCCGGCCGGACATAGGTCCGGTAGATGGGGAAGGTGGCCACCACCTGGGCCAGCGCCGCCTGCAGGCTGTTCAGCGTGAAGTCCCGGAAGTACCGGTGCTGCTCCGAGAGGCGGTCCAGGCGGCGGGCCAGCACGGTCAGCTCGCTGGACATGCTGCTCCCCAGCACGAGCAGCTTGCTCTCGTAGACGACGTCGGAGAACCGCTCCGCCGCGCCCGAGAGCCGCGCCGCGAGCGAGCGGAACCGCCCCTCGGCGCCGCGATCGACGAGCACGCCCGCCACCAGGTTCAGGAAGTCGTAGCCGGTCGTCCCCGCGACGGGCCACGACTCCGGGAGCGGCTCGTGCGGCCCGAGGATCTTCTCGACCACGATCCAGGGCGCCCGTCCGCCGCCGGGCGCGACCTCGCGCGCCCATGCGACCTGCACATCGAGCAGGTACTTCTCGGGATCGAACAGGCCGTCCACGTGGTCGATCCGGAGCCCCGTGACCCAGCCCCGCGCGGCGCACCGGAGCGGGAGCGCGTGCACCGCCTCGAAGACCGCCGTCTCCTCCACCCGGATGGCCGCCAGCTCGTTCACGTCGAAGAACCGGCGGTAGTTGATCTCGTCCGCGGCGACCCGCCAGAAGGCGGGCCGGTAGGCCTGCTCGTCCACGAGCCGCTCCAGCGCGTCGAAGCTGCGCGGCTCGCCGCGGCGCCCGT
>Ga0187892_10011106_pt1 | contig 11169 bp, 5 predicted proteins | sample MA1701073metaG_FD_139345 | JGI IMG/M metagenome (GOLD analysis project Ga0187892, IMG submission 139345) | Bio-ooze microbial communities from a basaltic lava cave in the Kipuka Kanohina Cave System on the Island of Hawaii, USA - MA170107-3 metaG ... | reverse complement strand
GCCGACGCAGACGCCGACCACTACTCAAGGCGGGATTGGCCAGCACAGCTTCAACCTGGTCTCCGGCAGGCCACTGTGCCGCGGCATGTGCGTCGGCGGACCGGTACCTGGGCGGCGCTGCCAGTTCGACGCCGGCGCCTCCGGCTGCGGCGGCGGCACCTGCCAGGACAAGATCTGCTACGGCGGGGCCAATCCGGGCATGTCCTGTTCGAATGATTTCCAGTGCGGGGCGATCGATGGCTGTCGTCAGAGCCCGCTCACGGGCAGCTGCGCCATTGTGCAGGGCAAGATCGTTACGCCCAGGCTGCCGCTGCTCGGGAGCTTGCTGCTCGACATCGGGGCGCCCGACGGTAGCGGTGTCGCCACCGTCACCATACCCGCCGCCCTAACTCGGCTTGACGCTCAGCAGGTGACGGGTATTGGCTTTGCCTGCGTTACACAGGGCGCCAACGCCACCGGTATCATCGACTGCAATGGCGGTAGCGACAATATCGATCAATTGCTCGAGATCGATCACAACACCGGAACCAGCGACGTGTGCATGCGCGGCAGCAATGCCGGCGGCGCGTGCACCATGCAGTCTGAGTGTCCGGGGGTGAGCCAGACCGCTGCCTGCAACCTGTTCAACAGCGGGCCGGCCAACGGCCTGCCCGATGATCCGAGCTGTACGGCCATGCTCGCACTACCGGACGGTACGGCCAGCGTTGCGTGCCCGGAAGGCGAGCGGGTATGCGTCAGCGGCGTCAACCAGGGCATCCCCTGTCTGGGTGACCCCGACTGTCCGGGCAGTACCTGCTCCGCCACGCAGTGTGGCGACGGGCCCAACGTGGGCATGGCGTGCACGCAAGACTCCGACTGCCCGCAGAGCCGCTGCGCCTCTTTCATCTGCCGCGGCGGCACTAACAATGGTAACTTCTGCACGCTGGATACCGACTGTCCAAGCGGGGTGTGCATCCCGTGCAGCTCCAATGATGCCGCCACTAGCCATACAGGTGTATGCAACAGCCCTCTGAAGTTCACCCAGAGTGGTACCTTCGGGCCGGGCGCCTTACTGGTGGCGGTGCCGCTGGCCATCCAGCTGCTCGACATCGACGGCTCACAGAACGGTCCCGATGCGCTGCCGTGTACCTCGGACGACACTCCCGATTCGCCGCCAGCGCCGGTTACCGTGGTGCTCGGCACCGGCAAGGCCACTATCAAAGTTTACGACGCCAACAACGAGAACAACAACCAGATCGCGCCGGGAGCGATGTGTTCGGGTCTGCCCTGTGCGGTGGAGCTGACCGGCAGCGCCTTCAACTGTACCACCCTGGCCACCAGCGTCACCGCCGGCGGCAGGATCGTCGGTGGCTTCCCGGCCCTCGACACGCTGGCCGGCGATATCGCCACGACCTTCCAGTTCGAGAGCCAGTAACGTGACCCACTGCGGGCCGGACGATGACCGAGCCGTGGGCACAGCTGAAGTGCGTCACTGTTACGAACCTTGAGAGAGGGCGCGATGGAGAGGCACGTTGGCGCTGCACAATCCGCGCATCGGGAAGCGTATGACAGTTGAGCGCTCGGTGACGCCGACACCACCGGGGCGGTAGATCAACGCTACGTATATAGAACTATGTAGTGGCGTCGTGGTGTTCGCACGTTGACATCCCTCCGTGCGCTCATCGATACTGGAGTTGATCCGAATGTAGCGTGGAGGGCTTCAGTGATTCTCCTGGGGTGAGGAGAATGGACGGCCGAAACGGCGAGACGGCTCGCCGTCACAAGCGGGCCGCGGAGGTTGGCGTGCCCTTCGGGGCGTACGTCAAGATTGAGGCGCTCTTTCACTGTCTCCTACTCAGCGCCGAGCGCGCCTACGTGCGGTTGCGCTGATGACCGTTCGCGACGGCGCCGGGACTGCCTGTGACCCACAGGTGGACGTCCGAGAGCGAAGAGCATCGCGAGAGACGGCCCAGACGCTGCTCCACGGAGAAACATTCCGTGAGGCCGCCCCGATTTGGGTTGCCGCATATGGTGTTGAAGTTGCGGGCTGCTGGTTTGTTCAGTGGTTCGCTGACTACCCACTTCATACCGAGTGGATTCTTCAGATTACATTGGCGGAGGTACTCGGGCTAATTCTGTGCTACCCGCGCGCCGTTCGGTCAGTACCCTGGGCGTGCATCTATCTCGCCTGGGAGGCGACCTGTCAGAACGCAATCTTCTACTTCATGGGGGATCTGCGCATCGCCCTTGTCGCGCTTGTCTATGCCCTCATCCTCGTCGTCCCTGGAATGCGTCTCGGACGCGTGGGTCACTATCTTCTCGCGAACGCACTCGTGCTTTTCTACAGCGGGCTGACGTTTGCAGAGAACTCCGGGATTCTTCTCAAGCACGGTAGCCCCAAGCTTATCCTAGACCCGGATCTTGCTCTGAAAACTACGACGATCGTTTTTCTGTGTGTCAACGTTGCTGCATTCGTCATCTCCGAGGTGAAGCGGCTCTTCGCCATGCGGAGCGCCGAGTTGGTGGCGGCGAAGCAGAGCCTCGAGACGCGTGGTGCCGAGTTGGAGCAACGTGTTGGGGAGAGGACCGCGCAACTGGAGGCAAGCTTTCACGCGCTCCAGGACAAGCAGGACGAACTCAAGGCGTTCGCCTACATCGTCAGTCACGACCTCAAGAATCCCGTAAACGCCGTCCTGCTCACGGCCGACCTTCTGCTTCAACGCGAGGGGGCGGCGCTGAGCCCCAGGGGACGCGACGATCTCGAATCAATTGTCCGCCTGGCTGGTGGCACCGAGGACATGATCCGTGACTTGTTGACGCTCTTCAAGGTTGTTTCGGCGAGGGAGAACCCGAGCTGGGTCGATCTGGACGGACTCGTTGCGACAGCGTTGGATACGTTGCGTCCCGAGATCGAGGCGAAGGGCGTGCGAGTTGAGACTACATCCCTACCGCGAGTCTGGGGACAGTCCGAGAAGCTCGGTCACGTCGTCGTCAACCTGCTGAGCAACGCTGTGAAGTACGTTTCCGCTGGCTGCGGGATCGTCCAGGTATCAAGCGCAGCCGAGAATGGGCAGGTGCTCCTCTCGGTCAGCGACAATGGCATTGGGATTCCCAAGATCTACCACGATCGCGTCTTCAAGCTGTTCGGGAGAGTCCCTCCCAATGAGCAGCAAGTCGATGGCGAGGCTGTGGTGGGAACCGGCGTCGGCTTGGCGATTGTCAAGCGCATCGTTGAAACACACGGGGGAAACGTGTCGGTCGAATCCGAGTCAGGGGTAGGCAGCCGCTTTTGCGTGCGCCTGCCGGCTTCTGCGAGCGATAGAGACGATAGAAACGAGGGCTGACATGCGGGGCACGATGTCCGTGCTCATCGTCGATGACAACGCCGCGTTTGCGCGCAGTGCGCGGGCGATCATTGAAGAGATCCATCCCGCCTTTCGAGTCCACACCGTTGAGACGGCAAGGGACGCTTTGGCTTTTCTCAATTGCCACCCACCGTTCACCGCTGCCCCCCGACCCGCCTTCGTCCTGCTCGACTATCATCTTCCGGACGAGGATGCCCCTGCGGTTCTTGAACGGCTCCGAGCCAACCCTGACTTGGCAAACCTGCCGGTGCTCGTTCTGAGCCAGGCCGATTGGGAGGTGGACGAAGCTGCTGCAACGCTGGCGGGCGCTACGCAATTCCAGGTCAAGCCGTCTCGCGTGGGACCGCTTCGAGAGCTGGTTGGTACGTTCTGGAGGGAGCATGTCGATGGCGGCAACGGTCCTGCGGATCAAGGATGATCCCGAGGCCGGCTCGGCGTGGGAGGTTGCAACTGCGCCAGCAAACCGCCTAGCGCCTCGCACGAATGCAAGGGTGAACTCGGTTCCCAACAACAAGAGGAGCGCATATCGCAGTCGGCTCATTTCGCATGTGACATGGCATTTCGCTTGCTCGCCAGTGAAGTGGGAGGCTGGGGGCATACGGCCGCGGTTTCGGGCCCCGCAGCAAGGCGATGCAGCAACAGGGGTGGGAGCGGGCACTCCGCACACCCGGACGCCGGTTCTCGATGTAGGACGCTCAGTAGCCGCATTTGCGGTTTTCTGAAAGGGGGACGTCGATGGCAGCGACGGTCTTGCTGGTCGAGGATAGTGAAGATGAAGCCCGGCTGATGACGCACGCGCTGGAGGCTGACGGCTTCACCGTCGTGACCGCCTGGTCGGCTCAAGCGGCACTTGGCCACCTTGCGGCTCAGGCATTGGACGGTAACGGACAGGAACCATACGCGCGACGTGCTCATGCCGCGCACGAAGGCAGCGATCCCGCCTCTTTTGACTGTATCGTGCTCGACTACCGACTTCCTGATTCAGAAGGACTTGAGGGTCTGCGACGAATCCGCGACGCCAACCCTGATCTGCCGGAAGGCCTCGAGCTGCTCTACAAGATTCTCCAAGATCACCCCGGGCTTCCCGTCATCGTTGTGACCGCCTGGGGTTCGGAGGACTTGGCTGTCCAGACTTTGAAGGACCTCGGCGCCACAGACTATGTCTCGAAGCATGGCAAGTACCTATTAGCGCTCCGTAGGAAGGTCGCGCAGGCGGTCGCACAGCGGCAGTTGCGGCGCGTGGATGAGCGACTCGCGCACGGGATCTTCGTCGGTCGCGAGCGTGAAATGGAGGAGCTGTGTCGCGGTGTGCAAAGCGCCCTCTCGGGTCGCGGCGGAGTGTTCATGCTGGTCGGGGAACCGGGAATCGGAAAGACGAAGCTCGCTGAGAAGGTTGTTACCTTTGCGCAGCTTCACGGGATGCGTGCACTGTGGGGTCGCTGCCACGAGACCCCGGGCGCGCGGCCCTACCGGCCGTGGGCCGAGATGATCCGCGCGTACCTCGACGATGGGACTCCGGACGATCTGATATCTGGACTGGGTGCGGGTGCGGCGTATCTCGCACCGATAGTTTCCGATATGGGGATACGGTTTCCCGACTTGCCCCCACCACCCAGGCTCGATCCCGAATCGGCACGTTTCCGCCTGTTCGAGAGCATCGTGGTGCTTCTGAAAAACGCCGCTCGCCGGCAGCCGCTCATCCTCCTCTTCGATGATCTCCACTGGGGGGATGCGCCATCCGTACATTTCCTCCACTTCCTCACGCGGGAGATTGGCGACGCACGGCTGATGGTTGTCGCGAGTTACCGGGACGCGGAGATCGATGGAGCGCATCCCTTGGCTGACGTCGTGGGAAATCTCCGCCGCGAACCTCTGAGTCAGACTATCCATCTCCGCGGCCTCTCTGAAGACAATGTGCGCGCCCTGCTCGCCGCGATGGCCCGTCAGAATGTCCCGAGTAGCTTCGCACGCGCGATCTGGCAACGGACCGAAGGCAACCCATTCTTCATCGAAGAGTTCCTGCGGCACCTGGTCGAGGAGGGCACGCTCTACCACGACGGAGGCCGCTGGACCAGTCAACGTGATCCCGAGGAGATTCCCATCCCGGAAGGTGTGCAATACGTCATCGAGCGCCGCCTATCGCAAGTGTCGGTAGAGTGCCGTCAGATGCTGGGCAGCGCCGCGGTGATCGGTCGTGAGTTTGAGCTGCGGGCCATTGAGCGGCTTACGGAACTCCCGGCTGCTGAGATTTCAAATGTAATCGACGAGGCAATAGCGAAGCGCGTCATCAGGGCAGTGCCCGTTACTCTTGGCCGCTACCGCTTCTTCCATGCCCTGATCTGCGAAACGCTCTACGAGAATCTAACCCCAGCGCATCGGGAGGCGTTGCACTGTCAGATCGGCAGCGTGCTCGAGAATCTCTACGCGGCGGATCTTGAGCCCCACATCGCGGAGCTGGCGTACCATTTCTGCAAGGCGGCAGCCGCCGCCGACACGAACAAGGCCGTCGCCTATTCCTTGCGAGCCGCCAAGCACGCCAGCGCACTGATGGCCCACGAAGAAGCGGCGCGCCATTACACTCGCGCACTCCGGGTCCTGGAAGTGGTGCACACTCCGGATGAAGGGCAGCGCTGCGAACTACTACTACTCTTGAGCGAGACGCTCTGGAGGGCCGGCGAATTCGATCGAGCCAGAACGGCGGGGGCCGACGCGGCGGATATCGCACGCAAGGAGGGTTCCGCAACGCAACTCGCCCACGCGGCCCTGCACTTCGCGGGGCAGCTACCCGGGTTCGGTGCGGTGATGTGTGACGACCGCGTCGTCCGGCTACTCGAGGAGGCCTTGGGTCGATTGGGCAAGGGTGAGAGCGCGCTCCATGCGAGGGTCATGGCCCGCCTGGCCGAGGAGCTGACCTTCGCCCCAGAGCGTGAACGCCGGCGCTTGCTCGGTCGGAGAGCACTGGACATCGCGCGGCAGAGCCATGACCCGACAACGCTGGCAACCGTGCTGCAGAGCATGCATTGGGCCCTATGGAGTCCGGAGAAAGTCGATCAGCGACAGAGCCTCGCGAATGAGATTGTGCAGCTGGCAGCCACGGCGGGTGATCGAGTGATGGCGCTGGACGGCCATCTGTTCCGCTGTTGCGCGTTCCTGGAGCTGGGAGACATCCCGACTGCGCGCGAAGAACTCGGCATCTGCGCTCGGCTGGCGCGCGAAATCCGCCAACCGTACAGCTTGTGGCTAGTTCAAACGGTGCGAATCTGTTTGGCCTTCGCAGAAGGGCGGCTGAACGATATTGAACCACTAGCCCGGAAAGCCCTCGAGCTGGGAGAACAGGCGCAGAACCCGAATGCGACCCTGTTTTTCGGTGTGCAGCTGGGCACGCTTTGGAGCTACTGGGGCAGGTTTGGTGATTTTGAAAGCGGCCTCAGGGACTTTCTCAACCGCTACCCAATGATCGCCTCGAATCTGCGCTGTTCACTCGCCCGCGCATACATCGATCAGGGCCGAGAAGCAGATGCGCGGCGCGAGTTTGAGGCCTTCGCGGCGGACGACTTCGCCAGCCTGCCTCGCAACGTCACGTGGGCGACCAATCTCAGTTTTCTGGCTCAGGTCTGCGCGTTCTTACACGATGACCGGCGCGCGGCAAAGCTTTACGACATGTTGCTGCCGTTCGCCGGCCGCAATGTGATGCTTGCCCCGTTATTCGTGCGGGGCGCTGCGTCGCACTTCCTCGGTCTGCTCGCTATGACGATGGAGCGCTGGGAAGCTGCTGAGCGGCATTTCGAAGACGCACTCGAGATGAACGCGCGGATGGGAACCAGGCACTGTCTCGCCCGCAGCCAGTTAGCCTATGCGCACATGCTCAGTCGTCGCGGCGAACCCTTAGACGACCCAAAGGCATTGCATCTTCTAGACGAGGCGCTTGAGATCGCTCGCGATCTGGGGTTGCGGGTTTTGGAAGAGAGGGTGCGGAAGCTGAAGCTCCAGCGTGAGACCACGCGCGCGCGACGGCCGGACGCAGGGCATCGCGGCGCGAACGAGCTGGAGCGGGGCAACCCGCGGGACTACGCCATCGAAGCTGGCTCAACGACACCCGTGTCACCCACGATCACTCGACCTTTGGGGTGGGGCGGATTTGTCGGCCGCGAGCGTGAGCTGGACCAACTGCGTGCTGGAGTTGAGGACGCCATGGCGGGTTGCGGGCGACTGTTCTTGCTCGTGGGTGAACCTGGAATCGGCAAGACGAAGCTCGCCGAGGAAGCCGCGACCCATGCGCGCCTTCGCGGTCTGCAAGTATTATGGGGATACTGCCATGAGGCGCAGGGCGCGCCGACATACTGGCCCTGGATCCAGGTGATCCGCGCCTACGTGCAAGACTGCTCGGCAGCCGAGCTGATCTCTATCTTGGGCTCATGCGCAGCCGACATCGCCCAGCTCGTCCCGGAGATGCACGCGCAGCTACCCGACGTGCCGTCCCTCGACCCCTTGGAATCGGAGCACGGGCGGTTCCGGTTGTTCGATGCGGTCACGACATTCTTCAAGAACGCAGCGAAGCGCCGCCCGCTGGTTGTGATTCTTGATGACCTGCACGTTGCCGACAAGCCATCACTGCTGTTGTTGCAGTTCGTCGTTCGCCACGCTGGCGACTCTCGCATCCTGTTGATCGGAACCTACCGCGATGAGGAGCTCACCCCGGAGGATCCCTTGTTTGACACACTCGGCGAGCTGGGTCGCGGATCTGTGGGACGGCGGGTTCAAATTCAGGGGCTGAGCAAAGCAGAGGTCGGCCGGTACATCGAGGTCGTGGCCGGGATCGCTCCATCAGAAGCCCTTGTCGCCGCGGTGGTCGAGCACACCGAGGGAAATCCCCTCTTCGCCGGCGAGGTAGTTCGCCTGCTTGCGTCCGAGGGGCGCTTGCAACGATGTCGGGAGACGAGCGCTGCGCATCGCTTCACGGTTCCCCAGAGCGTGCGAGAGGTCATCGGGCAGCGTTTGAACCGGCTGTCGGCCGAGTGCAACCAGATCCTGACCACTGCCGCAGTCGTTGGTACGGAGTTTCGGCTGAGTATCTTACAACAAGTGAGTGATTTCGACCGCGATCAGCTGTTGACCAGATTGGACGACGCGATTGCTGCCCGCATCGTTACCGAAGTGTCAGACGTGGTGGGGCGCTATCGCTTTTGTCACGTCCTCACGCGAGATGTGTTGTACGAACGGGCGACCACATCGCAGCGAGCATCGCTACACCGTCGTATCGGCGAAGCCCTGGCTGAGAGCAGCCCGCCACGTGCTGAAACTCACTTGGCCGAGCTGGCATATCATTTCTTCGAAGCCGCGCGAGACGGTGACACCGGCAAGGCAGTCCAATTTTGCGTCAAGGCTGGGGACCGGTCGGCGGCATTGATGGCACACGAAGAGGCTGCCCGACTGTACGGCTTGGCGCTCCAGGCGCTGGAGCTGGGGGAGTCTGTAGCTGACCGGCAGCGTTGTGAGCTGTTGCTGACACTCAGCGAGACGCTGTGGAGGTCCGGCGATTTCGACAAAGCCAAGCAGACGGCCCTGCAGGCCGTAGATGTGGCGCGGACAGCAGGCGCGTCTGAGCTGCTGGCGAGCGCCGCCCTCGCCTTCGCAGGACGTCTGCTCGTCGCCGGAGCTGGAGTCTGTGACGAGGTGGTCGTGGCGCTACTAGACGAGGCGCTGTGTGCCCTGCGAAAGGAAGATACCCCACTCCGAGCTATGGCGATGGGTCGCTTGGCCCAGGAGCTTATACCGACACCGTCGCACGAGCGTAGATGGTCTCTTGGACGCGAGGCAGTGGAAATGGCTCGGCGGGTGGGCGACGAGGATGTATTGAGTGCCGTTCTCAAGAGCACGTACTGGGCGTTATGGGACCCGGTGACCGTGCAAGAGCGACTCACTGTTGCAACCGAGCTTGTCGAGATGGCTCAGCGGGTTGGAGACCGTACCACATGGGTCGAGGGGCACATGTGTCGGCTCTTTGCCCTGATGGAGCTGGGCGACATCGCGGGCGTGCGTATGGAGTTCGATGTGTGCGACCGCCTGGCGAAGGAACTTCGGCAACCGTATTACGGTTGGCTCATTGCAACGGCACGGGTCTGCCTTGCCTTCATGGAAGGGCGCCTCGCGGACGCCGAACAGCTGGCCTGGAACGCACTGCGTGTGGGACAGAAGGCGCAAAACAGACCGGCCGGCCTCTTCTTCGCGGTGCAGCTCGGGTATCTGTTTTGGTTTCAGGGGCGGTTCGAAGAACTGGAATCTGTGCTGACGGGCTATCGCTCCGAGTACCCGCTGATCAATCAGACCTTACGCTGTGCGCTGGCTGCATTTCAAAGCGAACAAGGCCGTACGCCGGAGGCACGGGCTGAATTCGAGCGCCTCGCCGCCAACGACTTCTCTGACCTCTCTGGTCGCATGCAATGGCTCACCAAGGTTGCCTTTCTCACAGAAGTCTGCGCGTTCCTCGGCGATGCGCCGCGCGCCAAGCGACTGTACGAGCTGCTGTTACCCTTCGCGGGCCGCAACCTGACACTGCCGCCGGTCATCCCCCTGGGTTCCGGGTCGCATTATTTGGGTCTCCTGGCCGGCACCATGGGACAGTGGGAAGAGGCCGCACGGCATTTCGAAGATGCGCTCCGCATGAACGCCAGCATGGGAATAAGGCAATGGCTGGCCCGCACCCAAGTCGCGTATGCGGACATGCTATTGAAGCGCCGCGGCGTTGGGGGCGACGCCCGCGCCGAAGGACTCCTCATCGCAGCCGCTGAGACGGCGCAGGAGCTGGGGATGCCAACGGTTACTCAGAAGATGCTTGCGCTGAAAAAAAGAGTCACGCCAGCTCCGGTCGATCCCGACACGGAAAACGTCCGATCCCTGAACACCATGACCCAACGCCAGGTGTCTGAACGGGGGCCGCCTGTTGCCCGCGACCAGGAACGGCGAACGCGAAAGGGCGTATTTCGCAAGGAGGGTGAATTCTGGACGATCGAGTACGACGGCGTTGTTTGCCGACTCAAAGACATCAAAGGCCTACATCACCTTGCCTACCTGCTCTCTCACCCAGGCCAGGAGTTCCCTGCGCATGAGCTGCGCGCGGCGGTCGACGGCGTAGACCCGGAGCTCTGCGGCCGGTCGCGGTTGGTGCACGACGATGGATGTACGATGCGAACTGAAGTCCAACCCACTTGCGGCCCACTCCTCGACAAGAAGAGCAAGGCTGATTTCAAGCACGAGATTAACGTGTTGCGGGCAGAGGAGGAGGAGGCCAAGCGCTGCGGCCAGCCCGAGCGTGCGGCCCTGGCGCGCGCGAAAAGGGAACGGATCGAAGACGAACTCATTGCAGCAGCGAGACCTGGCGGCAAAGATCGCGTTGCCCCGTCATCCGCCGACGGAGACCGTGTGGCGGTGTTTAAAGCGATCCGGAAGGCGAAGGAGAAGATCCGCCGCCAACATCCGGCGCTCGGCGACCATCTCCACAGGCATGTCGAGACGGGCCAGGACTGCGTCTACAAGCCCGACCTCGAGCATCCCATCGTGTGGGAGCTGTGAGCCGCCACCGCGCTCCGGCAACGTAGGCGGTGAGAGACGCTCACGTCTGGATCCAGTGGCGTGTAGGTGACGGAGGTGATCTGGAAGCGCGACGGCTCGCCGGTCTCCTTCCAGAGCGGCAATGGCGGACCGTTGAGCTCGAACACGTTGCCGATCGGCGGCAAGCGGTCGATTGTCGCGACCACTCGCAGGGGATCTTGATTGTGAAGGGCGAGCCCGAAGATCTCGCCTTCGAAGTAGATCGCGAAGTCGTCGT
>Ga0187892_10011105_pt1 | contig 11169 bp, 11 predicted proteins | sample MA1701073metaG_FD_139345 | JGI IMG/M metagenome (GOLD analysis project Ga0187892, IMG submission 139345) | Bio-ooze microbial communities from a basaltic lava cave in the Kipuka Kanohina Cave System on the Island of Hawaii, USA - MA170107-3 metaG ... | reverse complement strand
GGCGGGATCTCCGTGCCGTCGCGCTGATTCGACTCGACACCGAATTCATACGCGACGACGCAGACTAAATCACGCCCGCTACCTCATCTTTCCTCGCCTCATGAATAATCCGGGCTAGCTCTTCATTAAATTTGTCATCATCGTCACTGTAAACTGCATCAGAAAACATCCAGCATTGTCACACACCTCCGCTTCCTTGCGGAGCAACTCCTCTAGCTCACGAGTTCGAAACACCAAAGCGACGCCGCCGTCTCTGCCATATCCGCGCCATTGGCTAAGCAGGCCGTGTGCATTGATATATTGGTCAGTATGCTCACCGCAGAAGGATGCAATGTAAATCTCGTCGCGCGTCATATTATAAAGGATGCGGACGATCGTCTCAGCGTCATGGTCGATGTTTTTATTCACACCACCATGCGCTGCAATCGCCTTGCCCGCATTATTGTCTTCGGAGACCAGCGTTTGATAGGACGCTAAGATGGAGGGCTTGAGGGCCACGATGAGCTTGTCCCTGGCCAGGACTATTTCTGAGTAGTCGTTTAAGAACTTGCAGTGCGTTGCCCAAAGGGTGTTGGTTCTAATAATGCCGAACACGCCTTTCATTGTCGTGTAGTGGTAGAGCCTCGGATAGGCGTCGGAGGTGCGCTGGATACTCATCACCAATGCTCGCCGTCACCTTTAGATGCGGTCACGTCAACACTCGTTCCGAAATTCAGCCAATATGGTCCATACTATCTAGGGCGTGGACTCATAAGCGCGTAGCCACAGTCGGATCGAAGCGAGCTTGACGAAGGCGAGATAGTTCGCGGCAAGCTTGTCGTATCTGGTGGCGATGCGCCGGCATTGTTTGATCTTATTGAAGAACCGCTCGACCAGGTTGCGCTCTCGGTAGAGATAGGGGCTGAAGCAGATCGGGTTCTTTCGATTGCGCTTCGGCGGAATGTTGGCCCAGCCACCTTGATCGTTGACGAGCGCCCTAACCCAATCCGCGTCATAGCCGCGATCGGCCAACAGCATGGTCTGAGGCGGAAGTCCGGCCAGGAGTACGGCGCATAGTCGATTGTCGTGAGCTTCGCCGGGCGTCAGACCGAGACGCACGGGCAGACCGTTGGTGTCCACGACGGCGTGGACCTTGCTGGTCAGGCCGCCTCGCGACCGGCCCATTTGCTGCTCCCGGTTCCTCGCGATGCAAGCCCCATGTTGGTGCACCCGCACGACCGATGTATCAATCATCTGCACCGCGGCATCATGAACAGCCGCCAACGCGTCCATGATGCGGTCCCATACGCCCGCCCGCCGCCAGCGAACAAAGCGATTGTAGCAAGTCGTATGAGGACCGCAGCACACCGGTAGATCGCGCCAGGGGGCACCCGACCGCAGGACCCAAAAGATGCCGTTGAGAACGCGGCGATCGTCCACACGCGGAACGCCACGTGGCTTGTTGGGGAGCATCGGCTGGATTACACGCCATTCGTCGTCGTTCAATGCATAGCGCATGACCCGAGGCTCCGGTTTAGGGAGCTTGAATCATGTTCATCCCAACGCCATCAACACTGCATCGGCTTGCCCGGATTTGCCCGCTAACCGGACATCTTGCGGACATAGCGCGACAGCCGCCTTTGACCCGAAGCGCAAGTCCGCGCTCTCTTATTCGATCACCTCATCGGCGCGCGCTAGCAGCGATTGGGGAACAGTGAGGCCGAGGGCCTTGGCAGTCTTGAGGTTGACGACCAACTCGAATTTGGTCGGCTGTAGGACCGGTAAGTCCGCCGGTTTTGCACCCTTGAGAATCAGGCCGGCGTAAACACCAACTTGCCGATATGCGTCGGGCAGACTGGTTCCGTAGCTCATGAGGCCGCCGATTTCGGCGAACTCGCGCCATTCATAGATCGCCGGGACGCCGTGACGGGCAGTAAGCGCCACGAGCTGCCTGCGCCGGCTGTTGAAGAATGGAGCGGCCGCCACCACCAGCGCGCCGGCCCGCTGCTCGTTGAGGCTCGCGAACGCGGAATCGAAATCAGCTTCGGCGCTCGCATTGAGGACAACGAGCCGCACTCCAGCGCGCGCCGCACCTTCACGAGCATCCTTCAGCTGCGTCTCAGCAAACTGAAGAAGGCTCGGGTTGAGCAAAACTGCGATTGCGTCTGCCTTGGGGACAAGCTCGTGCAACAGTTCTAGTCGTTTCGCCTCGAGCATGAATGCAAATTGAGAGAGCCCGGTCAAATTGCCACCAGGCCGGCTTAAGCTCGCGACGAGCCCGAGCTTGACGGGATCACCGCCGATAGCAAAGACAATGGGAATGCTCGAGGTCGCTGCCTTGGCCGCGATGGCGGAATTCTCGCCCCCGCCGGCGACTAGTACATTCACCCGGCGGCCAACAAGATCGACTGCCAGCGCCGAGAGGCGCTCGTATCGGCCTTCGGCCCAGCGGTACTGGATCACGACATTGCGGCCTTCCACAAATCCCTCTTCGTTCAGACCGCGGCGAAATCCAGCCACAAGGTGCGCGAATCCGTCTGGCGTGCCGATATGAATAAATCCGACGACCGGCATTGCCGGCTGCTGCGCGCGAGTCTGAAACGGCCAACCGACTGCCGCCACACCCAGCAAAACTAGCGCATCACGTCTCCGCGGTGCGCTGGCAGTAGCGTCGGCATCGAGGGCGGAAACCTGAGCCATCGTCCAGTATGGACCGAACGCCCCTCAGGTCAACGGCTGACGCCCGTCAATCGTCGCTTCGTTCTTCACTTGCGGCGCCTTCCGCTTCCGGAGTGAATGCGACCTTATCTTCTCGCGGCTCGGCATGTCACGGGAGTGCCACAACCGGAAATCACTGCGGCGGTCAAAAGCGATAGAGGACCAAACATCATGGTCACTGCGCGGGAGTGTCCTCCCGTATCGCGGGGGCCTCCTAGCGTGCTATCGTTCGACCATTAAAAAGATGAGCCTCAGCCTGGGGAGGTGTGCATGAGGCGACGGGAGTTTATCACGCTTCTCGGCGGTTATGCGGCCGCATGGCCGATCGCGGTGCGGGCGCAGCAGCCCGGACGGATCTGGCGCGTCGGCTACCTCTCTCCGTCGCCGGCAACGAACAACTTTGCGCGCTCGCTTTTCGAAGTCTTCCGTCTGCGGCTACAAGAACTGGGCTATGTCGAAGGGCGAAATCTCGTTCTCGAGGTGCGGAGAGCCGAAGGAGATTTTGCCCGGCTTCCGGGCCTTGCGGCCGAGCTTGTGTCACTGCGGCCCGACGTCATCGTGGCGGCTGCCACGCACGCCACGGCGGCGGCTCAGAAAGCCACATCGTCAATTCCAATTGTGTTTCTGTTCGACGGCGATCCTGTCGGCAACGGCTTCGTCAACTCTCTTGCAAAGCCCGGCGGCAATATCACGGGCCTTTCGAGTATGAACAGGGACTTGGCCGCCAAGTCGCTCGAACTTCTCCTATTGGTCGTGCCCGGCGCCAAGCGCGTCGCCGTGCTGATGTCCGACAATCGTCTCCATGCCTTGCAAATTCAGGACATTCATGGCCCGGCACAGAAATTGGGTTTGAGGATTGTGCACGTCACCGCCATCGCGCCGGCCGACTTCGAGGAGGGATTCGCGAAGATTGGGACGGAAAAGTGTGACGGCCTGATCGTTCTGGCTGATGCCAACACGGCTCACTATAGGAGGATTGTCGATCTGGCCGCCAAGACACGCATTCCGGCTGTCTATCAAGTGAGCGCGTTCGCGCGCATGGGCGGGCTATTGAGCTACGGCACGGATGTTGGAGACGTGTTCCGCCGCGGTGCCGGGTATGTCGATCGGATATTGAAAGGTGCTGCGCCGGCTGAATTGCCCGTGGAGCAGCCCACGAAATTCGAGCTCCTCATCAACCTCAAGACGGCCAAGGCGCTGGGCCTCACGATATCGGAGTCGGTCCTGGTTCGTGCCGACGAGATCATCGAATGAAGTAGCGGCGGACAGTCAGCTTCGGGTTATGGGACGGTCATAACGCTCTTCGTTGCGGCGACCGGTTCCGCACACAAAGCGGACGAGCCGCGCCGCAAGCGGGCGTTTATGAGTACACGTCCTAGTTTCCGAGATCGTACTGGTACGTGATCCACATCGTGCGCTTGGCGGCCTGGTCGTAGAGCGCGCGGGCGCGGTAGTTGTCGTCGGCGGTGAGCCAGCGGTAGAAGGGCCAGCGGCGCGCGCGGCCGATCGCGGCGACTTCGTCGAGCAGCGCGCGGCCGACCTTCTGTCCGCGCCAGGCGGGATCGACGAAGAGATCGTCGAGGAAGCCGGCGACGGCGCCGCGCAACGGGCTCGCCATGTCGCGGAAATGCGCGAGGCCGATCACGCGCCCGTCCGCCGCGCGCGCGACGCGGCCCTCGCAGGGGCCGTGCGGCTTGCCTTCGGCGATCCAGCCCCAGACCCGGTCGGCGACCGCGTCGGTCATCTCGCGTTTGTAGAAATGGGCGTAGCCGTCGTACATGCGGCGCCAGCCCTCCTTGTCGCGCGGGCCGGGCTGGACGATCGTGAATTCGTTCATGCGTTCCCCCATGTCCGCCCGGCCACCTCGACGAGGCGGGCGAGCTTCCGGCTTTGTAGCTCAGGCGTCATCGGGTTGGGGAGGACGTTGAATTTCGACATGGCCGAGCTCGCGAAGCCGCATTGCGGGCAGAGGCCGAGTTGGTCGGGGGGTGCGTATTTCGCGGCATCGTCGAGCCTGCGGCGCAAATCGTCGGCGGATTCCAACGCCGGATTCTTCGTGCTGACGAGGCCGAGATAGGCGCGCTTTCCCTTGGGCAGGTGGCGCAGCGGCGCGAAATCGCCGGCGCGCGGCGAGTCGTACTCCATCAGGTACGCGTCGACCTCGAGCGTGTTGAACAGCCTCTCGGCGATGGGCGCGTAGCCGCCGTCGCCCATCCAGAGGCCCTGCATGTTGCCGCGGCAGAGATGGAGGGCCACGCGCATCTCCTTGGGCCGGCCGGCGATGGCGCGGTTGACGAGATCGATGTAGGTGCCGGCGAGCGCGTCGGGATCGCATCCCTGCCGGCGCGCGATGGCGCGGTTGGTCTCGTCGCAGAGCAAGGTGAGCGGCACCTCGTCGAGCTGCAGGAAGGTGCAGCCGCGCCGCGCGAGATCACGGATCTCGGCGCGGTAGATCCCGATCAGGTCGTCGAAAAACGCCTCGATCGAGGTGTAGGCCGTGCGATCGAAGCATTCGCCGAAATGGCCGAAATGCATGTGCGAGGGCGTGGGCATCGTCACCTTCGCGCGCCGCTTCGTGCAGCCGGCGAGGAACGCATAGTCCTCGGCGACGATCGGCTGCTTCTGCTTGAGCTTGCCCGTCGCGATCGGCGCCGGCGCTGCCGTGGCGACGCCGGCATCGTTCTTGAAGACGAGCGTCGAGGGTTTGAAGCCGAAGCCCTCGACCGCCGTGAGGAATCCGCGCGACCAGCCGCCGCGCCGGAACTCGCCGTCGGTGATGGTGGCGAGGCCGAGATTTTCTTGAAACTTCACGATGTCGCGAATCGCCGCATCCTGCGCCGCGTGAAGCTCGGCCGACGAGATCTTCTTTTCCTCCTCGGCGAACCACGCCTCGCGCAGCGCGGGCGGGCGCAAGAGACTGCCGACGTGATCGACGTGTTCGGATGTGGGCATGGCGTTTCCCTTCATCGTTTGGGCGAAGCTAGGCGCGCGCCCGCGGCGCGCCTATCGCATCGAGACGCAATGTCCGTCCTGCGGACGCGCGTACCCTCACTTCCCATGCAACCCCAAGAGGGCGTTGCATGGGCCCCTTCTCTCCCGGAGGGAGAGAGAACAAGGCGCGACGTCTTCCTTCCTTTTCTCTCCCAGCGGGAGAGAAGGGGCCCATTCGCCTCTTGGCGAATGGGAAGTGAGGGCCGACGCCCGGCAATACTAGGGCGTTTCGAGCGGCGAGGATTTGAAGGCCGGCATCGCCTCGCACCGGGCGGCGAGCGCTTCGAGCTTGGGAAAGGCGCCGGGCGCAACCAGCGCGGGGTTGGTCTTGCCGAGGAAGGTGATGGCGACCGCGGCCGTCACGTCGGCCATGGTCATCCTGCCGCCCAAGAACCACGGCGTCATCGGCAGCGCCTCGAGCGCCTTCAAGCCGCCGGTGACTTGGCTCGCAAGATGGTCGTGCCAGGGCTGGTGCACCTTCTCCGCCGGGCGCTTGGTGCGCTCGTAGAACGCGGCGACGCCCTTGTCGAGAACGCCCGTGCCCGTCGCCATGATGCGCAGACACGCGCGCCGGTCCTTGCCCTGCGCCGGGATCAGCGCCTTCTCCGGCCCGGCGCCCTCCATCAGGTGATCGAGCATCGCGCCGCTCTCGATCAGCGTCTCGCCGTCGTCGAGCACCATGATGGGTACGCGGGTCAGCGGATTGGCGGCGCGGATGTCCTTGGCCTGCGCCTCTTGCCACGGCGAGAGATAGATGCGCTCGTGCGGAACGCCGAGGATGTTCATCGCGATCGCGACGCGGCGCGTATAGGGCGAGAGATTGCGGCCGAGAAGCTTCATGGTCGGGCGTTTCCTTTATTGGTGCGCGGAGACTAGCAGGGAGGCGGGGAGGCGGGGAGAAGGAAGAACACCACAAAGACACCAAGACACGAAGAAGATCAGGCTATGCGCGCCAGGAGCGCGCAAGAAAGAAAGCTGCACCAGACCTGCCGTGCGCGCGTTCGTGCAGGGCTGTCTGCGGAAGCTCGCGTGCACCACACCTGTCGTCCCCGCGAAAGCGCCGCTTTCGCGGGGACGACAAATCGGGTCGGTCGCGGGTCTTGGTGGTGCTCTCTCTACCTCTCTCCCCGCCTTCCTGCATTCTTCCTTCCGCCCCCATGCGAGCACGGTGAGGGCGGCGGCGATGGACAAGCGCGCTTCCGCTTCCTAATTACCCGCGCATGTCCGTGCCTGCCGCCGCCGACACCACCCCTATCGAAAGCCGGAACCAGCTCGTCGCCTATATCGAGGCGGGGGCGAAGCCGCGCCCGCAATGGCGCATCGGCACCGAGCACGAGAAGTTCGCGTTCGACGCCAAAACGCTGCGGCGGCTGCCCTACGGCGGGCCGAACGGCATCCGCGCTCTTCTCGAGGGCTTCTCCCGCTTCGGCTGGCAGCCGATCAAGGAGGGCGAGACCCTGATCGGCGCGACCAAGGACAAGGCCGCGATCAGCCTCGAGCCGGGCGGGCAGCTCGAGCTGTCCGGCGCGCCGCTCGAGACGATCCATCAGACCTGCGACGAGGTGCACGCGCACCTCGCCGAGGCCAAGGCGATCTGCACCGAGATCGGCGCCGGGCTGCTGGGTTTGGGCTTCGACCCGAAATGGCGGCGCGAGGACGTGCCCTGGATGCCGAAGGGCCGCTACAAGATCATGCGCGACTACATGCCCAAGCGCGGCAAGCTCGGCCACGACATGATGCTGCGCACCTGCACCGTGCAGGTGAACCTCGATTTCGCGTCGGAGGCCGACATGGTGAAGAAGCTGCGCGTGGCGCTCGCGCTGCAGCCGGTGGCCACGGCCCTGTTCGCGAACTCGCCGTTCACGGAAGGGCGGCCCAACGGCCATCTCTCCTATCGCCAGCACATCTGGACCGACACCGATCCCGACCGCACCGGCCTTCTCCCGTTCGCGTTCGAAGATGGCATGGGCTACGAACGCTATGTCGACTACGCGCTCGACGTGCCGATGTATTTCGTCTACCGCGGCGGGACGTACGTCGACGTTTCCGGGCAGTCGTTTCGCGCGTTCATGGAAGGGCGGCTCCACAACCTCGCCGGCGTGCGCCCCTCGTTGAGCGATTGGGCCGACCATTTGACGACGCTGTTCCCCGAGGCACGGCTCAAGAAATATCTGGAGATGCGCGGCGCCGACGGCGGGCGCTGGCGGAGCCTTTGCTCGCTGCCGGCGCTCTGGGTCGGCATTCTCTACGACCAGGCAGCACTCGACGCGGCCTGGGACATGGTCAAGGACTGGAGCGCCGCCGAGCGCGAGGCGCTCCGCATGGCCGTGCCGAAGCAGGGCTTCAAGGCGAAGTTCCGCAAAGAGACGGCGAGGGATCTGGCGCTGCGCATGCTGGCGCTCGCGCGCGAGGGTTTGAAGAACCGCGCCAAGAACGACCGCATCGGCCAGGACGAGACCGCCTACTTGAACGACATCCAGCTCGCGGCCGAGAAGAATCTTACCTTCGCCGAGGAGCTGCTCGAGGCCTACGCGACGCGCTGGAACAGCAACATCGACCCCATCTTCGTCGAGCGCGCGTTCTAGCGCGCTCCGGCGCCGCTGCGATAGTCTCCCGCCATGCCCGAAGCGCCCGTCCCCGTCGCCGAGAAGGCCCCCGCCGGGCTGCCGCCGCCCGCGCCGCGGCGCATCTCGCTGATCTGGGCACTGGTCGCGAATTTCGGCGGCCTCCTCGTCGTCGCGATGCTGGCGGTGTTCGGCTTCTCGTTCTGGAGCGCCAGCGGAAACACGATCGAGCTCCTGCGCGACCGCGCCGAAGACACGGTCACCCAGCTCCAGGCGCGCCTCAGGGAGCACCTCGACGACCCGGCCGCGCAACTGAAGCTTATGGCCGGCGAGCTCGCGGCGGGGCGAATCGCGCCGGAACGCGAGACGGAGTTCGATGCGTTCATGCTGGGCGGACTTGCCGGGATGCCGCAACTGCGCGTCTTGAGCTTCATCCGACCCGATTTGACGGCGCGGGGCGCGCAGCGCCTTCCCGACGGCATCCGCACCGGGCAAGCCGATATCGCCGTCTACCCCAACATCGCCGCCGTCGCGCGCCAGGCCTGGGCGCGCCGGCAGATCGGCTGGACCGCGCCGATGTTCAACCCGCCGATCGGCCAGACCGTCATCGCCTGCGCGCAGCCCGTGATCCGCGACGGCCAGGTGATCGGCGTGCTCGTGGCGGTGGTCAGCGTCGAGGAGCTTTCCCGCTATGTCGGGCGGCTGGGCGCGAAGTGAACGTCAATGCCTTCATTCTCTACGGCCGCGACCGCGTGCTCGCGCATTCGAACATGGGCGCCGAGAGCGTGCGCCCGACCGCCGACGAGCCGTTGCCCACGCTCGCCCGCTTCGGCGATCCGGTGCTCGCCGCCCTCTGGGACGATCGGCGCAACGAAAGGCGCCTCTTTCTCACGCGCCCACCGGTGGAGAACCGCACCATCCACGTCGGCGGCGAATACTACCCGTTCTTCTATGCCGAGCTTGCCGGCTACAGCGACAGGCCGCTGCTGGTGGGCGTCTACACGCGCACGAGCGACTTTGCCGATATCATCAACCGCCTCATCCTCGCGCTGGTGGCGGGCGGCCTCGCCGTCGTCGGCGCGGTCGTGATGGCGGTGCTGATGGGACGGCGGCTGGCGCGGCCGGTCAGGCGCATTTCGGAGGCGGCGACGCTCGTCGGCGATCTGCGTGTCTCCGAGGTGCAGCCGCTGCCGCGCAGCCGCATCCGCGAGATCGACGAGCAGGCGCGCGCCTTCAACGCCATGACCTCGGCGCTGCGCTGGTTCGAGGCTTACGTTCCGAAGCCGCTGGCGCGCCATCTGCTCAAAGGCGGCGACACCCGCGCGCTCGAATCCGAGCGGCGGAACCTCACGGTGATGTTCACCGACATCGCCGGCTTTTCGACGTCGTCGCAGGAGCACGACGCTGCCGCCGTGGCGGAGTATCTCAACCGCCACTTCGCCATCCTCTATTCGTGCATCGAGGCCCAGGGCGGCATCATCGACAAGTACATCGGCGATTCGGTCATGGCGTTCTGGGGCGCGCCCGACAAGCTGAAAGACCGCGCCGAGCGCGCCTGCCGCGCCGCGCTCATGATCCGCGACGCGATCGAGGGCGACAACTCCGAGCGTCGCACCGCCGGCCTGCCCGAGACGCGCATGCGCATCGGCATCCACTCGGGCGACGCCACGGTCGGCAACATCGGCTCGGCCGCGCGCGTCAACTACACGATCATCGGCGACATGGTGAATGTGGGCCAGCGCATCGAGCAGCTCGCCAAGGTGCTGGCGCCCAAGGACCAGGCGGTCGCGATCCTGATCAGCGAGACCACGCGCGCCGATCTCGGCCCCGATTTCGCGCCGCGCTCGCTCGGCCGCCACAAGCTGCGCGGCCGCCAGGGCGAGATGGAGATTTTCACGCTGTGATTCGCGGCCTCATTTTTTCAGCGTCATCCCGACCGGGACGGCCCGCAAAAAGCGGGCCTTCCGGCCGAAGCGCGCCCTTGGCGCGCTTCGGCTGTAAGCGAGGCCAAGGGCCTCGCGTCGTGGAGGGATCGCGGCGCAGTTGCACGTGGCCGCTTCAATGCGATCCCTCCGCTTCGCGGCCGCGCCAAGAGGCGCGTCGGCTCCGGTCGGGATGACGATGCGTGAATAGAGCGCGTGCACAAGCCTCAGCGCCGCCGCTTGTCGACGACGATCCAGACCGCGTTCGCTTCCTCGGGCGGTTCGTCGCCGCGGGCAGCGACGAGGGCGATCTCCTCGGCCGCGACGAAAACCACGGCCGCGCGCAGCCCGGAACGGGGCTCCCAGATTACGGCCCCGGTCCAATCCACGGCGCCCGTGTAGTCGCCGTCGCCGCGCGGCAGCAGGCCGGCGAAGCAGGCGCGCATCCGGCGCACCTCGCGGCGGAACGTGGCGCGCGTCTCGGCGGGCAGCGCGTCGGGGCGCGTCATGCGGCAGCGATATTCGACGGCGCTCGACGCCCCGCGCACTTCGCAGCGGTTGCCGTCGGGGAACAGCGTGCGCGCCGGTTCGGCGCCGGGACCGCCGCGCTCGCCGGCGATCTTGAGCGGCTCGAAATTCTGGGCGGCATGCGCCATCGCCTGGCGCAAGCCGGCGCAGAGCGCTTGCGCCTGCGAGGCCGGCAACAGCGTCACCAAGGCCGCCGCCGCCGCGGTGGCGAAGCCCCGGAGCGGCATGCCGAAGGCCCAGGCCTTCGTCATGGAACGTATCCTTGCCCAAATTCCCCGCCGTCAGCCTAGCGCGACGCACAAACCGTGCAAGCCGAAAGCGGCGCCGGCACCCTCGGCCAATCGGCCTAGCCCGGATTTCTCACGGATATGTAGGTGACGCCGGATTTTGGGACGCGCGAGGGCTTGCGGGGTTTGTCGGAGGCTAGACTGGGCGTGGGGGCACGGCGTCGGTGCTTGGAGCGGCGC
>Ga0187892_10011103_pt1 | contig 11173 bp, 5 predicted proteins | sample MA1701073metaG_FD_139345 | JGI IMG/M metagenome (GOLD analysis project Ga0187892, IMG submission 139345) | Bio-ooze microbial communities from a basaltic lava cave in the Kipuka Kanohina Cave System on the Island of Hawaii, USA - MA170107-3 metaG ... | reverse complement strand
GGGGACATGTAGAGCGGCGTGCCCAGCGTGGTGCCCGTGCGGGTGAGCTCCGTCGAGGAGTCCACGAGGTGCGCGAGTCCGAAGTCTCCCACCTTGGGTTCGCCCGCGGCGCTGATGAGAATGTTGGCGGGCTTGAGGTCCCGGTGAACGATTCCCTTCCGATGCGCCGCCGCCACGCCGCGGCACGCCTTTTCGAGGAATTCGAGAAGTTTGTTCCGGTCCCGGTCTTTCTCTTTCAGGAGGTCGACCAGCGGACGCCCTTCGACGTACTCCATGACCAGGTACGGGAGACCGGCGTCCTCTCCGGCGTCATGGACCGTGACTACGTTGGAATGCGCCAGGCCCGCGGCGGCGTGGCCTTCCCGCCGGAAGCGGTGGCGCGCCAGGTCGCTCAGGCCCGCCCGCTCGCGGAGGACTTTGACGGCGACCGTCCTCCCCAGTTCCTTGTCCCACGCGCGGTAAACGATCGCCGTGGCTCCCTCGCCGATCCGGTCGCGGAGTTCATACCGCGGGAGGTGGGGCAGCCTCTCCGCCCGGCCGGCCTGGTCGTGAAGGAGCCGCGCGAGCATTTCCGTCCCCAGCCACCCGCGCCGCACGAGGATCTGGCCCAGGAGCAGCTCCTCGCCTCGCGTGCGCGCGTCGGCCTGCTCCCGGACGGCTTCTTCGAGCTGCACGGGGGACAGGAGTTGCCGCTCGACCGCCATGCGGCCCAGGAGCTGGTCTTCCGGCAGCGTCCGGTCGACGCCGCCGGAGTATTCGGGACCCCGGTCGGGCATACGAGATGCATTATATAAGGAGATAGGGAGATAAAAGGAGATAGGGAGATAAGACCGGAGGGAAAACAATACGGAACGGCAAGTGCCCAGGGGACGCGGGGCGGCCGGCTAAGACGAATTAGCAGCCCGTCCAAATCCGCGGAATCTTCCGAGGCCCGGGCCACGGCCCTGCCGATCCAGCGTATAGTAAATGTAGCGAGCGAGCCGACACCCCTGGAGCGGGATGGCGTCGGCTGGAGGTAGCCGACGTGCGGTGGATGAACGACAGGGGGCTCATCCATGCTGACCATCCTTGGCAGGGGGAACGCCGACTTCTGCGACGGCGTCACCCGTAGGTCCTTCCTCAAGATCGGCGGCCTGTCCCTCGGCGGGCTGTCCCTTCCCCAGATGCTCCGGGCCGAAGAGGGCTCCGGCGTCGGGCGCTCCCACAAATCGGTCATCATGATCTTCCTGGCCGGCGGTCCGCCGCACCAGGACATGTGGGACATCAAGACCGAAGCCCCGTCGGAAATCCGGGGCGAGCTCCGCCCGATCCGGACGAACGTCCCGGGCATCGAAATCTGCGAGCTCTTCCCGAACCTGGCGCGGATGGCCGACAAGCTCGTCTTCATCCGGTCGATGGTCGGCGCGCGCGACGACCACTCGCCCTACCAGTGTTTCACCGGGCGGCCCCGCGGCGCCCCCGTGCCCAAGGGCGGATGGCCCTGCCTGGGCTCGGTGATCTCGCGCCTGAACGGGCCGGTCAACCTTTCGGTGCCGCCGTCGGTGGGCCTCTCGCCCAAGACCCAGCACAAGCCCTGGGGCGACAACGGCAGCCCCGGCTTCCTCGGCGCCGCCTTCACGCCCTTCGCGCCCGAAGGCGACGAAATCAAGGCCGACATGGTCCTCAACGGCGTCAGCCTGGAGCGTCTCCGCGACCGCAAGACGCTCCTCGACCGGTTCGACCAGTTCCGCCGCGAGGCCGACTCCTCGGGCGCGATGGACGGACTGGACGTCTATCACCAGAAGGCGCTGGACGTCCTCACCTCGCGCCGGCTGGCCGACGCGTTCGACCTTTCGAAGGAGGACGCCAAGACCGTCGCCCGCTACGGCAAGGGGTCCGACAAGCCGCAGGACGACGGGCCCTGGGCGCGGCTCGACCAGTTCCTGATGGCACGGAGGCTCGTCGAGGCGGGCGCCCGCTGCGTGACGCTCGCCTTCGGACGCTGGGACTGGCACGGCAGCACGTTCAAGCGCTCCCGCGAGAACTTCCCGATGCTGGACCAGGGCGTGAGCGCCCTCGTCGAAGACCTGCACGCGCGCGGGCTCGACAAGGACGTGAGCGTGGTCGTGTGGGGAGAGTTCGGCCGGACGCCGAAGATCAACAAGGACGCCGGCCGCGACCACTGGCCCCAGGTCTGCGGGGCCCTCCTGGCGGGCGGCGGGATGAAGACCGGCCAGGTGATCGGCGCCACCAACCGCCTGGGCGAATACGCCTCCGAGCGGCCGGTGCGCTTCGAGGAAGTCTTCGCCACGCTCTATACCAAGATGGGGATCGATCCGCACCAGACGACCATCAAGGACCTGGACGGGCGTCCGCAGTACTTGGTGGAGCCCGAGTTCCTCCCGATGAAGGAACTCGTGTAGCGGCGCGAAGCGCCGAAGCCCGCTCGCGCTATGACCTTGAGAGAAATGAACACGGACCGGGCGAGCCGAATGGGATGCGGCGAGTTTCGCCGCCACCTCGGGGAGATCGACCGCCGCAGCTTCCTCCGCGTGGGGATGCTGGGGGCGACGGGCCTGGCCCTTTCGGACGTCCTGCGCGCGGAAGACGGGAAGCCCTCGAAGAAGCTCCACTCCGTCATCATCCTCTGGATGCGGGGCGGCCCCAGCCAGCACGAGACGTGGGACCCCAAGCCTGAAGCGCCGCCCGAGTACCGCGGCGCGTTCGGGGCGATCCGGACGGCGGTCCCGGGGATCCAGATCTGCGACCTCTTGCCGATGTCGGCCCGGATCATGAAGAAGTGGTCGATCATCCGGTCGCTCGGCCACAGCGACGCGGGCCACTCGTCCGGCGACCAGATCTGTTTCACGGGATATCCGGCGGGGCCGAATCCCGAGATCAACCTGGCGCCGAGCTGCGGCTCGATCGTCGCCCGGCAACTCCAGCACGAGAACCCGAAACTTCCAGCTTACGTCATGATTCCCCGCCTGCTGCCGGGGGCGGACGCGGGCTACCTCGGCCCCGCCTTCCGGCCGTTCGAGACGCAGGCGGACCCGGCCGCCTCGGGACCGTTCAGCGTGCCGAACCTTCAGGCGCCGGCGGGAATTTCCGCCGAACGCCTGGGCGACCGGCGCGAGCTGCTCACGAGCTTCGACGGGCTCCGTCGCGCGGCCGACGCCAGCGGCATGATGGAGGCGATGGACCAGTTCAACCAGAAGGCCTGGGGGATCATCACGGGGCCCGAGGCGCGGAAAGCGTTCGACCTCGACGCCGAGCCCGCGAAGGTCCGCGAACGCTACGGCTTCATGGCAGCGTTCGACCCGAAAGCTTCCGACCGCTGCGGCGCGCCCGCGTGGTCCCAGCGGTTCCTCCTCGCACGGCGCCTGGTGGAGGCGGGCGTGCGCCTGGTCACGGTCGACTGCCGGTGGTGGGACACGCACTTCGAAGGCGTGGAGTCGATGCGCCTGGGGTTCCTCCCGCGGTGGGACCAGGCGTACTCGGCGCTCATCGAGGACCTGGACCATCGCGGGATGCTTGAGACCACGATGGTCCTCGCGTGGGGCGAGTTCGGCCGCACTCCCAAGATGAACAACCGGAACGGCCGCGACCACTGGCCGCACGTCTTCTCCGCGGCGATGGCCGGCGGCGGCATCCGGGGCGGCCGCGTCGTCGGGTCGAGCGACGACAAGGGCGCCTACCCTCACGAGAATCCGAAGACCCCGCAGGACGTGCTGGCGACGGTGTACCGGCACCTGGGCGTGGACACCCGCCGCGAGTATGTCGACCTCGCCGGCCGTCCGCACCCCGTGCTGCCGGGCGGGACCCCGATCCATGAATTGTTCTAGGGGACGAACGATGAGACGTGCACTGCTTCTGGCGCTGGGAACGGCATGGCTGGCCGGCGCGTCCGCGACGGCCGCGAGCTTGCCCGACGAAGCTGCGCCTGCGGCGAAGTCGGGCGACGCCGCCAAGCCCGCCGAGCTCCTCCTGCACGCCGCCGGAACCGGCGAGAGCGACGCGGGAAAGGCCGCCAAGCTCGTGGGGCCCGACGCGCGCCTCCAGCTCATCCTCACGGCGAAGTTCGCCGACGGGAAAATCACCGACTGGACCGGCCAGGCCAAGTATTCGGTCTCGCCGGAAGGGGTCGTGAGCGTCGACGCGACCGGACGGGTCGTGCCGCTGAAAGACGGAAAGGCGACGGTGAAGGCGGTTGGGGCAGGGGATGCGGGGGCGTCGGTCGACGTGACGGTCGAGCGGTGCGAAGCGCCGCCGTCGATCAACTTCGGCAACCAGGTGGTGCCCATCTTCACGAAGCTGGGCTGCAACTCCGGCGGCTGCCACGGGAAGAGCGGCGGTCAGAACGGGTTCCGCCTCTCGCTGCTGGGGTTCGAGCCTCCCGAAGACTACGAGTACCTGGTGAAGGAATCGTTCGGCCGCCGGCTCTTTCCGTCGGCGCCCGAGCACAGCCTGCTGCTCCTCAAAGCGTCGGGCACGCTGCCCCACGGCGGCGGCGAGCGGCTCAAGAAGGACAGCCACGACTACCGGCTGATCGTCCGGTGGATCACCCAGGCGATGCCCTTCGGCAGGCCGGAGGACCCGACCGTCGCGTCGGTGAGCGTCTACCCGCGCCACCGGATCCTGCCGCCGGACGGCCGCCAGCAGATCAAGATCCTGGCCCACTACACCGACGGCACGACGGAGGACGTGACCCACACGGCCCGGTACGAGCCCAACGACAAGATGATGGCGGAGGTGGACGAAACGGGCCGCGTGAAAATGCTCGGCATGCCGGGCGACGTGGCGATCATGATCCGCTACCAGGACAAGGTCGCGGTCTTCGAAGCCACCGTTCCGCTCGGGAAGAAGATCGAGCAGCTTCCGCCCGTGAAGAACTACGTGGACGAGCTGGTCTTCCAGAAGCTGAAGGACCTGGGCCTCCCGCCCTCGGCGGTGGCCGACGACGCCACGTTCCTGCGCCGCCTGACGCTCGACCTCACGGGGCGCCTCCCCTCGGCCGACCAGGCGAAGAAGTTCCTGGCCGACACGGACCCCGCCAAGCGGGACAAGGCGATCGACGCGCTGCTCGACAGCTCCGGCTACGCCGATTACTTCGCCAACAAGTGGTCGGCCATCCTGCGGAACCGGCGCGACCGGGACACCTACGCGGGGGGCAACTTCGCCTTCCACGAGTGGCTGCGGGACGCGCTCTCCGACAACCTGCCGTATGACGAGATGGTGCGTCGGGTCCTGACGGCGTCGGGCGAGATCAGCCGGAACCCGGCGGTCGCCTGGTGGCGCCAGGTCTCCAAGGACGTCGAGCAGGTGGAGGACGTGGCCCAGCTCTTCCTGGGCGTTCGGATCCAGTGCGCCCGCTGCCACCACCACCCGTTCGAGAAGTGGAGCCGCGAGGACTATTACGGCATGGCGGCCTTCTTCTCGCGCGTCGGGCGAAAGGAAGGCCTCGGGCCCGACGAGCCCCGCATCTTCCACCAGCGCGGGGAGGCCAAGGCGACGAACCCCAAGACCGGGCAGCCGCTCAAGCCCACGGGGCTGGGGTCCAAACCCGCGGACCTGACGAACGAGGACGACCCGCGCCTGGCGCTCGCGGAATGGATGACCAAGAAGGATAACCCCTTCTTCGCACGCACGTTCGTGAACCGGTACTGGAAGCACTTCTTCGGCCGGGGCATCGTCGACCCCGAGGACGACATGCGGGACACGAACCCGCCGTCCAACAAGGCGCTCCTGGAAGCCCTGGCCAAGCACTTCGTGGAGAGCGGCTTCGACATGAAGGGCCTGGTGCGCACGATCGCGCGGTCGAGCACCTACCAGCTTTCCTCACTGCCCAACGCGCACAACGTGACAGACCGGCAGAGCTTCTCGCGGTACTACCCGCGGCGGCTGAGCGCGGAGGTGCTGCTCGACTCGATCGACCAGTTCAACGGGACGACGACGACCTTCCAGGGTCTGCCCGTGGGGATCCGGGCGACCCAGATCCCCGACATGGGCGGCATCAACTCGTACTTCCTGACGGTCTTCGGCCGGCCGGCGGGCGCCAGCGCCTGCGAGTGCGAGCGCACGGGCGACGCCTCGCTCGCCCAGAGCCTGCACCTGCTGAACTCCCAGGACATCCACGGGAAGATGAGCGCCGGCGTGGCCAAGGAGCTGGTGGCCGACACCAAGCGTCCCGAGGCGGAAAAGGTCGCCGACCTTTACTACCGGGCGTTCAGCCGCCCGCCGTCCGCCCATGAGCTGAAGGTGGCCCTGGCGCACGTGGAGAAGTTCCAGGCCAAGGACCGCCAGGGGGCCTACGAGGACATTGTCTGGGCCCTGATCAATACGAAGGAATTCCTCTTTAACCATTAATTATTTGAAGCGGGAGCCGTAGCCCCGGCTATGAAGTTGTAGTCCGGGTTTTGTGTAGGGAGGAGACGAGTATGTTGACGATCACGGGCGGCCCCCACGCGCCGGACGGCGTCACGCGCCGCGGATTCCTCTCCATCGGATCCCTCGGCGTGGGCGGCCTGATGCTCTCGGACCTCTTCCGGCTTGAAGCGCGCGCCGGGACCGGCTCCTCTACCAAGGCGGTCATCAACGTCCACCTCTCGGGCGGCCCCAGCCACCAGGACATGTGGGACCTGAAGCCCGACGCGCCCGCCGAGTACCGCGGCGAATTCCGTCCCATCCCGACCAACGTCGACGGGGTCGAGATCTGCGAGCTCTTCCCCAAGCTCTCGCGGATGGCGGACCGGTTCGCGCTGGTGCGCGGTCTGGTGGGCTCGGTGGACGAGCACAGCTACTCCACCTCCATGACCGGCTACCCCGAAAGCTCGCTGCGCGCGATGGGCGGCCGCCCGTCGATCGGGTCGGTCGTCTCCAAGATCGCCCACTCCGCCGGGTCGCAGACGCTGCCGTACGTGTCGCTCATGGGAAGCGTCACGCCCGGCTACCTCGGCCCCGTCCACTCGCCTTACGTGCCCGACGGCCAGGGCCGCGGCAACCTCTCGCTCGGCAAGATCGACGGGACGCGCCTCAAGAACCGCACCGACCTCCTGAACGAGCTCGATACGCTGCGGCGCGACGTCGACGCCAGCGGCCGGATGGAGGCGATGGACTCCTTCACCCAGCGCGCCGTCGACGTGGTCACCTCCGGCCGGATGGGCGACGCCCTCGACGTGACGAAGGAGAAGCCCGAGGTGGTCAAGCGCTACGAGGGCGACGGCACCGGCCGCCGCTCCGGCCAGAACCGGAATTTCCTCCTGGCGCGACGCCTCATCGAGGCGGGCGTGCGCACGGTGGCCATGACCTGGGGCGGCTGGGACACGCACGAGCAGAACTTCCGCACGCTGCGCACGCAGCTGCCGCAGCTGGACACGGGCCTGAGCGCGCTCCTCGACGACCTGAAGGACCGCGGGATGCTCCGCGACGTCGCGATCGTGCTCTGGGGCGAGTTCGGCCGGACGCCGAAGGTCAACCAGACGGCCGGGCGCGACCACTGGCCGCGCGTGGCGGCGGCGTTCATCGCCGGCGGCGGCATCCGGGGCGGCCAAGTGGTCGGCCAATCGGACCGCCACGCCGCCGAGGCGGTCAGCCCGGTCCATATCCACCAGGTGCACGCGACGCTCTATCACGTGCTGGGGGTCGACGTCAAGACGGCCCAGTTCAACGATCCCGCGGGGCGCCCGCAATACCTGCTGGAGCACCGCGAGCCCATCAAAGAGCTAGTCTAGGCCCGGAGGACGCATGAAGTGCACGACGACGCTGGCGGCGATGCTCTGCCTCTTCGCCGCGACCCGGGGGTCCGAAGCCCAACAGGCGGCGGCGCAGATCCCCGAGCCCAAGCTCACCGCGCTCCAGCCCGCCGGGGCGAAGCTCGGCACGTCCGTCGACGTCAAAGTGTTCGGCGCCGAGCTGGACTCGGCGGACCGACTGCTCTTCTCCCACGCCGGGATCACGGCAACGCCGACGACGACGCCGCCCGACCGCTATTACGCGCAGGGCCGCGCGGTCGCCAACCTCTTCAAAGTGAACGTCGCGGCCGACGTCCCGCCGGGAATCTACGAGGTGCGTCTCGCCGGCTACTTCGGGATCTCCAACGCCCGCCGGTTCGCCGTCGGCCACGCGGACGAAATCTTCGAGAAGGAGCCCAACAACACGCCCGACCAGGCTCCCGAAGTGACGCCGGGGATCGTGGTGAACGGCGCCTGCGACGCCCAGAACTTCGACAGCTTCCGCCTGCCGCTGAAAAAGGGCCAGCGAGTCATCGTCGACTGCCAGGCGCAGCGCCTGGATTCGCGCGGGTTCGCCGTTCTGCGGCTCCTGGACCCTACGGGACGCGAGGTGGACCGCGCGGTGGCGTCCCGCTTCCGCGACCCGGTGCTCGATTTCACGGCGGAGGCCGACGCTTCCTACACGCTTCGCGTGCACGACCTCACGTACCGGGGCGGAGATGAGTTCGTCTACCGCCTGTCGCTGAACACGGGGCCGTGGATCGATTTCGCGGAGCCTCCCGTCCTGAAAGCGGGCGCCGAGAACAAGGTCGTGCTCTACGGGCGGAACCTGCCCGGCGGCTCGCCCGCCGAGGGACTCAAGATCGACGGCCGGGCGCTCGAGAAGCTGGAAGTCACGATCGCCGCCCCGGCGGACGCGAGCGCGCTTCCGAGCGAAGCCGTGCTGAGGCCTTCGGAGGCTTCGGTCGACTTCGTGAGCTGGTCCCTCGCGTCGCCGCAGGGCCGTTCGAACGCGATCCGGTTCCTGCTTTCCGACGCGGCGCCCGTGCTCGAGGTCGAGCCCAACAACGATCCCGAGAAGGCGCAGGGCGTGCAGCCGCCGGTCCAGGTCGTGGGCCGCTTCCAGGCGGCGGGCGACCGGGACGGCGTGGTCTTCGAGGCGAAGAAGGGCGACCGGCTGTGGATCGAAGTGGTGAGCCAGCGCCTGGGCCTTCCCACCGACCCGCAGATCGTCCTTCAGCAGCTCACCGTGGGCGAGAAGGGCGGCGTCGCGGTGAAGGACGTGCAGGAGGCGGACGACCAGCCTTCGCCGCTCCCGGCGATGGGCGGCAACATGGAGCGGCGCTTCCGGGTCGGGCCCGAGGACCCTGCGATCCTCCTTCCGGTGCCGGCGGACGGCCGCTACCGGGTCATGGTGCGGGACCTCTACGGCAGCGCGCAGACGGATCCGTCGGCCTGCTACGTGCTCTCGGTGCGCGCGGCGCGGCCGGACTTCCGGCTCGTTTCGTTCCCGGTGGAGAACTTCCGCGCCGAGAACCGCGTCAGCTCGGGGGCGACGGTGCTCCGGCGCGGCGGGTCGGCGCGCGTGAAGGTCCTCGTCTTCCGGCGCGAGGGGTTCGACGGCTCGATCCGCCTCGAAGCCGAGGGGCTCCCGGCCGGGGTGACGGCGAGGTCCGTGCTCCTGGGGCCGGCAGACTCTTCGGGGGACGTCATCCTCAATGCGGCGGCGGACGCGGCGGGCTTTGCCGGGCCGCTCCGGATCGTGGGGAAGGCCGAGGTCGGGGGGCAGGCGCTGGCGCGCCCGGTGCGCGCGGCGGAGGTCGTGTGGGACCTCGCCGACACGCAGCGGGACGCGCTGACGACCCGGCTCACGGCCGCGATCGGCCTCTCGGTGGACGACCGGTTCACGTCGCCCTTCGGGGCGAAGCTGGGCGACGCGGAGACGTACCGGACCGCGCGCGGCGGCAAGCTGAAGATCCCGGTGAAGCTCCTCAAGCAGGCGGACTTCAAGGACGCCGATAAGGTGAACGTGAAGCTGACGCCCGCCGGACTGCCGGGAGGCGGCGGCCGGGGGGGCAACAACGACCGGCCGATCACGGCGAAGGAAGTGACGCTGACGCTTGCCAAGCCCGACGGCGAGATCGAGATCGACGTGACGGACAAGGCCGCGGTAGGGTCCTACACGGTCACGGTGACGGGCGACGCGGAGATCCCCTACCTGCGGAACCCGGAGCGCCTGAAGCGGGCGCAGGACGACCAGAAGCGGATCGACCAGGTGGCCGCGGAAGTCGCCGCGGATCTCAAGAAGGCCTCGGAGGCGAAGGCGGCGGCGGAGAAGGAAGTCCAGAAGGCGGCCTCCGAGCTCGCCCAGGTCAAGCAGAAGGGGACGGGCGAGGCGGCGGTGAACCAGGCCGAGGCGAAGGTGAAGGAGGCCGAGGAGGCCAAGGCCAAGGCCGCCGACGCGGAGAAGAAGCTGCAGGACCTCGTCAAGGCGGGCGAGCAGTACAAGAAGGAGATCGCCGACGAGCTCAAGAAGGCGGGCGACCTGGCCAAGGAGAAGAAGGTGAAGGTCTGGATCGCGGCGCCGACGGTGACGCTCGAGGTGGCGGCCTTCCCGGTGTCGGCGAAGCTCGCTCCGGAGACCGCCACCGTGGCGGCGGGCGGCAACGCGGAAGTAACCCTGAAGCTGACGCGCGAGTTCGGGTTCGCCGGCGACGTGAAGCTCGACCTGGTTCCCCCGTCGGGCATGCCGCTCAAGCTCGCGCAGCCGCTGACGGTGGCGGCGGCCGCCTCGGAAGCGAAGTTCGTTCTCGAAGCGGACAAGAAGGCGAAGCCGGGAACATACACGGCCATCCTGCGCGCGCCCCTTTCGTTCAACGGCCGCGCCCTCACGTACGACCTCTCGTTCCAGGTGAAGGTGGACCCGGCCGCGCCGTAATCGGCGGCCGGGGGGCATCTCGCCGGGCAGGACCAGGCTCGTCTTGACCTTCGATTCCAATTCAACCGTCCCGCGCCGGGTAACGGGGCAACCCACACGAGGGAGGGACGGCAAATTGACTTGAGCGCGACAGAGGAATGTAAGATGTAATCCCATGAGCCGGTCGGGCGAGAAGATCCTCATCCTGGACCGGGGGAATGTCGAGCTGGCGATCCCGCGCGACTGGACGGTCAAGGGCGATCCGGCAGGGCACCTGAAGATCGAGGACGGTTCCGAGAACTGCCTTCTGGAGGTGTCCTACCTGCGGCTTCCGCCGCTTGGCGCGGACGCGCCTACCGTGAAGGAGAGGCTGAGAGTGATCCTGCCCCAGAAGGTTCCGATCACGGCCCTGGACCGCGGCGACGTGCGGCTGGCGTGGGCGGAATACTCGTACGAAGCCGACGATACGGAGCAGGGCCGGCGACGTTCGGCTCGAGGGCGGTGGCTCATCGCCGATAACGGCCGGTTCCAGGTGTTGGGCACGTTC
>Ga0187892_10011102_pt1 | contig 11174 bp, 9 predicted proteins | sample MA1701073metaG_FD_139345 | JGI IMG/M metagenome (GOLD analysis project Ga0187892, IMG submission 139345) | Bio-ooze microbial communities from a basaltic lava cave in the Kipuka Kanohina Cave System on the Island of Hawaii, USA - MA170107-3 metaG ... | reverse complement strand
GCGGCGCGGGATTGGTGGCCGGCGGTTTGTTCGAGGGCGCGGCGGATGAGGTCGATCTCGAATTTTTTGACTTCGTCGTAGAAGTTTATGCCGCGGGCGAGGTCGATGTCGGTTGATATTCCGGCGGTTTCGGCCATCATTTTTAGTGCGAGTTCGGGGTCGCGGACTTCGGGACGGAGGCAATCGGCGGTGATCTCGTTTGACGGGGCGATGACGATGGCTCGTTCGATTATGTTTTCGAGTTCGCGGACGTTGCCGGGATAGTTGTAGTTTTCGAGTAGTGAGAGGACTTCGGGGCTGAGGTTTTCGCTGATCTCGCGGGCGTTCTCCTCAGCGTATTTGCGGACGAAGTGCTGTGCAAGAGGCAAAATGTCCTCGCGGCGTTCGCGCAAAGGCGGCAGTTCGAGCGGCACGACGGAAAGGCGAAAATACAGGTCTTCGCGAAAGGTTCCGTTTCGAACGGCTTCTTTGAGATCGACGTTTGTAGCGGCGATGATGCGGACATCGACCTTGACGGGCGAGGTGTCGCCGACGGGCGTGAATTCGCGCTCCTGAATCACGCGCAGCAGGCGAACTTGCGTTTCGGGCCGCAGATCGCCGATCTCATCGAGAAAGATCGAGCCCGTGTCGGCGACTTCGAACAAGCCCTTTTTCGCGGCGACGGCGCCGGTGAATGCGCCGCGTGTGTGGCCGAAAAGTTCAGATTCGAGCAGCTCGGACGGTATATTTGAGCAATTTACGACGACAAACGGCTGACCGGCACGCGGGCTGGACTCGTGAATTGCCTTGGCAACGAGTTCCTTTCCGGTACCGCTTTCACCGGTTACGAGAACGGTCGAGCGTGCCGGTGCGACCTGCTCGACGAGCCGAAAGACGTTCTCCATCACGTCCGAGCGACCGATAAAACCTTCGCGATTGACCGATCGCGCCATCGCGGAGCGCAGCGTTTGTCGCTCTTCCTCCTTGCGGCGTTTGCGAATGCCCTTGGCGGCGAGAGCAAGTATCTGCTCATTTTTGAAGGGTTTACGGACGACGCCAAACGCGCCTTTTTCCCACGCCGAGATCGCCGTGTCGAAGGTCGCGTAGGCCGTCACCATCAGCACGACGGCTTCGGCATCGAGTTTTATCAGCTCTTCGAGCGCGGTGAGGCCGCCCATTCCGGGCATTGAGACGTCCATCAAGACGACATCGAATGGCTTTATCGTATAAGCCTCAACCGCCTCTTCGCCTGTTTTTGCAAGCTCGACCTTGTAGCCGGCACCGAGCAAGATCGTGCTCAGCACGTCACGCATTATTTCTTCGTCGTCGCAGATGAGTATCGAGCCTTTCTTAGCCATTGACATAAATTTAACGCAAAGACGCAAAGACGCAAAGGCTCTAAACTTTTTGTATCGCCAAGACGTAATATTTGCCACAGTTTTATGTGATAAAATTGCGGTCAATTAGTAATGGCAATTTCAAAAACAACAAAAATCTTGCTCGTCGTCGGTGGAATTTTGGCGATTCTTTTTATCGTCGGTGTGATCGGTCTGATTTATCTTTCGCGTCAGATGGGACAGCCCGACGTGGCGGACAACAGCGTGCTGGTTCTCAGCGTGTCCGGCGAGCTGCCCGATTACATCGCCGAAGAGCCGCTGGCGAAGGCGTTTGGCATTAAGCAACAGCAGTCTTTTACGAGTCTGCTCACGCAGCTTCGCAAAGCAAAGGTCGATAACCGCATCGGCGCCGTCAAACTCGACATCGATTTTCCCGGCATCGGCTGGGGAAAAGCCGATGAGCTTCGCGACGCGATCAAGGATTTCCGCTCGTCGGGCAAACCCGTTTATGCCTATATGGAAATGGGCACGAACCTGGAATATTACATTGCGACCGCCGCCGATAAGATTCTTTTGCCGCCGGCCGGTGAACTTTTTATTCAGGGTTTTGCCGCCCAAGCGATGTTTTACAAAGGCAGTTTTGACAAGCTCGGCATCGAGGCGGATGTGATCCAGATCGGGCCGAAGTATAAAAACGCACCCGACCGTTACACCAAAAAAGAGATGGGCGAAGGCCAGCGTGAGGTCATTAACGCCCTTTTGGATGAATACTTTACGCGTTACACGACCGGCATCGCCGAGTCGCGAAAGAAATCGGTCGAGGATGTAAAAGCAATCATCGACAACGCTCCCTACAACGCCACGCAAGCCAAAAACCTCGGTCTGATCGACGATGCGATGTTCCCCGATCAGATCGACGAAGATCTCAAAACAAGACTCGGTTACAAAACAGACGTAAAGCTGCGCACGATCAGCGGCGGCGATTATCGCGAGATTCCGTCGGACAGTTTGGGGTTGAATGACGGCGAAAGGGTGGCGATCATTTTTGCGAGCGGCGCAATAAATACGGGACGTTCGAGCAGCGGTTTTGGTGGCGATATGGTCGGGTCAGACACGGTCGTTTCGGCCGTGAATGACGCAGCAGCGGATAAATATGTAAAAGCGATCGTGTTGCGTGTCGATTCGCCGGGCGGTTCGGCGCTGGCGTCCGACCTGATGTGGCGCGCGATCGAGAATGCAAAAGAGAAAAAGCCGGTCGTCGTCTCGATGAGCGATGTTGCGGCATCGGGCGGATATTACATTTCGTGCAACGCCGACAAGATCATAGCCGAGCCATCGACAGTGACCGGCTCGATCGGCGTTTTTATGGGTAAACCTATCGTGAAAGAACTTTACGATTGGCTCGGCATAACGAACGAATACGTCATGCGCGGCAAGAACGCCGGACTCTTTCGCGAGACCGAGAAATGGACGCCGGACGAGCGGGCGAAGATGGTCGAGCTGACTAACAGCATTTACTTCGACGACTTTTTGCCAAAGGTTGCCAAAGGTCGAAGCAAGTCCGCCGAAGAAATAAATACGATCGGTCAGGGCCGCGTCTGGACCGGCACACAAGCAAAGGCGAACGGACTGATCGACGATTTTGGCGGACTCGAAAAAGCGATCGCCGTTGCAAAAGAACTCGCCGGTATGCCGGCTGACAAAGATGCGCGTCGCGTCGTCTTTCCGGCGCCGAAACCGTTTTTCGAAACGTATTTTGACGAAGAAGATTCGTCCGTTTCAGCTGAAGAAAAAACTCGAGCCGCGATTCTCGAATCACTGCCGACGGACGTGCGTCGCGCATTTAAATACGTAGCTTTGTTCGAGCGAATGGAGCGCGGCGAGGCGATGTTGCTGCTGCCTTTCGAGCTGACGATCAAATAGGCTAAACTTACATTATTATGCTGAAAGAAGGAGATAAGGCACCTGTATTTACGTGCAATGATCAGGACGGAAACGCAGTCAGCCTAAAAGATTTTGCCGGCAAACGCGTCGTTCTGTTCTTTTATCCGAAAGACGACACGCCTGGCTGAACGAAGGAAGCATGTTCGCTCCGTGATGCGAGTGACAAATTTGATAAGAAGGATATTGAGGTGATCGGCGTTTCGACCGACAGTGAGAAATCTCATCAGAAGTTCATCTCAAAGTATAACTTGCCCATGACGCTGCTCGCCGATACCGAAAAGGAAGTCGTCGAAAAATACGGCGTGTGGGTTGAGAAATCGATGTATGGCAAAAAGTATATGGGGATTCAACGCACGACTTTCTTGATCGACGAATCGGGCAAGATCGCGAAAATTTTTGACAAGATCGATTTAGAAAATCACGGAGAGGAAGTGCTGGAGGCTTTCGGTGAAAAATAAAATTCTAGCATTCGTAGCCTTCGCGTTTCTCGCTGCATGTGCGTCCGAGCAGATCGCTTACGTTAAATACAACAGCGAAGAAGACGTGCCGCGAATCTCAGCCGCCGACACGAAGAAAGAGGTCGATGCCGGCAATGCGATACTCATCGACAGCCGCGGCGAAGGCCAACCCGACAGACTGCCCGGCGCGATCGGCATGACGACGAGCGTAACGGCCGATAAATTTAACCAGCTTCCAAAAGGCAAAAAGATAATCGTCTATTGTTCCTGAGCGCACGAACAGACGAGTGCCAGTTTGGCACTCAAGATGAATCAGGCAGGAATACCCGGAACATACGCGATGCTCGGCGGCCCGACGGCATGGAGAAATTTGGGTTATCCGGTTGAGTCAAATAGATGAGTCGGAACCACCTGCGGTAGCGGGTGGTTTAAGATTGCGCATAAATTGGTTGGAGCAACAGTTTTCGTTTACGACATTCAACCGCCCGCTACCGCAGGCGGTTCTGACAATACGTCGCAGATTCGTCCCGCCGTTTTGCCATCCCAGAGCGGCGGGATTTTTGCGCCTCGCTTGATGCTGTTATCGAGCGCGTTATGTGACGCTTCTTTGATTTTCTCAGGATCGGTTCCGACGAGAACGTTTGTTCCGAGTTCTATCGTTACCGGTCGCTCGGTGTTGTGACGCAGCGTCAGACACGGAATGCCGAGCACAGTCGTCTCTTCCTGCAGGCCGCCTGAATCGGTAAGAACCAATTTCGCACCGCTGTAAAGCCGCATGAAATCTAAGTAACCGAGCGGCTCGATCAGCTTGATATTTGAATTTGCTATTTTGTCCGCAAAGCCGAATTCATCGATCTTTGCACGCGTTCGCGGATGAACCGGAAAGATGATCGGAAGATTTTTCGCGATGTCGATAATGGCGTCGATCAATTCGCCGAGCGTTCCTTTGTCATCGACATTCGACGGACGGTGAAGCGTGAGAACGGCGTAGTCTTTGTCATCGACGCCCAATTCGCCACGAATGCACGAATGTTCGGCGAGTTTGAGATGATCGAGCAGCGAGTCGATCATTACATTGCCGACAAAGCGAATTTTGTCTGCGGCGACGCCTTCGGTTTTCAGATTTTCGTCAGCGTCCTGCGAAGTTGTAAAAAGTAAATCTGAAATTACGTCTGTGAGAATTCGATTGATCTCCTCCGGCATTGTGCGATCACGCGAACGCAAACCGGCCTCAACATGCGCGACTTTGACACCTAACTTTGCACACACGAGCGCACACGCGATGGTCGAATTGACATCGCCGACAACGAGAACCCAATCGGGTTTTTGTTCGAGTAAGACCGGCTCGAACTCGGTCATTATCTTCGCCGTCTGCACCGCGTGCGACGCGCTCCCGACGCCGAGATGAATGTCCGGCTTCGGCATTCCAAGATCGTCAAAGAAGGCATCCGACATCGCCGCGTCGTAATGTTGACCGGTGTGAACGATCAACGGCGCAAACTCGTCTACACGCCGCTTCATCTCGGCATAGATCGGAGCAACCTTCATAAAATTCGGCCGCGCCCCGGCGATGAGAAAGACTTTTAACATTTATGGTAAGCCCGCTTTTGCGGGCATAGAATTAAGCTACATGCGTAAGCGTGTAGAAATCGTACATCTAATTCGCCAGCCCGCATTGCGGGCGACAGACAACAATTTACTCTTGCCACACAAAATCGTCGATTGCAATTCCATTGCTCGACAACAGCATTTCAAACTCAGATTTAAAATCAAACCGACGATGATGGCTTTCCTGTTCACGGATGTATTCGTCACTTTAACGATTTGAGACTCACTCACCGTGAAGCTTCCATAACGTCGTTGCCACGCAAATTTTCGGATGCCGTTCGCCTTAGCCCATCGGGATGAATTTGATTTCAGGTCACGCAGAAAGTCCGAGAAGTTAATCGTCGGTTTGAGCTTAACCAGCAAATGCACGTGATCTTCGACGCCGCCAATCGCTAACGCGATCCCGCCCAGACCACGAACAATGCCACCCAAATATTGATGAAACCGCGGTCGTATGTCAGCGGAGATCATCGGCAATCTGCCCTTAGTGCCGAATACAATGTGATAGATATGATTCGTGTAAGACATCTGGTTGCATTGTCGCCTGCAAGACGGCTGGTTTCAATGTTTGAAATCTAACGGTATCAGCCCGCATTGCGGGCAAAAGAATTAAGCTACATGCGTGAGCGTGTAGAAAAATGCGAAACAAGTCGAAAGCCCGCATTGCGGGCGACAGAACTGCCAGCCTCCGAACATCGCCCATTTACATGTTAATCTGTTGCCCGCAAACGGGCTGGTTTCAACTTTGATCCTACCTACACGCTTACGCGTGTAGCTTTATTCTATGCCCGCAAAAGCGGGCAAACTTTACAATCTGACAATCCGGGCTTTGCTGCCGCTGCGCAAATCATTCGACAAAGCATTACGCGTATCGACGACGAGCGGTGCGAGTTTGCAGACGCGATCGTAATCTACATTTGAATGTTCGGTGCAGATGATCACGCAGTCGGACGACTTGACGAGTTCGTCGGTCAATTCTTGATTTTGCAGCGGTTCGCCGTCGCCGATGGTGTATGCGTGATCGAACGTGACGCTGCGGACGAATGGATCGTGATAGACGACGTTGGCGCCGTCGGCGCGTAGGAGGTCGATGATCGACAAGGCGGGCGACTCGCGCATGTCGTCGATGTCTTTTTTATACGCGACGCCGAGGATGAGAATCTTCGAGCCGTTGACCGATTTCTTAGCGTCGTTGAGCGCGGTCGTCGCAAGTTCGACGACGTAATTCGGCATCGTCGAATTTATCTGTTCGGCTAAGCTGATGAACTGCGAATCAAAGCCGTGCTGACGCGCTTTCCATGACAAATAATGTGGGTCGAGCGGTATGCAGTGGCCGCCGATGCCAGGGCCGGGAAAGAACGGCATAAAGCCGAACGGCTTCGTTGCCGCCGCGCTCACAACCTCCCAACTGTCGATGCCGAGAGCGTTGCAGACCTTTGCCATTTCATTCGCCATGCCGATGTTGATCGCTCGAAATGTGTTTTCCCATAGTTTGGCCGCCTCGGCAACGCGGGCCGACGACACGGGGAAAACTTGCTCGACGATCTCGCCATACAACGCAGCCGAGACCTCGGTCGAATCCTGTGAAACGCCGCCGACTACCTTTGGAATGTTGTGCGTTTGAAATTGCGGATTGCCCGGATCGACGCGCTCAGGCGAGAACGCGAGCATAAAATCTTCGTCCAAGTTAAAACCTTTCTCTTCAAACATCGGCTGTAGAACTTCGTCAGTCGTGCCGGGATACGTCGTCGATTCTAAAATTACAAGCTGACCGCGGCGCATGTATTTTTGTATCTCGCCGCCGGCGGTCAGGATGTAAGACATGTCGGGATCTTTTGTCTTGCGAAGCGGTGTCGGCACACAGATGATGATCACGTCGCACTCTGAAAGCTGCGCAAAATCAGTTGTTGCATTTAGTTTTCCGCCGTCGACACATTTCGTCACATTCTCAGTCGTGACATCGACGATGTAAGATCGTCCGCCGTTTATTTCGGCGACCTTCGATTCATCGACCTCGAAGCCGACGCAATCGAATCCTTTTAGGGCAAACTCGACGATCAGCGGCAGCCCGACATAGCCGAGTCCGATCACGCCGATGCGCGCATGTGTTTCTGAAATTAGTTTGAGTAAATCGTCTTTGATCATTATTTTCAAAACTGAAAACTGAAAAGTAAAAACTAAAAATCACAGAGCTGCGTTTTCAGTTTTCAGTTTCTACTTTTCAGTTTTTTCGGAGGTCTCCGACAATTTTTATTATAAACATTTTGCGGCAAGGCAATCGCTCTAGCCGCAAGATTTATCTATACTTTTAATTACGGGCACATCCCAATTGTAAATGTCGGCAGAAATCTCGTCTAACAATCCGGTCGTCAGGGCGATCGTCAAGGGCACGGCTCCGCGTCCCGCACAGCTTGCGGCTTCTCGTGGCGCATTGCCGCTCGCACAGGCCGATCTGCTCGAAGTTCTCGTTGCGCTTTACAACGGCAGCGACGAGGAACTGAAGTCGAATGCAGGCGACACGCTTGATTCACAGAGCACAATCGAGGTTGAACAGACGATGCGCTCGCCCGATGTCGCGCCGTCGGTGCTGTCGTATTTTGCAATGCGCACCGAGCTGCCCGCGTCGATTCACGAATCGATAATTACGAACGTCAAAACGCCGCCTACCGCGATCGCGACCTTCGCCACAAAAACTGCAAAAGGCGAGTTGCTCGAGCTCATATCGCTCAATCAACAGTTGCTGATTCAGAATCCTTCGATAATCGACGCGATCCTGCAAAACACAAATCGCACCACCGAAGCCGATCGTCGTGCGAGCGAAATAAAGCGCGAGTTTTTTGAAAAAGAACGCGGCGCCGAACAGATCGCAAATGAGCTTCGCGCGCAGGGCAACGAAGCAGCGGCGGAGTTTTTTGAGCAATCGGGTTTTGCTGAGTCGGGCTTGACGGAGGAAGACGCGATATTACTCGCGCAGCACATTGAGGTGCCTGATCGTGAGACGGACGACTCGTGGCTGGCTCTCGAATTCATCGAGGAAATTTACGAGGAAACCGAAGAGCAGCGTCAGGCGACGATCGGCAAAATTCTCGGCGAGCTTTCGGCAGAGGGCGAAGAGATCGGCGGCGAGCGCATCGCGATGATCAATCGCATTATGAAGATGGGCGTCAAAGATCGCGTCAAGATGGCGATGAAAGGCGACCGCGAGGCGCGCAACATTCTGATCCGCGATCCGAACAAGCTCGTGTCGAGCGCCGTCGTCAACAATCCGCGAATCAGCGAGCAAGAAGTCGAAGCGATCTCTGCGATGCGTTCGATGTCCGAAGAGATCTTGCGGCAGCTCGCGACAAACCGTCAATGGTCGCGCAGTTACACCGTGATGCATAACCTCATCAAAAATCCGCGCACGCCGCTCGCTAACGTGATGACGATGCTGACGCGGCTGCAACTTCGCGACCTAGGAGCGCTCACAAAAAACCGCAATGTCTCTGACGCAGTCAGACGTCAGGCTCTTCGTTTGCAGAACGCGCGAACCGGCGGCAAGTCGTTGCAGTAACAACTTTAATGAACTCAACGTTTACAAAGCTAAAGACGACGCTCGCGATGATCAAGTTCGAGCACACGCTGTTTGCGCTGCCGTTCGCGTTTCTCGGTGCGATACTCGCGGCAAACGGACTTCCGACTTGGTGGCAAATTCTATGGATAACGGTTGCGATGTTCGGCGCGCGATCTGCCGCGATGACGTTCAACCGAATCGTCGATCGCGACATCGATGCGCAAAATCCGCGAACCACAACTCGCGAACTTCCGACCGGCACATTGTCCGTCGGCTTTGCATGGGTCTTTCTTTATGTATCGATCGCAGTTTTTGTGCTCGCGTCGTACTCGCTCAACTGGTTGACCTTTGCGCTCTCGCCCGTCGCTCTTCTTTTCATTCTCGGCTACAGTTACGCAAAAAGATTTACCGCACTCGCACACATTTTTTTAGGCATCGCGCTTTCGATATCGCCGTCGGCTGCGTGGATCGCAGTTCGCGGCAATCTGCTCGACGTCGAACCGATCCTGCTGAGTCTGCTTGTGCTGATGTGGACTGCGGGCTTTGACGTTCTGTATGCGTGTCAGGATTACGAGTTCGACCGATCGGCGAATCTGCGTTCGATACCGGCGCGTTTTGGTATCGCTCGTGCGTTGTGGATCGCGCGACTTTTTCACTTCCAAGCATTCGTCGTGCTCGTTCTGTTGTATTTTGTGACAGGCCTAGGCTGGCTCGCTCTCGTTGGCGTGATCGTCGTCGGGTTGCTACTGGCTTATCAACACACACTCGTCAAGGCAAACGACCTCTCGCGAATGAACGCCGCGTTCTTTACAACGAACGCGTTCGTGAGCGTGATTCTGCTCTTAACTTTTGGCGGCGCGGTTTTCTTACGTTAGCGTTTTAGGAACTTGTAGATTTGTCCCGATCTTTTTGTTAAGTCGTTCGATAAAATACGCCGAGAGTAGCGGCGATTCTTTTTCGATGTTTTGATGGACAAAGAAATTTAATTCTCTCAAACCCTGCTTTTTCCAATCAGCAATCTTTTCTACCCACTCGTCGAGACGGCTTCGGTCGGATTTCTCGTCATTTGCTCCAACCCAACGAACGAACGCTGACGGAGTCGTGAGGCGCATGTGCATCAGATCGCGGCGGCCGGCGGTATCGACGAGGACGTTTGTAATCTTGTTCTTCTCTAGTAAATCGTAAAGCTCTGATGAGACGGCCGCGTCGTTGTACCAATCCGTATGCCGAAACTCCATCGCGAGCGACACGTCATATTTCCAATTTTCGGCAAACGCTTTCACGCGATCGAAATCTTTCGGCCCAAAATTATTGTGCAACTGCAAAAAAGGCATTCCGAGTTTCTCTTTCAGATGCGACATGTTCGTGACGTTGTTATCGACGATCTCTTCGACATCTTTCAAACGTCGAAAGTGTGAGATCGATTGTTCGAACTTCGGAAAAAACTTAAAACCGGCGGGCGCCGTGTCATACCATTTCTCAAACGTCGTGGGCGGAAACAGCCGGTAAAATGTGGCATTCAACTCGATGCAGTTGAACTGCGTCGAATAATAACCAAGCTCGTCTTTCGTGCCCTTCGGATAAAAGCCTTTGAGGTCGGTCTTGTTCCATTTAGCGCAGCCGACGTGGATCGACAGGTCTTTTACCTTCGATTTTGCGAGTACATTTTTCGTGTCTTTATGGTCCGACGGGATCGTAAAATCGACCTCTTCGGGATTTGGCACCTGTCCGAATTTCATAAGTAAGATTTTGCCCGCGAAACACACGAAACACACAAAAAATACCTATCAAGACTTGTGTTCTTTCGCGTCTCTTTCGCGTATTTCGCGGGCTAACTCTGCTAAAATCTTACCATACGTTATGCAGTTTTCATTTGACCCAAAATTGATAGACATCGCCTTTAAGGTCGAGGACGGCGAGCGACTGAGCTTTGACGAAGGCCTCGCTCTTTACGCGACGAGCGACCTCAACGCGCTCGGCAAACTCGCAGACACTGTTCGTCGTCGAAAGCACGGGCTGACGACGTATTACAACGTCAACCGTCACTTCAACCACACGAACATCTGCGTCGCGGATTGTAAGTTCTGCGGGTTTTATCGGCGTACTCGGGCCGAGGATGCGTACACTCATTCAGTCGAGGAGGCTTTGGACATCGCTCGCGTGGCCGTTTCAGAAGGCGCCACGGAACTTCACATCGTTGGAGGGTTGAACACCAAGCTTCCATTCTCCTATTATACCGACCTGTTCTCGTCGCTCAAACGCGAATTTCCAAAGCTCCATCTCAAAGCGCTGACG
>Ga0187892_10011101_pt1 | contig 11174 bp, 20 predicted proteins | sample MA1701073metaG_FD_139345 | JGI IMG/M metagenome (GOLD analysis project Ga0187892, IMG submission 139345) | Bio-ooze microbial communities from a basaltic lava cave in the Kipuka Kanohina Cave System on the Island of Hawaii, USA - MA170107-3 metaG ... | reverse complement strand
CGAATCCAGCATTTTCGACAGTTCTTCGGCCTGCGGCACGGTCCTGGGGAATCCGTCAAGGAGAAAGCCCGCCGCGCAGACGGGCTCGGCCAGCTTCTCTTTCACAATGCCCACGACCACCGCGTCCGACACTAGTTTCCCTTGATCCATACAGGCTTTCGCTTCAAGCCCCAAGGCGGTTTTGTTCCGGACCGCCTCTCGCAGGATGTCCCCTGTGGAGATCCTGGGTTGGTGGAACTTCGAAGCCACCAACTCCGCCTGTGTCCCTTTTCCGACCCCCGGTGCGCCCAAAAAGACCAATCGCATGGAGAGGCCTCAGCCGCTCCGTCCCTTGAGCCGACCCTTCGCAAGGAACCCTTCGTAGTTCCTCATCAACATATGCGATTCGATTTGCTGGGCTGTGTCCAAGCCGACCCCAATCACAATCAACAACGACGTCCCCCCAAAGTAGAAGGGGACGTTCAGCTTATAGATCAGAAATTCTGGGATCACGCACACGGCTGCTAGGTAAATCGATCCCCCAAAGGTTATACGCGTCAACAGCTTATAGATATAATCCGAGGTCCGTTGTCCTGGGCGGATGCCAGGAATGAATCCTCCGTATTTCTTCATGTTATCCGCCATGTCCACCGGATTCAGCACCACGGCCGTATAAAAGAAGCAGAAAAAAACGATCAGCCCGACGTACATGATTGTATAGAGCAATGAGCCCGGTGAGAGCTGGGTGCCCAGGGACTGCACCCAGGGAACCTGAATGAAGCCGGCGATCGTAGCCGGAAACGCGATGATCGATGACGCAAAGATCGGAGGGATGACGCCGGCTGTGTTGATCTTCAGGGGAATATGGGTACTCTGCCCTCCATAGACCCGTCGTCCGATCACTCGCTTGGCGTACTGTACCGGGATCTTCCGCCGACCGCTTTCAAGAAAGACAATCGCCGCCACAACTCCCAGCATAATGAAGACGAGCGCGACCAGCAGCAAAAAACTCAATTGCCCCACCTGATACAGATCGAAGGTCTGCGCGACCGCGCTGGGAAGTCGAGCCACAATGCCCGCAAAGATGATCAAGGAAATACCATTGCCGATCCCGCGTTCGGTGATCTGCTCCCCCAGCCACATGAGGAACGCCGTGCCAGCCGTCAAGGTGATGACGGTCATGAGGCGGAACGGCCAGCCTGGGCTCAGGACGAACGCGCCCTGATTCATTCCCTCCAGCCCAACGGCAATGCCGAACCCTTGGATCAGCGCGATGCCGATCGTGCCATAGCGGGTGTACTGGATGATCTTCTTCCGCCCGCGTTCACCTTCCTTGGCTAGCTTGGCCAGATGAGGGATCACGACAGTGAGCAACTGCAGAATGATGGACGCGCTGATATATGGCATGATGCCGAGCGCAAAAATCGTCAGTCGTGACAGTGCTCCGCCGGAGAAGATATCCAGGAACCCGAGCAGCGACCCCCCTTTTTCCAGCAAAAACTTCGAGAGTTCCTCGTTATTAATACCGGGAGTCGGGATGTGGGCTCCAACCCGATAGACTGCCAGCATCGTCAGCGTGAACAGGATGCGGGTGCGCAGCTCCGGTATTTTCAGGATATTCTGAAAGCTGGTCAGGAGTCGTTCAAACACCGTGGATGACCTCAGCCCTTCCCCCGGCAGCCTGGATCTTCTCCATCGCCGATTTACTGAATTTGTGGGCTTGGACAACGAGTGGCCTCCCAACCTCTCCGAGGCCAAGGATCTTCACTGGCTGAGTCTTCCGCTTGACGAGCCCTGCATCAATCAGAACCTGAGGCGTGATTTGCTCCGCAGCACCGAGCGCATTGAGCGCCTTGAGGTTCACAATGGCGTACTCCGACCGGAACGGATTGTGGAATCCATACTTGGGCAAGCGACGGACGAGGGGCATCTGTCCTCCCTCGAATCCGGGTCGCTTCCCACCTCCAGACCTGGCCAGCAATCCCTTGTGTCCCTTGGTGGCCGTTTTCCCGTGACCAGAGCCCAGCCCTCTGCCGATCCGTTTCCGCTTCTTCTTGGCCCCGAGAGACGGAACCAGTTCGTGTAACTTCATTGTGCTTTCACTTTCAATAGATAGCCGACCTTGTGGATCATCCCCCTGACTTGCGGGCTGTCGCGATGAGTGATGGTCTGGTGAAGTTTCCGAAGCCCAAGGCCACGGAGCACGAGCCTGTGTCGATAGGGTGTCCCGATCGCACTGCGTGTGAGCGTGATCGCAAGCATCCCGCCCGGAGAAGCAGCCTTCGCCATATCTTACCCCACCTGCTCCCGGCGAATGCGCGCCACCTCGTCCGGATCCCTGAGCTGGCATAACCCGTCCAGGGTCGCCCGTACGGTGTTGAAAGGATTCCCTCGTCCCAGCGTCTTTGCAATGATGTTGTGCGCGCCGGCCAACTCCACCACCGCACGCACCGCCCCGCCTGCAATGATGCCGGTCCCCTCCGAGGCAGGCTTGAGCAATACGTGTTCTCCGCCAAAGAGTCCGTGGACCTCATGAGGAATCGTCCCCTCCCGAAGTGGAATCCGTACCAGATGCTTCTTGGCATGTTCGACGGCTTTTGAAATCGCGACCGGCACCTCGACGGCTTTCCCTTTTCCGATCCCCACCCAGCCCTGACCATCTCCCACCACGACCAGCGCGCAGAAATTAAACCGCTTGCCGCCCTTCACCACTTTGGCGACCCGGTTGATGAAGACCACCTTGTCTTTGAGACTGAGCTCCTCAGGGTTCACTCGCACGAAGTCGTACTCCTCTCTCTTCAAAAGTTCGCAGCACGTAGCAAACAGCAGACAGTCTCGGTCTCTCTGAAGTCATCGCTTTAGCCATCAGTTATTGGCTATTCGCTCCCTAGAATTTCAGCCCTCCCTCGCGCGAGGCCTCGGCCAGCGCCTTGATGCGGCCATGGTATAACCGTCCTCCTCGATCGAACACCACGGCTTCGACCTTGGCCGCCTTGGCACGCTCTGCCAACAGCTTTCCAACTGCCTTCGCGGCCTCGACGGTGCCGCTTGACCCAAGAGACTTCCGTAACGCCTCGTCCAGGGTCGAGGCTGCGACCAGCGTGCGTCCCTTAGTATCATCAATAAGCTGAGCATAGATATGACTCTTGCTTCGAAACACATTCAGGCGTGGGCGGGCTTGCGTCCCAAAGACGCGTTGACGGATGCGCTGCTGCCTCCGCTTGAGCGCCAGTTTTTTCTCCACGGTGATCATGCCGTCACCTTACTTTCCGGTCTTGCCTTCTTTCTTACGGAGCACCTCTCCCGCATATCTGATGCCCTTCTGCTTATAGACATCAGGCGGCTTGATCCGGCGGAAATCCGCGGCGACCTGACCGACCTTTCGTTTATCAGTCCCGCGAATCGTGATGATCGTCTGCTTATCGACCTTCGCTTGGATGCCTGCCGGAAGAAGGACTTCCACCGGGTGCGTGTATCCCACGCTGACATTGACCGCTTGCCCCTGGACCTGCGCCTTGTACCCGACGCCCGTGATTTCGAGCGACCGCTCATAGCCCTTCGTGACACCCTGGATCATATTGTTGATCTCGGCGCGGACAAGCCCGTGGAGAGCCCTGACATCGGCGTCGTCGCCTGAGCGACTCACCTGGACGTGACCATCCACCACCGCCACCCGTACGACAGGGACAAGCGTCCACTCCAGACGCCCCAGCGGTCCCTTGACCGAGACCAGATCACCGGAGACGTTGACGTCCACCCCTGATGGAATCGGAATCGGTTTTCGTCCGATCCGTGACATGATTCTCTTCCTTATATATGGAATTCTCAGCTAGGTGACTGGGCTGCCCTCACTGCGCGCTTCCACCGAGCACCTCCTGAGAGTGCGCGGTGCGCGAGCGCAGGGGCAGCCCAGTCACCCCATCCTCACCTACCAGACTTGACAGAGGACTTCGCCGCCCAAGCCCGCGCGCCGTGACGCTTGATCGGTCATGACGCCCTTGGAAGTCGAGAGGATCGAAAGCCCCATGCCGCTCCGTACCCGTACCACATTCCGTCTGCCAACATAGACGCGTTTGCCGGGCCGACTGACCCGACGCAAGGCGGTGATCATGGGTTGTCTCTCTCCTACGTAGCGCAACTGAATGCGCAATGTCGGCAGCCCATCGACACTGATCTGCTCGTAGCCGCTGATAAATCCCTCAGCCTTCAGCACCCGGAGCACTTCAGTCTTCAGCTTCGAAGCCGGCGCTGTCACCGTCTCGTGCCCACGCTTGGCTCCGTTTTGAATCCGAATCAGGAGATCGGCAATTGGGTCGGTCATCATTGCTTGAACCCAGTCAGTTTTGCGTAAGAGCTACCAGCTTGCCTTCGTCACACCGGGGATTTCCCCGCGCAAGCTTAAAAATCGAAAACAAATCCTGCACATTCTAAAGCGCCGCAGAAAGCCTCTGACGCGCCCGCAGAGAGGACAGCGATGATAGGCCCTCACCTTGAACTTAGGTTTGGCCGCCGCTTTGAGCCGCAAGGCTTTTCGTGACACGTGCTATCTCCACTTCGACGACGACCGGGATGGGTGGCAGTCAGCACTTCTCCTCACCACTCATACCTCGTCATTCATGAAGTCCGGAAGGGCATGCCCAGGTGACGCAATAACGCTTTTCCTTCGTCGTTCGTCTTCGCCGTCGTGACAATCGTGATGTCCATCCCGTGGATCGACGCGACGCTATCGTACTTGATCTCCGGGAAAATCAACTGCTCCTTGAGCCCCAGCGTATAGTTCCCCCGCCCGTCGAACGCCTTGGGAGAAACTCCCCGGAAATCACGAATCCTCGGTAACGCCACGCTCACCAGCCGATCAAGGAATTCATACATGCGATCGCTTCTGAGCGTGACCTTGACCCCGATGGGCATCCCTTGGCGAAGCTTGAATCCGGCAATCGCCTTCTTGGCTTTGGTGATGACCGGCCGCTGCCCCGTCACCACACCGAGCTCGGTGCTGGCGCTTTCCAATAACTTCACGTTCTGGATCGCCTCCCCCATCCCTACATTCAACACGATCCGCTCCAGCCTCGGCACTTGCATGGGGTTCTTGTAGGAAAACTCTTTCATCAAGGCTGGCACGACCTGGTGACGATAGGTCTCCTTAAGACGGGGCGGGAATTTTGGGCCATCCGGCGCTTTCCTGGCCTCTTTGCCCTCGTCTTTGCTGGCTGGGGGCGACTCCTTTTTCGAAGCCGCTTTCTTCTCCGGCGCCTTGCCAGCCGATCCTTTTTCAGACTTGGCCATCGCCCTTCCTTTGTCTGCCCTCAACCTATTCGATCACTTCCTTGCACTTCTTGCAGATCCGGGCCCGTCGCCCGTCTTCCAGAACCTTGATCCCGATGCGCACCGGCTTCTGGCAATTCCCGCAATACAACATCACATTGGACAGTGCCAAGGGCGCTTCCCGCTCCAGAATTCCGCCCTGCCGGTTCCTTTGACTGGGCTTGGTATGGCGTTTGATGATGTTCAGCTTCTCGACGGTCAGCTTCCCCTCCGTCAGATTCAGGGACAGGACCTTGCCGCTCTTCCCACGTTCGCGGCCAGCGATGATCATGACGGTATCGCCCTTCTTGAGTTTCGTTTTTGAGACCGCCTGTCCAACCATGCCAGCAAACCCCACCCGCTACAGAACCTCGGGTGCCAACGAAATGATCTTCATGAATTTCTTCCAGCGCAGCTCTCTGGCCACCGGACCAAAGATGCGCGTGCCAATTGGCTCGCCCTGGGCATTGATCAGGACACAGGCGTTCCGGTCGAACTTGATGTAGGACCCATCCTCTCGACGGACCCCTTTGGTCGTCCGGACAATCACGGCCCGGCTCACGTCTCCCTTCTTTACCGTGGCCTGCGGGATCGCTTCCTTCACCGCGACCACGACCACATCTCCGACCGAGCCATACCGTCGTTTCGACCCGCCCAGGACATGGAAACACATCACCTGCTTGGCGCCCGAGTTGTCGGCCACGTCGAGATAACTGTAATTCTGGATCATGATCGCCCAACAGTTTTGAATTTTGAGTTGTGAGTTGTGAGTTTTAAACTAAGGACTCAGAACTCAACACTCAGCACTGTTTTAGGATTCCGACCGGCCCCGCTCCAGAATTTGTACGACCCGCCAGTGCTTTTCTTTGCTGATCGGCCTGGTCTCGATCAACTTGACCCGGTCGCCCACCTTACTCAGGTTCTGCTCATCGTGCGCCTTCAGCTTGGTCACCCGGCGCATGAACTTCCGATAGAACGGATGCGGTACAAACCGGTCCACCGCGACGACCACGGTCTTATCCATTTTGTCACTGATAACGTTCCCGACCCACTCCCGTCGCTTCTTGTCTTTGCTCCCCATCCCGTTCATCTCCTGCCCTTGCCGGCCGGTGCTGCACTGGCCATCGTATTCTGACGCAGAACCGTCTTCACCCGCGCGAGGTCGTGCCGCGTCTGTCGGATCCGCATGGGATTCTCGATCCGTCCAGTGGCAAGCTGAAACCGCAGATTAAACAGTTCCTGCCTGAGCTGCTGTTCCTTCTCGACCAGCTCAGCGTCGGCCATGTCTCTGAGCTCTTTCATATCCATAGGCCTATTCCTTCTCAGGCCAGCCTCTATCGAGGACTAGATCGTTCCACGGGCCACGAATTTCGTCGCAACCGGCAGCTTATGCGCAGCCAATCGCAAGGCCTCCAGGGCCACCTCGCGGGTCACCCCGTCCATCTCATAGAGGATTCGACCAGGCTTCACCACAGCCACCCACAACTCCGGGTTTCCCTTCCCCTTGCCCATCCGTGTCTCGGCCGGCTTCTTTGTCATGGGTTTGTCCGGGAAAATGCGTGTCCAGACTTGCCCACCACGTTTGACGTATCTGGTAATCGCAATCCGGGCCGCTTCAATCTGACGACTGGTGATCCGCCCAGGTTCGAGCGCTTTCAGACCGAACTCGCCGAGCGTGATGTGCCCGCCGCGGTACGCTTTCCCGCGCATCCGCCCTTTCTGCATCTTTCTGAACTTGACCTTCTTGGGTGCAAGCACAACCGTTCTCCGATATCAACAGTCTCCAGCTGAGGACTCGGCCATCCAGCCCACAGCGGTTGGAGTCAGCCGCTCTTTCGGCTTCCAATCTACCTGCGATCAAACGCGCTTTCGGCCTTCTCCGGCAGGGCAGGAAGCGCTTCTCCTTTATAGATCCAGGTCTTCACCCCGATCTGCCCCATGGTCGTATGGGCCTCGGCAAACCCAAAATCGATGTCGGCGCGGAGGGTATGCAGAGGAACGCGTCCCTCGCGATACCATTCGGTCCGGGCGATTTCAGCTCCCCCCAAACGCCCCGCGCAGGTGACGCGTATGCCTTGCGCGCCGAGCCTGAGCGCCGCCGCGACGCTTCGTTTCATGGCTCGGCGAAACGCCACCCGCTTTTCGAGCTGCACAGCGATGTTCTCGCTCACGAGTTGCGCATCCAGCTCGGGCTTTTTGATCTCTTTGACCGTGATATAGACCTGGGTGCCGTATTGTTTTTCGAGAGAGGCTTTCAACTTATCGATTTCCGCGCCCTTGCGCCCAATGATGATGCCTGGCCGAGCGGTATGAATTATGACCCTGGTCTGATCCCCAGATCGTTCGATCTCAACCTTCGAGACGCCAGCGTGGTAGAGCTTCTCCTTGACCATCTTGCGGATCTGGATATCCGCATGAAGGAGCTTGGTAAACTCTTTCCCCGCATACCACCTCGAACTCCACGTTCGGTTATAGCCTAATCGGTACCCTACTGGGTTCGTCTTCTGTCCCATAACCTCTGAATGTACCTCCCGACTTATCCCTGCTCCCGCTCGTCCGTTATCCCCATCGGCTCACTTTCGTGGTGCGGCTCCGGATCCCTCGACAACGATCGTGATATGGCTGGTCCGCTTGTGGATCGGATTGGCCCGTCCCATCGAGCGAGCCCGAAAGCGCTTGTACGTCGGGCCGCCATCCACATAGGCCTTGGAGACCCTCATCGCATCGCTGTCACCCAGTTCCTTTTGCTCGGCGTTCGCCACCGCCGATCGCAGCACTTTTTCTACGACCTTGGCCGCTGACCGGGGAGTATATTTGAGCAGGGTCAGGGCATGCGGAACCTGCTGTCCACGGATCAAATCGACCACCGCGCGAGCCTTTCGCGGAGCTATCCGCACGAATCTCAGGATCGCTTTCGCCTCCGGCATCTTGGAACTCCCGTTATTCGTTAAGCGTGAACCGTTAATCGCAAGACGTCGAATGCCCCGATCAGAACTATTACACGTTTAACGATTCACGTTGAACGTCCCTACTTCAGGGGCACGGCTTTCTCGGTCCTCACAGCCCCATGACCTTTGAAGAATCGAGTCGGAGCAAACTCGCCCAGCTTGTGACCGACCATGTTTTCGGTCACGAACACAGGGATGAACTTTTTTCCATTGTGAACCGCGAAGGTATGGCCGATCATGTCCGGAATCACAGTGGAACGCCGGGACCAGGTTTTGATAATTTTGCGGTCCCTCGTCGCGCTCATCTGCTCCACTTTCTTGAGCAGATGGGCATCCACAAACGCTCCTTTGCTGACCGATCTGGGCATCGACGTCTCCTCAGGCCCCTTCTATCGTTTTCCCTTCTTGCGCCGCTCGATAATGAACTTGTCGGTCGCCTTGTTTTGCCGGGTCTTATACCCCTTCGTCGGGAGTCCCCATGGTGAAACCGGATGGGGGTTTCCCTGTCCAGACTTTCCCTCTCCGCCTCCATGAGGGTGATCCACCGGATTCATGACCACCCCGCGTACATGCGGGCGACGCCCTTTCCACCGGGACCGACCCGCCTTGCCAATGGACACATTTTCATGATCCAGATTGCCGACTTGCCCCACCGTGGCCATGCAGGTCCCGAGGATTCGGCGCATCTCGCCCGACTTCAGACGAATCTGCACATAGGCTCCATCACGACCCATCACCTGCGCGAAGCTGCCGGCGCTCCGGATCAGTTGTCCGCCCCCTCCTGGTTTCAGCTCGATATTATGGATCATCGTCCCCAAGGGCATGTTCGCCAGGGGAAGCGCATTACCTGGCCTCACCTCAACGTTCGGACCAGACTGAACTGCATCGCTCACCGCCAGCCCGAGCGGCGCCAGGATATACCGTTTCTCCCCATCGGGATACTGAAGGAGTGCGATCCGGGCAGACCGGTTGGGATCGTACTCAATCGCCGTCACTTTTGCCGGAATACCCACTTTATCCCGCTTGAAATCCACCCGCCGGTAGAGCCGCTTGTGGCCGCTGCCGCGAGCCCTGATGGTCATCCGGCCATCCCTGTTTCGCCCACCGGATTGAGGATGGAATTCCGTCAGAGTTTTCTCCGGTTTTTTTCTGGTCAGATCTTCACCGGACAGAACGGTCATGGCCCGTCGTCCCGGCGAAGTCGGCCGATACTGTTTCAGCCCCATAACGCTCCCCTACCTGACCACTCACCCAACGGGCGGGCCGGGCTGACTCCTACTGCGCGCATCGAGCGAGCACATTCCGATCGTGCGCGCTCTGCGAGCACGGGAGTCACCCGGCCTGCCCTGGTCCTCTACACACCCTCGTACATCTCCAACTTTTCGCCTTCTTTCAACGTCACGATGGCTTTCTTCCAATCAGGTTTCTTGCCAGCAAACCGGCCGAGCCGCTTCGTTTTTCCCATCACGTTCAAAACGTTCACGCGCTCGACTCTCACCTTGAGCGCCGACTCTACCGCCCGCTTAATTTGAATGCGGTTCGCCTCAGATCTGACCACGAATCCAACCTTGTTCCCGCTCTCGCGCATGGCCGTGATCTTCTCGGTCAGTAGCGGTCTGAGCAGCACGCCGTGAAGCCCTCGTTTCATGACCAGACCTCTTGCAGACGTGGCAATTCCCGCTCCGGGATCACAAGCGCGTGGTACCGCAGCACATCATAGACGTTGAGTTCCTGCGATTTCACCAGTTTTACCTGGGGAAGATTACGAGCAGCCCGCTCCAGATCGGTGGCTCCCGCACCGATGACGATCAGCGTCTTGGCGGGAAGCCCCAACTGAGTCAGCGCCTTGGCAAGCAGTCGCGTCTTCGGCTCATCGATCCTCAGATCCGACACGATGAGGATCCCACCAGCCGCCAGCTTCGCGGATAGTGCCTGGCGCAAGGCAGCCCGATATTTCTTCTTCGGAAAGGCAAAGGCGTAACTGCGCGGCCGTGGACCGAACACCGAGCCCCCGTGACGCCATATAGGCGAGCGAATGGACCCGGCTCGTGCACGGCCCGTGTGCTTTTGTTTCCAGGGCTTTCTCCCGGATCCGCTGACCTCTCCTCGCCTCAAAGTTGAGGCAGTTCCCTGTCGCATGCAGGCCCGCTGCATCACCACGGCTTCATGCAGCAGGGACCGATCCGGAGCTGCACCGAACACCGAGTCGGGGAGCTCGACTGATCCCACCTTCCGTTTGTGGAGATCCAGTATCTCGACGGTTGGCATGCGCTAGCTCTTCTTGGATTTCCGGATCACCACTACACCATTCGCGGAGCCTGGAACCGCACCGCTCACGAAGAGGAGGTTTTCATCCGGACGGGTCTCCACAACCTTTAAGCGCTGGACCGTCACCCGCTCACTTCCCATGTGCCCAGGAAGAGTCTTGTTCTTCCAGACCCTGGAGGGATAGGAGCTGCTTCCGATGGAGCCTGGAGCCCGGTGGAACATAGATCCATGAGTCTCCGGACCACCCTTGTAGTGATGGCGCTTGACGACCCCTTGAAAACCCTTTCCCTTCGATGTCCCTTCCACATCGACCCACTCGCCCTTCTGAAACACATCCGCCTTGATCACTTGTCCGACCTGAACCTCTCCAAGCTTCTGAAACTCCCGGAGCCAGCGGCTCGGAGGGACTTGCGCCGCCTTCAGATGTCCCAGTTCCGCTTTTGTGAGCTTGCGCTCTCGCACCTCACCGAAGGCTAGCTGCACGGCTTCATAGCCGTGACGATCGGGCGTCTTGACTTGCACGACGCGGCAGGGTCCCGCTTCAATCACCGTGACCGGGACAAGCCGGCCTTCTCCGTCATAGACCTGGGTCATCCCGAGCTTCTTGCCAAGCAATCCATTCGTCATCTCTTCACCATCCTACCCATGGCGTCGGAGCATCGGGGCGGCTGGGTT
>Ga0187892_10011100_pt1 | contig 11177 bp, 21 predicted proteins | sample MA1701073metaG_FD_139345 | JGI IMG/M metagenome (GOLD analysis project Ga0187892, IMG submission 139345) | Bio-ooze microbial communities from a basaltic lava cave in the Kipuka Kanohina Cave System on the Island of Hawaii, USA - MA170107-3 metaG ... | reverse complement strand
TTGAGAATTATCAACCTTGACCCCCTTGACGCCAGCAAGCTGGAAACTTGTCACAAAGACCCGGCTTCCTATGGCGACTATCTGCATCGATTCGCCGGTGAATCCGTTCCCTTTTTATTCCTTATGGCATAGAAAATTTTCACTCTTTTTGAAATGACAGCTAGGAAGAATGCGACGTCCAAGAATCATTTTAACCCACCTGATAATTAAAGTAGCTTGTGCGAAAGCCATTCCAGATAAGAGATGCTACGGTTAAACCCTCGGGATTCACCGGGGCCTGTGTCCACTGCGGCAACCCGGCAGCAAAGGAAGTCCTGCTCAAGGACGAAGGGATCGTCATCGTTGAAAGGTACTGTGACGCGTGCAGCGAGCCGACAACGTTCAAAGAGCTGCAGGAATGGTATGCCAGGCTGGGCTGAATCCCTTCAATCGGCTGCGGCGGGACTTTGAACTGCTGGCGATAACCATGATATTCCAGCAGCAGAAAATGATAAACTGGCTGTTGGATGCGATTGAAAAATTAGAAGGTCATCGATAAGTCATCTTTACGAGCTTTAGCCGGTTCAGTTCCTTGTACAGCGTGCCTTTTGATATCTCTAATTTCTTGGCAATCTGACCCCGCGGCGTCTTTGCCAGTATTTCCCTAGTCAGTTTTTCGCCGTCAATTGCCTTCGTTGGCCGCCCGATCCGCCTGCCGACTATTCTCGCCCTTTCCATGCCATCCTTTGTCCTCTGTACCAACATCTCGCGTTCGCGCTCTGCGACCCAGGACAGGATGCTGATCATCAGCTTTCGCACGCTTGGCTCCATAGTCTGCAGGAATGACTCTTTTGGAGAGCAGGAGACAAGCGCGCTGTACTGGTCTACCAGCTTGATGGCGTCCAGTGTTTCCCAGAACCTGCGGCCTATGCGCGACAGCTCGTAGACCAGTACGACATCGACTGGGTTCTCCTTGATAAAATCAAGCAATTCAGAAAAGCCCTTTCTTTCTACAGCCGAGACCCTCCCTGACACTGCAGGGTCCTCAAAGAAATCCAGCAGGTCAAGATGGTGGAATTCGGCGTATTTCTTCAAAGCCAGCCGCTGGTTCTCGACTGTCTGCTCGTCAGTACTTACCCTGAGATATGCAACCGCGCATCTTTGCTCGGTCATCAGCTAGTCTCAGTACTCCTCGGCGGGATCCTCAGCCCAGAACTCTAGCACCGTAAGGCCCGGCACCGACCTGTTAATCCAGGTGCCAGTGGAATTAGCCTTCAAGAGTGCCTCAGCCTGCGGGCCTACGATAGTTGTGAGGTGTTTCTCTCGCTCGCCCGGTTTTATGCCCTCTGCGTCCTTTACCTTCTCCAGCCGGAGCGTCTTGTCCTTTATCCGCACCACCCTGTACAATTCGCCCGGCTTCATTTTCTCCGGCTCCGGACCCTTCAGGTCGATGGTCATGCCAGCTTGCCCTCCTTTCCCATAGCCTTGGCCTTTTCCCGCGCCAGCCTCTCCGCTTCTGACATGGGTTTCGGCTCGGCTTCAAGCTCTTCGGCAGAGACCTCTCCGAGTCCTATCAGGTCAGATATCGCCCTGTTCTTGGCCCTTGTATGAGCCGTCGCAAAGACATCATGGTCGATGTGCGCGAATTTCCTTTCCTTTGAAGAGCACGCGCCGATGCCGACTGCGGACCTCCCGGTCTTTAGGTGGAACGCCTCCACTTCGATCCTCCACAGGAATTGCCCTTCGCCCTGGTCTTCCCTATCCTTTGATATGATGCGGTCAGAGATTGCGAACGCGGACTGGAGCTTGCGCCATCCGGATCTCTTTACAAAAGTCCTGCCCTGTATGTCCTGGATGTCGGACTTGTCCAGTATCGATTTCTTTAATTCCTGGATCTTTTGCCAGTGCTTTTTCAGTTCTGCTATTTCAGCGGCTGGCTCTACCAGGGTCATGACGTGAGCAGCTGGAGTTATCTCTGTACTTTCCGCTGTCATTCGCCCTTGCCCCCTGCCTCCGCGGGAGCGACTGCAAGCCCTTTCTCCTGCAGCCTGATTCCCACTTCGTCGTACGCCTTCACCGCTTCATTCATCGACGTTTCAAGCTCCTTGCCATAGCAGTGGACAGTCCACCGGGCCCCCTTTGCAGTCCTTTCGATCTTGACCGAATACTGAAAGGTCGGCTGCTGGACTTCCTGATCTGACATCATTCTACTGACCTTCCTTGAACATGTAGGTTGGCGAATCGGGGTCGTACTTGTCGCAGATCTCTTCGAACGCTTCACTTTCTCTTGCTGCCATTTCTTTTTTCATTTGAACGATCGATTTGTTCATATTACCAAATATAGTAAAGTGGGTTATTATACTTTACTAATAATAGTAAATCATAAATAGTCGGTTTACAGATTCTAGTAATGTATTTGGATGGGAAAAAGGGCAAGAAAGCGGTGCTGAGCAAGGCCGAACGCAAGTTCCTGGAGGACTTGGAGAAAGGCAAGCTCGAAGGTTATTCCTACCAGTACAAGATGCTGCTCAAGCACAGGATCCTGAAAAAACACAAGTCGCTGACAGAAGAGGCCCTGCTGATCAGCAGGCTCCTTGACAAGCTGCAGGAGCTCTAACCTTTTCTCGCGGTGCTTATTTTTATCTTGCTTGCGATTTCCTTGCCGTCCACGTAAACCTTGACGTTGACATCCACCTTGCCGCCGAACCCATGACCGGTTGATCCTGATGGCATGGAAGCAAGGAAGGACTCTGGAGTGGCCATCGCAGCCGCGCTTATCTCCCCTCCAAACGCGGCACCGGCGGAACCAAAGTCAGCAGACTGCAGCCCTGCCATGGATGCCGCCGCCTGGGCCTTTTCCGTCTTGCCAAAGACCATGTCGCCAAAGGATCCCATGAATTCCAGCACCGGCTTTAGAAATGGCAGCAGGTCGCCGAGAGCCTTGCCCATTTCGTTGATGGCATCGCGGACGCCGAACGCGTTGGTGGCTATCGCCGTAAGGACGCCGCCAATGCCGATCAGTATCCATCCTATCGGGCCCATCGCGAGCATTGTGGCCTTTATCGCGGCGCCAAAAGCGCGGATTCCCCCGCCGCCAAGTACCGCTCCGGCTCCCGCGCCCTTGAACGAGAAGCCGAGGCCAGCAAGCGCCATCTTGGCAGAAGACGCGGCTCCTATCACTGTCGGGATTGTTGAAAGGGCGAACTGGAGGTGGGCGCGGTTCATGTCTCCCTGGGCGAACGTTGCTTTTTCCGTCGCAATCTGCAGACCGGCTTCTGCAGCCGACACCCTGAGCTGGGCCCGCTCGTAGTCGTCGCCGCTGGTTATTCCCTCTTCGATCAGGTTTGTCAGCGCTTGCTGGCTGCCAATGAGGCTGGCCCTTGCGGTGTCGATATTCTTTTCCGCTTCTCTGACTTTCACCTCGCTTCTTTGCAGGTCGCCGAACTGGAAGTACAGCGCCGCGCCAGCTGAAGCGGCTAAACCCATCCCCAAAGCCGCATCCTTGAAACTCCTTGTCGTCGTCTGGGTCTCCGACGCGGTAGTCGAAGCTTCCTCCCCTAAGCGCTTGATGTTGCCGCTGGCACTCTGCAACTTGGACTTGAATTCGACATCTCCCTGCAGCTGCAAAAGGAAGCTGATCGGAGCCGCGCTCACTTTAGATCGTCAACCTCTTTCTTGACGATTTTGGAAAGGATATCCACGAAGGGTTGTAAGGGTTAGAAGCATACCCAGAACGAAGAGCTGGTTCTGCCTGTACAGCACTTGAAATTCCCTGTCACGGCCTTTGAACGTCTTGATGTGCTCCTCTGCGCTCCTGATGTTTCTGATTGTTGCCGCTACATGCTTTTTGTTCTCTTCAGGAATGCTGTCCGCTGCGAGCTCGGCCAGTTCAAGCGGGCGGAATTTCCTGCCCTCCCACTCGATGAAAAAATCAGTCATCAGTCAAACACTCTGCGCTTTAGCTCTTCGACTTCCTGCTCTAGTTTCTTCATGCGCTTGTCCAGCTCCCAGGTGGTCGGGCCGTTCTTGATTTTCGGTTCTTTCTCTGACACACTCACACCCCCTGCATCATCGTAGGATGGTTCTTCAGCAATTCGGCCAGTTCTGCAAGGGCCTTTCCCCCAGCAGGAACGTCCAGCGTGGCCAGCAGCTTGTCCCTGGGAGTGGCGAACCATTTTTCTATAAAGTCAGGGCCGAGGCTGCGCTCGTTGCATGCTAGAGGCTTGGTGGATGCTACATCACCGCGTAAAATATAGAACATCGTTCCTGGAGTCAAGAGACTGGTAAGTGGCACCATTTCGCCCTTCCAGTTTTCGATCTTGGTCTTCTTGCCTTTGAAAGGATATTCGTAAATCCAGATCTTTTTGCTAGGTTCGTCGGTTTCTACAGGCGGAGAATCCTCGTCGTCAGATTTTATTTTCTTCCAGGTTACCACCATTTCATACTTACCCTTCTGCGACCAAGAAGCATCGACGGTCTTGCCTGACCAGCTCTCTCCTGCAACGACGTAATAGACGATGACATATTCCTTTTCCTCGAATTTCAGACGATAGACTTTGTCTACTCCGTCGACCATCGGCTTACCTGATTTCTTCATTATTTTGATATTCTTCACCCAGCTCACGTGATCTCTTTCTCCGTAAATTGGCGGCTTGTTGAATCTGCTTATATCATTCACATAGAGGCCATTCTCATAGTAGCCATTCACATTATATCCGTGTTTTTCAAGGTCTGCTGCGGGTATAGGATGGATTGGCATTATACGCCGTACCTCCCGAGAGCGATCTCGTTCATTTTCTGCTTGAAGGTCGCGGTGTCAACTTTCTGAGATTCGATAAAGAATTCGGTTTTTCTGTCAAAGTTGCCAGCGAACGCGTCGATTAGCCCTGGAAAAAATGGGACGTACAGGATCGGGTTGTCGCCTATCATGATGGGCGGGTCCGTCTCTAGATGCCAATTTCCGTTGACCTGGTACAGTCTGACCGAATCAATCCGGTCCGGTTTCTGTTTTTGCAGCTGAATCATAGAATGACCATTGGTTGTATTATTCTTATCCTCACCGGAAAGAGTACCGGGACTCTTTGCCCTGTAGATGTGATGTCCCGTAAAGTACGCGTGCGACAATGCTCTTTTGTATTGCCCTGTCCCGCTCCAGCTCTTCGGGTTCGGGCAGTCCGCGCAGTGCCAAGTTCTTGCTTGCTTTCTCCGGAAAGCCTTGTTGATTTCCCATTGGTGAAGCAGCGTTGCCAACTAGAAATGATCCTCCAGGATTTTCCCCTTGAAATCAGATGCATTGAACCTGATGTCGTCATACGATATTTTGCCCTCCTTGGAGAGGCGGCCTTTTTCGGGAAAGTACGGACATTCAGGTATGCAGCCGGTGACCTGGTTGCAGCCCTGGTTATCGTACCGATTCAGCTTCCTAAAGTACCAGCTAGATTCATGTTTCGTCCAGTCCCTTCGTACTAGCTGGTATTGCCGCTCTTCCGAATTGTACCACCGATAATTCGCGTTGTCAGATTCCTCCAGGTATTCCGTATAGTCGTCCCAGAACAGGCAAGCCATCTCTCTGAACCTGTCAGGAACTCCCAGAGGAAAGAACCAGGAAAAGCCGTCAAAGTCGTCAGGCATGTGGTTAAGCGCGTACTGATAGTCCTGCGCCTCGCAACCATTAGACAGCCCTTCACAAACTTTGGCATGCTCCCGCCATTCCCTCAACGTGACCATGATGTACCTGTCATGGACTCTTAATCGATCTTCTAACTTTTTGACGCGGGAATCGACACTGCTCATCAGGTCATCACCCTCGACCTTTGGGCCAGAGCCGCCACCTCCTCTAGCGCCTGGATTCTTTCCTCCAGCTCGGAATCTTTGGCTAATGCAGCCTTGACTCTCGCAGCCGCTGATATCGAATTGAGCAAGCTGGCTATCACCATAGGCTCGTCAGATTCTTCCAAAAACTTCACGGCCTTGTCTATCCCCCGGCGTAAACACCGGCCTTCATGGTTGTTACTCTGCCATCGAACGCGGGTCATTTCAGGTTGATAAAACTCCCTTTTCCACGAAGAAAGGACGCATGGACCCCCCTCCCCCTAGTCATCTATACAACCCCTTTGTCATAGTGTTAAGCGGAAAGTCTGGAATCGCAATTTTTCGAGCGATCCAGCAGGCTTCACACAGCGAATCAGGCGCCCACTCCGGAACTTCAACTCCGCACTCTGAGCAGAGCGTCAAGGCCAGATCGCCTCCTTACCCCACACATCGCGGAGATACATCGCGGTCATTGTCGTTTATCCACCGACTCCAATAGTGGGGGAGATATATCCGCCGGATGTGTGGGGTAAATCAGGTTCTGCCTCTTGTCAGCCGGGTCAGGTTCTTGGGTGATCAGACCACCCGCTTCTAGCTGCGAGAGTATGCTTGCCTCGTGCTTTTCCGGCAAGGTCTTACGGAACACATTGAAGAATTGTCTCCTCAGCTCTTTTCGGCTAATTCCCACATCTGAAACCAGGAGTGGCTGAATTACTTTTTCAAATATCCGAAAGATGTAAGGCGACAATCCAAGCTCGTTTGATGATTCAATCAGTTTGTAGAGTGTGAGTCCGGCGTCGATGTCCCCTTGGTTTGCCAAGATGGCAGCGGGCTTGTCAATGTGTCCATTCATCACCTTCTCCCTATGAAACGAATTAAGCAATGCATGAGCTTTGACAAAACTGATTATTCTTGGAAAGTCCCTCTGATGACGTGCCAACAGGTAGGGATGGCCTTCCTTGAACTTCTTGTACAATCCTTCGCCATCCTCTGGAAGGATGACTTGCTTGATTCCAAATTGCCTGATTGCCTTTATTCTATTTGACAGCCAGACCCGTGTGGGGTCCTCGAGGACCTCCTTGCGGTACCTTCCATAATTCCCTTTCCGCAGCGCGGTGAGCTTTAGCGACTCGTCTATCTTTATTTGGTCAGTAGCAGGGCTGACAAGTATCAATCTCGTTTTCTCCTGCTCGTCAGGGTCGGTCTTTGTCGTGCAAAAGAACACGGAGGGATAGCCTCTGATTATTGCTGTCTTGGTTCTGAGTCCATACTTCTGACTTTTGTCAGTTGTTTTGTATTCAATTTCTTTCCAGTCATGAGCGAGCAGTGGCCGCAGCCGCTCGAGGAGCCTGTAGTCTGGCATGTCAAGAAATATCAGGATCTTGCCCTCAAGGTCGACGATGACGGCCTTTCTCACGTCATCCCATTTGCCCTGTTCATATGTGAATGCAGTAGGAGTCGCGCCGCCAATCCTCTTGACTTCCTCTCTTGGAAAGTATACCGATACTTCCAGTGGGATGTATGACTTGCCAGCCGACGATTGTTCTTGAAAGCCTACGTTGATCTGGTCATCCTCTGTCTGTGCAAGAAGCATTCCGCAAAACGTTATGAGTTTCGCTGCATCATCTTTCTTGATCGAAGTCTCCAAGATACACCCCACATCGCTGAAAGTTATCTCCCTGATTAAGTCGTCAGTGAGCTCTATCGGTGGCTCAATGGGTTTTTCTTCCTTTTCTTCAGCTGAAGTCAGCCGCATCAGCCCATTCAGTTTGACGACTTGCCGGACTACACCGCCGTGTCGTTCCCTGATATCACGCGGAATAGTTTCCAGGATTGCATGAAGCTGAAAGACATCCATCGGCAGCTCCGGGAAAGGTATAGCGGATAGCTCTTGCTTTGTTTCATCGCTCATGGCTGCCAGTAGGTCTTCATACTCTGTCCTTGCAGTCATGCCACATGCATCTCCCTTCGCCTGCGGAGGAGCTCGGCGTCAACCCATATTCCGAGGCCGAGGTAGGCGAACCGCGACTTTCGAGCGGCAGGTTTATTTTCTTGACCGTTACTATCTTCCAATGCTCACACTTCCTTTTTTTTGCGGCTAGCGTTCCCGAATTATTGACCGCTCGTACGCGCGTTGATGTCTGTACCAGCCCCCACGCAACCTTTGCGGTGGCAGGTCGAGGACGCGGTAATTTGGGAGATAATCAGTTAGCGGCTTTTTCAGATTTTTTTCAGCGCGTTCGATCATTTTGTCCAACTCTGTCATTTGTCATCATCAGCCTTTTCGATGATTATCTGCCGCCCGTCCCGCTTCATCCGTAGATAGTCACCTTTCACAATCCCCAAGTTGTTTGCGAAGCTTCGCGGCAGGACTACACCCACCGTCGAGTTCCCAAAGATCGCCTGAGTCTTGCGATACTCTATTTCGGAAGTTATCTGTCGTTCCATGCTTCTTTAAAGACTTATTAACAACCTAAAGGTTCCGTTTAGACGTGACGAGGGAAGGTCAGATGCAAGTCCAAAAAAGTTGTCTGCCAGATGCTGATATCAGAACCTATATGGTGGCAAAGTTGGCTTATCAGAGACTGCTGGCAAAAGAATTAGCGGGGGAAGACCTGACAGATGATGAGCAAGAATTAAAGGCAAAAGATGGTACTTTGAGGAGCAGGAAGGTCGCGATACTGGATAATTTCATATTTCCAGCGATGGCGAATCTAACGTTTTTCTTTGAATCCGTCGCAAGACATCGCGAATTGCAGGAGGTCTTTGATAATGACATCAAGGAGCTCTTAGGAGTAAGAACTGCCGGTGGAGCGAAGCGATCTCCAGGCTTCATGTTCAGGCGACTAGTAGATTCCATGGTCACTTTAGATAACAAGGCCAGGATACCGGACGAAAGGGATTTCAAAAACTATAGAATAAGACTCTTGAACATCCTTCAGCAGATATTAGAATCTGAAGTGCAGCATAACATCCCGGACGACATGAGTCTAGGGGCTGAAAGAGCAATAATGAACGACATGAATCGTGCTGCAGCTTGGACAAGTACCCTAGCACTGCGTGTACCAGTCGAACGCCATAAACCAGTAAGAACGTTTGATTTCAAGCCTGTTTAGACTTCATTCTTTCAATTTCTTCCTTGAGCTCTAGAAGCGTGTCGTTTGTTGCTCCAAGCATGTCTTCCAGCTGAGATACCCGATCGTCTTTCCGTTCCAGCTGCAACCGCATGTCCAGGTAGCCGCGTTTCATTACATCAAGGTCAGCATTTTCAATTTTCAGTTTTGCTACCTGCTCCTTCAGCTTCTTTTCTTCGGAAATCGAAAGCTGATCAACAACCTTAAGGTACTCGAGCATCATCATTTTCACGCTCTCCGGGTTTTCGTCATCGTAGTAGTTTTCATCAAGTCGCGTGTCATGGCCGGTCATGAACTCCCTGCATTCATGGTTCATCCCTGCGTTTTTGCAAGTGGTCACAAAGTATTTTCGAAAGCCATGAACCTGTTTTACCTCATGCCTGGTCTTCCCGGCAAGCGAGCATGTTTCTGAACTATACTTTCTCTTCAGAGAAACCCGGTCCCTTATCCCCGCGACAAACGTGATCCTCTGTACCGTCTTCTTTATTGCTTGCTCGTTTACGGGTTTTACATCGGCGACCTGCGTCGAATTCTGAGAGTCAAATTCAAGGCGGAATAGAGGGCTGTCATCGGACACGTTCTCGCCTGCTTTTCTTCTCAATGACAGGTACTCTTCGATCGCTGCGCGTGCTTCAGGAGTGCAAAACGAATAGTAGAAATCGGGCGTATCTTCGTAGACCTTGACCAGAAAAATGCGGTGTTCTTCCACGGGCTTTAGACTTCCAACCTTCAGCCTGGGGAGCGCTCCAAGTCTGACTCCGGAAGAAATCAGCAAGAGTATCATGGCCCTTATCCGGATGTCGGCCACCGAAAGGATCTTTTCAATTTCCTGCCTCGTGTATGCCCTGTCTTTTTTCGGATTTGTCTCTTCGACCGTCTTTTCGATCAGTACCCAGCTCAGAGGGCGCCGGTTCATTTCGTAGAACAACTTTAGCGCTGAGAGCTTCATCCGGATGGAGCCGCTTGCAAGTTTTTCCGTCTTTGTCGCATGGTCCACATAGTTCATGATCTTGTCTTCAATGGTCACGTTGTCGCCCTGGAGCAGTTTGTCGGGATTTGACAGGCCCGCCCACTTCATGTACGACCTGATACACCATTTGTAATTTTCACGCGTGGCTTCGGCGTTCTTTCGCATCCCTCGCTCAAAGTTCCTGAAGGCAGTACTCTTTGAGAATTCTACGGGCATGACAAGGGCCATATTCGATCACAGCCTTGGTCATGGAAGCTAATAAACCTGCCTATTTTGAGGGACGCTATACTACGCTTTAATTCCTTTTGAGTTTCCATAGAAACCGACGAAACCGACTTATACCGTCGTCTCCAACACCCTTCACGTTGGCTGCAACAAGACAGGTTACCCTAATGCTAATGATAGCTTCCATTGCATCCGGAGTCCTGGGAATTGTGTTATCACTGGCGGTGGGACCGTCACTGTGGTTCATTTCGGTTCCGGGATTTCTGGTGGGCGCTTTTTTTGCATTCAAGTACGTGACTTTTGATAGATCAAGAAAAAGAGCAGAAGAGCACAGGAAGAGCAGGAACAGGCACAGGCACTAGCTGAACAGCAAGATATAGAGCACGATTGCGCCAAGACAGCCGAAAAGAAGCACCGTGGCTTTCCACATGCCCGCACTTGCCTTGTCGCTAATATCCCACATTCCACCACTCAAATAGTCCGAGCCGCTCTGGCGGTATCTTTTCCGGATCTCTTCGTAGCTGTACACTTTGCTAAAGTCCGCGGGAGGAGTCCACTTTGGAGTCCGGGTCTGCGCGCTTGGAGTGACCCCGTCGTAGCTCTTTCTCGAGTGCGCCTCCGAAAGAACCTCATACGCCTCAACTATTCGCATGAACTTTTGCCTCGATTCCTCCGAATTACCATTCTTGTCAGGATGATATTTCAGCGCCAGATTTCTGAATGACTTTTTGATGTCATCCGGAGACGCTTCTTCGGTCACCCCCAATATTTCGTAGTAGTTCGGCACCACGTATTTGTGGACAGACGGCTAGATATTCATTTTCATTCAGGTCGTGCTGCTAGTGCTTCGAGCCAGGCTAGACTTTTGTCCTCTCTGCTCTTTCCTTCAGGGCCTCGTTCATTTGGCGAAATCCCGCCTCGATGTCTCGATGAGTGCTGCGACCAAAGAATGCGGTCAGCAACCCACCGAATATCTCCCGTTGGATGAAAAGAATGTTGTCTGCCTGTCTCTCTTCAATCGCAAAGATGTGCTCGCCTGTTAAAAGCATGCTCTTCCC
>Ga0187892_10011099_pt1 | contig 11177 bp, 9 predicted proteins | sample MA1701073metaG_FD_139345 | JGI IMG/M metagenome (GOLD analysis project Ga0187892, IMG submission 139345) | Bio-ooze microbial communities from a basaltic lava cave in the Kipuka Kanohina Cave System on the Island of Hawaii, USA - MA170107-3 metaG ... | reverse complement strand
TCTGTCGATCCTGATCGCTCAACGAAATGGAATCCGCTATCCGCATCGGTCCAATCCTCCCTTCGGAGAATGGTACCGACAAGATGGTTATAAAGTTGCATAATTATGAGACACTACACTAGCAGGCCGAAAGTGTCCCGGCGGGACCGCGTCATGACTCGCTGGGTCCCTCCAACTTCGCACTTGCGTCGTTTTCGTTGTCTTTCTGCGAAGACGTGAACTGAACGCCAACCCGGTGGTTCATGCCGCCAAGGTGAGCGCAGCTTCGGACCACACCATCCAAGTTTGGCCGGCCGGGGACAGACTCAAAATGCGCCCGGACCTTGGTTCCAAAGTGAATGAACTGGTGGTACACGAAGCTGAAGCCGCCTGCGGAGATATCATTCGTGGTCACTTCGATGGTACGCGGTTTTCCCAGCGGGTCCTCGATCACAAGGGTCAAGTCCGTAATCCAATGGTGCCGCTCCGCGCGTCGTTCGTTCCGCACCCTGTGTGCGTTCCCGACCCTATGATGAAGTTGCTCGATGATGTCTTCCGGAGTGCAGCACTGCCTGTGTTCGGCCGAATCTCGTTCTCCGAGTGGACGCTCTGCGCTGGAGAGAGGTAACCCGCTCATGTTCGCTATCCAGGCCGGCCACCGATGTCAGGAGTCATTCGCACTCCACGCGTAGACGGTGACAGCCGAAGGTAAGGTAGGGGCGCGGACTGAACCGCGGCGGAGGATTGTCCGATAATCGAGAACCTGCTCAATGGCCACGCAAACGCGCATCTCATTCAACGAATCCGGCCCCTCAGGTCGCCGCGTCTCAATGGTCAAGGCGGGCCTGGACCTGCTCCTAATCCTGGCGATCAGCACAGTCCTAGAGGCGGCTCACTTCTCGTGGAAGCAGGGTCGACACGTCATATCGGCCGATTCGGTGCAGTACATCGATGGCGCCGAGGTACTGATCCACGCGAACAAAACGCCGCATTTCGAGTTCCGCAAACCTGGCTACTCGTTCATCCTGGCGGCCACTGCGCTCTGCCTTGGAAATATCGGCTGGGGTGCGGTGGTTATCAACCACTTCTTCCAGGCGCTGTTGCCGCTGGCGGCGTACGGCATGGGACGGAACCTGCGATCGCGGTTGGCCGGATGGCTGGCGGCGCTGCTGATTATCGCTCGATTGCAGTTCGAACACCGTGGCGAACGCATCATGTCCGAGGCCTGCTATACGACTGTCCTTGCGTTGGCGGTGCTGCTCGTGGCGAATTCGTTGTCGAAGCCACGTGCGGCTTTGTCGAACCTCTGCGGGGGGGCTTTAATGGGTTTCGCCTGGCTTACGCGATCGATCGCCGTCGCGGTCGTCGCCGCCGCGCTCGTGTGCACGCTTTGGACTTTCCGACGTGAGCCGCGTCGGGCACTGGGCCGGTGTCTGGTCCTGGTGGCGCCGGTGCTGCTCGCTGTGCTGTTGGAATGCGCGTTGAATAGGAGATATGCCGGCCAGTTCCGGACCGGAACAGGTACTTTCGGCCCGGCCATGCTTCTGCGCGCACGGTTCTTCGACGGACTCCCATTTCCCGAAACTCCGGTCGCTGACCGGTGCCGGGCGTTGCTGCCGGAGCGTGCTGAGCAGGACGCGTTTCTGGTAAACAAAATGGATGGGTGGGTCGCCCGATACCGGGCCATCCATGACCAGGGCATGGACGAATGGCAAGTCGATGCTCTGATGAGCCGGGCGGCATTCGAGATCATCGAACGGAATCCGGAAGCCTATCTGCGCAGTTGGGGCAGCATTTTCGTGCGGTGTCTTCTGCGTCAACGCGACGGACCGTCGCTTGCGCGGGTTCCCGCGTCGCGCCGGACGGACATCCTCATGCACCCTGGGGCGCGGGACTACGAACACAGCCAGGAGGCCTGGTATGCCTATTGGGCGTTGCCGCACCGGTCGGAGGAAGACTCCTCGGCCCTGGCGGAGCGGATGCATACGGCGGCGGGCCAGCGCGCTCCGTTCGGTGGATCAGGCATGTGGGCGGTTCTTCGTTACGTCAGTATGACACCACTCGTCATGGACGTGCTGTCAGTGTTGGCGGCCGTGGCATCGTTATGGCCGGGGCTGGCACTGATCTTCCATCGACTCCTGGGTCTTAACCGCAGGACGTGCCTGTTTCTCACAACGGCGTATGTGCTAGACGCCGCCATCGTCGCCGCGGTAGCGTTTAGCGATGGGGACATTGCGCGCTTTCAGTATGTGTGGTTGGGGACGGATACAACACTTGCGGCGGCGTTGCTTAGCTCGGCGGCGGCAGCCCTACGTCAGGGCCGCTGCGCGAGTGCCGCCTCATGAAGAAGCTGCATCTGATGTAGAGACTTTTCGCCGAAAACGGCCGGCCAACCCGCGTTTGCTGTCCTCCCGAAGAAATGCCACAAGACGGCGGCCGGGCGGAGATGCAACAGACGAAGCGACGCGGGCGATGGCTTCTTTCCGCGAGACGCCGGTTTGAAACAGAATCCGGAACGCTTGGCGGATGTCCAACAAATGCTCACGGGGCATGTTCGAACGGCGCAGCCCGACGCTATTCGGACCAGCGACTCGACCTTCCACATCGGTCAGGGCGAAGGGCACGATATCCATGGGGATGCGTGCGAGGCCGGCGACCATCGCCAGTTCTCCGATGCGTACGAACTGATGAACCGCGGCCTGCCCACCGAGCGTAGCGCGATCGCCAACCCGGACATAACCGGCCAATTGAGCGTTGTTGATGAGGGTGACGTTGTCGCCGATGACACAGTTGTGACCCACGTGACAGCCGGCCAGCAGGAAACAATTCTCCCCTACGATCGTGGTCGACTCGGGCACCGTCCCCCGATGGATGGTGACGTACTCGCGTAGGACGGCGCCGTGGCCGATGCGGCAATAGCTTCGCTCACCTTTGTATTTCGTGTCCTGCGGGGCGTGGCCGACGATCACGCCAGGATGCAGGACGCAGCGCTCGCCGATTTGCGTCCAGCCGGTGACGTAGACGCCTTGGTACAGGCGGCAACCGGCAGCGATCCGCACGTTGCCATCGATCACGCAGTAGGGACCAACTTCGATGTCGGAGGCGAGTTCGGCTTTGGAGTTGACGACGGCAGTGGGATGAATGGCCAAGGCAGTTGATCCCGTTAGGCCGACTGGCTCGCCCGAATCGGCAAACCCAGGAACGCCATTACCAGTTGCAAGTCGTCCCAAGCCTTCCGCTTCTCCTCGGGACTTCTCAAGAGATAGGCCGGGTGGTACGTGGGCATGAGTGGGATGGAAGGCCCGACACCCGAAACACCCGAAAGAGAGTAATCGTGGAAGCGGCCGCGAAGTTTGCCGATGGATTCCGCGGTGCTAAGGAGCGTCTTGGTGGCCGGGGCGCCGAGCGTTACGAGGACCTCCGGTTGGAGGATGAGGAGCTGCTGTCGGAGGTACGGGCTGCAGGCGAGGATCTCTTCGGCGGCAGGGTCACGATTGTTCGGCGGGCGGCACTTCAGAACATTGCAGATGAAGACTTCATCGCGCGAAAGGCCCATGGCCGTAATCATTTTCGTGAGCAGTTGACCGGCCTTGCCCACAAACGCCAGACCCTGCCGATCTTCGTCGAAACCCGGCGCCTCCCCAACAAAGACCAGACGAGGGGATGGGTTGCCCTGGCCGAAGACGGTTTGCGTCCGCGTTTCACATAGGCCGCATTTGCGGCAGCCCTTGACCTGGGTTTCGTCGAGGACACGAAGTTGTTCCGCTTTGCGGGCGGCGTCGGCAGGCTCCGCTTGGCGAACTTCGATGTCCCCGATTGCAGTTGAGATGCTCATCGCAATGACGCCCCTTTGCGGCGCGGGAATGGGGACGCTCCTGATTCCCAGGAGCCGGTCGGTTTTAAGTTGCTGCACCAGACCCGCTGCAACGGCGGTGGAAGTCATCGCTCGCCGACCTCCAAGGGAGGCACGTCACCCGAGACTGAAGTGACGCCGGTAGCTTCCCCAGGGAGCGTAGGCGCTGCATCATCCCAGCCGTTGCCCGCCTCCTGTGCCGAAAGCGGAGCGGCATCCAGCAGATGAATGAGGATCGGGCCAAACGGCCGATCCTGGCTCACGCGAACGCGTTTGCGGCGGATTAACTCCAAAAGGGCCAGGAACAACCCAATCATCTCCGGTTTGGTTCGGCCGGAAAACACGGCCTCGAACTCCTCCACGCCGCTTTCGCGCTGCAGCGAGTCGAGGATGTCCATGGCATGCAGGGCGACGGGCGTATCATCCACGCGAACTCGATGCACGGGGCCGGCCTGGCCGATCTGTTCAAGCAACCGCTTGAATGCCTCGAAGAGCGCCCACACATCGACGTTCTCCAGCTCCAGCTCATTCGATGGTTGACCGGAAAGGACGGGCGAGCGCGGATGTCTGAGGGCCTGCTCATCGGCGGCGTCTTCCAGGCATCGTGCGGCATCCTTGAATTTCTTGTAGTCGAGAAGGCGGCGAACAAGCTCCAGTCGCGGGTCGATGATTTCCTCGGCGGACTCCTCGGCCGGCGGCCGGGGCAGTAGCATTCGCGACTTCAGTTCCATGAGCGTGGCGGCCAGAACCAGAAACTCGCCCGCGCTTTCGGGATCGAGCTGCACAAGCACTTCCATGTATTCAATGTATTGCCGGGTAATCCTCGCAATGGGGATGTCGTAGATATCAATCTCTTCACGACGAATGAGAAACAGCAGCAGGTCTAGCGGACCGTGGTAGACATCCAGCGCGACGTTGTATTCGTTCATCGGTCGGAGCCCCTCGCTGTTGCCAGGCCGCAGGCCTCGCGCACGTCGGCCATGGTCCCCGCAGCGGCGGCCCGCGCCTTCTTCGCGGATTCAACCAAGACGTCCTCCACGTAACGTGAGTCGGCGGCGAGCTTCTCGCGCCGGACTCGTGCGGGGCCGAGTACGCGCTGCACGACGTCGGCGAGAAGCTTCTTGGCCTCGCCATAGCCTATCCCTCCCGCGCGATAACGCTCCCCCAACAAGGTAACCTCGTCGGGCGAGGCCATGAGTCGGTACAGGGCGAAGACGTTGCAATCATCGGGGTTCTTGGGGGCTTCCACAGGCGTGCTGTCGGTTTTGATATTCATGATCTGCTTGCGGATTTGGGCAGCGTCATCAAAAAGGTTGATCGTATTGCCGTAGCTTTTCGACATTTTCTGGCCGTCGACGCCGGGCACCACCGGGGCCTCATTCAATCGTGCTTGCGGAAGCTTGAGTACGCTCCGGCCGAAGGCCGCGTTGAAGGCCTGAGCCATGTCCTTCGTCATCTCGACATGTTGGACCTGATCCTTGCCCACGGGAACCAGGTCGCTTCGGTAGATGAGAATGTCCGCAGCCATGAGGATAGGGTAGCACATAAGGCCCATAGAGGGCGAAATCCCCTTGGCGACCTTGTCCTTGTAAGAAGTTGCACGTTCCAGGAGCCCCCGGCCCGTGACGGTGGAGAGAATCCAGGCTAGTTCCGCAACCTCCGGCACGTCGCTCTGTCGGAAAAGGTTGGCCTTTGCGGGGTCCAGCCCCAAGCCCAAATAATCAAGGGCGACGTCGTGCGTGTAGGTTCGCAACAATGCGGCGTCGTGAACCGTGGTCAGCGAGTGGTAGTTGGCGATGAAGAAAAAGCATTCGTGCTCGTGCTGAAGCTCAATATGCTGTTTGATGGCGCCCAGGTAATTGCCCAAGTGGAGCTTGCCATTGGACTGGATGCCCGACAGAACGCGCATGCACGAACCTCCAGTGGCAAGGTCGCGTGCGTTGGCTTCGTTGTCAAGATGATACTCTTGACCACCGGCATTGAAGGCGTAATACTGCCGTGTTTCACTCGGTGATCCGTGTGGATGCGAACCTCATCAAGCTGCTCATGCTCGACGTGGACGGGGTCCTCACGGACGGCCGGCTCTTTCCGGAATCATCGGATCCGGCGGGCGACGACGGCCTGACCGGCAAAGCGTTCCACGTCCAGGACGGCTGCGCCATCAAGCTCTGGCAGCGGCTCGGTGGGGAGACGGGAATCCTTTCAGGGCGGACCAGCCGGTGGATCGACCGTCGGGCGGACGAGTTGGACATCCGGTGGCGGCTGACCGGAGCGACGGACAAGGGCGCCGCCTATGAAACGCTGCGAAAGCAGGCAGGCTGTGCGGATGTCGCCATAGCTTACGTGGGGGACGATCTTCCCGATCTGCGGCCGATGGCCCGGTGCGGCCTGCCGATCGCGGTAGCCAACGCCGTGCCGGAGGTAAAACGGGTGGCGGCCTATGTCACCCGTGGCCGCGGTGGCGACGGCGTGGTGGCCGAGGTCGTCGAGATGCTTCTGCGCAGGCAGAAGCGGTGGCGCCGGGACCTTTTTGAGGCGATGTAAGCCCGCAGGTTTTTTACCATGCGTTACGCCGATCGATTCATTCGTCTGGGGGCCGGGCTAGTCCGGGGGCTGGTGGTGGCTCTGGCTACCCTCGCGATTCTCCTGGTCTGTTTTTCGATTTATCAGTACAGCCAGCTTGGCATTAACTCATCATCTCCCTCCGTCGGTCCGCGACTGCCGTCTGCACCCACGCAGGCCTCCGCGGAACCCGAAGCCCCTGACCCGACCGGGCCGCGCGTTTCTGTGGGAGGGGGCTCGGTCGGTCCCGGGCGCAACATCAAACTAATGATCTATCCGCGCGAGGGAACACGAGCGCGCTTTGAGATTGCAGTCAGCTCCTATACGCCGGTCGACGGTGCAACGGATGAGTTGCTGTTGCACGACCCCGAAATACGCCTCCGTACGACCGAGGGGAACGCCGTCCGTGTAACGGCAAAGAAGGGTCTGCTTGAAGCCCGTCGTCAAGGTGGGGCCATTGATCCCCAGCGTGGCAGGCTGAGCGGTGAAGTCGTCATTGAGATCGATCGACTCTCGGAACGGCAACGCAGCGCTTTACTACCCGAGCATCGAGATCGGGTCGATTCCGACCAGTTGGTGCGAATCGAGGCGAGCGAGATCGAGTTCGACATGGAGTATTCCAAGATTAAGGTGCCCGGATCGATGCGGTTGTCGGCGCGCGATGTAGAGTTCGACGCCTCCGGCCTGGAACTTCGGTTTAACGACGCCGAGAACCGCATCGAGGAGTTGCGTGTAGAGGCCGGCGGTCGGTTGGTCCTGCTCGAGCCGAAGCGCAATCTTGATCTGTCGATGCCGGACTGGGACACGGGGCCCGGCCGGCCGCAGACCATCGTAGAATGGATGCGGGCGACGATTCAATCGAAACTGCCGATGGGAGCGACATTGGCCGCCACGGCGGCGGCCCCACGCCAGGCCGATCGTCCGAGCAACCTCCTTCCATCGGAGTCGCTTGACGGACCCTTGGGCAAGAATCTCCCTCCGGCACCTCTCCGCAAAACCGCGGAAGAGGGCCTCGGCGCCCCGCCGGTTTTCGGCAGCGTGGACAAGAGCGGTCCCCGGACCAAACCGGCGCTTAATTACTTCGCCCGATTTGAGGAAGACGTGGCGGCCACTCAAGACGTCGACGGAACGACGCGAGCCCGACTGGACGCGGACCTACTGGAAATCGTCAGAGCTTTTTCACCAGAAGAGCGAGCGAGAGTCTGGTCGCAACCCGCCGACGCCGAACCATTAAGCCGGCAAAAAAACCGAGCGACGGTCAGTCCCACCGAGCGGATTGTGCTGACCTGGGCAGGCCGGCTGGTCGTTCATCCGGTCAGTCCCGAAATAGGGCCGAAGCTCGACGATGCGCAGTCGACAGTGACCACAACGGGCTCGCCGGTGCAGCTATCTACGCCCGAGGGCGAGGCCGCTTGCGCCCGGATGGTTTTTGAGCCGGGGCGGTCGGCGGTTCGCCTTTTTGCCGGCGCGGACGCTCCGCTTTCCGTTCGATCGGGCCGACAGGGCGTCATCACGGGGCAAGAGGCTTCGTTTCAACGAACGAAGGACGAGATGTTCGTCAGCGTGACTGGGCCAGGGCGGCTCGTGCGGGATACCGACGCCGGCGGAAATGTACCGAAGGCCTCATCCGAGGGCGCGAGCGGCGGTCCATCCACAATCGAGTTCCGACAAAGCCTAGAGGCCCAAGGCCGCTTTGTTCAACGGACGAGTTTTGCGCTCGCCGGCGGGCTTTCCTCGGGGGAACACCGCGTTTTGGATCGTGCCACATTCCATGGCGGCGTCAAGCTACATGAGAATGACACGAGCGTCGAGGCGGACGAACTCACCGCTGAATTCCGTGAGACCAGCGGCACCTTCGATCGTCACGACCGGGTCGAACGTGTGACGGCCCGCGGTCAGGTAAAGATGGTTCGTGAGGACGATCTGGTCACAGGACGGCAGATCGATGTAGTCTTCACGCCGGATTCTCAGGGGCGAGCCGTTCCGACAACGGCGGTTGTCATCGGCGACGTGGTTGCCGAACAGGGAGAGCGGATCATTCGCGCTCGCGAAAAACTGATGGTGGAATTTGCCGCGGCCGCCCAAGCAACGCCGCCGTTTGACGTGGAACACGCCCGCGCTCAGGCGCTGCAACAGGGCCTCGATCCGGCCGCCATCGATTGGGACGCGCGCCGCCGCGAGCACGAAAACCGGCGACGATCCCAAGTAACCGCTCGGCGTATTCAAGGCACGGGCGAGGTTTCGGTGATCGATCCAAGGCAGTCCTTAACCTTGTCCGCGGAGGAATTCGACTGCAGCGTGTCTGACGGCCGGGAGATCGAAACGGCGGTACTCACCGGCCGCGCGGACCGCCCGGCTGATGTTCGACTCGACACCTTTTCGGTTCAAGGCCACATCATCCACCTGAATGTGCCCGACCAGTGGATGGAAGTGCCTGGCGCCGGCCGGCTCAGCTTTGTTTCCAAGAAGGACCTCGATGGGCGCAAACTAAGCGATCCCGTGCTGATTACGGTCGAATGGTCGGACTGGATGAAGTACCAAGGGCGAGAAAACCGGGCGGTCTTTGCCGGGCGCGTCCACGCTTCGGGAGGAAGCGACGCCACATTCGATTGCCCGCAAATGGTCATCGAGTTTCAGGATGTGCCACCTCCCACTCGCGACACGAAGCCCGAACTTGATTGGTGGGTCCTGCAGGAGGCCGTCGATCGCCTTTCTGGACGGAAGGCGGCCGACCGGGCGGCGCCGGCGCCAATCCGTGAGCGATTTGCCAAGGAGCCGGCGGCTATATTGGCCACGGGAGGTGTTGTCGCCAGAGTCGCGCAGCGCCAACTCGGCAGTGGCATTCTACAGAGTCGTTCGCGCATATCCGGGCCGAAGCTGTCCATGAATCTGCGCGATGAAGCCTCGAAGTTGTTGATCGAAGGACCCGGCAACCTTTTGCTTGAGGACTTCCGCCCCACTCAGTTTTCCGACTCTGCACCTCCTGCAAGAGACGGTTTGTTTGGGATTCAGATGGGTTCCGGCGAGTCCAAAACGCTCATAGAGTGGCAGGAATTAATGTGGTACGACTTCTCCATTTCGCAGACCCGGTTTGAAGGCGATGTTGAATTGAAACACTTTAGTGGGGCGGAGTTGCAGCGGCTTGTTCAAACCGCTGTTTCCGACAAGACCGATTCGGCGCCCGGGCGCTCGACGTTCCTAGCATGCCGTCTGTTGACGGTCGACTTTCAAAGAGGAACCGACGGCGCCGGTGTCCAAGACAACAACCGGATGGGCGGCTTGAGCGCCGATCGGCTCCGCCAGTTTCAGGCCGCCGGGTCGGTTCGCCTCCAAGATCAGATGGAAGGGCTGTGGGTGGCCGCCGAGACCATTCTCTATGACAAGGAACGAAGCCTACTGTCGGTTTATGGGGGCGGGCAGAACAAAGCGCAAATCGTCATCCAGAAACCGTCTGCATTTCCTCAGACTCACTCCGCAAGCCGGTTTTTCTACAACTTGACGACGCACGCGGTTGAAGGAAGTGAGCCGAACTTCGCGGGCCGCTGAATATTGTGGTCTGTAGGGTCCGCCCAGGGCGAGAATCCATAACACGCACACGACAGTTTAACGACATCGCATGCACTTCCCTCGCACGCGCCGGATCAGGTGACAAAACCGCAATGAATCTGATCGCTTTGCTTGCCTCGCCGAACATGCGGGGAATAATCGGTTGATCGATAGACGAAGTCCGGGCGTGAGGTGTGCATCGCGTCCAGTCGATCCCTCGCTGGAGCGAGGAAGTAGCCGTGAAGCTGGCGGTCGGATCGCCGGATGCTCATGGCCGATTTCTTCATCTCCCCCAAAGGGCTGCATAGGCGGTGGGATCGGAGGGCCGCAGACGTGATGCCGTACCGGGCAACACGTCGGCATTCTCAGATATTTCGTTTCCTTCCGCAGCCTCTGGTCGGCTGCCAGTTCTGCATCGACCAATGAGCCGTGCAAACTGGCGGCCGCCTCTTGCAGCAGTAATCGAGGCCAGCCGCAACTGAAATATGCAGGCGATGACACCTGCCGTTGTGCCACCGGCTTGGTTTGATGGTCCATCCGCCGGACGCAAGGTGTCATCAAAGGACGACGCTGGAAACGGCGCTTTCCGAGGGGAGTGGGGACGCTGTCGGGCGGTCCGCGTCTTTGGACGCGACCGCCCACGCGTCCTGAGTCGACAAGGAAGCAATTCACCCGCCAAGCGGCACGTCGCCACACTCGATCTGGTGAATCGCTTGAGGATAGGCGATGCACTCCTGTTCAAACACTCGCGCGGCGAGGTCATCGGCGGAGTCGCGCGGAAAAACCGGCACTTGGCGCTGCAAGATGATTGATCCGTGATCGTATTGGTTGTCGCAGAAGTGAACGGTACAACCGCTGACGGTGCGCCCGGCGTCCAAGACTGCCTGGTGCACGCGCCGTCCATACATCCCTGCCCCTCCGAACTCTGGGAGCAATGCGGGATGGATATTGATCACCCGCCGATGAAACTTGTCGGGAATTTGCCAAAGCGACAGAAATCCTGCCATGCAAACCAGATCGACGCCCTCGACAGCTTCTGTAATGCCGTGATGAAAGGCTTCGTCCGACAGGCGCCGGCGATCCACCACGACAACCGGCAGTCCCATTTCTTTCGATCTGGCGACGCCATGGGCATTTGCCCGTGAACTAATTACGACGTGGACGCGGGCGTCTAGTCTGCCCGTGGCGATGTGTAGGTGGAGGTTGGCCAGCGTCCGTCCTCCGCCGGACAACAATA
>Ga0187892_10011098_pt1 | contig 11178 bp, 7 predicted proteins | sample MA1701073metaG_FD_139345 | JGI IMG/M metagenome (GOLD analysis project Ga0187892, IMG submission 139345) | Bio-ooze microbial communities from a basaltic lava cave in the Kipuka Kanohina Cave System on the Island of Hawaii, USA - MA170107-3 metaG ... | reverse complement strand
GCGGCGTATAGGCGGCGATGAAGGCCTCGATGGCCTGGCGCAGCTCGTCAACGTTCTTGAAGCTGGCGCCGCGTAGCGCCTTGCGTGAGAAGATGCCGAACCACACCTCCACCAAGTTGAGCCAACTGGCCGACGTGGGCGTGAAATGAAAATGCACGTTGGGATGGGCGGCCAGCCAAGCGTCATTGCGTGAGTGGATGCAGTCGTTGTCGAGAATCACGGTGTTGACGCACCAACTCCGCTGTCGCGTCAGACAAATGCTTCAGCACGGATTTGTAGTGCAGACCTTCAAGGCCAATACCGCATTCTGACCGCGCCACCGCGGGTCGACCTGCCGAAATGGCGAAGGTCAGGCTAGCCGGAAATCGAGCAGAACGCAGGTGAGTCCTGCACCGCGGGCGCCAGGCGAAAACCCGCGAAAACCGCTGGAAATCAAGCGTTTTCTCGAATGGAGCCGACGGGATTCGAACCCGTGACCTCCTGGTTGCAAACCAGGCGCTCTCCCAATTGAGCTACGACCCCGGTGCGTGCGGATTGTATCCGCCGCCCGGCCGAGCAGACAAGGGCCGGCGCGTCGGCGCTTCCGCCGCCCGTTCAGAGCCGCGACCGTAAGGGAGCGTTGATGCGCTGCGCGACACGTCGGATGTCGCCGCGGGAGCGCTGGCTGATCGGGTCGGGTTCACGTGGAGCGCCCGGCGGTGCGGTCCCAGTGTTGGCACCGGTCCATTCGCGGGGGTTCGACGCTCCGCCACGGTTACGGCTCGGAACGCTGGCGCGGCTCGGAAACAGGACGCGGTGCGCGATGCCACGGATTGGCACAGCGAACCCTCAAACCGCTCCCTTACGGTCGCGGCTCCGAACGCGGTCGCAGCTTTGAATCGTGGGGCGGGTTCATCTGCGTCGCGGCGTTCGCTACGGCGGGCAATGCTCTGCGCCGACTTCGTGGATTTCGTCCACGAGCGCGTCGATGTCGGCCGGTTGCGTGCGGTAGTTCATCACGCTGGCCCGCAATGCGAAGCGGCCAGCAACGCGGCACTGCGTCAGGAACACGCGGCCGCGGCGCTGGACAGCGATCATGATCGACTCGTTCAGGCGGTCGAGGGCCTCGTCGGCCAGCGCGGTTTCAGATCGGCGGTAACGGAACGCGACGATAGGCAGTCGCGGGAAAGGATTCCCGCTTGGATCGGTGCGAGAAGGGATTCTCGCACCAGCCGGCAGTCGCGGGAAAGGATTCCCGCTTGGATCGGTGCGAGAAGGGATTCTCGCACCAGCCGGCAGTCGCGGGAAAGGACTCCCGCTTGGATCGGTGCGAGAAGGGATTCTCGCATCAGCTGTCTCGGTGCGAGAAGGGATTCTCGTACCAGCGGAGTCGGCGCCACGTTCCCAGCCAACCGGCTCGAGGTCGGGGTCGGCGGCGATCCGTTCGCGCAGGCGGTCGGCCATCGCGATGCAGTGTCGGAGCATGGCGCGATAGCCCGATCGGCCGTGATAGCGGAGCGCCATCCACAGCTTCAGCGCGCGGAAGCCCCGGCTCTGCTGCAAGCCGAACTCGGAGAACCACGCCGGGCCGCCGGTCGGGTCGCGCTCGGTGCGCAGGTAGGCCGGCACAAAACTGAACGCATCGCGCATGGCTGCCCCATCGCGAACCAGCACGGCCCCACATTCGACCGGCACGTACAGCCATTTGTGCGGGTCGAACGCGATCGAGTCCGCGCGCTCGAGCCCACAGAGTGGCCCGCGCAGCTCGTCCAGCAGCCATCCCACCGCGCCGATCGCGCCGTCAACGTGGAACCAAAGACCCTGCTCGGCGCAGAGATCGGCGATCTCGTCAAGCGGGTCGATGGCGCCCGTGCCGACCGTGCCCGCGCTGGCGGCGACGCAGAACGGCTTCAGGCCGGCCGCCCGATCGGCGGCGATCTGTTCGGTAAGCCGCGCGACGCTCAGGCGCTGATCGGCATCGACGTCGATCGTGCGAACGAACCTGCGGCCCAGCCCGAGCAACTCGGCCGCCTTAAGAATGCACGAGTGGCCTTCCTTCGACATGTACAACACGAGCGGCAGGCCAGCGCGCGATTGGAAGCCGTCTTCGCGGATGTCCCAACCGCACTGGGCGTGACGTGCGACGGCCAGTCCAGTGAGATTGGCCGCCGAGCCACCGCTGACGAGCAGGCCCGCGGCCGTGGTTGGGTAACCGAACAGGTCGTTGAACCACTTGAGCACATGATGCTCGATGTACGTGGCTGCGTGGCCGCCGCCGGCCACGCTCGGGTTCATCGCCGCCGCGACCAGCTCACCAATGACGGCCACCGGCGCCGCCGGCGTGTTGACCCAGCCGAAGAAGCGCGGGTGGTTGTTGCCCATCGGGTACGGCCAGACCAGCCGCTCGACGTCGTCGAGGATCTGATCGGCCGGCACAGGTGCGTCCGGCCAGACGCTGCTGCCGAGCGTCTCGCTCAGCTCCGGCGGCGCGGGCCGGAACACGGCCGTCGACGCGGGATCGCCCAACGCGCCGCCGATCAGGCGCGCGGCGCGCTCGGTCCAGGCGGCGAACTCATGCGGCGTTGGGTCGAAGGGCGAGGGCATTGAGAGGGTTCAGGGCTCAGGGTTCAGGATTCAGGGCGCTCCACACGCAAGTGAACCAGGATAGCTGTTTTGAGTCGAGCGTCGATGAGACGGCGGTCGTCGTCGCCGCGTCAACCGTGGCAGGCAGGCGGCCGTGCGGCGCTCGGCGCGCAGCGCCACTCCGGTAGTCATCCGTTCAGACACGATGAACCGCGGGGCGGATAGCGGCCAGGCACTTCAGCGCGAATCGCTATTGCCGGGACGGACGGTCAAGCCGATAGATTAATGCAAGCACGCGCTTCGCGTGGATACTGCGCTTTGTTGACGAGGATGGATGTGATGACGTCGATACGATCGGAACTCGGTTTTCATCGTTTAGGCGGGCCCGCGCTAGTCCGCAAGGCGGGGCCGCTCGCACTCACAGGCCCGCTGCTGCTGGCCGGTTGCGGGGCAGTCGTGAGCGTGGGGGCGTTGGCCGCGGCCGCGATCCTGACCGGGCTGTTTCTGGGGAGCCTGCAAGCGTCGCTGAACGCCACGGCGCGGTCGTACGCGCTGGCCGACAGCGGTCCGGTGCAGTTCAACTTCGGCCAGCCGCAGCAGTCTCAACCGATCCTGCTCAACTTCACCGGCCGCCTGCCGGCCTTTCATATCGTGTTCATCGACATCGACGACAAGTCGCTGGTGCGGAGTCAATCGTCCGCGGCTATCGAGTATGAGACCGACGTTCAGCTCGATTTCTCCAGCAATCCACCGGCCATCAGCGGCACGGTGCGTGAAAGAGGCGGCGATCAGCAGTTCGATATCCTCGAACTGTATCCGAATCTCAGCGTAGCGATCGGGCCGCTCGAGCGCGACGTTTACGGCCGCTGGAATATCGCGTTGCAGTTCACGGGTGACGCGTCGAACGGCACGCAGCTCGACTACCGCATCACCATGCGGGCCGACCTCAGCCAGGACGGGCGCGGGCTGACCGGGCACGTCACGGTCCGGCGCGTGATCCGGGTTGACGGCGTCGAGACGGACGTCATCGAAGGCAACGGCATGGTCGACGCCGAAAAGATGGGCGACGATCCAGCGCCCGACCGTCCCGACGACTCGGACGCTGGCGACAACCCGGATGATGGCGGCGATGCCGGCGCCGGCGAACCGCCGGATCCGATGGATGACAACGAGCCGCCGACGGACATCGCCCCGAGCGCCTGCTTCCCCGGTCTCGACGTCCTTGCGGCCGACGCAATCGACCTGTTCGTCGCCAACGGCGGCCCCGACAGCCTCGACCGCAACGGCGACGGAACGGTTTTGGCCGAGGAGGTCGAGGAGACGCTGAATCCGGTCTTGGCGCCCTTCGGCCTGATCGTTCCCGACGCCGCGGCCGCGTGCGTGGCGGAATTGCTGGCCGGCCGATGATCGGTTATCGCTGGGTCACGGCTACGTGGCACGCAACAGGCATTCGCACCATGCCAAACACAGACTTGGCTGCGGGTGCAACGTGAGCGCGTACTCGCCGCGGTGAATCGGCCGACGGCATCGGCCCCGAGTCCGAACCGGCCGTCGAGCATGGCCGGCTGAGCGTGCTCCGAACCCGTCCTGCTTCTACGCCTTCGTCGATGCCGTCGGAAGAAAGCCCGACTAGTTCATGCGCTGGATCATGGCCAGCTAATCGACCGAAGGATGGGGCTCACGGACCGCGGCGGCGCTGGTTGGACGTCGGAACGGGCGCTTGAGTTTTGAGTACCTGGTGTCACGCATTTCCGGCCGTCGAGGTTTGATCACCGAGCGACGATGCCCGGGCGCGTTGGTGCGCTGAGTAGTCTTGCCAGCCCACTCGGTGCGCCACACAATGTTGGTTCGTCGGCGCTCACGCCGTTCGCCGCATCAATGCAGGGAGGTTCACGCTATGTCAACGCCACCTACCGGACCGATGCGGATCTGTATCGCGAGATTGGGCTTGCGTGTGCTGATGCTGGGCTGGTCGACGGACGTGCTGGCATAGATCGGCAGTTTTGAGACGCTCGGCGATTTGCCGGGCGGCGCTCACAGCAGCGATGCGGTCGCCGTTACCGCCGACGGGTCGGTTGTCGTTGGACGCGGCGCGGCAGAGAGCCTGTCAAACGCTTTCCGCTGGTCGGCCGAGACTGGCATGGTCCAGCTACCCGACCTGCCGGGCGGGCTCAACATGTGTACGGCAACCGATGTCTCCGACGATGGGGCGGTGATCGCGGGCACCGGCTTCATCGCCAACAACGGGGTCAGGCCCTGTCGTTGGACGTTGGCTGCTTCGGGACAGTGGGTGGTTCAGAGTCTGGATTCGTTGCGGGGCGGATCGGACGGTCAAGCCACGGGGATATCGGCCGATGGAAACGCTATCGTGGGAATCGCGTGTCCGAGTCCGACCTGTATGTGGGATCGCGGGTTCATTTGGATGGCCCCGACCGGACCGATGGTAGCGCTGGGGGACCTGCCGGGTGGCCTTGTTCGCAGCTACGCGCACGCCATCACGCCCGAGGGATCCACCATCGTCGGCGATAGCCACGGCATTCCGACGCCCGGGTCGCACGCGTGCAGATGGAGACTTGCGCGCGGTCAGTGGATTCCGGAGGACATCGGAGATCTTCCAGGCGGCAGCAGTCAGAGCTACGCGTACGCCGTTTCTGGAGACGGTACAGTCATCGTCGGCGCCAGTTCGTCTGCGCAGTTCATCTCCGGTGAAGCATACCGTTGGGTTGAGCCGGGACCGATGCAAGGGCTGGGCGACCTGGCGGGCGGGGAATCGCGCAGTCGCGCGTTCGGTGTGTCAGCGGACGGCTCGATCGTCGTCGGCGAGGCGATGACGGATCTCGGCCCAACGGCGTTTATCTGGGACGCTATTCACGGCATGAGGAATCTTACTGAGGTCCTGCAGGACCTTGGCGTCGTGGAAGTCGAGGGTTGGACGCTGCGCCACGCCAACGACATCTCCGCCGATGGAACCGTGATCGTCGGTATGGCCTTGAACCAGACTCGGGGATTTGAGGCGTTTCGCGCCGTGGTACCGATACTCGTCGACTTGGTCTCCGCCAACCCGCCCGCGTCCAGCCCGTACTCGATTGGCGGGCAGCCGTTTCGCGACGTGTTGCAGACCGGTCCCGGCGCAGACGTGACGCAGGGCATCGGTGCGGCCGGGACTCCATCGCTTGGCGGCGTGGTCTACAGTCCGATCTCGGTGACGTTTAACGCGCCACCCACCCCGGTCCCCACAACGCAGACGATTACGATCACCTGCACGGACTCACTCGGCAACGGGCCGGCGGATTGTCCCCATGTCCAAACCGTTACGGGAAGCGGTGTGGGGCCTTACCAAATCACGCTCGATGGGCCGATACCGCCCGTCGAGTGCACGACGATCGCCATCGCAGGCGTCCACCCGGCCAGCGCGCTCCGCTACCAGTCCCTTCCGGGGGATGTCAATTTGGATGGAACCACCACGCTCGCGGACAAGTTCGCGCTCCAGGCCGCCCGGCAGAACGGCACGGCCGACGACCCGGCCGATCTCGCGCGGTATGACATCAACCGCAGCGGGTCGGTCACAGGTCAGGACGTCGCACGCCTCATGCAGCTCCTCAACGGCGCGAACGCCCCGATGGCTTTCGGCGGCCTGAGCGTAGCGGAATGCGAATAGCGCGGGGCCGGGTGCACGATCGGGTCGGCACAGAGCGACCAGCCTCGCACCCAGCGTCAACGGATCAAGCGCTCGAGGCCGTGCCTGGCACGTTTTCCCGTACGATGCCCGGCGCGCTGACGCTGGCAACCGCGATCAGCGCCTCCAAGCGACGCACCAAGAGTCCCGCTGATCACCGGATCCGTTCAGAGCGTGCTATGTTGTAACTCTAGCGCGGGCAGTCAGTGCGTGGACCATCCGAGCATTTCGCGATCGTGCTTGCGGCAGCGTGCATGCACTGCGATCACAGAACTGGACGCATTGCACAACGCCCAGACCTCGCACGGTAACGGCAACCGCCCGTCCCAGCAGCCATAGGCCGCGCCACCCGACGCTCGGAGTGTCGATCGACGAGAGCTGTGGGTATGGCACGTACAGGCGGATGCTGTCGCCTTCGAATGTCAGCGCGTCCGCGCCGATCGACAACACACCTACGTCATCAGCATCCTCTAGCGAACCTCGCAGCCCCGAGTGGACCCGCGGCGCGCAGGTGATCTGGCAGACCCACGAGCCTCCGTCGATTGGCCGTTGAGGCACCGCCCGGTTCACGAGACGGTTCACATACGCGTTTCCCAGCCACAACGGCAGATAGTATAAGACCGCCGCTACGCCCGCGACGCTGACACAGCTTCCCGCAATGTAGAGCGGAACCGAGTCGTACCACGCGCCGAACACAACGATAACGACGCTGAAAGCCGCCGACACACCAAGGATGGTAACTCTTCAGCAGTCTGCGGCGTCTTTCAGCACTGAGCAGCTGAGGAACTGAGAAAAACGAATCATTCAGCAGGCTAACCGTCAATTCGATTGCCTCAGTTTCTCAGTACCTCAGTGCCTAATTGCAAGCGGCTGAAGACTTACCAAGGATGAAGAGAGGTATCACAGAAATAGCATTGATAGCGACGATGTCGCCGAACTTGAAGTGGTGAGGACTCCCGATCTCTATCCGGGCAGTTGTTGTATTCACGTGAGATCGCGGCATTCCGGCAAGCGCATTCAACGCGCTTGCGCAACACGATGCAGTGCAGAATCAAGCCGTCGTGGCTGATGACGACGGCTAATTCTTGAGGTCCGGCGGCCCGCGGCGGTCTGGCGCCGCGTGCGGTCAAGGGCCCCCGGCTCCACATCCGCCACGCTCCTCAGAGCCGTGTCGGTCTCCTGCGGCCGGCGCGGGGCGTGGTGCTGTCTGGAGACGGCAGTGATTGCATCTTGGCATACAACTCGCGATGGTTTCGAATGTAGCTGCTGAGGTACTCGGCGACGGTCTTCCGCGACTTGTAGAACGCCTGATCCAGGTGGTCCATTCGCTTCTCACGATATCCAGCCGTGAATGCCTTGTGACTATTCCGCGAACGTCGCTTCTCTCCGGAGCAGTCGTGGGTCGTGTAAATCTCGAGCGCCTCTCGAAAGAGCCGAACGAACGGCTTGGCCCGAATCAACTCGAGATCCTCAAGCGTCTCGTCGTTGAGTGCTCCCTCACCGTTCCAGAAGAACTGATGGTGGCCCCCGTTCTGCACTTCGCCTTCAAGGGCGATCGTGGTGTAAACGGCGCGCCAGTGGCGAGGCAGACCTCGGATGAGCGCCGTGTCATCCTTCTTGCGAGAACCGTGGACGTAATTGAGGACCAGCTCCCACGCGGCATACGCGGGTTCGTCGCCGTCGATTTGTCTTTGGGTCAATCTCAAGCGCTCGAGTTTCACGGACGGGCACTCCGCTGCAACTGGTCAATAAGGTACTCCAGGCATCGCGACTTGTCGACGCGGCTCTGCTGACCCGTGTCGCCCGGCACCGTCACAGGAGGTGTGGCCGGTAAAGCTACGAACAGAGCGGTTCAGGTTCGTCGGGCTGGCCGATGTCAGCCGATCTCAAAGCGAGAGTCGACCCGATGCCGTTAGAGGCCGGTCAGCCCGCGTCAGGCGCTTGTACATCCGGTGCGGCTGGATGGCTACTGGCCTCGGATCACGGTGAGCACGCGCAAGTCATCCTTGGCAACGGTGATGCTGGCTCCGCCGCCCAGCACGTTGCCCCGAGGCGTGAACGCGAAGACCCACCGATCCCCTTGGTCGTCGACGGTCACTTCGTCATCGCGATGGACTACGTCGGCTGCAGCCTGGCGGGCAACGTCGAGTCCTTCGAGTAGCGGATTCAGCAGCAGCGGCACGTGTTACAGCGCCTCCTCACGTTTGCCAAGGTTCACAACTCTCCCCGTCGCATCGATCTCATAGACGTACGTGCGGCCAATCACGAACCCGCGAAGCCGCTGGCGCATGTGCCAGCGTCGATCCGATTCGCTGGGCCCTTGCTCCCATAACCGGCCCTGTTCATCGGGCGACGGGTTCGGGTGCGTATGAAACGCCGCCACGACCACGTTACCATTATAGCAGTTGTTCACATCCGGCAATGGCGGCGTCAGGCGCGATCGCTCACCGCGTGGCCAGCGCTCAACTGCGAACTTGCCATCGGCGTTGACCACGATGTAGCCGCCCTCCTCGTGCCGACTGGTCGGGTCATCCGCCACGGAATCGAGCCATGCTCGGTTCATCTCGGACCTGACGATGGGGTCAGTGAGCGGATCCATGCTTCGTGGTCTGAGGGTACGGTGATCAGCGTGTCAGGCGTCTGTATTTGATCCGGTGCGGCTGGTCGGCTTCGGCGCCCAGGCGCTTGCGGCGGGCTTCTTCGTAGGATTGGTAGTTGCCTTCGTGCCAGACGACTTTCGAGTCGCCCTCGAAGGCCAGGATGTGCGTGGCGATGCGGTCGAGGAACCAGCGGTCGTGGCTGATGACCACGGCGCAGCCGCCGAAGTTCAGGATGCCTTCCTCCAGGCCGCGCAGCGTGTCAACGTCCAGGTCATTGGTCGGCTCGTCCAAGAGCAGCAGGTTCCCGCCGCGCCGCAGCAGCTTGGCCAGGTGCACGCGGTTGCGCTCACCCCCGGACAGCTCGCTGACCTTCTTTTGCTGGTCGGTGCCCTTGAAGTTGAAGCGGGCCACGTAGCCGCGGGCGTTGACCTTGCGCTTACCGAGCATCACGTGTTCGAGGCCGCCTGAGATTTCCTCGAACACGGTCTTGTTGCCATCCAGTGCGTCGCGGTTCTGATCGACGTAGGACAACAGCACTGTCGGACCGACGATCAACTCACCACCGTCGGGCTGCTCCTGGCCGACGATCATGCGGAAGAGCGTGGTCTTGCCGGCGCCGTTGGGGCCGATCACACCCACGATTCCGCCGCGCGGCAGATCGAAGTCGACGTCCTCCATCAGCAGGTTGTCGCCGTAGCCCTTGCGCAGGCGTTTGGCCACGACCACCTGCTCGCCCAGGTGCGGGCCGGGCGGGATGTGCAGTTCGATGTCGTCGTCGCGCGTCTCGACGTCCTGGGCGGCGAGCTTCTCGTACGCGGCCAGGCGGGCCTTGCTCTTGGCCTGCCGGGCGCGCGGGGCCGAGCGGACCCATTCCAGCTCGCGTTCGAGCTGCTTCTGCCGGGCCGACTCCTGCGTCTCCTCGGTGGCCAGCCGCTTGGCTTTCTGTTCGAGCCAGGAGGAGTAGTTGCCCTCCCACGGGATGCCGCGGCCGCGGTCGAGCTCGAGGATCCAGCCGGCCACGTTGTCGAGGAAGTAGCGATCGTGCGTGACCGCCACGACCGTGCCTGGGAACTCGGCCAGGTGATGCTCCAGCCAGGCGACCGACTCGGCGTCGAGGTGATTGGTCGGCTCATCGAGCAGAAGCATGTCCGGCCGCGTCAGCAGCACCTTGCACAATGCCACCCGCCGCCGTTCGCCACCGGAGATCTTGTTCACGTCGGCGTCGCCCGGCGGCAGGCGCAGCGCGTCCATGGCAATTTCGAGCTGGCGGTCGAGCTCCCACGCATTGCAGGCCTCGATCTGGGCCTGCACCTTGGCCTGCTCTTCGAGCAACTTCTCCATGGCCTCCGGCGACATCTCTTCGCCGAATTTGGCGTTGATCTCGTCGTAGCGATTGAGCAGCGCCCGCGTGGCCGCCACGGCCTCCTCGACGTTGCCCTTTACGTCTTTGGTAGGGTTGAGCTGCGGCTCCTGCGGCACGAAGCCGATGCTGATCCCGTCGGCCGGCCGGGCCGCGCCGTCGAAGTCCTTGTCCTGCAAGGCCATGATCCGCAGCAGTGTGCTCTTGCCCGAGCCGTTGTAGCCCAAGACGCCGATCTTCGCGCCCGGGTAGAACGCCAGGTAGATGTCCTTGAGGACGTGCTTCTGGTTGAAACGCTTGTTCAACTTCTCGATGGTGAAGATGTATTGCATTCTAGGGTTCAGGGTTCGGGGTTCAGGGTTCAGGCAACGGCAACCCGGGCAGCATTCAGAGTCCTCTTCGCATGCGGGCAGCGCCCTGTGCGGAGTTATCTTAGGCGCCTTGGCTCGGCTGTCGACCCGGATGCCCGCGCGCGGCCACCGATGATGAACGAAGACCGTGCAAGGCGCCGCGATTCTTGAAATAATGGTAAGCTCGGACGGAAGAAGGGGCGTTCGTGGATGATGGCTCAGCCGCGCGGAGGGCAGCGCAGTGAACCAGACCAAGTCCGGCAGGCCATCAACATGGCGTCGAGCGACGCGATTGGCCGTTCGCGTTGTCTACTCGCTGATGTCGATGGCGATCACCTGGCTCGCCGACGCACGCTGGAACGGCGTGCCGGCAGCGCCGGGCCTCGAATTGTGGGCGCCAGACATCCCGCCGATCGAACCGGAACGAGATCGGACCGAGGCGCTCGCGGCGGCCCGTACGATGGATGCTGATGGCGACCGCATGGCGATGTTCGGTTGCGGAACAGGGCGATTATCGACGGGCTTGCTTCAGTGATATGGCGTGCTCGCGTTTCAAGGAGCGCGTCTTGGGATCGACGGTGATGCCCAGTCCCTCCAGGGCCAGCACGCCGAGAATCGGCTCTGATCCCT
>Ga0187892_10011097_pt1 | contig 11179 bp, 10 predicted proteins | sample MA1701073metaG_FD_139345 | JGI IMG/M metagenome (GOLD analysis project Ga0187892, IMG submission 139345) | Bio-ooze microbial communities from a basaltic lava cave in the Kipuka Kanohina Cave System on the Island of Hawaii, USA - MA170107-3 metaG ... | reverse complement strand
TGCCATCGGACTCCGCGTACCATTCCTTGATCTTCTGCGTGTCCCAGGCCGTCAGGGCGGTGAACAGCAGCACGCCGATGACGGAGATGGCGAAGTCCAGCGCCGGGCTGGCCAGGAACCAGTTCACCACGATCGCGAGGAACAGTCCGATCAGGCCCATGAACAGGAACGAGCTGAACCGGGACAGGTCCGTCTTGGTCGTGTAGCCGTAGAGGCTCATCGCCGCAAAGGTGCCGGCGGTGATGAAGAAGGTCTTGGCGATCGATGCGCCCGTATAGATGTACGCGATTGGCGAAATCCACACGCCCATCAGCGCCGCGAACACCCAGAACAGGGCCTGCGCCGTCGTCGCCTTCATGGAGTGGATGCGGAAGCCCATGAAGAAGGCGATGCCGAGCGTCCCGAACATTGCGATCCAGCGCAGCGGGAAGATCACCTCGGCCACCGCGGGGAAGGCCAGGGCGGAATAGGCGATGGCACCGGTCAGTGCCAAACCGCCGATCATGTAGTTGTACACCCGCAGCATGTATTGCCGCAGACCGACGTCGATCTGGGCGACGTCCGCCTGGGCGGCGGTCATGTATTTCCGGTCGGGTCCGATGGCCATTGCTCTCTCTCGGTCCAAGCAGGTTGAAACTGCACTCGATATTGGGACAGGCGCCGCGAGAGTCAAGCGAATTCGGCCCAAATCGAGAACATATACTGCACCAGCGCGGCACTGAAATTTCCGGAATATTAAGCACTACTCGTTGCGGAGCAGCGGCCCCGCCGACTGCCCAAGCGCCCACAAGGTGCCGAACAGGCCGAAGGCCAGGGTGATCCCGGTGCCGGCCAGCGCCGTCACCGCCACCGTGCCCGGCAGGAACACCCAATCGCCGTTCAGAACCTGGGTCTGGAACAGATAGCCGGCCACCGTGCCCAGCACCGCGGCCAGCGCGCCGGTGACGATCCCCAGCAGGCCGTACTCGATGAGATAAGCGCGGGCAACATACATGCGCGTCGCGCCCAGCACCTTCAGGACGACGGCATCGTAGACTCGGCGATGGTGGCCGGCGACCATCGCGCCGCCGAGCACGAGGATGCCGGCCAGCAGCGTCACGGAGGCGGTCAGGCGCACGGCGTCGCCGACGGCGGTGAGGATCCGGCTGGCGGTCTCCAGCGCGTCCTTCACGCGGATGGCCGAGATGTTGGCGAACCGGTCGGCCACCGCCTTCTGCAGCGCGATCTCGCGGTCGGTGTCGATGCGGGCGGTAGCGATGTGGGTCTGCGGCGCGCCTTCCAGCATCCCCGGCGAGAACACCATGACGAAGTTGATGGTGAGGGCCGACCATTCGAAGTGGCGGGTGTTGGCGATGGCGCCGGTGATCTCGCGTCCCAGCACGTTGACGGTGATGGTGTCGCCGATCTTCAGGCGGAAGGCCTCGAAGACTTCGTCGTCGAGCGAGATCAGCGGCGCACCGCGGTAGTCGGCGGCCCACCAGTCGCCGGCGACGATTCGGCTGCCTTCGGGCACGGTGGTCGACCAGGTGATGCCGCGGTCGCCCTGCAGGATCCAGCCCATGTCGCCGTCGTAGGTGAGCTTATCGGCGGGAACGCCGTTCATGGCGGTGATGCGGCCGCGCAGCATCGGCACGCGCTGCAGCTCGCTGACGCCGCCGAAGCCGCCGACCAGCGCGTCGAAGTCGGGGATCTGGTCCGGCTGGATGTCGATGAAGAAGAACGACGGCGCTTGCGCCGGCATGGTGTCGCGGATCTCGCGACTCATGTTGCCTTCGACCAGCGCGATGGCGACCAGCACGGTCAGTCCGAGACCCAACGAGAGAACGACGCTGCGCGTCGGTGCGCCCGGCCGGTAGAGATTGGCGAGCGCCAGCCGCAGGCTCGGCCGGTGCAGGCTGGCGCTGTGGGCGCGGCGGGCGAGCGCGGCGACCGCAATCGCCATGGCACGGAAGAGAAGCAGCGCAACGACCGCACCGCCGATGAAACCGGCCGCCAGACCGCGATCGCTGGCGCTCGCCAGCACCAGCGCGGCGATGGCGATGGCCACTCCGCCGATCGCTAAGAGGTCGCCGCGTTGCGGCCGGCTGGTCGCGTGCTGCAGCAGATCGCGGAACAACTGGATGGCGCGGACATCGCGGGCGCGGGCGAGCGGCCACAGGGAAAAGCCGACCGCCGTCAGCAAGCCGAACGCGGCGGCCAGGGCCAAGGGGGTGGGAAAGAGCGAGACCTGCGGATCGATCGCCATCCGCTCGGCCAGCAGGCCGGCGACGAAGGGCGGCACGGCGGCGCCGAGGACGAGCCCCGCGGCAACCCCGCCGCAGGCCAGCAGAAGGATGAGAAACAGATAGGCCCGAAACACCAGGGCGCCCGGCGCGCCCAGGCATTTCAGCGTGGCGATCGTCGCGGTCTTGCTCTCGAGGTAGCTGCGCACGGCGGTGCTGACGCCGACGCCGCCGACCAGCAGCGCCGCCAGTCCCACGAGGGTCAGGAACATCGAGGTGCGGTTGATGAAGCGCCGCACGCCGGCCGCGGCGTCGTCAAGGCCGCGGACACGCCACACCGCTTCCGGGAATCGTGCCTTGAGGTCGTCGCGCCACCGCGCGGCAGCGGTGCCGGGCGGCAGCTTGATGCGATAGGCGTGGTAGATGAGGCTGCCCGGCTGGACGAGGTCGGTGGATTCCAGGCTCGCATCGGCCACCATCAGGCGCGGCCCGAGGATGAAGACGCCGGCGCCTCGGTCGGGCTCGCGCGTGAGGCTGGCGCGGATCTCGTATTCGCCGTCGCCGACTCGGACGCGGTCGCCGTGCTTGAGCCCGAGCCGCTCCAGCAAATTCGGATCGGCGACGGCGCCCCAAAGTCCGTCGCGCTCGGCCAGCGCATCGGCCAGCGGCAGGCTGGGCTGCAGCGCGAGTCCGCCATAGAGCGGATAGGTTCCGTCGACGCCCTTCAGTTCGACGAGTACGCGCTGGTCGCCGGCAATGGGCCGCGCCATGGCGCGCATCTCGCGGATCGCCGAGACGGCGCCGCTGGCCTCGAAGAACTCGATCTGCGATCGCGTCGCCGGACGATAGAGCAGGCGCAGCTCGACGTCGCCGCCCAGGATCTTCTGTGCATCGGCGGCGATGCCGCCGCGCACCGACGAGGCCACCGATCCCGCCGCGGCGATGATGCCCACGCCCAGCATCAGGCAGGCGAGAAAGATGCGGAACCCCTTGAGGCCCCCGCGCAGTTCGCGCCGGGCGAGGCGAAGGGCGAGCGGCCAGGAAGCCGTCGTCATGTTCACTCAACCCGCGCGCACTGGATTGACGACGTGCGTCCTTCGAGACGGCCCCTGCGCGGTCTCCTCAGGATGAGGAAGAATGTGTATGCCATCCCCAATCCTCCTCATCCTGAGGAGCGCCCGTAGGGCGCGTCTCGAAGGACGCACGATGTTCGTGCAACGCCGTCACAACGCCGAAGCGGGAGCATGATCGGCGATCCTGCCGTCGACCAGGCGGACGACGCGGGCGCAGCGCGCGGCGATGACCGGGTCATGGGTGATGAGCAGCAGCGTGGCGCCGCGCTCCGCCCGCAGCGCGAACATCAGATCGATGATGCGGGCGCCGGTCTCGCCGTCGAGATTGCCGGTGGGTTCGTCGGCCAGCAGCAAGCGCGGCTCGACGACGAAGGCGCGGGCCAGCGCCACGCGCTGTTGCTCGCCGCCGGACAGCTGGCCCGGATAGTGGCCGAGCCGATGGCCGAGACCGACGGCTTTCAACTCCGCCTCGGCGCGCACGAAGGCATCGCGCCGGCCTCCCAGCTCCAGCGGCACGGCGACGTTCTCCAGCGCGGTCATCGTGGCGATCAGATGAAAATCCTGGAAGACGATGCCGATGCGGTCGCGGCGGAACAGCGCCAGCGCATCTTCGCCGAGACCGTGCAGATCCTGGCCGGCGACGGTGACGCGGCCGGTGGTCGGCTGCTCCAGCCCGGCGATCACCATCATCATCGTCGATTTGCCGGAGCCGGACGGGCCGACGATGCTGACGGTCTCGCCGGTGCCGATCGCAAGATTGAGTCCGCGGAGGATGTTGACCTCGCCCGCCGCGCTTGCCAGCTTTAGATGGATGTCCTCGAGGCGAACCATCCAGCCGTTGGCCGGCGCGTCGTCGCGCCCTGTGCGGTCATTCATCCGTCTGCTGCCTCGTGCGGAAACACGCCGCGGTTCGCGCCGCTCTTCCCGATATGGCGTGGCAGGCGTTTGTGTCAACGCCATGGCCGCAATTGCCCTGCTGTTCTGCCTGCCCGGGACCATTAACGCGGAGACGAAGGCGCTGCGCATCCTCGCCTTCGGCGCCAGCATCGTCGCCGGCTATGGGTTGAACGGGCCCGACGCGTTGCCGGCGCAGCTGGAGACGGCGCTGCGGGCGCGCGGCATCGACGCCACGGTGATCAACAGCGGCGTCTCCGGCGAGACCTCGGCCGGCGGTCTGGCGCGGCTCGACTGGGCGCTGGCCGACGATCCCGATCTCGTCATCGTCGACCTCGGCGGCAACGATGCGCTGCGCGGCATCGACCCGAAGACGACCGAGGCCAATCTCGACGCCATCGTCTCGCGGCTGCGGCAGGAGAAACGTGGCGTGCTGATCGCCGGCATGCTGGCGCCGCCCAACCTCGGCGCTGATTATGAAGCCGCCTTCAACGCCGTGTTTCGCGACGTTGCCGCGCGCCACGATGTGGTACTCTATCCATTCATCCTCGACGGCGTCGTCATGGATCCCAGCCTCAACCAGGAAGACGGCATCCATCCCAACGCCGCCGGCGTCAAGGTCATCGTCGAACGCATGCTGCCGTCTGTCCTCCAGGCCATCGAGCGGCTCGACCGCCGGCCGTCCGGCTCATGACGGCGCGCTTTCACAGCGCCCATGCCGCGCATGATGACTGGCGACAGGCCGTCGACGCCTGCCTGGGGCAGCTGAACGCGGTCCAGGGCGCGGCGAATCTCGGCTTCCTCTACGTCACCGATCGCATGGTCGATCACCTGGAGGGGATCCTCGATCGCCTGCGCGGCCACACCGGCATCGCCGACTGGGTGGGTACGGTGGGCATCGGCGTCGCCGCCAATGACGGGGCCGGCGCCTGTGCCGAATATTTCGACCGCCCGGCGATGGCGGTCATGACAGCGCTGCTGCCGGCCGACTCCTATCGCGTGTTCGAGCCCGTGCATGGCGGGCTCGGGCCGTTCCGCACTCAGTACGGGGGCTGGCTCAAGGCGGCGCAGCCGTCGTTCGGGGTCGTGCATGGCGACCCGCGCAATCCGCTGACGTCCGACATCGTCGCCGGCATGGCCGAAGACCTCGGGCTGTTCTTCGTCGGCGGCCTCACCTCGTCGCGGGCCGAACATCCGCAGATCGCCGATCGCATCGTCGACGGCGGCGTCTCCGGGGTGCTGTTCGCCGGCGCCGTCACGGTCGCAGCCGGGTTGACGCAGGGCTGCTCTCCCATCGGTCCCGTGCACACGATCACGGATTGCGACGACAACATCATCGAGAGCATCGACGGCCGGCCGGCGCTCGAGGTCTTCAAGGAGGATATCGGTGAGGTGCTGGCGCGGGACCTGCGCCGCGTCGGCGGCTATATCTACGCCGCCCTCCCCGTCGCCGGCTCCGACACCGGCGACTATCTCGTGCGCAACCTGACGGGCATCGATCCCGGCAAGGGCTGGCTCTCCATCGGTGCGCAGGTCGAGGACGGCGACCGCATCATGTTTACGCGTCGCGACCGCGACAGCGCCGAGCAGGACCTGAAGCGCATGCTCGACGGCCTGGCGCGGCGGGCGGGCGGCCAGCCGATCAAGGGCGGCGTGTATTGCACCTGCGTCGCCCGCGGCCCGAACCTGTTCGGCGACGATTCCGAAGAGCTGAAATGCATCCGCGCCACGCTCGGCGACTTCCCGCTCGTCGGCTTCTTCGGCAACGGCGAAATCTGCAACGACCGCCTCTACGGCTACACGGGAGTCTTGGCGCTGTTTTTGTAGGCTGCGTTGACAGCCGCGTTTCGTCTCTCTCAAATGCCTCCCGTCATTTCCCCTCAATGTCATTGCCGGGCTTGACCCGGCAATCCATGGTGCCGCTGAAACATGGATGCCCGGCTCAAGGCCGGGCATGACAGTAAGTGGGATTGGCGACGTCACACAAAATGGGGATCGACATGCAATATCGCCGGCTCGGGCGCACGGACATCAAGGTGAGCGCCATCTGCCTCGGCACCATGACCTGGGGCGAGCAGAACACGGAAGCGCAGGCGTTCGAGCAGATGGATTACGCGCTCGACCACGGCGTCAACTTCTGGGACACGGCGGAGATGTATGCCGTGCCGCCGCGCAAGGAAACCTACGGACGCACCGAGGAGATCATCGGCAACTGGTTCAAGGCGCGCGGCAGACGCGACAAGGTCGTGCTGGCGACCAAGGTCGCCGGGCCGGACGAGCGCTTCCCTTATATCCGCGACGGCAAGCCGCGGCTCAACCGGAAGCACATCCTCGCCGCCGTCGAAACCAGCCTGAAGCGCCTGCGCACCGATTACATCGATCTCTATCAGCTGCATTGGGCCGAGCGCGACACCAATGCGTTCGGCAAGCTCGGCTACGCACCGGTCAGGACCGACGATGGCACGCCGCTCGAAGAATCGCTCGATGCGCTCGCCGAAGCGGTGAGGTTCGGCATGGTGCGGCAGGTCGGCGTCTCCAACGAAAGCACCTGGGGCACCATGCGCTACCTGGCGCTGGCCGACGCCGGCAAGGGACCGCGCATGGTCAGCATCCAGAACGCCTACGGCCTGCTCAACCGCAGCTTCGAGGTCGGGCTCGCCGAGGTGGCGGTGCGCGAGAGCTGCGGGCTGCTGGCCTACTCGCCGCTCGGCATGGGAGTGCTGTCGGGCAAGTATCTGGACGGCGCCGAGCCGGCCGGCGCGCGGCTCACCGTCTACAAGCACTTCAAGCGCTACCGCACACCCTCCGGCGTCGAGGCGACCGCCGCGTACGTGAAGCTGGCCCGCGATCACGGCCTCGATCCGGCGCAGATGGCGCTGGCCTTCGTCACCGGCCGGCCGTTCGTCACAGCGAACATCATCGGCGCCACCACCATGGAGCAGTTGAGGAGCAACATCGGCAGCGCCGGCGTGACGCTCTCCGCGGAGGTGCTGGAGGTCATCGAGGCGATCCACCGGCTTCACACGTATCCCTGCCCGTAGGGGTGGAACGATCTGGGCATGACAAGCCGGGCAATCGGTACTATGTGAATTGGGCGGCCGGTTCCGGTCTTCGGGCGGCCATTCACCTGTTCGCGCGGCCATGCGTCTCTTCGTCGGCATCGCTCTTCCGGAAGACATCCGTTTCCAGCTGAGCCTGCTGTGTTCGGGCCTGCCCAACGTGCGCTGGGTGCCGCCGGAGAACCTGCACATCACCCTGCGCTTCATCGGCGAGGTCGACGGCGGCGTGTCGCAGGATATCGACGCGTCGCTCGCCGGCGTGCGGGCGCCGCAATTCTCGCTGAGCCTCGGCGGCGTCGGCCATTTCGGCAATGCCGGACATGTGCGGGTGATCTGGGCCGGCGTCGAGAAAGTACCGGCGCTGCAGCATCTGCGCGACAAAGTGGAATCGGCCGTCGTGCGCGCCGGCCTGCCGCCGGAAGGCCAGAAGTTCAGCCCGCACATCACGCTGGCGCGCCCGAAACAGGCGCCGCCGACCGCGAAGCTGCAGGACTACCTCGCCCACAACAACCTCTTCCGCACGCCCGCCTTCGACGTCACGCACTTCACGCTCTATCAGAGCTTCACCGGCGGCGAAGGCTCGATCTACCGGGCCGAACACAGCTATGAGCTCTCCCGCAGCTGATGCCCTCCTGCCGGTCGCCGCGATCCGCCGCATCGGCATGGCGGTGCGGATCATCGCAGTCATCGGTGCAGTTCTCTTCGGAGGCATTGCCGTCCTCGTGACGGCGGCGCCAGACGTGTTGGAGCGAGCCGCGCGGGGCTACATCTCGCATCGGCTGCAGGTCGAGGTTGGCGCCCTGCGGGCCGGCTTGCCGGAAGCCGGCCAATTGCTCCCCGACGCGCAGTTGGCGCAGAAATATGCCGAGCAGCTTCGGGCCGCCCAGGAGCGCTTCCCGGCCGAGCTGGAGGCGCTCGTCGACAAGCTCATCGGTTGCCTGTGCAAAACGGATTGCGCGTCCCGCATCAAGGCCCGCGCCCTGTTCGATATCGGTCTCAAGGCGCTGCCGCCGGACACGAGGACGGCCCTGGACAATCTTCGCGCGATCGCACAGGGCCGATTCGATTCGATCTTCGACAAGCTGCGGCACGAGCTGGCGCTGATCTCGACCATCAACGCAGTGATTTTCCTCCTGCTGTTTCTGATCGCGCTCGGCGCCAAGGCGCAGCGGCTGGCGGTTCTCCCGGCAGCGATGCTCACGATCGCGACCGTGATATCGCTCGCGATCTATGCCTTCGGCACCAACTGGTGGTGGGCGATTCTCACGGACGGCTATTGGGGGTGGAGCTACCTGACACTCGACGGCGTCATCTTCCTGTTGTTCGTCGACATCATCGTGCTCCGCGGCTTCATCACCAATGCCATCGTGAGCGCGATCGGGAGCGTCATACCGGTACTCGCCCCTCCGTGCTGATTCGATGCCCGTGACGCGCGCGCAATTGCCGGAACGCATCGTCATCCTTACCGGTGCCGGCATCTCGAAGGAATCCGGTCTCGACACGTTCCGTGATGCCGATGGCACCTGGGCCAAGGTGCGGCTTGAGGATGTGGCGACGCCGGAGGCCTTCATCGCCGATCCCGCGCGCGTGCAGGCCTTCTACAACGCCCGGCGGCGGGTGCTGCTCAATTCCAACATCGCGCCGAACGCCGGTCATCGCGCCCTCGCCCTGCTGGAACGCAACTGGCCGGGGCAGGTCCTGGTGGTCACGCAGAACATCGACGATCTGCATGAGCGGGCCGGTACGCGGCATCTCATCCACATGCATGGCGAGCTGCTCAAGGCGCGCTGCCTCGACTGCAACAAGGTCATGGAATGGCCGGACGATCTCGGCGAAGGCTCGATCTGCCCCGGCTGCGGGCAGAGCGGCGGCCTCCGGCCGCATGTCGTCTGGTTCGGCGAGATGCCCCTGGATATCTTCCGCATCCAGGAGGCGCTCGCGGTGTGCGATCTCTTCGTGTCGATCGGCACCTCCGGCATCGTCTATCCGGCCGCCGGCTTCGTGCAGGAGGCGCGCAGCGCCGGCGCCCACACGCTCGAGCTCAATCTCGAACCGTCCGAGGGCCACAGCCTCTTCGCCGAGCGCGTCTATGGGCCGGCGACCGAGATCGTGCCCGCCTTCGTCGAAGACCTGCTCGGCCATGCGCGGGCAGCGCGCGCGAGATGACGGCCGCGCGCGGCCTGGCGGCGCTCCTGCGCGAGATCCGCGGCTGCCGGGTCTGCGCTGCGCATCTGCCGCTCGGGCCGCGGCCGGTGCTGCGAGCCAAGGCATCGGCGCGGCTGCTGATCGTCGGCCAGGCGCCCGGCACCAAGGTGCATGAGAGCGGCATTCCCTGGAACGACCGCAGCGGCGACCGTCTGCGCGCGTGGCTGCGGCTCGATCGTGACAGCTTCTACGACGAATCGCGCATCGCCATCGTGCCGATGGGCTTCTGCTATCCCGGCGTTGGCGCGAACGGCGGCGACCTGCCGCCGCGCAAGGAATGCGCACCGCTGTGGCACGCGCGCGTGGTGGGGCATCTTCCGCGCCTCGAACTGACGCTGCTCGTCGGCAGCTACGCGCAGATGCACTATCTCGGCGATCGTCCGGCGGCGACAATGACCGAAACGGTGCAGGCCTGGCGCGACCATGCCCCTCGCTTCATTCCGCTGCCGCATCCAAGCTGGCGCAACACGGCTTGGCTCAAGCGCAATCCGTGGTTCGAGACGGAGCTGGTGCCGGACTTGCGCTCGCGGGTGCGCGTTCTTCTGTAGGCTACGCCTTGTCCGCTTCGGACTCGATCCGCTCCATGTCGTCGTCGGAAAGGCCGAAGTGATGCCCGATCTCGTGGATGAGCACGTGGCGGACAAGGTGCGTCAGGTCCTCGCCGGTCTCGCACCAGTAGTCGAGCAGCGGACGGCGATAGAGGAAGATCATGTCGACATCCATGACCACGTCGGCGACGCTCTTGCGCGCCAGGTCGACGCCGCGATAGAGGCCGAGCAGGTCGAACTCCGTTTCGCAGCCCATCTCGTCCATCGTCTCCTCGTCGGGAAAATCGACGACGCGGATGACGACATTGTCGGCGTGCTTCGTCAGCTCGCGCGGAATGCCGGCGTATGCCATGTCCGCGATCGCCTGGATGCCGGCGAGGGTCGGTGGCGTGGTGAACCCGGCGGCCATCAGCAGTCAGCAGTCAGAAAACGGAATTTCACGATCATATCGCGCCTCACAGCTGACTGCTGATTGCTGACGGCTGACTGCAGATAACTCACTTCGGCGCCAGGCGCAGGGCGCCGTCGAGGCGGACGACTTCGCCGTTCAGCAGCGTGTTCTCGATCATGTGCGCCACCAGCCGCGATACCTCCTCGGCATGGCCCAGCCGCTGCGGGAACGGCACGGAGTCGCCGAGCGCCTTCTGCACGTCCGGCGGCAGGTTCAGCATCATCGGCGTGGCGATCAGGCCGGGCGCGATGGCCAGCACGCGGATGCCGCTGCGCGCCAGGTCGCGCGCGGCCGGCAGGGTGAGGCCGACGATGCCGGCCTTCGAGGCGGCATAGGCCGCCTGGCCGATCTGGCCCTCATAGGCTGCAACCGACGAAGTCGAGATGATGACGCCGCGCTCGCCGTCGACCAGCGGCGGCAGGCCGGCCATGTCGGCCGCCGCCAGCCGCATCATGTTGAAGGTGCCGACGAGGTTGACGTCGATCACCTTCTTGAATTTGTCGAGCGGCAGCGGCCCGTCCTTGCCGACGATGCGGCCGGGAATCAGGATGCCGGCGACGCTGACCAGGATGCGGGCCGGCCCGTGCGCCGCGCGCGCCTTGGCGACGGCGTCTTCGCCGCTCTTCGCGTCGCTGATGTCGCAGCCGACGGCGAGCCCGCCGATCTCCTTCGCCACTGCTGTGGCGCTCTCGGCGTCCAGATCGAGCACGGCGACCTTGGCGCCGGC
>Ga0187892_10011096_pt1 | contig 11179 bp, 8 predicted proteins | sample MA1701073metaG_FD_139345 | JGI IMG/M metagenome (GOLD analysis project Ga0187892, IMG submission 139345) | Bio-ooze microbial communities from a basaltic lava cave in the Kipuka Kanohina Cave System on the Island of Hawaii, USA - MA170107-3 metaG ... | reverse complement strand
TCGAGGCGCTCGTCGTCGCGCAGCCGGCGGCAGAACTCGATGCCGTCGGGACCCGGCATCATGCGGTCGAGCAGGATCAGGTCCGGGGCGCGCTCCCGGGCCAGGGCCATCCCCGACTCGCCGTCCGCGGCTCCCAGCACCTCGAACCCTTCGCGCTCCAGGTTGTACCGAAGCAGCTCGACGAGGTCGCGCTCGTCGTCGATGACGAGCACCTTCGCGCGGCGCCCGCGCGCCGACGTTGAACTCGGGGCCGTTCCCCTGAGCTTCGTCATAGGTTAGCCCGGCGCGTCCGCCTCCAAGGAGATCAGGGGATGAAGCCAGGAGATCGGGGGATAATAGACCCGGCCCTCGGCACGCCTCTTGAAAGTCATCTCCACCTCTCCTGCGTTCATCCCCCCGTCTCCTCCCGGATCGCGCTCTCCTCGTGGTGGTGGCGGATGTCGCGGCCCTGGATCCAGTAGATCACTTCCTCGGCGATGTTCGTGGCGTGGTCCCCGACGCGCTCCAGGTTCCGCGAGATGAGGATCAGGGAGAGCGCCCGCGGGATCGTGGCGGGGTCGGACATCATGTACGTCAAGAGCTCGCGGAAGATCTGGTCGCGGAACGCGTCCACCTTCTCCTCGTCGCGGAGGACCTGGTTGGCGAGCCCCACGTCCCGGAGGACCAGGGAATCCAGGCTGTCCCGCACCATCTTCTGCGCCACCTCCGCCATGATGGGGATGTCCACGAACGGCTTCAGCGGGGGGTGCTGGAGCAGGAAGTGGGAGTTCTCGCAGACGTTGATCCCCTGGTCGGCGATCCGCTCCAGCTCCGAAGTGATCCGGGCGGCCATGAAGAGGAAGCGGACGTCGGAGCCGACGGGCTGCTGGAGCGCCGTGAGCTTGACGGCGCGGTCGTCGATCTCGATCTGGAGCGAGTTGACCTCCTCTTCCTTGGTGCGGACTTCCTCGCAGTGGCGCTCGTTGCGCTCGAGGAGCGTCCGGAGCGCCGAGGAGATCATGGACTCCGCCAGCCGGCCCATGTACACGAGCCGCTGCCGCATCTGGTCGATCTGCTCGTCAAAATGCCGGTGCACGTCATCCCTCCAAACTGTTAAGAAAACGGCGACGCGGCTTTCTTAACACTTAGCCGAATCGCCCGCTGATGAAGGCCTCCGTCCGCGGGTCGCGCGGGTTCGTGAACACCTGCCGCGTGTCTCCGTATTCCACAAGCTCGCCCAGAAGCATGAAGGCCGTGGTGTCCGAGATCCGCGCGGCCTGCTGGATGTTGTGCGTCACGATGACGATCGTGTACTTCTCCTTGAGCTCGACCAGGAGCTCCTCGATCTTGGCCGTCGCGATCGGGTCGAGCGCGGAGCACGGCTCGTCCAGGAGCAGGACGTCGGGCTCGACCGCGATCGCCCGGGCGATGCAAAGGCGCTGCTGCTGGCCGCCCGAGAGGCTGAGCGCGCTCGCCTGCATGCGGTCCTTCACCTCGTCCCAGAGCGCCGAGGAGCGCAGGCTGCGCTCGACGACCGTGTCGAGGTCCCGGCGCGAGTCCGTCCCGAGGATGCGCGGCCCGTACGCGACGTTTTCGTAGATGGTCTTCGGGAACGGGTTCGACTTCTGGAAGACCATCCCCACGCGTTTCCGCAGCTCGGTCACGTCGAGCGCCAGGTCGTAGATGTCCAGGCCGCCGATCCGGATCGTCCCCTCGTGGGAGACCCCGTCGATCAGCTCGTTCATGCGGTTGAGGCACCGCAGGAGCGTCGTCTTCCCGCACCCGGACGGGCCGATCAAGGCCGAAACGCGGTGCTTGGGGAACGTGATCGTCACGTCCTTGACCGCGATCTTGCCGTCGTAGAAAAACTTCAGGCGATCGATCTCGACCATGGGGGTCTCGATCGGGGCCTTCCCGAACCCGGAGGGCTTCACGCCTTCGGGCGGCGGTTCGACTTTGAGCGTGGTAAACATGGGAGTCTCCTAAACCCCGGTCACGGCGAAGTACTTCTTCCTCAAGCTCTTCCTGAGAACGACCGCGGTCATATTGAGCGCGATCACGATGACGAGCAGGAGGAACGCGGTCGTGAACACCATCGGACGCGCGGCTTCCACGTTCTGGGCCTGGAACCCCACGTCGTAGATGTGGAAGCCCAGGTGCATGAACTTGCGGTCCAGGTGCGCGTAGGGGGCGTAGCCGTCCAGGGGCATCGCCGGCGCGAACTTGACGACGCCGGTGATCATGAGGGGCGCGACCTCCCCGGCGGCCCGCGCCATGGCGAGGATCAGCCCCGTCAGGATCGAGGGCATGAGGGAGGGGAGCACGACCCGCCACGTCGTTTCGAATTTCGTGGCCCCGAGCGCCAGCGACGCCTCGCGCAGTCCCTTCGGGATCGCCGCGAGCCCCTCTTCCGTCGCGACGATGACCACCGGGACGGTCAGAAGCGCCAGCGTGAGCGAAGCCCAGAAGATCCCCCCTGTCCCGAAGGTCGGCGTCGGCAGGGATTCCGGGAAGAACAGCGCGTCGAGGCTCCCGCCCACGGTGTAGATGAAAAACCCGACGCCGAACACGCCGAAGACGATCGAGGGGACCCCGGCCAGGTTGTTCACGGCGATCCGGACCGCGCTCACGAACGTCCCCTGCCGGGCGTACTCGCGCAGGTAGAGCGCGGCCAGCACCCCCAGCGGCGTGACGAAGAGGCTCATGATGAAGACCATCATCACGGTGCCGAAGATCGCGGGGAAGATGCCGCCCTCGGTGTTGGACTCGCGCGGATCGTCCGACACGAATTCCCACACTTTCGAAAGGTAGAAGCCGGCCTTCCCGAAGATTCCCATCGCGTTGGGACGGTAGGCGCGAACGATCATGAAGAGGGGAAGTTCCTTGTCGCCGGCGCCCTCGACGGCCACGACGACGCTCGCGGTCTGCCGCCGGAGGAGGTCCTCGCGCCGGGCCTGCAGGTCGGCGAACTTCGCCTTCTGCCGCTCCAGCTCCTCGTTGAGCGCGTCGACCTGCGGCCCCGAAAGGACGCCCTTCAGTTCCAGATTGCGCCGCTTCAGGCGGATCCGCTCCTGGGCGTAGTTGACCTCGCCGATCTCGTCCTTCTCGATCTCGACGATCTCCTCGCGGAGCGCCTCGGCGGCCGGCAAACGCTCCCGGAGCGACGTCCAGGCCGCCTCCCCCCGCGCCACGGTCGCCCCGGCGTCGCGGACTTCCTTCACCGTGCCGTACAGGTTTCCCCACTCGAGCCGTTCGAATACGACGACCTCGTCGAGCTTCTCCCGCGTCGCGATCTGCTCCTCGTCGATCCAGACGAAGTCGACCCCCTTGTAGAGGTCGCGGTCGCGGTTGCCCTGCTTGACCTGGATGCGGTATCGGGCCGGCGTCCCCTCGGGGGCGCCCGGGTGCGGGATCCGCTCGCGGTCCGTGATCTCCCCGAGGTGGGCCTTCCCGTTCCTGAGCGAAAACCGGACCACGTCCGACGGCCAGAAAAAGCCCAGCCCGCTCACCATGATGAGGATCACCAGGCCGACGACCATGATGAGACTGACCGCCAGGCCCCCGCCGGTGAGCCAGATGAACGGGTCGCCGCCTTTCCAGAATTTTCTCATAGGCCCTGGTACCGCTTGCGGAGCCGGATCCGGACGACCTCCGCCGCGGTGTTGACGATGAAGGTCATGACGAAAAGGAGGAACGCCGCCAGGAAGAGGATCCGGAAGTGCGTGCTCCCGGCCGACGCTTCCGGGAGCTCAACGGCGATGTTGGCCGAGAGCGCGCGGAAGCCGTTGAAGGGCGACGCGTCCATGACCGGCGTGTTCCCGGTGGCCATCAGGACGATCATGGTCTCGCCTACCGCACGTCCGAAACCGATCATGACGGCCGAAAAGATGCCCGGGCTGGCCGTGGGAAGCACGACCCGCACCGCCGTCTGCCAGCGCGTGGCGCCCAGGGCGAGCGACCCCGCCGTCAGGTGCGGCGGCACGTTGGAGAGCGAATCCTCCGCGATCGTGAAGATGATCGGGATCACGGCAAAGCCCATCGCGAACCCGACGACGACCGAGTTGCGCTGGTCGTAGGTGAGCCCGAGGGTCCTGAGGAGCCACCCGCGGTAGTCGCCCCCCAGGAGCGTCGCCTCCACGAGGTTTCCAATCCCCAGCGCGACCCAGGTCGCCAGAAGGACAACCGGAACGAGAATCGCCACCTCCGTGCCGGGCTTCATGACCTGCCTCCACCGCCGGGGCACCCGGCGCCAACCCGCCAGAGCGACGAGGACGGCCGCCGCGATGACGAGCGGGGCGAGGAAGAGGCCCGGCATCACTTTCTCGACGCGCGGGGCGAGCCAGAGGCCCGCGATGAAGCCGAGGACGACGCTCGGGAGCGCCGCCATCACCTCGATCGCCGGCTTGACCTGGGCCTTCAGCCTCGGATGCATGAACTGCGAGACGTACAGGGCGCTCAGGAGTGCTACCGGTACGGCGATCAGGAGCGCGTAGAAAGTCCCCTTGAGCGTGCCGTAGACCAGCGGGCTCAGGCTGAACTTGGATTCGAAGTCGTCGGTGCCTCCGGTGGACTGCCAGACGAGATCCGCCCGCTCGTAGCCCTCGTACCAGAGGCTCCCGAAGAGACTGCGCGCCGTGACCTCCGGGTGAGGGTTGTTCAGCGACCAGGACCAGGACTTCCCGCCCGGACCGGCGGCCACGATGCCGTTGGCTTTGGGAGGCAGCGCGACCCGGCGCGCGGCCGCCCCGTCGCCCCCGATCGAAAGGAGCCGCTCTCCCGTCGTGCCGTAGAAAAGGCGGACCTCGCCCGCGGCGTCCACCGTGAGGAAGCCCTTGTTGCGCTGAGACGCCGAGAACCCCGCCACCGCGGACGCGTGCCCGTCGAAGTCGTGGACGCGGACGAGCGAGAACTCGCCGCCGCCCTGCCGGAGGACCTGCAGGCTCGTCACACCCCCGGCGGCGTCTCCCACCACCAGCGTCCGGTCCCCGATCAGCTGCCCGAGCACGCTGACGGCCGACCCGCCGCGCGCCACCGAAACCGTTTCGGCCTGCTTCGGCAGCTCCGCGTCGCGCCAGTCCACGCGGACGACCGACCCGCGGGACGTCCCGACAAAGACGTCCTCTCCCCGGCCGTCCACCGCCAGGGCGGTGATCTCCCCGCCGGTGTCGAGAGAGACCTCCGCGCGCGTCTCTTCGAGCTTTTCGCCCCCGATGAGCGCCGCCTTCTTCTTGACCCGCAGGAGGGCCAGCTTGCGGGGCCCGGTCGCGGCCACGAAGCTCGTTTCGGACTCGCCACCGGCGTGCCCCAGGACCCGGATCTGCCCGCCCGCCGGGTCAATGACGAAAGCTTTCGACGTGCCGACGCCGGGCCGGTTGACGCGCTTGCCCTGCTCAAACGACACCTCGAACCGGACCTGCACGGGCAGGATCCGCCCGTCGCTCAGTCCAAGGGCCAGGGCGCCACGACCCCGATCGGAAACCCCGGCGATCGTGGCACCCTCGAGCCCAGATAGAGAGGACATTTTTTGCGCCGTGCCGTCGGCGGCGAAGACCTGGACGCCGCGCTCGGTCACGAGGTAGACGAACTCGCGATATTCGTCCGTGCCCACCGCGAGCGGGGTCCCGACGGCGGGAAGGTCGGGGCTCCGGTCGAGGGAGGCGGACGCCTTGCGGAACAGCGGCAGCGTCTCCAGGACGATGACCACGAGGATCGCCAGGATGGACGCGATGACGGCCGTCCCGCCCAGCCGGACGAAGCCGCGGGTCAGCCGGTCGGTGAGACGGCGCCGGCCGACCCGCGCCTGAAAGTTCGGGGCGGGGCGGGCCAGGGGGTCTGGCCCGCCCGCCCGGGGTGCCTGGAGGACCTGCATGGGGTCTCGCGAAGGGGGAACGCCCTTCGCCCACTACTCGACCTTTTTAAGCTCTTGCTGCGCGACCGCGGCGGGAATCGGGAAGTACCCGTCCTTCACGACGACTTCCTGCCCTTCCCTGGAAAGCATGAGCTTGCAGAACTCACGGACCAGGGGCTCCAGCGGCCGTGAGGGGGGCTTGTTGATGGCCACGAGGAGGAATCGCGCCAGCGGGTAATCGCCGGAGTAGGCGTTCTGCGCCGTGGCGGCGATCGGCCGCTCCGACGCCTTTTCGTGAAGAGCCAGGGCGCGCACGCCGGACGTGGCATACCCGATGCCGCTGTACCCGATCGCGTACCGGTCGGTCGTCACGCCCAGGACGACCGACGCGGAGCCCGGCTGCTCCTTCACCTCGTCCTTGTAGTCGCCGTTCTTGACGGCCACTTCCTTGAAGAACCCGTAGGTGCCCGAAGCCGAGTTGCGGCCATAGATGCTGATGGGCTTATCGGCCCAATCGCCGGTAAGGCCCACGTCGCCCCACTTCACCGCAACCTTGGCCCCGCGGCGGCGGGACTTGGAGAAGATTGCGTCCACCTGAGTGAGGGTGAGCGACTGGAGAGGGTTGTCCTTGTTGACGAAGACCGCCAGCGCGTCCACCGAAGTCCTGAGCACGGTCGGCTTGTAGCCGAATTTGCTCTCGAAGGCGTCGGACTCCGTATCCTTGGGCGGCCGGGACATCGGGCCCAGCTGAGCCGCGCCTGCGATGAGCGCCGGGATCGCCGTGCCGGTCCCCTTGCCCTCGATCTGGACGTTGACGTTGGGGTAGAACTTTTTGAAGGCTTCCGACCAGAGCGCCATCATGTTGTTCATGGTGTCGGAGCCCACGCTCGACAGGTTGCCGCTGACGCCCTCGACGGGCTTATAGGCCGTGAGCCCCTCGTCCACGGACTGACCGGCCGCGCCGACACCCGCCAGCGCCGCCACGAGGGCCAGGGTCACCCCGGCCTTCAACGCCTTCTTCATACGCCTATCTCCTTTCGTTTCTCTCGCCCGATTAAAGCGCCGACCCATGAGGCCCGTGCGAACGCCCGGTAAAGGGTGCGTAAAGGCATCCGTTCTTATCTCCCCATCTCCGTCCTCATCTCCCGATCTCCTCTCTTCATCACGGGTTCTCCGTCTTCATCACGGGATCTCCTTAGAAGTCGATCTGCCACCGCACGTAGAAGATGTCCTGCTTGTCCTCGAGGGAGTCCCCGGACCCGACGACCAGGTCGTCGTCGAAGGAAATGCGCTCCCAGTTGAAGCGCAGGACCATGTTGTGGGTCCACCACCAGTTCAGGCCGGCGGTGATCTCCGTGGCCTCGGCATTCGCCGTGACGGCGAGAAGCGTCGCATCCTCCAGGTCCGAGGCGTCGAAGGCGGCGTACCGCAGGGCCAGCTCGAACGCGCCCCACGTCCCCTCGGCCGGATTGAGGTTCCCCTTAGGGACGACCCTGTTTTCGAGCGCCTTCGTCTCGCCCGTGAGGAGGTATGTGCCCTGGACGTAGTAGGCGGTGATCTCGAAATCGCTGGCCGCGGCGAAGGAATCCTGCAAGTCCTGGTTCATGACGCCGTACTCGGCCCGGATGCTGGCGGGGCCGTACAGCCAGGAGAAGTTCGCCGCGTACCGGGTCCGCTGGCCGTCGAGCTGCGCCGGCGTGCCGGGGACGATCGTGACACCGCTGTAGTCGCCGGTCGTGACCGCGCCGAGCGCCACGGGGCCGTCGACGTCTCCGAACGTGGCGTCCACGCCCAAGCGAAGCCCTTTCAGGGGCCCGGCGGTGTTCTTGAGCGGGTTGAAGAAGAGCCGGGCGGCGACGTCCTTTTCGTCGCTGTTGTCGGCGAGGTTCTTGGGCTTGCCGACGCCGGTGCCGTTGAAGGCGCCCAGCGACCACTGGACGAAGTTGTCGGCGATGCCGCCGAAGAACATGATCCCGACGTCGCGCGAGGGCACGACGAGGGCCGAGTTGTAGATGCTCCGCTCGGCGAAGTCGATGAACCGGCTGGAGCAGGTCTCCTCCTGGCTGAAGGGCTGCTTGAACTGCCCGAACTGGACGGTGAAGTAGTCCCGAAGTCCCGCCCAGCCGACGTACACGTCGTTCAGGTTGACCATCGCGTTCGTCGCCGTGGAAGTGCCCGTCACGGGCGTCAGCGGGCCGGCGCCGTCGGGGTCGATCGTAATGCTCGTAGTCGGCGAGCCCGTCTTCGCCGTAGTCTCGACGCGAGAAAAGAAGTCCTTGAAGAAGCTGAAGTCGAGCTGGATACGGGCGTCGTCCACGAGGAAGGCGTCCGCCCCGCCGCCGGTGCTATCGTCGCGGTCGAAGACGTGGCGTCCCACGATGTAGATGCGTCCCCCGATTTTGGCCGTGAAGTTACCGTCCGCCGTGGAGAAGCTGAGCATCTTCAGCGGGTCCCACGTCTGGCCGGCGGACGCCAGCTTCTTCTCGAGATCGCTGACGCGCTTGGGCAGCTCTTCGAGCTCCTTCTGTTTCTCCTGCGCGGCCGCCTTTTTGAGCCGCTCCAGCTCGGTGTCCTGCTCCGCCTGCTCCAGCGCGCTCACGCGGTTCAGGAGGTCGCGGTAGGCCTCCTCGTCCACGACGACCGTGCTCTTCTTATTCTTGTTCTCGTCGTCACCCTCATCCGCCCAAGCGACCTCCGCCTCCGCCCGCTTTGCGTGAGCTACGGCGGACAAGCCGGCCGCCGCGAGTGCGAACACGGCACTCCACATCGATTTCATGAAACCCTCCCTTCGATACTCTCGGGCGCCGGCCACACCGGCCGTCCCTCGCCCGCGCTATTGGAGCCGCAACCTATCGGCGAGTGGTTAAGCGGCGATGCAAGAATCGTTAATTCGGCGCAAAGCGCGGATTGCCGAGATCGGCCCTCGAAATCGTCTCGTCGTTCGGGGTTCGGACGATTTCGAAGAAGAGAAGCGACACGCTTGAAATCGTCTGAACCCAGAACCGCGAGACGAATTCAAGAGGCGCGCCCGGCGTAGCGATCAGCGGGCGAGCGGAGGACGCGGGGCGTCAGGAAAAGAGGGAATTGTGAAGGCGTGCGGGATGACTTCTCCCCGCGGGGTGAATCATCGTTTCTTTTTTCCCTGCTTGGCCCAGCGCTTTTCCAGACGCCGCTGGATTTCCTCGAAGGTGCGGATCGCACCGACCTCCTTCCTCGATGCGCTCCTCGAACACGATCGAGTACACGCATGTATTATCGTACATGCACTCGAAGTCATCAATGAGTTATTCAAACCGGCCGGTGCTGTCCCGCCACTTGAGGTGGCCCCCGTGTTCGGCCCACCATTGCTTCAAGCGCTCCAGCTTCTGCGGGTCGCCGCCGACGTCGTAGCCGAAGCTCCGGGCCGTCTTCTTCTCGTAGAGGCGGAGCGCCTTCACCCGGGTCAGGCGCGGGGCCTTCTCGTCGGACACGACGGCGACGAGAATCCCCAGGCCCGGCGCGTCTCGGAGCTCGACGATCGCCTCCGCCAAAGACAGGCGGAGTCCGGCGTCCGCTCCAGACCGCTCGGCCGCCTTTCGCAGGGCGGGGGCGGCCCGGGCGTTCCCTGACCTGGCGAGCGCGGCCGCCAGGTGCTCGACGACGCGGTCGGACGACGTCCGGTCCAGCAGCGCCAGGAGTTCCGGCACGGCGTGGGGATCCGGCGCCGCCGTGAAATGATCGATCGCGTGGAGCTGCCGGTCCTCGTTGCCGCTTCGGAGCTCCTCGACGTGCTCCTCAAACTCGCTCGCGTGCTCGTGGACGGCCTCGCCCCGGTAGCGGAGGGCATAGGACCCGACCGCCACGAGCGCCACGGCGGCCGTCCCGACCCCCAGCTTGGCGAGGGTGGGGCCCAGCCGCGCCGCCCCCTTGATGACTCGGATGACGGCGCTCACGATCAGCGCCAAAGCGAAGGAGGCGACGACGACAGGGCCCGCCGGCAGCGAACCCTCGAAGAAGGTGAACCAGACCGCCAGCACGCTCACGGCCGTTCCTGCCGCCCAGGCGACGAGGATGCGCCGGCCGGGCTTCTCCGCGAAGAGGATCCCGATGCAGGCCGGGACGACCAGGAAGGTGAACACCAGGAGCACGCCGGCGATGGCGACGGAGCTGGTGATGACGACGCCGAACGTCGCGTAGAAGAGAAAATCCCAGAGGCGGACATGGACGCCCGCCGCGTAGGCGCCTTCGGGGTCCATCGAGATCTTGAGGAAGCGGTCCCGGAAGAGCCAGTGGAAGGCTCCCACGCCGGCGTAGATCGCGGAGGTGACCGCCACGTCCTTCCAGTCGACCAGCAGGATCTCCCGGACAAGCATCCCCCGGATCTGCTCGCCGGCCGTCGTGCTTTTCGCCAGGATGAGGATCGCGATCGAGGACGCCGTCGCGTAGATGATCCCGATGACCGCTTCGTGGGGCAGCTTCTCGTGCCGCATCCGGGTCAACGAGAAGACGGCGGCGCCGGAGAGCGTGAAGGCGAGCGAAAAGAAATAGACCGCCGCGGGGTGTCTGTTGGGGTCGTAACCCAGGAACAGCGCCCACGTCGCCCCCAGCGCGGCGATCTGTCCCATCGCGAGGTCGACAAAGATGACCTTCCGCTCCAGGACGTGGATGCCCAGGTACCCGTGGATCCCGGTCAGCACCAGGCAGATCGAGAGCACCTGGAGCATCTTTTCCAGGTCGTGCGAATCGAACACGGGACCCTACTTGCGCACCGCGGACGTCATCTTGTCCACCAGGAAATCGAAGAACTTGAAATACGATTCGGTCCCCGGCTCCCCGCCGGGCTGATTGGGCAGGACCAGGGTCGGCACGCCCGTGTCTTCGGACAGCCGGCGCGGCAAGGCCGCGTCGTAGAAGTTATCGACCATGATCCAGCCGATCCCTTCCTCCCGGAGCCGCCGGGCCAGCTCCAGCTGGTGCTTCGGGCCCGGGGGGATTCCCGGCTTTTCCTCGACCGACCCCACGATCTCGAAGCCGAAGGCCTTGGCCGTGTACACCCAGGCCTTGTGGTACTCGATCGCCTTCTTTCCCCGGAGCGACTCGCCCTTTTTCAGCCACCCGCCGACGCGAGCGACCAGCTTCTTGCCGTCCAGCTCCTCCTTTTCAAGATAAGCCAGGAGCGTCCCGTCGAGCGCCCGCCGATCCAGCTCCGCCGCGCCGACCAGCTCGACGAGCTCTTTCCCGTAGTACGCCTCGTCCACGCGCCGCTCAAAGTCCTTCAAGCGACGCTCCACGCCCTCCTTCCGTCCCGGCGCCGCCGCCTGGAATGCCTTGGCGATGTTCCGGGCCACCATCTTTCCGCGCACCGGATCGAGC
>Ga0187892_10011095_pt1 | contig 11180 bp, 6 predicted proteins | sample MA1701073metaG_FD_139345 | JGI IMG/M metagenome (GOLD analysis project Ga0187892, IMG submission 139345) | Bio-ooze microbial communities from a basaltic lava cave in the Kipuka Kanohina Cave System on the Island of Hawaii, USA - MA170107-3 metaG ... | reverse complement strand
GTGACGCCTCGCGTGGCCCGGCAATCCCCCGTCCCCACCGCCCAGGACGTCGAGCGGGCGCGGCCGGCGCTGGCCGCGATGCGCCGGCGGATCATCGAAGACTGTAGCCGCCTGGAGCGTCTGGTTCGCGAGGGCCACGCGTCCGCCATCGGAAAGGCCAACGTGCTGGCGGCCTACGGCATCATGTCCTTTCATTCGGGGGAGCAGGAACGGGCGAAGCGGATGCTGAGGGACGCATTGAGCCAGAACCCCCAGCTTGAAGAGGCGTGGGAAACCTTGATCCGCGCCGCCTCAATCCTCCCGGGCGCGGCCGGCGAACCGGACGACCTCGAAGCCCTGTACGGGACGGCCCTCTCCCACGACCGGGGATACCTGCCGCACCTGATCGGGCGGGCCAATCATCGCATCGAGCGGTCGCAGGGCCCGGGGCGTGGCGACGACGAAAGCCGCGCCGACCTGGCCGCGGCGGAAGCGGACCTCGATCAGGCGCTGAAGCTCCATCGGACGTCCCTGGACGCCACGCGGACACGGGGCAGCGTGCGCTTGATGCGCGGCGTTCACCGTCTCCGTCGCGGGCAGGACCCCCTGCCGGACTTCCAGGCCGCCATCGAGGACTACACCGACTCCATCCGCTTGAATCCGGCCCACGCCGAGTCCTGGTGGCGCCGGGGGCTGACCTACGGGTACCGGGCGGAATACCGCGCGGAGCTGAGGGAAGATCCCCGGGCCGATATCGCGGCCGGAGAGAAGGATTGCGCGCACGCCTTGGGACTTGATCCCGCCCATGCCGGCTCCTGGAACCAGCTCGGCCTCCTGCGGGCCCACCGGGGAATCTATCTCATGAGCCGCGGCGAGGATCCTTCCGAGGACTTCGCCCAGGCGGGGGCGAACCTCACGGAGGCCTTGCGCCTCAAGCGGGACTACGCCACGGCGTGGAAAAACAGGGGCTTGCTCTACGGCCACCTGGGGGCCTTCCGGATGCGAAGCGGAAAGGATCCGCTGCAGGATTTCGCGGCCGCGGAAGAGGACCTCACCCAGGCCCTGCGGATCAAGAGCGACGCGCGGACCTTGGCCGAGCGCGGCCAGGTGATCCTGCGCCGCGCGGGTTTCCGGGAGAGCATGCACGAGAGAGCCGTCGGCAAGGACTACGCCGCCGCTTCCGCGGACCTGGCGGAGGCCCTCCAGCTCAACCCCCTGCTGGAGCGCCGGTTCGGAGAGGCTCTGAAAGAGGCCTGCGGCAAGGCCGAATCGCTCAAGGAGTAGCGACTTTCCTCTTGGCGGGCGCCGGCTTCGCCGCCGGGGATGTCCCAAAACACCGCCATCGAGGAACCGGAGGAACGATCCTCTCGCCGCCTCGGAAACGGCCCCTGAGGTGTTGTAAGAATCATGAGGCTGTTTCCCTGGGCGCTCGCGGGCCTGCTGCTCGGCGCCTGCCGATCCTCGGGCCCGGCGCTCACCCATGGCCCCATACTGGGCCGCCTGGGGGCGACGGAGGCGGGCGTCTGGGTGAGGACGCGCCAGGCAGGCGCGTTTCAGGTTCGCTACGGGACCTCGCCCGACCGGCTGGATCGGGTCTCCCCCGCGGGGGAGACCCGCTTGGAGCACGACCTCACGGGATGGGTGCGCCTCACGGGACTCCGTCCGAACACAAAATACTGGTACGACGTCGGCGGGGAGGGCGGGTCGTTCCGCACGCTGCCGGACGCGGAGACCTTCCGCGACGCGCGGCACAACCCGCGCGGACTTTTCAACTTTCGGTTCGAGTTCGCCTGCGGCAACAACCAGAATCCGGGGCAAGGAAGCGGGGCCGATCTGCCGGCGTTCAAGACCATGCTGCGAGAGCTCAAGGACAGGATCCATTTCGCGATCCTCAACGGCGACTGGCTGTACGAAGCGCGCCGCGACTTCCCCGTGGAAGCGTGGCGCTCGCGCCTGGGGATCCGCCCCGAGGAGACGCCGCGGGTCGTTCGCCACGCGCCGACGATCGTGGGCGTCTGGGAAAACTACAAGCTCTTCCTCGAACGGGGGAAGAACCTCGCCGCCTGGCACCGCGAGATCCCGTCGTTCTTCACGTTCGACGACCACGAGATCCTGAACGACGTCTGGGGCGCGGGCACACCGGGGCTCCGGGACCGGCGCGCCGTCTTCCGCGACATCGGCGTCCAGGCCTGGTACGACTACCTGGGGTGGAGCAACCCGCTGCCGTTCACTCAGGGCATCACTTTCGGCCGCGCGCGCCTCCAGGGCGACGTGCTTTCGGATCCCGAGGCCGACTTCACGAAGATCGACTTCAAGCAGGCCGCCAACCTGCACGTTCACTGGGGCGGGCCCACGGCGGGGGTGAACGACAACGCCCTGGACGGCGTGGGGGGCGACCCCAACGCCGGCGTGTACGAGATCGTGGAAGTGCTGGGCAGAGACCGGCTGCGCGTCCGTCCGGCCGCGCGGCAGGCGGGCGAAGCGTCGTACTCGGTCGGGCGGCGGTCGTACGGCAAGTTCCGCGTGTCGAACTGCGACTTCTTCCTGCTCGATACACGCACGCACCGCGAGATGCATGATACGCGTCGGCCCGACAAGCCGGGACTCTCGATGCTGGGCAAGGCGCAGAAGGAGTGGCTGCTCGAGGCGATGAAGGCGAGCGACGCGGATTTCTTCTTCGTTGTCTCCTCGGTCAATTTCATGGTGCCGCACGTTGGCGGCGGGGCGGTGCGGACCGACAACAAGGATGACGCGTGGACAGTCTTCCTGGACGAGCGCGAGCACCTCATCCGCGCCTGGGACGCTCTGGGGAAGCCGGTCTTCGTCCTGACGGGAGACTTGCACAACAGCTTCGCGATCAAGATCACCGACCGGGTTTGGGAGTTCGCCTCCGGGCCCCACAATTCGAACAACCACATTGCCCAGGACGAGGGGGACCGGCCGGCGAGCGGGCCGTTCGATTCGCGGGGGCGGATGTGCGACATCCGCTGGTCGAGCTACCACCTGAACGACGTCCCGCGCGACCAGCTTCTCCACCCGCTCTATTGCGTGGTCCAGGTGAACAATGTCTTCAACAGCCCGTTGCGAATGGGGGAGGAGCGGTGGGTCGCCTACCCTCGCCCGCAGGTCGTCTTCCAGTACTACGACGGCCGCACGGGCGATCTCCGCTACGCGGAGGCGATCCCGGCCGCGCGCTAACGCCTATTTCTTGAACTGCTTGGCGGCGTCGTCGAGCGCCTTGTTGAGAACGTCGGCCTTGTCGTCCGCCTTGACGGGGATCTTGGCGAGCGGCTCGTCGGCCTTGGGGTCCAGGACCACGACGGCGGGAGCGGCGTCGACGGCGTACTTCTTGAGCACGTCGTCTTTTCCGAGTTCGAGGACCCAGAGGAACTTGGTCTTGCGGTCGCCCAGGTCCTTCATGAGCTTCGCCGTCAGCTTGGCGAGGTCCTCCTTGGGTTCGGCCAGGTAGACCGCCACGGGCTTCTTGACCTGCTTGCCGAGGTCGACGGCCGCCTTCGTCGACGACTGCCAGATCGAAGGCCGGCCGGGGTGCTTCTTGCTGAGGTTATCGATGTCTTTGACGATGGTCCCCGCGTCGCGCGAGTCCATCTCCTTGATCTGCTTGCCGTCGGGGTCGGCGTAGATCACGGTGGGGAACCCCTGGACCCCGTACTTTTTCAGCAGATCTTCATTCTGCCCGCGTTCGGAGCAGTCCACGAGGACGGGCACGATCCTCTGGGCGGCGGCCACGACTTTGTCGTCCGAGAACGCACCTGCGTTCAATGTCTTGCACGGCCCTCACCACGTTGCCGTGAAGTAGAGCATGGTCGCTTTGCCTTCCAGTTTGGCCTTGATCAGGCCGAACTCGGCGTCGCGGACCCACCCGACCTTGCCGCCGTATTCCTGACCGAGGGCGAGGCCGCCCGCCATGAGGAAAGCGGACATGCTCAGGATGCTCTTGTGCAACATGGATGAATTCTCCTTCGAACCCCAAGGAAATATACCCTTGGGTCGCCTAACAAAACAAACGGTTTGTTTTGTTAGGCGAGGATCTCACGAACGACGTTGCCGTGGACCCGCCTTCGCCCGCCGGAACGAAGCGACGGGCCGGGCGAAGGCGGCCCTCCGTAGCTCAGCGATCCGCCGAGCGGAGGAGGGGCACGCGGCGAGCTTCGGCGGGCAAGCTGCCCCTACGTCAGAATTTCTCTTACCACATGGCCATGAACATCGGTCAATCTGAAGTCGCGGCCGGCGTAGCGGTAGGTCAGCTTCTCGTGGTCCAGGCCCATGAGGTGCAGGACCGTCGCGTGCAGGTCGTGGACGTGCATCCGCCCCGACACGGCGGTGAAGCCGTAGTCGTCCGTGGAGCCGTAGGCGAGGCCGCCCTTGACGCCGCCGCCGGCCATCCACATCGAGAATCCGCGGTTGTTGTGGTTGCGGCCGTCCCGGCTCTGCCCGGAAGGAGTGCGGCCGAACTCGCCGCCCCAGACGATGAGCGTCTCGTCCAGCATCCCGCGCTGCTTGAGGTCCTGGATCAGCGCGGCGATCGGACGGTCGATGGCCTCGCAGTTGCGCGTGAGACCGGCGCGCAGGTTTCCGTGGTTGTCCCAGCCGCGGTGGCCGACCTCGATGAAGCGGACGCCGGCCTCCGCGAACCTGCGGGCGAGCAGGCACTGGTTCGCGAAGTCGCCCGTCCCGTAGAGATCGCGCGTCGCCTTGGGCTCGCGCGTCAGGTCCATCACCTCGGGCACCGCCGACTGCATCCGGAAGGCCAGCTCGAAGGAACCGATGACGCCTTCGATCTCGTCGTTCCCGCCCGAGCGTTCCAGGAACCCGCGGTTCATCGACTGGACGAAGTCGAGCTGTCGGCGCTGCCGGTCCGCGGGGAGCGCGGAGGCGATGTTGGGGATCTGCTTGGACGCGGCGCTCCCTCCGACGGCCGTTCCCTGGAAGGCGGCGGGCAGGAAGGCGGCGCCGTAATTGGCGTTCGGCGCGGGGTTAAGGCTGATGAAGCCGGGAAGGTTTCGGTTGTCCGTACCCAGACCGTACAGCACCCACGCGCCCACCGAGGGCCGCACGAACTGCGCCGTGCCCGTGTGCATCTGAAGGGTCGCCTGCGGGTGCGCGGGGTTGTCCGTATGCATGCCGTTCAGCAGACACAGGCTGTCGGCATGCTTGGCGAGGTTCGGGAAGAGGTCCGAAATCCAAAGCCCGCTCTGCCCGTGCCGCCGGAACTCCCATTGGGGAGCCAGGAGGACGCCGCCGAACCGGCGGCCGCTCGCGTCGGGCGCGACCGTCCGGTTCTGGCCGTCGTCCCGCTTGAGGAGCGGCTTGTGGTCGAACGTGTCCACGTGCGAGGGCCCGCCCTGCATGAAGAGGAAGATGACCCGCTTGGCGCGCGGCCGGAAGTGCGGCGCCCGCGGCGAGAGCGGGTTTTCGTACGCCGCCGCCTCGGAGGCCAGCCCGGCCAGCGCGACGTATCCGAACCCGCCGCCCAGGTTCTTCAGGAACGACCGGCGGGAGAGCGCTTCATCGCGAAGGAACATCGGGAGACCTCCTCTCGGGGGGCACGTTCAGGTACCGGAACTCCGCGCTCGCCATGAGCGCCTGGCAGAACCCCGCCCAGGCCTGGGGCCTCGGCGCCCCTTCCAGAAACTTGAGCGCCCGCGACCGCTCCTCTGTCGTTGGCCGCCGCGCGTACATCCGAAGGTAGGCGGCCTCGACGCGGGCGGCGTCGTCCGCGTGCGTCTCGCCAAGCAGGCGCTCCGCCGCGGCGCGGGACTGCGCCACGACGAACGAGCTGTTCATGAGGAAAAGGGCCTGGGTCGCGACGGTCGTCACCTCGCGGCGGCCCGTGATGTTGCCCGGGTCGGCGAAGTCGAACGCCATCATGAAGTCGTGCACGTAGTCCCGCACGACGGCCTGGTACACGGTGCGGTAGGCGTTGCCGATGTCCTGCGCCCCGGCGGACTGGCCGCGCCCGATCTCGCGCGTGGACTGCAGGTGCGCCACCGGCGACCCCGTCGGCGGCTTCAGCTCGAGCTTTCCGCTCACGGCGAGGATCGCGTCGCGCAAGGCCTCGGCTTCGAGCCGCCGCGGGGCCATCCGCCAGAGCAGGCGGTTGTCCGGGTCCACGGCTACATTGGCCGGCTCGGGATCGCTCCCCCGCTGGTAGGCGCGGCTGAGCACGATCGAGCGGATGAGCGCTTTGACCGACCAGCCGCCTTCCATGAAGCGATGAGCCAGGTGGTCCAGCAGCTCGGGGTGGCTGGGCGGCTCGCCCGTAACCCCGAAGTTGTCCACGGTCGGCACGATCCCTTCGCCGAAAAGGTGCTGCCACACACGGTTCGCGAAGACGCGCGCCGTCAGGGGATTCTCGGCACTCGTCAGCCACTCCGCGAGGGAGCGGCGACCGCTGGACGTGCCGTCGAAGCCGGGCGCCTTCGCGACCTTGACGAGCCCGAGCACGCCCCGCGGGACGGCGGCGCCGGGCTGGTCCACCTCTCCCCGCGCCAGGATCCGCGCCTCGACCACCTTGCCGTCGCGAACGCCCATGGCGAGCGCGGCGCCGACCGGCGGCGGCGGGGAGGCGGGCTCCTCCGCCTTCTTGCCTTTCTTCGCCCGGGGGCGCTCCCCGCGCGCCGGCTCCGCGGGCTTGGGAGCGTCCGCCGTCCCGAGCGCGACCAGCAGATCGTCGCGCAGGTAGCCTGCCTTGCCGCCGGCCCCCCGGTTAGCCAGCCCGGGCAGCGAGGTCGTGCTCTTGAGGATTCCGGCCAGCGCGTAGTAGTCGGCCGTCGGGATCGGGTCGAACTTGTGGTCATGGCAGCGGGCGCAGCTCACGGTCATCCCCAGGACCGCGCGCCCCATCGCGTCGATCTGGTCGTCGACCGCGTCCATCAGGTACTGCTCCTGGACGCGCTCGTTGAGGTCGCGGGTGCCCAGGACGAGGAACCCCGTGGCGATCCTCTGCTCGTCGCGCTCGGCCGCCGTCGCCGCCGGCAGCAGGTCGCCCGCGATCTGCTCGCGGACGAAGCGGTCGAACGGCTTGTCGGCATTGAAGGAGGCGATGACATAGTCGCGATACCGCCAGGCGTGCGGGTACGGGAAGTTCCGAGTAGAGCCGCACGAGTCGGCGTAGCGCGCGACGTCCAGCCAGTGACGCCCCCACCGCTCGCCGAACTGCTTGGAGGCCAGGAGACGGTCCACGACCTTTTCGAAGGCGTCCGTCGCGCGGTCGCCCTCGAACGCGGCGATCTCCTGGGGCGTGGGCGGGAGCCCGACGAGATCGAACGTGACGCGCCGCAACAGCATCGCGCGGTCGGCCGGGGCGACGGGCCGCAGGCCCTTCGCTTCGAGACTCGCCGTCACGAAAGCGTCGAGATCGGCGCCCAGCGCGCGGCGGATCGGCTGCCAGGCCCAGTGCTCGCGGCGGAGCTTGTCGTAATCGGGCTTCTGATAGCCGCCGGACTTGCCCGCCGTAGCCGACGCTCCTTCGGCGGAGGCGGGGGCGGCTTTGGGCCCGGCTTCCTTCGGCCAGGGCGCGCCTTTCTTGATCCACGCGACGAAATCGGCGACCACGCTCTCCGGAAGCTTCGACTTGGGCGGCATCTGGAGGTCCGCGTTGGAGTAGCGGATCGCCTCGACCAGGCGGCTTTTTTCGGGCTGGCCGGCGACCACGGCGGGTCCCTGATCGCCGCCCTTGAGCATGCCTTCGCGGCTGTCGAGGAGGAGGTTGGCCTTGAGTTTTTCCGCTTGGGTGGAGTGGCACTTGAAGCAGTGGGTGGAAAGGACGGGGCGGATCTTCGACTCGAAGAACTTGAGGTCGGCGTCGTTGCCGGACTGGGCCTGGACGGCCGTCCATCCCGCAAGGACCGCCAACAGGCATCCGGGTACGATTCTCATCATACATAGGGCTAACCCGGACAAGCATCTTGTGTTTCGGTAGACCTCGGCCGTATAGTTGTCGGGACTCGCTCGAACGGAGGACGCCCATGCTCTCACGCCGCCTTTGTAACAGAATGATGCGATTATTCTGTTACATGGCCCTGCTCTTCGCCGGACCTGCCGTTTCCGCGCAACAGGACGACGAGCTTGTCCGCCGCCTGGGAGTCGAACGGGGGATCGTCGTCCTGGCGGGCGTCCGCAAGCCGGGGCTCGCGCTTCAGCTTGCGCGCGGGACGGAGCGCACGGTCTACGTCCAGCTCGCCGACGCGGGTGAGGTCGCCTCGCTGCGGCGGGCGGCGGACGAAGCGGGGGTTCTCGGCCCACGTTTCGTGGTGGAGCGGGGACCCGATTCGAAGCTTTTTCTAGCGGACAACCTTGCAGACGCGGTGCTCCTGGGCGACCCGGCAGGGAAGGAGGAGGCGCTTCGCGTGCTGCGGCCCGGGGGGAAGGGGATCCTGGGCGCGGAGGAGTTCACGAAGCCTTTCCCGGCGGGTGCCGACGAATGGACTCATCCCTACCATGGCCCGGACAACAACCCCCAGTCGAAGGACCGACTGGCGCGCCGCCCCTACCTCACGCAGTTCATGGCCGAGCCCTGGTACGCCTCGATGCCGCAGATGTCGGTGATTTCCGGCGGCCGGATCTTCAAGGTCTTCGGCAACCGCACCTCGGCGCAGCCGCAGTGGCAGGTGGTGAATACGCTGATGGCGCTCAACGCGTGGAACGGCACGCTCCTCTGGCGCCGGCCGGTCCCGCCGAATTTCATGTTCCACCGCAGCACGCTCATCGCCACCCCCGACCTCGTCTATCTCGGGGACGACGCCTCCTGCAAGCGGATCGACGCCGCGACCGGGGCCACGCGGGACGAGATCACCGTCCCGGCCGAGCTGACGGACGGGTCCGTCTGGAAGTGGATGGCCCTGGAGGGCGGAGTCCTGTACGCCCTGGTGGGCGAGAAGGAAGGCCGGCTCGAGGAGGTGAAAGGCGACCGGTTCCGCGGCGCCGGCTGGCCTTGGTGGAAGATCGAGAACTACCCCTTCGGGTTCGGGCGCACGGTCGTCGCGATGGACCCCGAATCGAAGAAGGTCCTCTGGCACCATCGGGAGGAAAGCCCGCTGGATCCGCGCGCGGTCTGCATGGCGGCCGGCCGGCTTTTCCTCTACAGCCACAAGAAATTCCTGGCCGCGCTGGACGTGAAGACCGGGAAAGTGCTCTGGAGGACGTCGGACGAAAAAGTCCTCGCCGCGATCGGCGAGCACGACGCGGCGCAACACTGGATGAAGGGGTTCTCGAGCACGGCGTACGCGAAGTGCAGCGACAAGGCGGTCTACTTCGCCGGGCCGACGCGGAAATCGATCGCGGCCGTGTCGGCGGAGGACGGGAAGCTCCTCTGGGAGATGGCCGGCGGAAACAGCCAGCTTGTCCTCCGGGAGGACGGCCTGTACGCCCTGGGCGAAGCGTCGCGGAACAACGTGCAGTCGAGCGTCAAAGTGAACCCGATGACCGGCGACGTGCTCGCGCGCTTCGCGGGCCGCGACCGCTGCACGCGCGCGACGGGCTCGATCGACTGCATCTTCACGCGCGGGGGCGGCGGGGGCAGCACGTCCGTCTTCGACGTCACTTCGGCGACGCCGCGGATGGGGCTCGTCCCGCCGATGCGCCCGGCGTGCCAGGACGGCGTCCTCGTGGCGAACGGCCAGCTCTACTGGGGGCCCTGGATGTGCGCCTGCGACGGGACCCAGGTGGGGGTGATTTGTCTCGCGTCAGGCGGGGGGTTCGACTACGGGGCCGAGGCGAAGGAGAGCGAACGCCTGGAATTCACCCCTGGAGACGTGCGGCGGCGCCCCATGGCCGAAGGTGACTGGCCCGCGTTCCGGAAGGACAACGCGCGGAGCATTCGTTCGGAGAGCGCCGTGCCGGCCGAGGTCGCCCTGCGATGGGAGCTTCGCGCGGCGCTCCCGACCGCCCCGATCGCGGCGGCGGGCCGGGTGTTCGTGGCGGGGGCGGACGGTGCGGTCAAGGCGGCGGACGCCGCGACCGGAAAGGTTCAGTGGGTGGCCTACACGGGCGGCGCCATGCGCTATCCGCCGGCCTTCGCTGCCGACCGCCTCTATGCCGGGTCGGGCGACGGCTGGGTGTACTGCTGGGAGGCGGAGACGGGAAGGCAGCTCTGGCGGTTCCGCGCCGCGCCGGTCGAGCGCCGCGTCCCGATCTTCGGATCGCTCCTTTCGACGTGGCCGGTGGGCAGCGGTGTGCTCGTCGAAAGCGGCGTCGTCTACGCGGCGGCGGGGATCAACGACTACGACGGGACGCACGTCTACGCGCTCGACGCACAGTACGGCAAGATCCTCTGGCAGAACCACACGTCAGGCCATCTGTACGACGAGCGGAAGGACAGCGGCGCCGCCGTCCAGGGACCGCTGCTCCTTCACGAAGGCGGCCTGTACATGGCGGGCGGTTGCCTGGCGAAGCTCGCGAGGTACGACGTGAAAGACGGCCGCTTCGAGATCGCCGGCGGCGGGGGAGGCAAGGACCTCTTCGTCGCGGGCGGCGCGGTGCGGTCGAGCGGCCTGGGCCTCTACATCCGGGAGGACGACGCGCACTACGTCACGCACGCCGTGTTCCCGTCGGGAGACAAGTACGTGGCCGTCCTCACGGACGCCGTGGGGGTGACGTCGGGGGTCCCGGACTTCGGTAACCGCAAGCGGCCGGAGTTCGTCTGGTCGGCCCGTCCGTTCCAGGAGGTGGCCGCCGTCGCCATCGCGAAGGACGCGATCGTCGTCGCCGGCGTCGACCGCGCGGGCAAGGGCACCGACGTGACGACGACGTCCGGCGTCGCGGCGATCTCCCTGGCGGACGGGAAAGTGCTCTGGAAGCAAGCGCTTCCCTCCCCGCCGGTCGGTTGGGGCGTGGCGATCGACCGCGAGGGGAGGGTGCTCGTCAGCCTCCGCGACGGCCGGGTGGTCTGCTTCTGGCGCGGCTAGGCGGCGGGACGCGGGCGGTGACCTTTGCTTACGCCGCACCGCCATCTTGTTGAAATGATTCGTGCAAGGTTATCTTCCCTCGCGGCACTCACCCGGTGGCCCCAAGCGCTTCGGTATTTACGATGCCACGTCAATTGGTCGGAAGCGCCTTAACCTGACCTTTCACGGACCAGGTACTTGATAACCTTGACGCCTCGCCGTCGGCATAGCCTGTAGGATTACCTCTCATAAACTGCATTTCCTGGACTTTGGGGGCCCTTCTGGCGCGGTCCC
>Ga0187892_10011094_pt1 | contig 11181 bp, 13 predicted proteins | sample MA1701073metaG_FD_139345 | JGI IMG/M metagenome (GOLD analysis project Ga0187892, IMG submission 139345) | Bio-ooze microbial communities from a basaltic lava cave in the Kipuka Kanohina Cave System on the Island of Hawaii, USA - MA170107-3 metaG ... | reverse complement strand
CGACGCCGAGGCGCGCGCCTTCCTCGCCAGCCAGCCCGACGTCGCGGCCTACCTCGGCGGCGTGCTCGGGGCGCAGGACGCCGCCGTCCAGCGCGCGGCCTTCGGCCTCGTGTTCCTCCTCTTCAAGGTCCTCGAGCGGAGCCTCGGGCGGCCGTTCCCCCCGGTGCGCGCGGCGCGCCTCGAGCAGGCGCAGGCCGCGACGGCGCGCTGGCTCGCCGACCAGGGCGTCCCCGCCGACCGTGTGCTCGCCGCCCCCCCCGCCGGCCACCCGACCCTGGTGCACTACATCCTCGGCGTGTTCTACGGGGACGAGGGGGGCGCGGTCGGCTACGACGAGGGCGTGCGGGCCCGGCTGACGCTCCTGCTGCTCACGCTCGCGGGCGCCGTCGACCTCGGCGTGGTGGAGGCCCGCGACTGACCGGCCCCCCGGCGGCTCAGCGCGGGCGGGCCACCTCGTCCAGCGCCTGCTGCACCGCCTCGCGGAAGGCCTCGAGGGGCTGGGCGCCCACGAGCTGCTTGCCGTTGACGAAGAAGGTGGGCGTGCCCGTCACGCCGAGGGCCCGCCCCTGCGCGACGTCGGCCGACACCGCCTCCCGGTGCACGCCGCCGTCGAGACAGGCCACGAAGGCGGCGCGGTCGAGCCGGAGGCGCTCGGCGTAGCCGATGAGCGCCTCGCGGGAGAAGGCGGGCCGGGCGAGGAACAGGAGGTCGTGGTAGGGCCAGAACTGGCCCTGGTCGGCGGCGCAGCGGGCGGCCTCGGCGGCGGGCCGCGCGCCGGCGTGGGACGGCAGCGGGAAGTCCTTGTAGACGAGGCGCACCCGGCCGGCGAACTCGGCCAGCACCTGGCCCAGCACCCGCTGGGCGCGTGCGCAGTAGGGTCACTGGTAGTCGGAGAACTCCACCACCGTCACGGGGGCGTCGGCGGCGCCCCGCGCCATGGCCGGGGTGACGGCGGCGGACGGCGGCTGGGCGTGGGCCGGCGGCCCCAGCAGGAGACCGAGCAGGAGGAGGCTCAGCGCGCGCGGCCCGGCCGGCCGGCGGGCGCCCGAGGGCCGCCCGGTAGTAGACTCGAAGGGAGCGGCCATGGGCTTCCTCCTGCGCGTCCTCGTCAACACGCTGGCCATCGTGCTGGCCGGCCACCTCGTCCCCGGCATCCGCCTGGAGAGCTGGCTGGCCGCGCTGGCCGCCGGCCTCGTGCTGGGGCTCGTCAACGCGGTGGTGCGGCCGATCCTGCTCCTCTTGACGCTGCCCATCACGCTCGTCACCCTGGGGCTGTTCCTCCTCGTGCTCAACGGCCTGTGCTTCTGGCTGGCGGCCACGGTGGTGCGGGGCTTCCACGTGGAGGGGTTCTGGGCGGCGGTGCTGGGGGCCCTGTGCGTGAGCGTGGTGAGCTGGCTGGTGACGACGCTGGTGAGCGACAGCGGCCGCATCGTCGTCATCACGCGGAGCGAGCGCGCGGGCCCGCGCTAGGCGGCGCGGCCGTCCTCCACCGACACCGACGTGATGATGTAGGTGCCGCTCTTCTGGTCGCGGTCCAGCGTCAGGACCTTCTGCTTGGCCGCCTCCTCCAGGAGCTTGGAGAAGCTCGAGTAGCCGTAATAGGACTCGTTGAAGGCGGGGTTCTTCCGCATGATGGTCTGCTTCACCATCGAGCCCCAGAGCGTGTCCTTGTTCTCGCGCCGGAGGGCCAGCACCGCCTCGATGACCTGGGCGAAGGCCTCGGCCTTCTTCTCCGGCAGCCCCCGGAGCCCCGTCGTCCGCTTCGAGTCCCGGATCAGGTCCTCGTAGAAGATGAACTCGTCGCAGTTGGCCACGAGGAGGTCGGAGGACGAGGACTTCACGCCGAGGCCGATCACGTACCGGTCGTTCTCGCGCAGCTTGGAAACCAGCGGCGAGAAGTCCGAGTCGCCGGAGACGAGGGCGAAGGTGTCGACGTGCTGCTTGGAGTAGGCCAGGTCCATGGCGTCCACCACCATGCGGATGTCCGCCGAGTTCTTGCCGCTGTAGCGGCTCTGGGGCACGTCGATCAGCTCGATGGCGTGCTCGTGGAAGGGCCGCTTGTACTCGGTGTAGCGGCTCCAGTCGGCGTAGGCCCGCTTCACCATGATCTTGCCCTTCTCCACGAGGCGCTCGAGCACCAGCTTGATCTCGAAGGCCTTGTACTGGGCCTCCTTGACGCCTCGGACGATGTTCTCGAAGTCGATGAACATCGCCAGTTTCCGGTCGTCGCTCATCGGCGTTCCTTCCCTGCCGATCCACGGGTGCCGCGGCGCCGGGATTCCCGGCGGGCCCGTGCCCGCCCCCGCGCCAGCGTTCATTATAGGGCCGAGGGCGTCCGCGCCCATGCCGTCCGGACGCTCCCGCGGGGGGCCGACCGACCCCGTCGTGCCGCCCGTCGGGGGCCGTCCGGCTCGCGCCGCGACCCCGAGCGCGGCGCCCGGCGGGCCGGAATTCACAGCGCGGTGACACCCGGCCCGGCCCGGGGCGCTACCCTCACGGGTGGACCGGCGGCGGAGACCCGCCGGGCAAACGGGAGGGGCACATGAGGGGCGTGGCGCGGTGGGGGGCGTGGGCACTGGTGCTGGCCGTGGCGGGGGGGCTCGGACTCCAGGCGGGTAGCGGGTGGGCGCGGGGGGCGCGGGCCGGCCAGGCCGCGCCGGAGATCACCGGCGGGCCGTGGATCAACAGCGAGCCCCTGTCGCTCCAGCAGCTCCGGGGGCGGGTGGTCCTCGTGGAGTTCTGGACCTATGGCTGATACAACTGCAAGAACGTGATCCCGCAGTTGCGGGACTGGCATGAGCGGTACGCGGGCGCGGGGCTCACTATCGTGGGCGTGCACTCGCCGGAGTTCGCCTGGGAGAAGCCGCTGGAGCGGGTGGCGGAGGCCACCCGCCAGCTCGGCATCCGGTACGCGGTGGTGCAGGACAACGACTTCGCCATCTGGCGGCGCTACGGCACCTGGGCCTGGCCGACCGCCGTCCTGGTGGACAAGAAGGGCGTGGTGCGCTTCAGCCACATCGGGGAGGGGGCCTACCGGGAGATGGAGCGGATGATCCAAGAGCTGCTCGCGGAGCCGTGAAGCGTTTCGCCATCTGGGCGTTCGGCGCCGTCATCCTGGCCGCAGCCATCCTGGCGGTGCTGGGCTACGTGTCGCTGCGCCAGTGGGAGGTCTCGGCCGAGCTCCTGTTCCGGGAGCAGGCCCGCGACATGGCGCTGATGGCGGCCGAGAAGGTGGCGATGGCCATCGTCAAGAGCGAGGAGGAGAGCCTGGGGGCGCTGCAGGCCGTGGTCGCGGACCCGGCCTTCCGGCCCGAGGCCCTCGGCGCGTGGATGGCCCGGACCCCCCTCTTCGACCGCGTCCACCTGTTCGACCGCCAGGGGCGGCTCCTGTACCCACCGGGGGAGGCCGGGAGCGCCCTCGCCAACCTGCCCGCCGAGATCTCGCCGGGGGCCTGGGACCGGGGGGGTCGCCGGCACCTCGTGGTCGGCGACCAGGTGGTGCTGGCCGCCGTGCTCGTGGGCCCGGGCGAGCGCCGGGTGCTGGCGGCGCTCGGGCGGAGCGAGGAGGTGCTGCGGCGGGAGGTGATCGGGCGGACGCTGGACGACCTGCCGGGCAAGAGCGTGCTCGCGGTGCTCGACGGCGACAACCGGCCCGTCTACGCCTCGCGCCCCCTCGGGGACGCCGAGCGGCTCCTGACGGTGAGCATGGGAGAGGCGCTGCCCTCGTGGCGCATTGCGCTATACCAGCCCCGCGACGGGTTCCCGCGGGCGGGCACGCGCCAGCAGACGCTGGTGTTCACGGCCAGCTTCGGGCTCCTGCTGCTGGTGATCGTCGCCGGGCTCGCCGCCACCTACCGCGTGGTGCGGCGCGAGTCGGAGATGGCACGGCTCAAGGCCGACTTCGTGGCCAACGTCTCCCACGACCTGAAGACGCCGCTGTCCCTGATCCGAATGTTCGCCGAGACGCTGGAGCTGGGCCGCGTGGCCGACGAGACCACGCGACGGGAGTACTACGGCGTCATCACCCGGGAGAGCGAGCGGCTCACCCGGCTGATCGACAACGTGCTGGACTTCTCGCGCATCGAGGGTGGCCGGCAGCGCTACGACATCGAGCCGAGCGCGCTCGAACCCCTGATCCAGGAGGTGCTGGAGGCCTTCCGGTACCCCCTGGCCCAGCAGGGCTTCAAGGTGGACGTGGACGTGGATCCCGAGCTGCCCGAGGTGCCCATGGACGCCGGGGCGATCAAGCAGGCCCTGGCCAACCTGGTGGACAACGCCATCAAGTACTCGGCCGAGCGGCGGCACCTCAGGATCCGCGCCCGGGCCGCCGGCGGCCTGGTCCACGTGGAGGTCGCCGACGAGGGCGTCGGCATCCCCCCCGGGGAGACCCAGCGCATCTTCGAGAAGTTCTACCGCATCGGACGGAGCGAGACCCAGGGCCGCCGCGGCAGCGGGGTGGGCCTGGCGCTGGTCAAGCACATCGTGGAGGCGCACGGCGGGCGGGTCGGCCTCGAGAGCCGGGTGGGGGCGGGCAGCCGCTTCACGCTGTCGCTGCCCGTGGTGCGCGAGGGCTAGCATGCCGCGCATCCTGATCGTGGACGACGAGCCGGAGATGGTGCGGGGCCTCGAGGACAACCTGCGCTTCGAGGGCTACGAGACCCTGGCCGCCCGGGACGGGCGGCGGGGGCTGGAGCTGGCGCTCAGCGAGGCGCCGGACCTCGTGCTGCTGGACCTCATGCTGCCGGGCCTGAGCGGGTGGGACGTGTGCCGCGAGATCCGGCGCCGCGGCCTCGACATCCCGGTGATCATGCTCACGGCCCGGGGGGAGGAGCGGGACCTGGTGCAGGGGCTCGAGCTGGGCGCCGACGACTACGTGTCCAAGCCCTTCAGCCTGCGCGAGCTCCTGGCGCGGATCCGCGCCGTGCTCCGGCGGCCGGGGCCCCGGCAGAAGTTCGAGGAGTTCGCCTTCGGCGACGTCCGCATCCGCCTGCGGGGCCGGCAGGTCTTCCGCGGCGGCAAGGAGGTGCGGCTCACCCGGAAGGAGTTCGACCTCCTGCGCTACCTGGTCGAGCACCGGGGCGAGGTCGTCACGCGGGACCGGCTCCTGGACGAGGTGTGGGGGTACGACCAGTACCCGACCACGCGGACGGTGGACACCCACGTGCTCCGGCTCCGCCAGAAGTTCGAGGAGGACCCCGAGCGGCCCCGGCACATCGTCACCGCCCACGGCCAGGGCTACCGCTTCATGGGGTAGGATGAGACCGTCATGCTCGACGCCCTCCGGCGGTGGGGCCTCCGGCTCCTCATGTCGCGCGTGCGCGGAGGGCTCGGAGTGGACTTCATGAGGAGGACCCCGCGCGAGCTGGCCGACCGGGTGCCGCCCGGGCAGGTGCTGACCGAGAAGTGGCCCGTGCTCACCCACGGGAGCACGCCGCGCTTCGACCCCCGGACGTGGCGGTTCCGCTGCTTCGGGCTGGTGGAGCGGGAGGTGAGCTGGACGTGGGCGGAGGTCCAGGCGCTGCCCCGCGCGGAGATCACCTGCGACATCCACTGCGTGACCCGGTGGTCGCGGCTGGACAACCGCTTCGGCGGCGTGCCCGTCCGCGACGTCGTCGCCCGGGCGGGGCCCCGGCCCGAGGCGACCCACGTGCTCGTCCACGCCGACCCCGACTACACCACCAACCTGCCCCTCGACGCGCTCCTGGAGGACGACGCGCTGCTGGCGCTCACCCACGACGGCCAGCCGCTCACGCCCGATCACGGCGGGCCGCTCCGGCTCGTGGTGCCCAGGCTTTACTTCTGGAAGAGCGCCAAGTGGGTCCGCGGGCTCGAGCTCCTGGACGTCAACGCGCCCGGCTTCTGGGAGCAGCACGGCTACCACATGGAGGCCGACCCGTGGCGGGAGGAGCGTTACGCGGACCAGGAGACCCGCGCCATGCAGGAGATGCGCGCCGCCGCCGCGCGCCGGGGTCGCCCGCGCTGACCCGGGCCGCCGCGTCCCCCGGCCCCATCCGGTGAGCCGGCGGCCCCGTCCGACGCCCCCGCCCGGCCCGGGCCTCGCCCTCGGCCGCCGCACGCTCGTCCACGGCGCGGTGGCGGCGGCCACGGTGGGCCTCCTCGGCCGCCGGGCGGCGTCCGAGAGCCCGGTGCCGCTCGGCGTGGGCCCCGCCCCGCGCCAGGCCATGGCCCAGGCGGCCGCCGCCTTCCTCGCCACGCTCGACGCGCCGGCCCGGCGGCGCGCCGCCTGGCCGTTCGCGGACGCCGAGCGGCGCAACTGGCACTACGTCCCGCGCGGGCGCGAGGGGCTCGCCTTCAAGGACATGGCGGCGCCGGCCCAGGCCGCGGCTCACGCGCTGATGCAGGCGAGCCTGAGCGCCACCGGCTACGCCAAGGCCGTGAACGTCGTCCGCCTCGAGGAGGTGCTGCGCCAGATCGAGGCGCTCGGCTTCTTCCGCGACCCGGGCAAGTACCACGTCAGCGTGTTCGGCGCCCCCGGCCCCGACGCGCCCTGGGGGTGGCGGCTCGAGGGCCACCACCTGTCGCTGAACTTCACGCTGATCCCGGGGCGGCCGGTGGCAGTGACCCCGGCCTTCGTCGGCGCGAATCCGGCCCGCGTCGCCGCGGGGCCGCTGGCCGGGCTCCGGACGCTCGGCGAGGAGCAGGACCTCGGGGTGGCGCTGGCCAGGAGCGTGGGCCCGGCGCTCCGCGCCCGCCTGGTCATCGAGGCGCGGTCGCCGGGGGACATCGTGAGCGGCCCCGGGCGGGACGACGCGCTGCGGACGCCGGCGGGCGTGGCGCTGGCCGACCTGGGGCCCGAGTCGCGGGCGCTGGCCCTCCGGCTGGTCGAGACGTACGCGCGCACCATGCGCGGCGAGCTCGCCGAGCAGGAGCTCGACCGCATGCGCCGGGCGGGAGTGGAGCGCCTGCACGTCGCCTGGGCCGGCCCCATCGACCCCGCCCGGCCCCACTACTACCGCCTGCACGGCCCCACGCTGCTGATCGAGTACGACAACACCCAGAACGACGCCAACCACGTCCACACCGTCTGGCGCGACCCGGCCGGCGACTTCGGCGGCGATCCGCTGCGGAGCCACTACCGCCACGGCCACCGTCACGCCTGACCCGCGGACGGGCCGACCCCCCGGACGGCCCCGCGGGCCGGGCCCGCGCCCCCTCAGGCGAGGAGGAAGGCGCGGACGGCCTCGACGAACTCCGCCGGCCGGTCGCCCGGCACCGTGTGGCCCGCCCCCGCGATCTCGACCAGCTGGCCGCGGGGCAGCGCCGCCACCACCTGCTTGGCCTGCTCCGCCGTCAGGATGTCGCTCTCGCTCCCCCGCACGACCAGGGTGGGGCAGGGGATGCGCCCGAGCGCCGGCCAGAGGTCGACGGGGTCGCGGCGGCCCTCGCGCATCATGTCCCGCAGGCCCCGCGCGTACTTCCAGGTGAGCGAGCCGTCGGGCAGCCGCTTGAGGGCGTGGGCGACGCGGTGGCGCAGCTCCGCCTCGTCGTACAGCGGGTTGCCCGCCCGGAGGTAGCGCAGCGCCCAGTCCTCCGACGGCACCACCTCGGGCGACTGGGCCATCAGGCCGCGGACGCGCAGGAGCCCGGCCGTGGCCACGTCGGGGCCGATGTCCACCAGCACCAACCGGTCCAGCCGCGAGGCCCGGGCGCCGCCGTAGGCGATGGCGATGCGCCCGCCCATGGAGTGCCCCACCACCGACGCGCGGGCGAGGCCGAGCGCGTCGACGAAGGCGGCCAGGTCGGCGGCCATGCTCTCCACGCGGTAGTCGGCGTCGGCCGGCGCCTCCGAGTCGCCGTGGCCGCGCTGGTCCAGCGCCAGCACCCGCCGGTCCGGCGCCAGCGCCCGGGCCACCGTGTCCCACCCCCGCGCGTGGCCGGTGATGCCGTGGAGCAGGACGACGGCGGGAGCGGGGGGGTCGCCCCATTCCGTGTAGTGCAGGTCGAGCGAGCCGAGGCGGATGGTGCGGTCGTGGAATGACATGGAGCGGAGTGTAGGGCGGGCGGGGCGCGGGGTCAATCGCGCGGCGGCGCCGGGGGCGCGACGTCGCCCACCACCCGCACCCGCGTGCGCAGCGCGTTGCCCGGCAGGTAGGCCAGCGGCAGGTCCTCGACCTCCACCACCTCGAGGGTGGCGGGGTCGGCGCCGGCGCGGACGGCCCGGGCCTCGGCCAGCCGCCGGGCCTCGGCGATGGCCTCCCCGCGCGACAGCCCGTGGAAGATCTGATCCGCCTCGCCCGACACCTGGGCGATGGCGGCGCCCACCGCGTTGGCCACCGCCTGGTGGGGCACGTGCGCGACCTCGGAGACGCCGGGCAGCCACGGGGGCACGAGGAAGGCGGCGCCCCCGACGGCGATGAGGGGCACCGGGGTCGCGTCGGCCTTCATGCGGTCCACCGCCTCCTCGATCATGGCGTGGATCGCGCCGAGGGCGGCGCGCACGAGGGGGGCGGGCAGGTCGGCCACGCGCCGCCGGTCTCCGAGGTCGATGAGGCCCGCCGCCACCGCGATGTCGGTGCACGTGAGCGTCGAGCCGCCGAAGACCCGCGCGTCCTCGGCGAGGCGAAAGCCGACGCTCCGCGGGCCCACCTGAAGGGGCGCCGAGGCGACGAGGGAGCCGCCCCCGAGCCCGAGGGACAGGAGATCGGGCATGCGGAACAGCGTGCGGACGCCGCCCACCTCCACCACGCTGTTGGCCGGGCGCGGAAAGCCCTGGCGCAGGCTGCCCACGTCGGTGGTGGTGCCGCCCACGTCCACGACGAGGGCCTCGGCGCGCCGGCCGAGGAAGGCCGCCCCCCGCATGCTGTTGGTCGGCCCGGAGGCGAAGCCGTACACGGGGAACGCCTCGGCCACCTCGGCCAGCATGACGGTGCCGTCGTTCTGGGTGAGGTAGAGGGGGGCCCGGATGCCGCTCTCGGCCAGCGCCGCCGTGAAGGCCCGCGTGGTGGTCCGGGCCAGGTCCACGAGGCAGGCGTTGAGCAGCGCGGCGTTCTCCCGCTCGAGGAGGCCGATCCGCCCGAGCGCGTGCGAGCAGGTGACGGCCACGTCGGGGCACTCCTCGCGCAGGATGCCGGCGGCCGTCTCCTCGCACTCGGGATTCAGCGGGGAGAAGACGGCCGACACGGCCACCGCGCCGAGGCCGGCGCGGCGGATGCGCCGGGCGGCCTCCCGGACGCCCGCCGTGTCCAGCGGCACGATGGGCCGGCCGTCGTACTCGTGGCCGCCCTCGAGCATGATCACCTCGCCCCGCACGAGTGTGGCCAGGTCCTCGGGCCAGTCCACGAGCGGCGGCAGCGAGGCGCTGGCGGGCAGGCCGATGCGGATGGCCCCGACCGGCCCGAGGCCCCGGCGCTGCACCACAGCGTTGGTGAAGTGGGTGGTGCCGATCATGACGGCGTCGACGGGCTCGAGGCGGCCGCCGGCCCCGGCCACGAGGTCCCGGAGCGCGGTCCGGATGCCCCCCGTCACGTCGGCGGTGGTGGGCGTCTTCACGGCCCCGAGGACCCGGTCGTCCTCGAGCCAGACGGCGTCGGTGTTGGTGCCGCCCACGTCGATGCCGATGCGGCGGCGGGTCACGAGAAGACCGAGGTGAAGTCCAGATCGTAGCCGAAGGCCCGGGGCCCCACGTGCTCGAGGCCCTTCGGCGTGCGGAACACGGCGGGGCCGGGCAGGGCGACGACGGTCACCCGCTGCCCGTAGCGCAGCGTCTCCGTCCCCACCGCCTCGCCCGAGTGGGAGTCGAGGACGCAGATCAGGTCGGGAGTCATGACCCGGGGGACGCCGTCGAGCCAGCCCACCGCGAACTCGTTCTGGAAGGCCAGCGTGAACTCGTGCCCCCGATGGGCGTCGAGCCCCTCGAGGGTGGCCGTCCCGCGCAGGAAGCCCTCGGTGGTCCGCCGCGCCACGTCCCGGACCTTCCCGGCGAACAGGCGCACCCCGCGCTCGGTGTCGATCACCGCCGCGATGGGGTCCCGATGCTCGCGGCGCGCCTCCAGCACGGCCTGGCCGAGGCGGATGGCCTTGGTGGTCGTGTAGAGGATGGCGCACGCCTTGACCTCCTTGCCCGTGCGGGGCGCCTTGCAGGTGGAGGCGATGGAGCCCACCTCCACGCAGGCGCGGCGGGACAGGCGCTCCATCCACTTCCACGAGGCGGCGCGGGCCACGATGACGGCGTTGTCGCGCACGTCCACCAGCGTCAGCGGGTACATGGGCAGGTCGTGGACGGCCACGCTGGTCATCTGGGCCTCGGGGTAGGCGCGGCCCATGGTGTCGGCGTCGACCACGGGCAGGCCGAGGAGCGCGGCGGCCATGAAGGGCTGGAGCGCGTTGCCCCCGCCGATCTCGAGCGACATCACGGCGCCAAAGCGTTTCCCCGTGTACTCCTCCATGAGCCGGACGGCCCGGGCGATGTGCCGGGGGTCGGTCAGGCGCTCCTGGCCCACCAGCGGCGCCCCCATGTTGGACACCACCGCCACCCGGTCGGCGTCGTCGAGCTCCATGGGATCCAGCAGGGAGACCACCGTGCCCTGGCGGTAGAGCTGGCGCAGGTTGAGGAGCGCCAGGTACGGGCTGCCGCCGCCGCCCGTGCCGAGGATCCAGGCGCCGACGGCGAGGGCCTCGATCTCGGCCAGCGACACGGGACGGGGGGCCATCGGCGCCGGCCTTATAGCACGCGGCCCGCGCCAGGGTCAAACCGGGTTGTCGCCCGGGGCCGGCGCATGCTAGCGTGACCCCACGCACCCACGCCATCCGTCGCCACGGGGGGGCCGTCGCCATGTCGACCCACGCCATCACCGACGTCGCCGTGATCCTGAAGCCCGAGGACGACGTCGCCATCGCCAAGCGTGAGATCGCGGCCGGGAGCGTCCTCGAGGACGCCGACGGGCGCCTCGAGGTGCGCCAGGACATCCGGCCCGGCCACAAGGTGGCCCGGCGGGCCCGGCGGGCCCGGCGGGCCGGGGACAGCGTGCGGCGCTACGGCCAGGTCATCGGCTTCGCCACCCGGGACATCGCGGCCGGCGACCACGTGCACAGCCACAACCTAGTGTCCTGTCTCTAACGCTTCTTTACAACGTTTGATCTTGCGCATGATCGCTGAGGCCGAGGCCGTCCAGATGAAGGGCCGAGGGGCTTTGTTGTGTTCGCGGACGTAGGCGCGAATGG
>Ga0187892_10011093_pt1 | contig 11183 bp, 9 predicted proteins | sample MA1701073metaG_FD_139345 | JGI IMG/M metagenome (GOLD analysis project Ga0187892, IMG submission 139345) | Bio-ooze microbial communities from a basaltic lava cave in the Kipuka Kanohina Cave System on the Island of Hawaii, USA - MA170107-3 metaG ... | reverse complement strand
TTCCTGCGTGCGCTCAGACAGGCCGCGCAATTGCAGACACTCGATCATTCTCTTTCGCAGTTCAGTCATGGTGACACCTCCAGATAGAAGAAGTTGGACCAGCAGTGTTCACGCCATCGGATGGTTAGTGACACTGCCGTGTTAATTCTGGAAGTGTAGCGAGAATGGATCAGTGAGGGAGAATGATCGAGTTATTCAAAGAACGACGAGAAAAAGTTCTCTCTGCGCCGCAGCGCTTAGTTCAACTTCCTCTTGGACGCGTTTTGAGCGCTGCAAGTGACTCTTGAGACTGCCTTGAGTGAGCCCAAGTCGTTCAGCAGCCGTCTGCATTGTTCCACCTGTTGCCTGGCGAGTAGCCTCGATGCTGCAACGCTTGGCACGTGCGGTCCATTGTTTAAAGGTCTCGCCACTCCGCAGCACGCAGAGTTCAATTGGCAAGATAATGTCACCTTCCCTCACGATGGAATGTAAAGAAGATTTACGTGCCGCTGAAAGGTTGTACCGGTTCTCGTCCAGGTGTTTAAAGAGGTTGGTAATCTCAGACGCTGGCATAGATTGATTACCATTTCCCTTGTCCCAATAATTCGATTTCCTGAGATTCAATCTAATAATAGCGGACTGCGCCAATCCCGCAGAGATTGGTTGGCCATCGTCAACGAATGTTGTCAGCTCATACACTAGATTCCGAAGAGTTCGAATATTCCCAGGGTAGTCAATTTCACATAGGAGTTCCAGAGCGTCTTTTTCAATAATATGCATATATTTTTGGTTTCTTGGACTCCGCTGCATTTCCGCCGCCTCATCAAGAAAACGAGCAATCATTGCGGGAATGTCTTCGCGACGCTCTCGTAGTGGGCTTGCTTCTACTGTTAATACCGCTAGCCGACAATGTAGGTCCTCGCGGAATTCGCCGGTTTGAATCATCAAGAACAGGTTTCGTGAGGTTGCAGCGATTATCTGCACGTCGAAGAACTGGTAGTGATTTGTGCCGAGGCGCTTGATTTGTTTTTCGTCGATTGCCTTTAGTAACCTGTTCTGGACCGTTAAAGGAATGTCGCCGATTTCATCGAGAAACAAGATACCGCCGTCAGCTTCTTCAAATAGGCCCTTCCGATCGTAGTCCGCACCAGTAAACGCGCCTTTGCGATGGCCAAATAGTTCGGCTTCAACTAGTTGCTCGGGCAAATTCGCGCAGTTTAGTTCAATGAATGGTTTGTTGGCTCGAGCTGACATCCGGTGTATTTGCCTGGCCATTTGGGTTTTGCCGGTTCCTGTTTCGCCGGTGATAAGGATGTTGAATGGACGCCGGGCGACACGTTCAATATCCGCACGCATTCTTCGTGCCTGCGGACTGTTCTGGCCGGCAAAGATGTCTTCAGTCTGTTGAATGGATTCTGCCGAAACAAGTCGTAAGGGTTCAAAGCCCAATGTCTTATGCATATTTCTGGATTTGTTTGACGCTCTCATCGCTCTGCTAAAGCCCCCTAGAAACTGTTCTAGACTTGTTTGTAGCTCTCATCGCTCTGCTAAGCTCCTCAGACACCGTGGCTCATTGAATTTGACTTCGTTGTAGTTCTTTCCGAGGCGCACATTCTCTGGATCATTTCGCGCAATGGCCGCTAATCCCAGATCACCAAAAAACATGTCGTCTGGGTGGTCGAAACAGTTCTTCGAATACACGTGTCCCATCTCCTTGCCTTGAACTTATCGAATACAGCGATTGTCTTTTTGTTTGCGGCTCACAGATAAGTGAACTATTTATCCGGAAGCATAAGCCTCAGCGGACGTGAGGCAATCTGTCGAATACAATGAGAGTTGGCGCTTGACGACGCGATAACACTCGCACGATACAGCCTCCAAACCGTCGCGGTCACGAATGGTGATTGAACCACGACTGTAGGTGATTAGCCCGATCTTCTGAAACACACCAGCCGTCATGCTCACAACTGATCGCTGAACACCAAGCATGTCGGCAATGATTTCATGCGTTAGCTCAAGAGTATCTGACTGGACCCGATCATGCGTGCAAAGTAGCCAACGGCAGAAACGTTGCTCCGCTGTGTGAAAACGATTGCATACAGCGGATTGGGCGATTTGCGCAAACAAGGAGTGCGCGTAACACACAAGCAGGTTCTGCAGTCGACTAGCTCTCTTGAATTCCTCCTGGATTACTTCGGGCTGACTTCTCAAAGCTTCAACCGGCAGCTGAACTACCGCTCGATAAGGCATTTCCCTCGCGTGCATAATTATTGGGAGTGCTGTTGTTCCTTCGTTACCGACCATACCAACCTCTATCACTTCGCCAGCTTCAGTGCTCGAGAGTAGGGAGATTACGCCGTTTAGGGGAAAGTAGACGTACTCCGCAAAATCACCTGCTTCGCAGAGCACTCGACCTCTTGATAGTTGGACTAATTGCAACTTCGGGCGCAGTCGCTCGTATTCCTTGCGCGGAAGTGATTCCAACAAGGAGTTGCGGTTTAGAGCTGTTGATGGCTCAGCGCTCATCGCTAACGTAGTCCTGTCAAAAGACGCCAGGTTCGACAAAGGTGGCATTACTTGATAGTTCTATTTCTAAAGTCGGGTCATTTGGTGATTTTCTACCACTCCCGCCCAAAGAATTATTTTCAAGTGTTATTTCCGACAAATCTTAGTAGTGAACTCAGAGGGCTCAGCTCCATGTTCGTAAAAATCATATTTAGACAAATCTAATAACTTTTTGAGAGTTCCCAGAGGACTTCTGTTAGATGCTGGTCGATAGTTTGTTCTGTCTCGAAAGGATTGCCTGATAGTGTGATCTTTCGAACGAAATACCCCATTGTGTTCGTAGATTTTGTCCCTTCGTAAGAAAAGAGGTTGCCTGACTTGTATATCGCACCGAAGCGTGTCCGCCTTTAATAGTGGCTACAAAGTCACTAGAACCAGTCCAACCCATAATTTGACACCTACGGCCGCGGGAGGTCTTCGAGCAGCTTGACGAAAAGAAGAAGACTTCCTTCAACTGCAGTTCGCTCAGTGGCTCGTAGGTAATGCAAAGTTACCTAACTGACGGCATCCAGTCGTCTAGCAATCAAGACAGTGAGAAGATTGCGTACATGAAAACTGATGGCTACCGTACTTGCTGAGGAAGTTTAGCCGGCTGTACACTGTAGCGTGCACTGAACTATACAGACGAATTGTTCCTCGTGATTCATCCTTGCCAGGTACACGAGGGCCTAGGAAAACGCCCAGCCTAAGATATAGACCGCTTAACATAAAAACAGATCGCACCTCCAAGGCGGACAAATGTTCTCTCGGTTGAGACAAGGCATAGTGGTGGTGGTCTTTTCGACGTCGCTTCTGTCTGGACTTCCAGCCTTGGCCTTTCGAACGTCTCAGATCGTTCCAAACGAGACTCTTGCGTCCGATGATCTTCCAAAGGTGCCCGCCTCTCTTGCCCGAGAAGTAGCTCCTTACACAAAGCTGTCCGCTTATTCACTGGCTGGCTGGGATCCGGTCAAACGTGAGTTATGGACGAAGAGCCTAACAAGCAATTCGTCATCGGTGTTTAGGGTCTCGTCACCTGGTGATAGCCTTGAACGTGAACTCCTAATCCCTACTGGTGTGTATGACATCTACTTCGAACCGCGGGGCAGGTCGCTTGTCTATGTCAAGGACAACGGTGGCAATGAAGTTTTCCAGCTTTATGCTTTTGACCCCGGAAATTCCAAGAGCTCACTAGTTTCTGATGGAAAGTCGCGGAATACCGAGCCGGTGTGGTCGAATCGAGGCGATCAATTGATCTATTCATCGAACCGGCGCAACGGTAGTGACACTGATATCTATATTGTCGACCCCGCAGATCCGGAAACAACGCGCCTGCTGGCTCAAGACAGCGGCTATTTGAAGGTCTTTGACTGGTCGCCTGATGATACCCAAGCGCTCTTCTACAACTGGATTTCTGCTAACGAAAGTTATCTCTACACAGTCGATGTGAAATCAGGCCAGAAAACTCTTCTTACACCGAAGCCTGGTACCGTCAGAGTTGCGTACGACTTTGCTCAATTTAGCAAAGATGGAAAAGGGATCTATCTTACCACCGATCGCGATTCTGAGTTTCTGCGCCTGGCCTACATGAAACTGTCGACGAAAGAACTCAGCTACCTGACGGACCAAATCAAGTGGAACATTGAAGACTTCAAGATCTCGCCTGATCGAAATACGCTTGCTTTCATCAGCAATGAGGATGGAGTGAGTCACCTACACTTGCTAGACACTGCAACTAACAGTGTGAAAAAGGTCGCAGTGCCTGGCTTAGGCGTGATCTCAAATCTGCGATGGCATATGAACAGTGCCGATCTGGCCTTTGTCTTGTCATCAGCGCGTTCTGTTTGGGATATCTATGCGCTGAATACAAAAACTGGAAAGCTCGAGCAATGGGTCAAGGGAATTACCGAGGGAATCGATGTGGCGAGGTTCTCAGAACCGGAACTCATTCATTGGAAGTCATTTGATGAACGCCAAATCTCGGGCTTTCTTTATCGACCACCACCAAAGTTTACGGGTAAACGACCGGTAATTATAGACATCCACGGTGGCCCCGACGACCAGGCTCGGCCTCAGTTCAATGGCCCAGACAACTACTTCATCACCGAGCTGGGAATCGCCAAAATCTATCCGAATGTCCGCGGCTCAACTGGTTACGGCAAGACATTCCTAAAACTCGACAATGGTTATGACCGGGTCGTCGCCATCAAAGATATCGGGGCTTTACTCGATTGGATTACGGCACAACCCTACCTGGATGCGGAACGCGTGATGGTCACGGGCTGGAGTTACGGAGGTTATGTCGCGCTTTCAGTAGCAACGAATTACAGTGATCGCATTCGCGCTGTACAGTCAGTTTCAGGGCCAACAAATTTGGTTACTTACATCGAACGCACAGAAGCCTGGCGGCGTGATCGTCGCCGAGAGGAGTACGGCGACGAGCGAGACCCAAAAATGCGCACGTTCCTCGAACAAATTGCACCGCTCAACAATGCCTCGAAAATCAAGAGACCCTTAATGATTGTTCAGGGGGAAAACGACGCGCGCGTACGGGCAGCCGAAGCTGACCAGATGGTACAGATGGTCAAGAAGAATGGGACGACTATCTGGTATCTGTTGGCGAGGAACGAAGGGCACGATTTCAGCCAGACGACCTTGAATTATCAACTGTATCAGACCGTGCAATTTGTAAAGGAATTCCTATTGCAATGATGCGCGGCCTCAGCGCTTCAGAAGCAAGCTGTCCTAACAGATGTTCATACACCAACCCGAACCGCACGAAGTGCGGTCTTTCTCAAGGAGTCACCAATGAAGAACATTCGAAAATGGCTAGCGACGTCAGCTATTGCACTGACTTTGACATTCGGCAGCGGCTCACTAATTCAGGTACGTGCGGATGCCGGTTCCGGAGGACCACAAGGACAACAGGACAGTCGGTCGGGAGGACCTTCCGCGGCCGATGTGATGACACCGGAAGAGTATGAGTACTTTCTGTGGGTGATAGTAATGTGGTTGTTGGGTTGGCTCTAAAGCCCACATCCTAAAGGACAAGAGTTTGTCTTGGGAGAGGCCGAAAACCTCGAATTTCAGCCGCTTCTGGAGTTCGCGGATGACACTGCCTGTCAATGGGTGGTGTCGCAAGATGCTGCTCCAGTCTCTGGTCTTTCTCTGCCTTAACTCAAACATTGTTTCTGCTCAGCAGCTCGGTACCGCTCGAATCGAAACGGAAGATCATTTCTTCTATTCTTTATTAATTGCAGCAAGGAAGGATCCTTCATCAACAAAAACAGTACTTAGTAGCAATAGGCATCTCATCAAGAGTGAACTCTGGAAGCGACTTATTGACGTGGCTGCATATTCTCCTTCACCACTCGTGATCTACGACCTGGCCCTGCAAGTAGCCAACGAACTGCAGGACCAGCGATTAGAGGCAGTAACGTTATATAAGACAGGCTGGTATCAATTCGGACAAGGAAATATTGCGGCCGCTACAGAGAGTTACTTAAAGAGCAAGCGTGCCTTTGAGAAAGCTGGCTCACGGCGGGACCTTATCTATATCCTCGCAGACCTGGGAACGCTTAGCATCTACTCTTCGAAGTACAAGAAGGCAAAAGAATACTCAGAAGAAAGTCTGGCACTTGCCGAAGAATTTAAGAATACAGGAGAGCCGGCTGCTGATTGGCCGGACGAATACGGCATTGGTACCGCGCTCTCTAATCTTGGCAACATTGCCAAACGCGAAGGCGAATATGATAAGGCTATTAACCACCTTCAGATTGCGCTTTCGGTTTTCGCGAGAATAGATACCGAAGATACGACGTATAGCTCTCAGATTATTGACGCTTCGGCTGACATCGGCCGCACCTATCTCGCGAGGGGCGACTACGTACGAGCTCTCAGCTATCTGAATAAAGCAATGGATCTTGCCAACACCTCGCACAACATCAATCGAATGGCCGGCATCGCTAACAGTATCGGAATCCTTTATACAAGCCAACGAGACTATCCGAAGGCGATTGAGTTCTTTCAGCAAGGTCTCCAACTGGCGGCGAGCGCAAACGATCGTTTCAAGCAGGCCGGCATGCTGCTCAACATTGGCGTCGCGTACCAGTTCCAAAAAAGCTTTGACCAGGCCCTGGAGAATTTTGCGAAGAGTCTAGAAATCGCGAAAGCAATTAATGACAAAGAGATTGTCATTCTGGTCAGCGAGGGATTGGGCGGTGTCTACAAAGAACAGGGAAAGTATTTAGAAGCTCTTGCCGCACTGGAATGCGGTCTTTCATTGGCGAAATCTATTGAGGACAGGACAAGGATCGCTGAGTTGCTCTGGCGCAAAGCCGAAGTGCATTACGCCAAAGGCGACTTCACGGAATCGATTTCACAGGCCACAGAAGCGGCCACACTTGCTGAGCATCTCAGCTTAAGAAATGTGTCCTATCTCGCCCTGACAACACTAGGAAAGGCTTATCGAGCCAGCAAACAAGATCACCTGGCTGGAGAGACGTTCTCACGGGCGATCGCAGGAATTGAAGGGATGCGCAATCAAGTAGCTGGTTTGGAGCAAGGAAATCAACTCTTCTTCGAGGACAAAGTTGGCCCTTATCACGAGATGGTAGATCTCCTCCTCACCCAGAAAACTCCAGAGAATGTTACATTGGCCCTTTCCTACGCGGAACGAGCAAAAGGCCGAGTACTTTTGGATGTGATGAGTAGTGGGAGAATTGATCTTGAGAAAGTGATGTCCCAAAGCGAAAAGGCAAAAGAGAGAGACCTAAACCGGAACATCGTGGATTTCAATCGACGAATAAGCGAACAACTCAGTAAGAAGTACTCGGATTCTAGATTGCAGAAGGACCTTGAGCAGCAGTTGCGCACGGCACGCTTAAAGTACGAAGCTTTTCAAGATTCCGTCTACGCCTCTCATCCCGAGCTCATGGGCCAGCGTCGCCAACTGCCTGAATTCTCTGTAAATGACCTGGATGATTTTGTCAGCAACCAAAGAACGACCTTTCTAGAGTACGTCGTTACTAAATCCAAGACATATCTTTTTGTCTTAAGCAGAACAGGGACAAATGCCTCAAAGTTAAAAGTCCATCCGATTGATGTAAGCGAAGAGCGAATTGCGGAACTAGTACGTGAGTATCGCGAGATGCTTGCCAGCCAAAACTCTGGCTTTGCGGAAACAGCGCGACAACTCTATGACCTACTGTTGAGACCTGCCGAAGAACAGCTCAAGGGGAATGGTACCCTGTGTATTATTCCTGACGGCCCGCTTTGGGATCTGCCATTTCAGGCTGTACAGTCGCGAGCCAATCGATATCTGCTTGAGGACCATGCAATTTACTATTCGCCGTCGCTGAGCGTGCTCAATGAACTCTCGAGGCGTCGCAAGAGGTCTAATCGGATTTCTACATCTTTACTGGCATTTGGTAACCCTCAAATAACCGGTGAAATTGCCACAAGACTTCAAGCCGTCTATCGAAGCGAGATTCTCTCACCTTTGCCGGAGGCAGAGACTGAAGTAAAGGCACTAAGGGAGATTTGGAAACCGAGTCCCAGCAGGATCTTTATCGGAGCAAGGGCTGGAAAGACGACCTTCAAAACTGAGGCGGGAAAGTACGGAATCATTCACCTTGCGACTCATGGGATTTTGGACAATGGTAACCCAATGTACTCGCGCCTGGTCATGGCCCGAGCTGAGAACGACCCGGACGATGATGGATTACTGGAAGCGCGCGAAATAATACGACTCAATCTTCGTGCCGACCTTGTTGTCCTTTCAGCTTGTCAGACTGCGCGTGGGAGATTTGGCGCTGGCGAAGGAATGGTCGGCATGTCCTGGGCCTTTCTCGTGGCAGGGGTACCGACGATGGTTGCAAGCCAATGGAAAGTTGATTCCGCTAGCACTGCAACTCTCATGATAGAGTTCCATAAGCGGCTCAAAGGTGAAACAGCAAACAGTCGGTCCACGAACGCCAATGCGCTCAGACAAGCGGCTCTCAATCTGATGAAAGAACCACGCTACCGACATCCATTCTTCTGGTCTGGCTTTGTCTTGATCGGAAATGGAAACTAACAAACTTGGGAAAATCGGCTGATGCTAATTTTTCAGGCTAGAAACAACCTGTGGACTTCTACGCCCGGCCGACAGTATTTAGCTCGCCGCAGTCTCAGCGCACCGCGACACCCCAAGCTATCGATTCATCGTAGTGAGCAATGCTAGCGAAACCGGCTACTAGTCGTGTATCGAAGTATTACCAATTCTTCACGACGGTTTGTGAGCAACAGTCGAGCGGGGTGAAATATCAGCAGTGGGGATTTGCGAATGGGTCAAGATTACTAGAGAGAACGTCAAGCAGACCGATGCCATGAAGGTTCTAGTCGAACACGTGCGGGGCCTTACGGTAGCATTTTACGTTCCTTGCCATAAAAGTATTTTTGGGAATGGACTTTTCGAAGGAATGTTCGCCCAGCAAGCCGAACCAGAGGTCCATGCCTGGGATTTCTAAACGCCAGCTAACAAGCGCTCGCAGCTGACGGCGTGGTAGCGTGCTGCTCAAGCAATTTTGTCAGCTCCGGGTGAATTCTTTCGCGCGCCGCAGCTGACGCAACGATTCGGTTGCACCCATGACATTGAATGAAGCGAGAGATTTACTTTTCTGCAATCTTCCTCATGCAACGGTTCAGCGGCAGTCCGTGGAGGATTGGGGACTCTTCCCCTTACCCAAAAAGGTTGCGGATTATTTCGGAAGTGGGTGCAGTAGAATTGGAAATCTGGGGATACGGTAATTCTTGGTACGTTCCAAGCCTTTCGAAACTTTGGGATCTTCAAGCGGGCTATCGTTACAAGCTGAAACAAACGAACGCGATTATGAATGGACAGACAATTGGCTTAGTCCTCGCGTATGAAGGCGGTGACCCATACATCTTCGACACGGACACCGGAATTATTCTGGACGACGCTCATGGCCAAGGTATTTGGGATCCGAAGCCTTTATTTGAAGATCTCGGCTATTTTAAGATGTCGGCGAAATGATTTCAGTATTTGCAACACTTGAAGGTATTTTTATTAAGTTACCACTGCGCTTCGTCCAAAGACCCTCACCAGCGAGGCTGGCGCCATCCAACCACGTGGAGTGGGTGTGGCGTGCATCGTCATGGTGGTTGTCTGGGTCCTGGTTATTAACGCTACCGGTCCTCCAAGGAGGACGTTCTCTTGTAATCGCGGTCCCTGCCGCATGTCAACGAAATAATTTTTATCTCATGATAAGCGAGTAATTCACCGCAAATACGGTCGGGTCTCAAATGAACCGAGTTAATCGCAGGCTTAGTGTCTCTCAATTCGCGCATATTTCCTTCCGGAGCATTCAGATTCTTGGCGTCACTTTGCGGTCTTGCGTGTCGTCGTGAGTTGTCATTTCCTGCCCCAAAGAAGTTTCACGCAAAGTTGCAAACGAAAGCCCGCACCGTAGCTATCCCAAAGCTTGTGCCAGATCCCCTATCAGATCGATGGGATCCTCGAGTCCCACGGACAGCCGAACCAGTCCATCAGTGATTCCGGCTGCCTCGCGTTGTTTTGCCGGAACATCCGCATAGGTCATCGAGGCTGGATGGGTAATCAGCGTTTCCGCGGCGCCCAGATTTTCGGCGAGCGCGCACAGCCGCACCGAATTCATCAGACGGATTCCGGCTTCCACGCCACCTTCAACTCCAAAACTGATCATCGCCCCGCCACTGCGCTGCTGGCGCTGCACCAATTCGAATTGAGGGAACGATTCGAGGCCAGGGTAGATCACTCTCGTCACCCGATTCATGAGTCATCAGAAACCTGGCAATTCGCAGAGCACTCTCGGACTGTCGCGCCATGCGGAGCGGCAGTGTCTTAAGCCCTTGCAAAGTTAGAAACGCCGGAAAAGGCGACTGGATGGCGCCGATTGCATTGCGTGCGAACGCCAGTTGTTCATGGAATTCCGGATCACGCGTTATTAAAGCCCCACCGACGGTCGCGTTATGACCTTCGATAAATTTAGTAGTTGAGTGCAGTACCATGTCAGCTCCCAACTCGAAAGGGCGTTGCAGCGCTGGAGTCAGCAGAGTGTTATCCACCACCAGCAAGGTGCCGGCCTCTGCACATAGACTTGCCGCGAAGCGAATATTAGTAAGTCTCAGGGTTGGATTCGCCGGCGTCTCGATGAAAGCAAACCGCGTAGGCCCTGAAACAAGCGCACGGTGCCACCATAAACGGCCTGCGAACAAACCACCCACCTCCGGAACGAAGCAGCGCCAGGCACAGTGCGGTGGTGGCGGCAAGACCAGTTCCGTAGCAGGTACAGAATTCAGCTCCTTCCAGAGCCGCCAGCCTTCTCTCCAGTGCGGAAACAGTCGGATTGCCCGAACGGCTGTATGTGAACCCCTTGTCCTGGCCTACGGCTTCCTGCCGGTAAGTTGTCGTTTGATAAATGGGCGTGATCATCGCCCCGGTCGTCGGATCAGGAACAGCTCCGGCATGCAAAGCCAGTGTGTCGAACTCATAGCCAGTGTCAGAACCGGGAGCTAGCAGGTGGAGCATATGGTCGTCCCTACGATCCTCAATCGCTTGTTTCTTTCCTTTGGTGATAACCATCGCAGTCTCCTTTTCGAAGTCTGCGTGGTGATTTGAA
>Ga0187892_10011092_pt1 | contig 11184 bp, 12 predicted proteins | sample MA1701073metaG_FD_139345 | JGI IMG/M metagenome (GOLD analysis project Ga0187892, IMG submission 139345) | Bio-ooze microbial communities from a basaltic lava cave in the Kipuka Kanohina Cave System on the Island of Hawaii, USA - MA170107-3 metaG ... | reverse complement strand
GATCGAATGCGCTCGCCATGGGCAGCAGGGTACGACGACTCTGCTGCCTGCCGGAAATCCGCGACCGGCGCACTCGTGGCACGGTTCGGTGTCGTCGCGGACGAGTCGCATGGTCCGGTCAACGCATTCGGCTTGCCCGGTTCGGCTCCGTGAGGCACGATTGTCGCGCATCCGCGCTCGACAACGCGTCGACGGCGGCCTGACCGTGGAGCCGGTGCGGTCAGGATGACCCTCGGCCAGGAGGGTGCGCGTATGGGGGAGTGTTTCAGGCGGACGGTCCGAGCGGCCGCCCGGATGGGAAAATGGGACTCGAACGTCGTCGTGTCGTCACGCGGCAGCGGATGCTGACGACCGCGGACATTTCAATCGGGATTCCGGCCGCATGACGGCGGTGGCGGGCGTATCGCTTGGCGGCTTGCGGGCGTCGCGCGGCTCCGACGGCACGCTCACGCTGACGCTGATCGGAAACTGGCGATCGGTCGACCACGTACCTGGCACCGGCGATGTCGATGCCGCGTTGCGCGGATCGCCGGCGGCCTCGCGGATCGCATTCGACTGCGACGCGCTGCTTGCCTGGGACAGCGGCGCCCTCACGTTCCTGATGAAGACCGTCACGCTGGCGGCCGAGCGCAAGGTGCCGGTCGACACGGCGGGGTTGCCCGCCGGCATGGCCCGGCTGCTCAAGCTGGCGACGGCCGTGCCGGAACGGGCGGGCGCGCGGCGTTCGGGCAAACCGGAGCCGCTGCCGGACCGGGTGGGAAAGCGGACCATCGCGCTCTACCGGCAGATGCTGTCGATGGTCGATTTCGTCGGCGATACCACGCTCGGCATCGGTCGCTTCCTGCGGGGACGCGCGATCTATCGTCGCTCGGACTTCGTCCTGTTACTGCAGGAGTGCGGCATCTCGGCACTGCCGATCGTTGCGCTCATCAGCTTCCTGATCGGACTCATCCTGGCATTCGTCGGCGCAGTGCAGCTGCGCCAGTTCGGTGCACAGATCTTCGTGGCGGACCTCGTCGGCATCGCCATGACGCGCGAGATGGGCGCCGTCATGACCGGCATCATCATGGCGGGTCGCACCGGCGCGGCGTTCGCCGCGCAGATCGGCACGATGCAGGTCAACGAGGAGGTCGATGCGCTGAAGACCTTCGGCTTCTCGCCGCTCGATTTCCTGGTGACGCCGCGCGCGATCGCCCTGATCCTCATGATGCCGATCCTCTGCATCTTCGCGGACCTGCTCGGCATCCTCGGCGGCGGGCTGATCGGCATCACGATGCTGGAGATACCGGTCACCGAGTACGCGCTCGAGACGGTCGGCGCCCTGACGCTGACGGACTTCGCCATCGGCATCTTCAAGAGTGCCGTCTTCGGCGTCCTGATCGCGCTGGCCGGGTGCCTGCGCGGCATCCAGTGCGGCCGAAGCGCGCTGGCCGTCGGCAGCGCCGCCACATCCGCCGTCGTGATGGCAATCGTCCTGATCATCGTGACCGACGGCGCCTTCGCCGTGCTCACCGACGTTCTGGGGATCTGAATGCCGCCGCAGAACCCGAGCCCGACCGTGAAAGACGCCATCGTGATCGACAATCTCACGATGGGTTACGGCGACTTCATCATCCAGAAAGACCTGAACTTCGGGATTCACCGGGGCGACATCTTCATCATCATGGGCGGTTCGGGTTGCGGCAAGAGCACGCTGCTGCGCCACATGATCGGCCTGCTGCGCCCCAAGAACGGCCGGATCCTCTATGGCGACCGGGATCTCTGGGCGCTCGACATCGACGGCCGCGAGACGCTGCTGCGGGGTACCGGCGTTCTCTACCAGCAGGGCGCGCTCTGGAGCTCGATGACGCTGGCCGAGAACATCGCCATGCCGCTGCAGGCCTACACCGACCTCTCGCCCGGCGAGATCGACGATCTTTGCGCCGTCAAACTGGCGCTCGTCGGCCTCGCCGGTTTCGAATCCTATTATCCGTCGCAGATCAGCGGCGGCATGCAGAAGCGCGCCGGTCTCGCGCGGGCGCTGGCGCTCGATCCGGAGATACTTTTCTTCGATGAGCCGTCGGCCGGCCTCGATCCGATCAGCTCGCGCCTGCTCGACGATCTGATCATCGAGCTGCGGGACAGTCTCGGCGCGACGATCGTCGTCGTGACGCACGAGCTCGCAAGCATTTTCGCGATCGGCACCAATTCGGTCTTTCTCGATCCGACAACCAAGACGATGATCGCGCAGGGGAAGCCGGGCGATCTTCTGGAACATTGCGACAATCCGACCGTGCAGCATTTCCTGCGCCGCGAAACGAACGCGTAGCGGAACGGGCGGGCGAACCGGGGGCAGACATGGCATCGACGGCGAATCCGAGATTGATTGGGGCCTTCGTAATCGTTGGCATCGGGCTGATGGTCGCGGCCGCCCTGATCTTCGGCAGTTTCAGCTTCTTCGGTCAGCGAATCCCCTTCGTCGTGTATTTCCAGGGCGATCTCAGCGGTCTCGATGTCGGTGCGCCGGTCAATTTCAGGGGCGTGCGAATCGGCGAAGTCACCGGCGTCGAACTGCATTTCGATGCCGCGACCAAGAAGTTCCTGATTCCGGTTTACGCCGAGATCGATCCCGAGAACTTCATCGTCGAGAACGTGGGGTCGATCACCAGGGCCGGTGAAAGCATTCCGGTCCTGATCCAGCAGGGGCTGCGGGCGCAACTGAGTTCGCAGAGCTTCGTCACCGGAAAACTTCTTGTCGAGCTCGATTTTCATCCCGACACGCCGGCCACGATGATCGGCGACGACAAGGGAGTTGCGGAAATTCCGGCGATTCCGTCGAGCCTCGAAGAGCTGCAGAGCAGCATCGAGAAGCTGGTCAAGACGATCGCCGCCGCGCATCTGCCGGAACTGATCACGGATGTCCGGGATCTCATCAAAGATCTCGACAGCCAGGTCAATGCGATCCACGCGACCCAGATTTCGGAGGATACGCGGCAGCTCCTGCAACAGCTGATCGTACTGACCGAGAACACCAGCAGCCGCATCGACGAGATCTCGGCCAGCGTCGATGCGACCACGGCCAGCATCCGGCAGACCGCCGATCGGGGCACTGCGGCGATGCAGAGCGCGGACACGATGTTCAACGACATATCCGCGGCGGTCGCATCGGCGCGCCCGATGATCGAGGCGCTCGACAGCGCGGCGAGCCGGGCGTCCACGCTGCTCGTCACCGCAAACGGCACGATCGAACCGGGTTCGCCGCTCTATCGGGAACTCATGGACCTCCTCAACGAGGTGACCCTGATGTCGCAATCCATCCGGAACCTCGCGGACCAGTTGGAACGGGATCCCACGTCGGTCCTGTTCGGAAGGCAGGAGAATTGACGATGCCGACGAGAACCGCGCGCATGAACTTCCGCTGGTTGCTGCTGGCTGCCGTCCTGGCGATCGCGGGCTGCTCGGGTTCGCTCGGCGGTCCGAGCGCGCCGACGCGATATTACGTGCTGAGCGCCACCGCCGGCCCGACGCCGGTCGGGCCGGGCCCGGCCCGATCCGGCCCGATCGTCGCGGTGACGCCGGTCGATCTGGCGGAGTATCTCGACACGCCGGGGATCGTCACGCGCAGCGGCGCGAACGAGGTCATCCGCGCCGATTTCGACCAGTGGGCCGGGCCGCTCGCCGACGAGGTGTCGCGGGTCGTCGGCGAGAATCTCGCGCTGATGATACCGACCGACCGGCTGACCGTGTCGCCGGGCTCCGGCGGCCTGCCGATCGACTATCGCATCGTGATCGAGATCGCCACTTTCGAGCGCGACGACGCCAACAATGTGAGACTGCTCGCGCGCTGGGCCATCATCCGGGGCGACGAGCGCGCGCCGATGGTGCTGACGACGTCGCGGATCGAGCAGGCGGCCAGCGATGCGAGCTACAACGCGGCGGTCGTCGCCATGAACGTCGTGCTCGGGAAGCTCTGCGAGCAGATCGCATCCGTCATCGTCGCGGCCGGCGCCTGAGGACGGATCACCGGGTCTTGCCGGCCGCCGGGCGGGCGAGGCGTTCGCGCGCGGCGGCGAGCCATTCGACCGCGTGGCCGCCGAAGGTTGCCGCACATCGTTCGTACTCCCGCATGAAATGGCGCGTGAGCTTTCGGCGGATTTCCGGCGGCATCGGCATCTTCGCCTGCGATGCCTTGCGGTCGAAGTCGGGCGGCAGGCCGGTCATCTGCGGATCGAGATCGAGATACTCGAAGATGGCACGGCGCGCCGCCGCCGGCCGGTCGCGTACGTCGTCGTAGAAGAAGAACCGCGCGCGGTCCTCCGGCAGCAGCGCGTGCCAGCGCTGCCAGATGCGCGATGGGTACGAGCGCCGCTGGTGCAGCGGGCCCGCGAGGATCGCGCGCAGGTCCGGCCAGTTCTTTAGCTGCGCCGACGTGTACTGCTTTGCACGTAGATGCAGGTTGAGGGCAGCCCAGATTCGCTCGACCGGATCGCGGATCAGGATCAGATAGCGCGCGTCGGGACAAACCCGGGCGACCCAACGGATGGAAATATCAAGTAGCGCGGCATATTCGGGCGAGATGTCGCCGGCGAGGCGGCCGTTCTTCTGGTCGAACAGGTCGAGATACCAGCGGTCGGGATCGGCGGCGCGGCGTTCGGGCGTGTAGGCGCGAAAGAATTCCTCGCGCTCGTTCGCCATCAGCTGCTCGTGCCCGTGCGGCTCGTATTTCGGCGTGCCGGGGCGGTTGGCCGGCTTGAAGCTCTTGTTGTTGAAATGCCCGATCTCCTTGACCGGCGGCATCCAGGCGCCGGGATGGGACGAAAGCTGGTCGTAGAGCCAGCGCGTGCCGGCGCGCTGCATGCCGAAGCAGATGAAATCCGGACCTCTCTCGACCTTGGCCATGACGCAACGGCGCCCCGCGGTTCCAGGCGGCGCGATCCTAGAGCAGCGGGTCGGGCGGCCGCCATCGGCGGCGGCGGGCTCCGGCGCGGCGCCGGACCGCCGGATTCGCCCGGGCGGCGGTCGAACGGCCGCCGGTCGGCCCGCTTGCCGGAATCTCGCAGAAAGCCGCCATTCCGGGCCGGCCCGATAGCCGAATGGGTTATGCCGCTACCATTTGCCGGTTTGTCGCGACCGACGAAAAGGCATAAAACACAACGGGCTATGCGTGAGGACAACGATGCTGCGTGAAACCCAGCGGCGAGGCGGGCAGGCCGCCGGCACCGACGACGACCGCGAGCGCGCGATCAGGAAGATCACGCATCTCGCGGAGGTCGAGAAATCGTTCGACGAGGTGGCGAGCGACCTGGCCGTAGCAACCAGGGAAGTATCGCGCCTGACCGAGATCGCGCGCGAGGCGGTGACGCGCCTCGATCGTTCGCTGCAGGGGTTCCGCGAATCCATCGAGCGCATGAAGACGGTCGATCCGAACGCGGCCAACGAACAGCTCCGCCTGATCGAACGGAACATCGCGGCGTTCGAGACCGAGCTCGCGAACCTGCAGATGCGGTTCGGGCGCTTCCAGCCGTCGATCGACCAGACCCAGGCCGCGATCGAGAAGATGATCCGCAGCGTCGTCAGCGACTCCTCGGAGGAAATCGAGGCCGAGGTACGCTGGCTGAAGCATTCGCTGCGCAAGAAGATGTCGGAGCAGTCGCTCTACACCAACAAGCATATCGAGCTCTCGACCCAGCGCGTGACGCAGAAGGTCGGCGAGTCGCGCGACTATCTGCGCAACCTGCTCTATGTGGTGCTGTTCCTCGTGGTGGGCAGCATCGGCGCGCAGATCTACTTCGCCTTCATCGGCTAGATCGCCCGGCCCCATCCGCGCGCGGCGCCGGTTGACCCGGCGTCGGAAGCGGCGCTTAAACTCGTGCCCAAATGAACGCGCCCGCCTCCCGCACCGGCCGCCAGGCCCTCGCCGGACCTTCGATCTGGACCGGCGACGACCTCGCCGCCTCGAACGATTGGGTGCACCCGCTCGATGCCGGCATGGTGCGCGAGCTCGAGGCGGCGCTCGCCGCGGTCGCGGCACAGGGCCTCTCCTGGGAGCGGATCGGCCGCGAGAATTTCCCGTTGCATCGCACGCGGCTGGCCGGGCTGCTGGCCGACGTCGCCGACCGGCTCGAACACGGGCGCGGGCTCGCCAAGCTGACCGGCGTGCCGGTCGCCGGCCGCGACGATGCCGATCTGCGCCGTCTCTGGATGGGCATCGGCGTCTGGCTCGGTATGCCGGTTTCGCAGAGCGCCAAGGGCGTGCGCATGAAGATCATCGCCGACGAGGGCGCGACGGCCGGCGACGTCTACGGCCAGATGCAGAACGCGGACGGCTCGTCCTTCCTGTCGTCGTACGCGCGCGCGGTCTCGAGCGGCGGTCTGCGCTTCCACTCCGATCGCACCGATGTCGTCGGGCTGCTCTGCGTCGGGCAGGCGGCGAAAGGCGGGCTCTCCAAGATCGCCAGCACCGGCGCGATCCACAACGAAATGCTGAAACGCCGGCCCGACCTGCTCGACGAGCTGTTCAAGCCCTATCCGCGTTCGCGGCTGGGCGAGGAAACCGGCGGCGGCGATCTCGTCTATTTCCTGCCGGTGTTCGACATGGTGGACGGGCATTTCACCAGCCATTATTCGCGCACCTATATCGAGGCGGCGCAGAAGCTCGACGATATTCCGAAGCTGACCGATGCGCAGGAAGCGGCGCTCGACCTGATCGCCGAATGCGGCGAAGAGCTCTGCTATCGCATGACGCTCGCGCCGGGCGACGTGCAGCTGCTGAACAACCATCTCGTCTATCACGCACGCGATCCGTTCGAGGACGATGCGTCGAGCGGGCAGGTGCGCCGGCTCTACCGGCTCTGGCTCGCGATGCCGAACAGCCGGCCGCTGCCGCCGGGCCACGAGAAGCTCTGGCGCGACACAAGGCCGGGCGCGCTGCGCGGCGGCATCGGCATCGACGGCGTCGATCCCCGTCCGCCCGCACGGGCATAGCGTCGCCGCGTTCGGCGCCGGAAATTTCCGAAAAATCCTTGCGGCCCGGCCCTTGACCCGCCCCGGTCGGCGAACTAATTAATAATGATTCTCATTCGCAATTCAAGAAACCCGGCGGCGAGCCGGCAAGGCGGCAGTCATGGCCAGGATGGCAGCGAAAACAGGCACTTACAGCGTCATGCACATGGCGGTCGCGATCGCGGTCGCTTGGGCGATCTCCGGCGACTGGCGGGTGGCGCTCGGCATCGGCCTGATCGAGCCGCTGGTCCAGACCGTCGCCTACACGATCCACGAGCGGCTCTGGACCCGGCTGGGCGGCGAGCGCCGCAAACCGCGCCATCCCGGCCACGCGCACGCTTGAGGCTCGATCGATGGCGCGCCGAGCGATCGCCGCTCGCGTTTGGCGCGCCGCCGGTTCGCGCGCGCTATAATCGTTGCCGATCGTTCGATGGCGATTTCGGGAGGCGACGATGGCCGAGACATTCCGCATTGGGCTGGTCCAGAACCGCGCCGAGCGCGACATGGCGCCCTCGATTGCCGCGCTCGAGCCGATGATCCGCGCCGCCGCCAAGGACGGCGCGCATGTCATCCAGCTCCCCGAGATCGCGACCATGCTCGAGCCAGACAACGCGGCGGTGCTCGCAAAGACAAAACCGGAGGCGCAGGATCCCGGCCTTGCAAAGTTCCGCGAACTCGCCGCCGAGCTGAAACGCTGGATCCTGGTGGGATCGCTGCTGATCCGCGAACCGGGGCGCGAGAAGGTGGTCAACCGTTCGTTCGTGCTCGATCCCGACGGCAGGATCGTCGCGCGCTACGACAAGATTCATCTCTTCGACGTCGAGATCAAGGACGGGCAGATGTATCGCGAGAGCGCGACCGTCGAACCCGGCACGCGCGCGGTCGTCGCGCAACTGCCGTGGGGCCGGCTCGGGCTTTCGATCTGCTACGATCTGCGCTTCCCGCATCTCTATCGCGCGCTGGCGCAGGGCGCCGCCGGGATGCTGGCGATCCCGGCGGCCTTCACCTACAAGACCGGCGAGGCGCACTGGCACGTGCTGGTGCGCGCGCGCGCGATCGAGAGCGGCGCCTTCGTGTTTTCGGCGACGCAATGCGGCGTGCATGCCGAGGGCAGGCGCACCTTCGGCCATTCGCTGGCGGTCGATCCGTGGGGCGAGGTGCTCGTCGATGCCGGCGACACGACCGGCGTCGTGACGGCGGATATCGACCTCGCGAAAATCGATGCGGTGCGCAAGATGATTCCCTCGCTGCGCCACGACCGGCCGTTCAGCGGCCCGGTCTCGACGGCATCGCGCAAGGCCGCGGAGTAGTGGCGGGTCGGGTTCGCTGCTACCCATGAAACCGATGAAGAAACGCTCCCTCTCCCGCGAGTGCGGGAGAGGGGAGAAATTGTCATTGACGCATGATCGAACGATCCGCGTCGCGATCGTCGACGCGATCCGCGTCACACCACGCGGTCGGGCGGCGCCTTGCCGGCGAAGAACGCATCCATGTTGTCGACTGCCTTGAAGCCCATCGCGTTGCGGGTGTCGGTCGTCGCGCTGCCGAGATGCGGCAGCAGGAACGCGTTGTCGAGCTCGCGGTATTTCGGGTTGATGTTGGGCTCGCCGGTATAGACGTCGAGCCCGGCCGCGAACAGCTTGCGCGACTTGAGCGCCGCGATCAGCGCCTCGTCGTCGACGATCGGCCCGCGCGCCGAATTCACCACGATGGCGCCGTCGGGCAGCATCGCGATGCGCCTGGCGTCGAGGAAGTTCGAGGTTTCCGCCGTGGCCGGGCAGTTGATCGAGAGGAAGTCGCAATGCGGCAGCATCGCTTCGGCATCCGCGTGGAAGATCGCGCCCTGCTCGAGTTCGGGCGCGAGCCGCTTGCGGTTGTTGTAGTGGATCGTCATGTCGAAGGCGCGCGCGCGTTTGGCCAGCGCCTGGCCGATGCGGCCCATGCCGTAGACGCCGAGCCGCTTGCCGGTGACGTGCACGCCGAGCATGCCGGTCGGCGCCCAGGCGCCCCAGGTCCTGTTGCGCACCATGCGCTCGCCCTCGGAGGCGCGCCGCGCCGCGCCGAGGATCAGCAGCATCGCGATGTCGGCCGTCGCATCGGTCAGCACGTCGGGCGTGTTGGTGACGACGATGCCGCGTTTCTTCGCGGCATTGACGTCGATGTGCTCGTAGCCGACCGAGAAGGTCGCGATGATCTTCACGCTGTCGGGCAGTGCGGCGACGACCTCGCCCGTCACCTTGTCGGTCGGGCAGGGCAGCAGCGCATCGGCGCCCTGGCAGCCCTCGATGACCTCGTCGGCGGAGGGCAGGTGGTCGTCGTCATTGAGCCGCGCGTCGTAGTCGCGCTTCAGCCGTGCGGTGACGGCATCGGGCACCTTCCGGGTCACGAATACGACGGGCTTCCTTGCCATGTCCCTCAACCCCTTTGCTTTCCCGCGGACCGCGCGGCCGCTATGCTCGCGCGACCGGCCGGCGTGCGGCCGCCCCAGATAATGGAAATCCCCGATGATGTCATTTGCCTTCGACCGCCTTCGTTCGGCCTGTCGCCGACCGTGGCAGCCGGCGGTTGGTCTGGTTTTGGTTGCGATCGCGACGGTCGTGCCGGTCGGGGCGCCGGTGCTGCGGGCGGAGGAGATCACGGTGCTGCCGCATCGCGCCGCCTACGAGCTGCGGCTGGCGCCCGGCGGCAGCCGCGACTTCGCCGGCGTGGCGGGCGAGCTCGCCTTCGAATGGGCGGATTCCTGCGACGGCTGGAGCGTCACCCAGCGCTCGCGCATCAGTTTCGAATATCGCAGCGGCCAGGTGCTCGAACTCGGCTGGAGCCTGACGAGCTGGGAGGCGAAGGACGGCCGCTCCTACCGGTTCCAGCTCAAGAACTACGAGAACGGCGAGGTGGTCGAGGAGTTCCGCGGCGAGGCCGCGCTCGATGCCGACGGCGCGGGCTTCGCGAACTACTCGCGGCCCGAGCGGCTGCAGCTCGAGCTGCCGGCGCCGACGCTGTTTCCGACCGTGCACAGCCTGAAGCTGATCGACGCCGCGCGCGCCGGCGAGCAGGCGCTCTGGGCGATGCTGTTCGACGGCACCTCGGAGATGAACGTCTACGAGGTCAATGCGCTGATCCTGCCGCGCGCCGCCGATCTGCCCGTATCTGAGATCATTGACCCGACCCTGATCGAAGGCCTGAAAAGCTGGCGCATCGATCTCGCCTTCTACGATCACGGCAGCCAGGAGAGCGAACCGACCCACGAACAGTCGGTCTGGCTGTGGGAAAACGGCGTCGTCGACCGCTTGACGCTCGACTATGGCGACTTCAAGATTCTCGGCACGCTCAACCGGTTCGAGCTGCTGCCGGCGCCGGTATGCTGACGGCGTACTGTGCAGACCCCGATGCAATGATATGCTCCGGTCCGACCGGCCAGGCGGGATCGACCCGCATCCGAATCGTCACGGCAACAGGATGCCGATCATGAAATTCCACAAGACGCTGCTGAAATCCCTCCCGGTCCTGATCGTCCTGATGCTGGTCGCGCACCCGGCCGTCGCGTTCGACGGCCAGACGTTCGATTTCGCCGGCTATCCCGGCGGGCCGGTGCTGAAGTGGCTGCAGTCGCAGGGCTACCAGGCAAAGCAGGACGCCGCCTCCAACAAGGTCGTCTACACGATCGATCGCGACGATCTGAACCTCGAGGCGAAGCAGAAGGCGCTGGCGCTGCTGCTGAGCGAGGCCAACCTGATCGGCTTCACCAGGGTCAAGGTCGTCTGGGGCGTCGAGCAGTTCCCGGAAGGCGCGTCTTACGAGAACGGCGTGCGCAGCGATCCGGCGATGATCTACCTGTTCTTCGGCGACGAGAAACTCTCGAGCGGCTCGATGTTCGTGCCGGACAGCCCGTATTTCATCGGCCTGTTCCTGTGCCAGGACGATCCGGTCGGCAAGCCCTACAAGGGCCGCTATTTCAAGGCCGGCGGGCGCTACGTCTGCGTCGATCGCGCCCAGACCGGCCAGACCGTCACGACGGTCTTCAATTTCGACGAAGCCTTCATCAAGTTCTTCGGCCTGTCGGCGACGCCCTATGTCAGCGGTTTCGGCATCGGCATCGACACCGACGCCGCCAAGGGCAACGGCACCGCAAGCTCCTTCGTCGAGAGCATCGAGTTTCTGGATTGAGGCTTCGACGAACCGGACGCGGAAACGGCGCGCGCCGCT
>Ga0187892_10011091_pt1 | contig 11187 bp, 13 predicted proteins | sample MA1701073metaG_FD_139345 | JGI IMG/M metagenome (GOLD analysis project Ga0187892, IMG submission 139345) | Bio-ooze microbial communities from a basaltic lava cave in the Kipuka Kanohina Cave System on the Island of Hawaii, USA - MA170107-3 metaG ... | reverse complement strand
CTACGTACATGGCGAAGACTGTGATATTCGCGACGGGCTCGAAATGGCGCGAGCTGCGCGTTCCGGGTCACGACGAGTTCCGCAATAAAGGAGTCAGCTATTGCGCGCTCTGTTTGCCTCCTGAGGAATCGGTTATTGCCAATAGCTCTATATTAGAAATAGGAAAGACGACGCCCATGACGAGGGTTTTGACGGGTGAAGGCATATTCAAGCCTATCGGAGGCTTTACAAATACGCCTCACTCAGGAAAGCTTGTCAAGATAAAAACTCGGCTTTTCAGGGAACCGGTTTTGCTTACACCGAATCATCCTGTATACGCCTTGAATGTGATCAAAGGGCAAGGCCAGAATTACTGGAAGGACTTCAAGTTCACGGAACCGGAATGGGTTGAGGCAGGAAGTTTGAAAGAAGGGCAATGCGTGCTTTACCCGATTCCTAAAGAGGTAGAAGACAGAGAAAGCATCCAAATATCCGAATTTTTAGAAGTAGATAAGCAAGATGATGGTAGAGTCCTTCCAAAGCGAGCTACAGTTACAGCAAATCCTGTGCCCGACGAGATAAAAGTAGATTTAGATTTTCTGCGCCTCGTGGGATATTACTTGGCTGAAGGTTCTTCCAGTCGGCACACTCTTGCTTTTTACTTTAACAAAAAGGAAGCTGAATATATTGAAGATGTCAAATCGATTCTGAAGAGAATGTGGGGTTTCGAACCTCATTCATACGAAAGAGAAAATATCAGTGCAGTTTGTATATATGCCAAGGCTATTTCTGACTTTTTCAAAGCACTTTTCAGCAATCACGCTCCTGAAAAATCTCTTCCGCATTGGATTATGATACTTCCGCCTGAAAAGCAGAAAGAAATTATAAAGGGCATGTGGCGAGGAGATGGCTGTGTTAGGGAAAAGGACTTTTGTTACGTCACAAGTTCTAGGCAACTGGCTTATCAGATGCGTGATTTGCTTCTGCGACAAGGTATCCTGCCATCCATTGAAAGGAGAAAACGCGATGATCTCAATAAGAAGGAGGCAACCATAGAAGGCAGGAAGGTTTACTTCAACCATGATAAATACCATGTTTACGTTTCAAGTACAGGCCTTGAGTCTATGGAAAAAATCCTAGGCATCAGCCATCCATATGCAAGCAAGAGGTCTAGTGTACAAAATCAAGCTTGGCTGAAGGACGGCTTTGCTGTACTTCCGATAAAATCTATCGAATTAGTCGATTATGAGGGCCCTGTGATAAGTGTTGGTGTTCCCGACAGCAATACCTTTGTCGCGAAGAACTTTGTTGTCCACAACTGCGACGGAGCGCTGTTCAAGAACAAAGTCGTTGCAGTCGTCGGAGGCTCGGACTCCGCGGCGAAAGAGGCTCTGGTACTTTCGCGCTACGCGCGCAAAGTTTACATCATCTACCGCGGCGAGGAAATCCATCCCGAGCCCGTGAACTACGAGCGGGTTAAGGCGACTAAGAACATAGAAATAGTAAACAAGACCAACATAACAAAAGTCATCGGCGACAAGTTTGTCACTGCTGTTGAGCTTGACAACACGTACAAGGGCAGCAAGAAGCTGGAGCTTGACGGTATTTTCGTCTCCATCGGGCACATTCCCAACTCCGACCTGGCTGCGCTCCTTGGAGTCAAGCTCAACGAGAAGAAGGAAATAGTAATAGACAGGGCTTCCCACACTAACGTTCCCGGCGTGTTCGCCGCCGGCGATGTTGTCGACACGGAGTTCAAGCAGGCGATTACCGGCGTGGGCGAGGTTGTTTCAGCTGTGTATTCTGCCTACAAATATATTTCAGAAAAAACGATAGTCTGCATGTGATTTTATGGCCGATTGCATATTCTGCAAGATTGCGAGGAACGAAGTGCCCTCGATGAAGGTTTACGAGGACGACTTCTCGCTGGCTTTCCTGGACATAAACCCGTCAATGCCCGGCCATACGCTCGTCATACCGAAAGCGCACGCCGAGAGCATATTCGACATCGACGAGAAGAGCCTCGAGCACCTTTCGGTTGCGGTGAAGAAGATTGCGGACAAGATTCACTCCGACTTGAGGGCTGACGTTTCCATACTCCAGAACAACGGCCGCGGCGCAGAACAGGGCGTGCCTCACCTGCACTTCCATGTGGTCCCCAGGATGCACGGCGACGGCCTGAAGATGCACCCTCTGCCGCGCAAAATGGCTGAGGAGCAGATGAAGGAGATGCAGCGAAGGCTGAAGATAGAGACGGGCGCTCCGACGCGTCGCGCAGACGCCGAGCACGGCTGGGAGAATGAGTTTTGATGAAGCTTGCCTTGCCTTTGATTTTTTCTATTGTACTGATTGCCGGCTGTGTCGGCCAGCAGGGATATTCTGCCCCGGAGTTTGCAACTATAACTATCGAGACTGCCACGCTTCCTGTCGCTGTGCAGGCGGAGATTGCAGATTCCGAGCAAGAGAGGGCGACGGGGCTGATGAACCGCGCCTCGCTTGCGCCTAGCGCGGGCATGCTGTTCGTCTTTGAAGATGGGGAGCAGACAAGGCACTTCTGGATGAAGAATACGCTGGTACCGCTTGACATACTCTTCATTTCTGCCGAGAAGAAGGTCGTTGACATACAGACCATGGTGCCCTGTGCTGCCGAGCCTTGCCCGCTCTACACTTCGCGGGCACATTCCGCGTACGCGCTTGAAGTGAATGCAGGCTTTGCCCTTGAGAATGGAGTAAACGTAGGAGACGTAGTCAGCTGGCGCTAGGATGAAAGAATTAATAAGCCAGAGCCCAAAGTAAGGTATGGCAGTCGACCCAATCCTTATCGTGGGCATAATAGGCGTAACGGCAATTCTAGGATACATCGCCAACATGATTTTCGAGAGGACCAAAGTTGCAGACATCGTCTGGCTTCTGATCTTCGGCATGGCGCTCTCGCAGTTCGGAATCGCCACCGATGCGGCTTTCTTTGCCATTGCGCCGATACTTGCCGCAGTGGCGCTGCTGATAATACTTTTCGACGCAGGCCTGAACCTGGAATTCTATGAGATGGTGCACAACATCCCGCGCTCCTTCGCGCTGGGAATAATAGGCTTCGTGCTCTCCATGGCTGCAGTAGCAGGAGTCTACGTCGCGCTGGGCTTTGACCTCCTCAACGGCCTGCTTCTCGGCGCGATCCTCGGAGGCACGAGCTCCGCCATAGTCATATCAATAGTCGCAAAGCTCAGGATGAACCAGAACGTGCGGACAATCCTTTCCATGGAGTCGATACTGACAGACCCGCTGGTCATAGTAGTTTCGCTCGCGATAATAGGGATAATAGTGCCTGCGAGTTCTTCCGTCTCTCCCCTGCAGAGCATCGCCTCTGCGTTCTCCGTAGGCGCAGTTATAGGCCTGATAATAGGCGTCATATGGCTCCGCTTGCTTGAGGCAATCAAGGGCAGGCCTTACGACTACATACTCACGCTAGGAGCGGCTTTCACCGTCTACACCATCGTCGAATTTGCAGGAGGCTCCGGTGCGATAGCTGCGCTATTTTTCGGCCTCGCGCTGGGCAACGGAAAGACCTTCTCGCACATCTTGCGCATGGGCAAGGAATATTCAGTCGCTCCGCTCATGAAGAAGCTGCACGGAGAAATAACCTTCTTCATCAGGGCATTCTTCTTCGTGCTGCTCGGCATAATAGTCACGGTAAACCCGACTTACCTGATGTACGGGCTCGCGATAGCCGCGGCGGTTATTGTGGTGAGATTCATCGCGGCGAGGATAGCATCGACAGGGATGCAGTTGCCGGGCCATGAGAAGAACATCATGGCCGCGATGGCGCCGCGCGGGCTCGCTGCGGCGGTGTTGGCACAGCTAGTTTCCGCCTACGGAGTTCCCGGAGCGGATGCATTCGTGTCGATAACGTTCGTCGTGATATTCGCGACGGTCATATACACGACGATTGCCGCCCTCGCCTTCTCGCGCCATCACAAGGAAGGGGAAGCCCTCAAGCCTGTGGAGAAAATCCTTGAGGAGGAAAAGAAAGAGGCCCTTGCGACAAAAATACACAAATCTCGCGCTAGGAAGAAAGCGAAGAGGAAGAGCAAAGGCCTGATTTACGTTGGAAAGGCTTCTGAAGGGATTGGGGAATAATTGCTCATGTTCGGCACGCCGCTACTTCGTAGCGGCATACAGCTCTTCGTTGGATTTAGCCGTGAACCTTGCCGTAGAGCTCGTCGTCGAGCTGGGAAAAGTCCTGGATGAGCTCTGCGCGAAGCTCAAATCCGCTTTCCAGCGGAAGGACGCGGCAGAATATCCTCACCTTGTCGCCGACTTTCATGCTCTGCGTAAGCTCGGGGTCCGCGACGACTTCGGTCCTCGTGCCGTCGCTTATTATTAGCCCCGGAGGAGCTATTTCCTCGACACGGCCGAATATCCGCACGCGTATGTCGCGGTCAGCTTCTATCTCAGAAATCTTCCTCGGTATTGCAGGAGCGCGATGAAACCTCTGCTCTGCCCCGGCTTCCCCTATATTGAGCGGCATATGTCACTACCCTTTCGTTCTGATTCCTATAAGCACCTAATCTTTATAAGCGAAGTTTCACAAATTCAACAAAGGTGAAAATATGGCAAGAATGATGAGAGGCGGAAAGAAGTGCACGTGCAATCTCGGCTACATGATTGTAGCATGGGTCCTCATTGCACTCGGCATCTGGGCGCTCGCAACTGCGTTCATAGCCCAGTTCAATGCAGCGGCACCCATGGCGACTCTGCTCGGATGGTATTTCGGCGGAGTAGTCCTCGTTGGCATCGCAAAGATGCTGAAGTGGAAGGGCCACGGAATGTGCCCTGTGCACGGATGCAAATAAAAGCCTGAAACTTTTATTTTCTTTTAAGGAATTTTATTTCTAACTGCCATCCAAGCTATACGGGGGAAGCAGTTCGAGCAGGACGTCTGTCTTGCCGTACCCGTCCGGAAATTCCTTAATACTGGAAAATCCCAGCTTTTCCAGAAGAGGGGCCGTTGCAGGGCCGTATTCGTTGGGAAGCTTTCTTCCGACGACCCACACCTTCTCGATGCCCGGCAGCACCTTTGCAGCTTCTATGCGGAATCTTATGAGTTCTTTCCAGATGCCCTTTTGCCTGTGGAGAGGGTGCACTGTCGTCGAGTAAAGGTAGAATATGCTGCCGCCGGGCTTGTGCACGCGTTCCCATGGGTAAAAGGCTGCATAGTACTCATCGACCTGGTGGCCGGCGGGAAGCCTTGCGCTGCTGGCAATTCCGACAAGCTGACCTTCAACGTACGCCACGGGAAAGCCCGCCGAGAATAGCTCGATCCTTTTTGCCAGGGATTCGCGTGTGGCGGTCTCTTGGCCCCATACGGATTTTCCAAGAGCGTATATGTCTTCCAAATCTTCGACTTTTGCCTTCCTGATGTCCATGCCGAAATAGGCAGAAGAAATGCTTAAGAATCACTCTTCCACGCGAGGCGCGAGAATGAACGTCAGCTTTGAGCGCCCGGGGACGTCCATAGTGAGGCGCATCGGGTAGTCCGTGCTGAAGGAAACCTTTGAGCTTTCCGACAGCTTCTTCGCCTTGATCATCTTCTTGAGGTAGTCCAGCGAATAGCGCGCGCGCGTCACGTTCGGCGCCTCAAGGTCCTTGAGGCCCGGGTTGCCCGGAGTCAGCTCGAGCTCGGACTTGGCGTTGTCGCTTTCTGCCAGTACGCTAACCCTGTCGCTGCGCACGTTCAGGACTATGGAATCAGTAACCAGATCAGCGTCTTCTACCCCGCTGCTCAGGATCTCGTTGTTTATCTCAAAATGCGTGGTAAAGTCAAGCTTGTCTATGGGAGGAAGCTCCTGCTTCGAGACGTCGATTATGGGAAGAACGAAAGTGCGCGTGCTGTCGCTTATGAGCTGGATGTGGAGCTTGTTCTCCGTGACCTTCAATTTCATAACATCGTTCGGCAGTGCCCTCCGCAATATGCGCAGGAAGTTGATGAGGTTTATCCCTATGCGCTGGTCCTTGTCGCACTCATATTCGCCGAAGGCGTCCCTTGAGAGGAAGAAGTCGACGACAGCGACAACTGCGCGGTCTGAAGCTATCATGCGCAGGCCTTCCTGCGTTATGACAAGCTCTGTTTCATCTATCAGCTCGGCGATGGACGACATGCTTTCCCTTATCAGGGTCAGGTCGTTGAGCTGCGCAGAAAATGCCATCAGTACACCCAAAAATTTCCACTACTACACTAAATCAAGAAAGACAACCGATATTATACTTTCTTGTTTTGTGCAGGCAAACCAGTTGTAAGTTACATTTTACTACTTTCTGGTTTACCATAAACAGTTTCGAATTTTTTAATATGGATAGGGTAAGCGGAAATTTTCAACTTGCTTAAATAGGTTTGTAATCAAATTCGGAAGATGGCAGAATTTCACGGAATAATAATCGACAAGAGCCTGAAGAGCACGAAAGTGCTGGAAAAGCTCAACGTCCTCTCGAAGAAGGAGGCGGACGGCTGGGTATTATATAAGATTTCCGTCGCCGAAGGCGACCTTGCGCCCACGATCAAGCTGATACAGGAAAGCCTGTCCGGCGGGTCCTGGTATGCGCACATCTACGACGGCACGAAAGTCTTCGCGATATTCCGCAACCGCATCTTCGAGATGGTCAACAACCCCGTCTTCTTCAGGCCCGCCGTGAAATACGGCGTTTCCATAGGGGTTCCCGAAGGGCAGCTGGACTTCAAGCCCAACAAGTTTGAGGAAGAAGACTTCTAACTAAATAGGTTTTGCTCACATATTCTAGGGTATGGGATTGCTAGGGCTATTCGGAACGAAGCAGCTTGAAAGCAACGTGAGCGTGGCTCGGGCCGAACAGATGTTTTCGGAGAGGCTCTTGGAGGAGGAGAAGAAGCTGTGCAAGAAGTGCAACAGCCAGCGCTCCGCCATAATCGCGCGGCTCAACGAAGTCCGGGCAGCTTTCGCCGAGCTCGGCGAGAAGAGCCCCGACGAGAAGAGAGCGGAAGCGTCAAAGGCCGTGAAGGACAGGTTCGTCGAGAAGGCCATGACCATAATATCCGAATTCAATGCCCGCGAATTCTCTTCGCTCAGCGACATCGAGCGCTTTGTGGCAGAAATCGAGAAGCGCATAGATGAAATACGCATATCCCCGCGGGAAGCGATGCACGTAAGGTTCTTTTTCGAAGAGAGCAGCGCCAAGATAGCGGGCCAGCTCAACGAGCTCGTGAGGGCCGTGGGGTCGCTCAAGAAAGCCATCTCCCCGCTGTCCCAGGCGCGAATTGCCGTGAGCGGGGCCCTCGGCGACTACCACGGGCTGAAGCGCACCATAGCCCAGACCAGGCAGCATATTTCTTCGATAGAAAAGGACCGCGCTACTGCGCTTTCCAGGAAGATAAGCCCGAAGCCTTTCGACCCTTCAGGACTGAACAAGCTGCGCGCCGAGCTCAAGGCCCTAGAGAGCAAGCGCGACCTCGTGTGGCAGGCACTGGACAGCTACTTCAGCGGCGCGGACAAAGTCCTCAGGAAGTGGGCGCACGTCGAAAGCGAGAAGGACAACCTTGCGCTTATCGAGAAATACCTCTCCTCGCCGCACAGGGCCGTCTTCGAGGACAGGTCTTTCAGGATAAAGTCGATACTCACCAAAGCGCTCTCGAAAAGCGAGGAGATCAAGCTTGAGGAAAAGGACGTGCTCAAGACCGAGAACCTGTTATCGATGGCTGACGAGATCAGCCGCCTCCGCCTGGAGGATGAGCAGATGTCCAAGCAGATAGAGTTCGTGCGGCAGATGCTCAAGGGAGAAGAGATCCTCGAATCGCAGCACAAGGGCGATGTCGATAGGGCACGTGCCATCGAAAAGGCGCTGTCGGACCAGATGACCCTGGAGGGCAATTTGCGCGGCGAAATCGAAAGGCTTGACGAAGAAAGCGTGAAGGCAAAGCTGCGCCTTGAGGCGGAGCTCTCAAAATTCTTGGGACAGAAAGTAACGATTTACGACGAAGTTGCTGTTGCTGATTGATGGGAAACCGTTCCCATCCTCAAGGCTTTTAAGGACTTCTGCTTGAGTCTGGTCATGGAAATCACAAGGAGAGAGTTCCTTGAGAGTTCTGCGGCGCTTGCAGCTGTGCCGCTACTTGGAAACCACAGCCTTGGGCAGGACGACTACACTGACAGGGAGAAAGGAACATATGCAATAGTAGCCAGCGAGGCTACTGCAAGAGACTGGAGCAGCGTTGTAAGAGACCTTGAGAGGAAGTATCCAGGCTCAATTCTCGTGAAATACAAGGACAGTGTTAATGAAATTGTCGACAAAGTCAAGGAAGCAAAGCCCCGCTACATGGCATATGTCGCGCAGCTGAGCGAGGCTACGCCCGACAAGATAAAGGCGGCGAGCAGCGCATCCCGCGTTGCAGACGCGATTTTCGGCGTAATAACAGGCCTGGACCCAAGCGACGCTTCGCTTCTTGCTTCGTTCCGCGGAATGACTCTGCGAAAAGCCCTGCTCAAAGGCGATTCTGCGTTCCTCACTTACTTCCCCGAAGGAAAATACTACTCTGAATCAAGGCAGAAGTCATGGGGCCAGAAGAGCGGCAGAGGGGCAAAAATAGACGACAGGATGGACGGCCCTGCAGATACAACGGAGACGCTCATGCGGGAATTTGGCAATTGTGATTATTTCATGACAAGCGGCCACGCAAACCACAACATATGGGAATCCGGGTTCAATTATGCGGACGGCGGCATGATTTCACAGAAAGGCAAGATTTATGCAGTTGACGCGGCAAGGCTCCAGGCGCTGAAAGCAGGAAACAAGGACGCAAACAAAGTTGGAAAGGCCTGGGAAGTTGACAGCCGCAATGAAAAGGTGTGGCATGCTGCGGGAAACTGCAGCATCGGCCAGATAAACGGCGAGGATTCTATGGTGCCTGCGGCAATCCGCTGGCTGGGTGTAAGGCACATGTTCGCCTCGCTTGAGCCTGTAATAAGCGGCGGCAATTTCCAGGGATGGGGCATGTGGCCCTATTTCAGGCAAGGCAGGCTGACAATGGCTGAAGCCGCTTATGCTGCACGAAAATCCATGGTATACTCACAGGATTGCCGAAGGCCTTTCATCAACGAAAGCGCGGACAGCTTTGCATTCTACGGGGACCCGGGCGCGCCCACAAGGCTTTCACTGGACGGCACTTCCGAATTCAACCTGAAAGTCTACAGGCGCGAAAAAGGCGGAGAATGGGAGATTACTGCCGAGCTTGGCGTGAACAAGCCGCTCAGGGGATATCATTTGCAGAGGCCTGTAGTGATATTCCCGAAGAACTTTGCTGAAGTCACCCTTGCGGATGCCAGCGGCGTTGAAAAGAACAGGGTCGGACTTACTAATGGCGCCGCTGTCATTGACCTCTACAAAGGAAACGACAGGGACCCGATAGAAGAAGGCTTCAAGGCTACGGTCGTAGTAAAAGCGAAGGAAAAGAAGTAAATATTTCTAAAATAGAAAAATCAGTACTTGCCGCCGTGCTTGTGGCCTGCCGCCTGCTCCTCAAGGAGGTCCAGGCGCTCTTCTACTTCTTCCACCTTCTTTGCAAGCCCTTCCAGCGCCCATGCGCACCTTTCTATAAGGCTGAGCGCATGCTCATCGCCGGGCTTCACTTTCTTGGCGGCCTTTGTTATGTAGCTCTTAATTTCGTTTATCTCATCCTGTATCTGGAAAGTCTTTTTCATCAAAACACCTTCAATAAATTGGATTTCTTTCAAATAAAGCTGTCGAATCGCTTCCAACCTGCGAATTGCCAGCTTTCAGCTTCAATATTACAGATTAACCTACAGTGTAAGGTAGGCAAGAGCACTTTTCTGCGGCTTTCGGGATTTTCTTCCCGTCTGCAACTACTGTAGGGTAATTCAGAATTTGCCAGCTGGTAACTACTGAAAAGTGAACTGGTGATAGCTACCTTTATATTGGGGTCCGATAATCAATAGTGTTAAATACTGATGATTAACGCCTTCGATAATCATCGCTGTTAAACACCAAGGTGTAACAATGCAGGAAAAGACCCGCCAGATTCTCATTGCTTTGCGCTCATCCGAAGGCAAAACCATCCAGGAACTTTCTCAGATGGTCGGCATGAACCGACAGACAGCTTCTAAGTATCTCGCAATCCTCGAGCAAAAGGGTCTGGTCAAGTGCAGGCAGAGCGGAAAATCCAAGCTCTACCAGGAGAACTTCAGGCGCCTTATCGAAGGGATTGCGTGATTTGATGGCTGAAATTGTCGAAGGCGGCTACAGCAAAAAAACACTTCCCAGAGACCTTTCTTCAGGCATCCTCAGCATACTCAAGGCTTCTGAAGGGCTAATGACCATTCAGGAGATAGCAAGCTCTGCTTCTGTCAACCGCATAACTGCCGCCAAATACCTCGCAATACTCGAAGCCCGCGGAATGGTAAAATGCAGGAGCATAGGGCGGGCCAAATTGTACTCGATGCCAAAGGAGACGAAGATATGACCGACGCAAGATACCCGTGGAAGGCTTTCGCTGTTATAGCCGTGGCAGTGCTTGCGCTCTCCTATGCGGGCACAAAGACTTCTCTCTTCGGCGATGGCGAGATATTCTCATTTTCCGCGACGGGCCAGGCGACCATCGTCCCGCAGATAACCGAGAAAGCGCGCTATGCGTTCATAGAATCGGGCGGCTGCGGGACAGTTTCCTTCGCAAAATATGCAGACCTGGGCGTCAGGGACATACAGCTCTGCGTCGGAACTACAGTTCGAGACGTTGAGCTTACGGTGACGCTCGTGAGGTCCATAACAGGACCGCTTCCGCCCACGGACCCCGCCTACAAGACGCTTTCAATCTCTGCAGAACGGCTGAGCGTCGACAACATAAGGAGCGTAGTTTACACTTATGCCGTCAACAAGACCTGGATAGCGAGCAAGAAGATCGACCCCTCCAGGATAAGGCTGCAGCGGCTGGTGAGTGACGAATGGATTCCGCTGGAAACTCAGTTCATAGACGAGGACGAGAACTTCAGGATTTACTATTCGACTTCTCCGGGCTTCACGCTTTATACCATAACCGGCGCGCCAACGCAATGCCCGCCGTGCCCCGGCTCCTCCCTGTGGAGCGCATGCGAAGGCAACGTGCAGGCTAGGACGGTCTATACATGCAGCGAAGAGACGGGCTTTGAGTGCAGGGCTGCGGAGATAAGCAGG
>Ga0187892_10011090_pt1 | contig 11187 bp, 5 predicted proteins | sample MA1701073metaG_FD_139345 | JGI IMG/M metagenome (GOLD analysis project Ga0187892, IMG submission 139345) | Bio-ooze microbial communities from a basaltic lava cave in the Kipuka Kanohina Cave System on the Island of Hawaii, USA - MA170107-3 metaG ... | reverse complement strand
TGCTCCGCACCGTGCAACTCCTCAACGGCACGCAGACGCTCCAACCCTGGAACGGCGTTTCGCTTCCCGATTGGCCATAGCTGCTGCGAACGGCCGGCTAGCGGGCGAGGACGCCCGCGCTCCAAGACGTCGCCGTCGACCGCGTCCGACAGCGGGCGGGGACGCCCGCGCTCCAAACCGGCGTCAGCCTGCCACCGTGGCGGTAGCCCTGTCCCCATGTGTGCGAACGAGCACTGAGGAACGGAGGGACTGAAAGGAATTGGCCGTTGACTTCCTGCTCGGTTCCTCAGAACCTCAGTGCGCGACCCTCGCCGTACACCGGGCGGGCGGCGGTCTGCGCGGCCGACACCAAGCCGCAGTCCCGGGTTTGACAACCGCCCGCAAAGCGGGTACAGCCCACCGCCCGCGGGCAGGGTGCGACGCCGATGCCCTTGACCGCCCCGCCTACGATGGGGACTGGAGAACGGCGCGGCGTGTGTCGATAACAGCGTGGCCCCGTGCCAAGTATCTGAAACATTACTGGACGTCTGACGGCAACACTGTGGCAAAGCGGACTGAACAGGATGGAAAGGCGCTTGTGATTGTCGAATCGCCGGCCAAGGCGAAGACGATCAACAAGTACTTGGGCGGCGATTATGTGGTGAAGGCCTCCATGGGCCACGTGCGCGACCTGCACGAAAGTGAATTGTCTGTTGACATTCTGAACAACTTCGAGCCGTCGTACACGATCGTAGCCGACCGCAAGAAAATCGTGGGCGAGCTTCGCAAGCTGGCCAAGTCGGCCGGCGAAGTCTACCTGGCCACCGACCTCGACCGGGAAGGCGAGGCGATCGCCTGGCACCTGGCCACCGCCCTGGAGGTACCCGAGAATCGGCTCAAGCGCGTGGTCTTCAACGAGATCACCAAGTCCGCCATCCAGCAGGCGTTCGCGCACCCCAGCAGCATCGACATGGATAAGGTCAATGCCCAGCAGGCCAGGCGCGTGCTGGACCGCATCGTCGGCTACCAGCTCAGCCCGCTGCTGCAGCAAAAGATCGCCCGCGGCCTGTCGGCCGGGCGGGTTCAGTCAGTGGCCGTGCGGCTGATCGTCGAGCGCGAGCAGGAAATCCGCGCCTTCGTGCCGAGTGAGTCGTGGCGCATCGGGGCCGTGTTCGCGGTGGACCTCGCCAAGGCCGGCCAGCTCGCGGCAGACTGGCGCGAGTTTCTGCACAGCACCCCGGGCAAACCCGGCGAGAAGGAAGCGCTCGACGAGGAAGCGCCGGCGCCTGAGGCATCCACGGGTCCGACGCAGAAGCAGCGGATTGCCTGGCTGAGCGAGCATCGCTGTCTCGACACCGAGCTGATCGAGGTCGACGGTAAGGACTTCAAGCCGCTCAAGGTAGCCGAGGCCCGCAACGTGGCCGAGGGGCTCGGATTCGTGGTCGAGCGAGTCGATGAGCAGGTCTGGGAAGCCTACGCGGCGAAGGGGCTGAAGAAGCTGCAGGTCATCGGCGGCTTGGACCCGAAGCGCGTCGGCCGGTTCAACGTCAGCGACATTCAGACCAAGCGGACCACTACCAAGCCTTCGCCACCGTTCACGACGGCCACGCTGCAACAGGCGGCCGCCAATCAATTGGGGTTCAGCGCTTCGCGCACGATGCGCACAGCGCAGGCGCTCTACGAGGGCGTCGATCTGGGCAACGGTGAGGGGCCCGTCGGTCTGATCACGTACATGCGGACCGACTCGACCAACCTCAGCAAGGAGTCTGTCGAAGCCGTCCGCGGCATGATCCGCAAGGAGTTCGGCGAGCCGTACCTTCCGCCCAGCCCGATCCACTACCGCAGCGGCAAGCAGGCGCAAGAGGCGCACGAGGCCATTCGGCCGACCGACGCGCTGCGCCATCCATCGCAGACCAAGGGCCACCTCTCGCCCGACCAGCAGAGGCTTTATGACCTGATCTGGCGGCGTTTCGTCGCCTGCCAGATGACGCCGGCCCAGTGGGACAGCACGACGGTGCTGATCACGGCCGAGGTACGCGGGGCGAAGTTCACGAACGCCACGTTCAAGGCCAACGGCCGCCGGCTCGTCTTTGACGGTTATCAGCGGGTGATGGCCAAGGTGTCGAGCGACGATCTGATCCTGCCTGAGCTGAGCGTGGAGCAGGCCGTGGCGCCGATCGACCTCCAGCCTCTGCAGAAGTACAGCGCACCTCCGCCGCGCTATTCAGAGGCCTCGCTGGTCAAGGCGCTCGAATCCGAGGGCATCGGCCGGCCAAGCACGTACGCTAGCATCATCCAGACCATCCAGGACCGCGGCTACGTCGAGCAGTTCGAGCGCAGGTTCTACGCCACCGACAAGGGCATCGTCGTCACGCACAAGCTCGTCGATCACTTCCCCAAGATCATGGACGTGAAGTTCACGTCGTTCATGGAAGACGAGCTAGACAAGATCGAAGAGGCCCACGAGGACTGGGTGCGCGTACTGCACGAGTTTTACGATCCGTTCCAGCAGGCGCTGTCGAAGGCCCTCAACGAAATGCAGCCCGTCCGCTCCGAGCCGAGCGCGTACAAGTGTCCCAAATGCGGCCGCGACATGGTCTATCGCTGGGCCAAGACCGGCAGCCGGTTCCTGGCGTGCACCGGCTACCCGGAGTGCAACGGGGCGATGAATATCGATCGCGAGGGCAAGCCGATCGTGCCGCCGGCCATCGACATCAAGTGTGAGAAATGCGGCCGCGAGATGGCCCTGCGTCAGTCGCGGCATGGCAAGTTCCTGGGCTGCACGGGCTATCCCGAGTGCAGCAACACGATCCCGTGCGACGACAGCGGCCAGCCGCTGAAGCTGGTGACGGAGAAGGAGCTCGAACGCCCGTGCGAGGACTGCGGCGAAGGGACGATGCAGGTCAAGCGGGCCCGCGGCCGGGCGTTCCTTGGGTGCAACCGCTATCCCAAGTGCAAGGCCGCGTCCAAGCTGCCCGACGGCGTGCGGTTGGAAAGAAAAGAGGAGCCGATCGAGGAGGCCGGCGTGGCCTGCGAGAAGTGCGGCAAGCCGATGCGCATCCGGACCGGCAGCCGCGGCAAGTTCATCGCCTGCAGCGGCTATCCGCGCTGCCGCAATGCCAAGCCGATCGAGAAGCTCGAAGAACTGCGGGCCAAGCAGCCGGCGGCGCCGCCCCAGCACTCGACGGACTCGACGGAGGTTCCCTGGGAGGAGGACGGAGCGGATAGCGCAGGCCAAGGTTCTGCCGGCACAAAGAAGGCCGCTCGCCGACCGCTGCGCGATGCGAAGGCTGTGACCGGCGAGGCCCCGGCTCAAGCCGCCGGCAAGAAGGCGTCCGCGGCGGCCGGCTCGCTCGGTCCCCCACCGCCCGGCTTTGCCTGGACGCGCACCGGCAAGCCCGTAGTCGAGACTTGGCCCGAGGGCGACCTGCATTGCCCCAACTGCGGCAAGCCGATGACGCTCCGAAACGGTCGCTTCGGACCGTTCTACTCGTGTACGAACTTCCCGCGCTGCAAGACGTCGATTAACCTCCGCGGCGAGGCCAAGAAGCGGGCCGAGCAGGAGATGCCCGCCCCGCAGCGCAATGCTCCGATCCCGACCGACAAAGTTTGCGACGAGTGCAGCTCGCCGATGGTCATCCGCACCGGCCGCACCGGCCCGTTCCTCGGCTGCACCGGCTACCCCAAGTGCCGCGTCACGCGGCCGGTGCCCGAGGAGATGCTGGCGTCGGCGAAGTAAGCGAATCGTCCAATCAGCCGAGGTTGCCGCGCAGTCAATGAACGCCGGTTTTGAGATTCGCGAGCACACGGCCGATATCATCGTTCGGGCCTGGGCGCCGTCGCTGGCCGAGCTGTTCGAGCAGTGCACGCGCGGGCTTTATGCCGTCATCGGCGAACTGGTCTGGCTTCCGGGCGAACCAATCACGCTGAAGCTCGCGGCTGATACAACTGAGGAACTGCTCCGCGACTACTTGGCGGAGCTACTGTTCATCTTCGAGACCGGCCACGAAGTGGTCGACGCACGTACGTACGTCCAACTCACCGACACGACGCTCGAGCTCGTCGGCCACCGCTGCCCGATCGATCCGGCCCGCAGCCGGCTCGATCGCGAGGTCAAGGCCGTCACCTACCACGGGATGACGATCCAACGTGGGCCGACGCTCAGCGTCGAGTGCATCCTCGATATCTGAGGCGGCGTGGCACGGGCATCTTGCCCGTGTTTCGTCCCACGGCCTTCCAGACCGTAGCCAAGCGCCGGTCGCGGAGTCAACGGCAGGGGCTAGAAGCCCCTGCGACGCTTCACAGGCTGGAAGCCCGTACCACGCAAGTGCGGTCGGGCCCATCGGATGCCGACTTGCCATTCGCCGCGGGGCCGCTAGACTAGGACGACCCAAGCGGGGCCGTAGCTCAGTTGGGAGAGCGCTTGCATGGCATGCAAGAGGTTGCCGGTTCGATCCCGGTCGGCTCCAGTTCACCCAAGGGTTCAATTCACGCGCCGTGCTGTTCGGCCAAGCAGTGCAGATGCTCACGGGCGGCCGGTCTCCCGACCGGCGCGGTTTCGTTAGAGACGGATACCGTAGGAGGATTTTCTTCGTGCGATAGCGGCGCCGCCAGGTATGGTGCCCGATGGAGCCAGGTCGGTGCGACGACGATTCGCGGGTCGCCTCCGGCCGAAGGGGACAGAAGGGAGAGGGTCGCATGTCGAGCGGTATCTCGCCGCGCATCCAGTTGGCCGGGGCTGCACTCGCTGGTGTGGTAGTCGGACTCGCCGCCTCGAGCAGGGGCGCGGGACCGCGAGTGGACGGGCGCGGCGTGCCATGCTCCAGGCCGAAGCCGAAGCCACGGCCGACCCGTACCGCGAGGCGATGCTGGCCGCCATGGGCGGGTGAGCCCTCGGTTTCCTCGATCAGTCAGCAGCCGGCGCGGGCGCTGCGGGATAGCCCGGTTCGTGACTGCGCCGGCAGGGACGCAGAGGTGCAGAGGGCTGGCAGAAGGGGCGTCGCGCCGACGTCTCTCGCCCTCAGCGTCCTCAGCGCCTCTGCGTCCTCTTGTCATTTTCAAGGGTGCGCTCAAGTGCGTTTGAGTTCGAGTGCGGTCGCCGGCGCTGCAGGGTATCCGCGGATGCGGGCGACGATGTAGTCGGCGCCGAGCAGGGCCCAGATGGCGGCGCATAGCCAGGCGAAGACGTCACCCCAGCGGCTGTACAGGCTGAAGCGGCTGTCGACGCAGACGTTCGCTACCTGGTAGCCGTCGACGCGAGGCCCGCGGCGTCGGCCGTCGACTTCCACGACGTGGTGGATGCGGCCGTCGGAGTCGATGAAGGCGCTGATGCCCGTGTTGACCGCGCGGGCCACGCCAATCCGGTTCTCGACCGCGCGGAAGGCCGAGATGGCCAGATGCTGCGGCAACTCGGTCGAGTGGGCGAACCAGCCGTCGTTGCTGATGTTCAGGATGAAGTCGATCTGCTTCCCCTCGCGCGTGCGCTCGGCGGCACCCTTGCCGCGGCCGGTCACGAAACGCCGCGTGATGTACGGCATCACGTCTTCGTAGCAGATGGGGATCCCGAACCGGAACGTGCGGCCGTCGCCGGTCGTCATCGCGAACGTCCGAAACGTGTCGCCGGCAAACAGCGAGTAGTCGTCGAATGGCCCGCCCCAGGGCGTCATGCGATTGAGCCAGAGGTAGAGGAACCGCAGCCGGCCAAAGCGAAGAGGCACGGCCTCGCCGAACAGGACGAGGTGGACTTTGTCATAGCGCTGCGGAAGCTCGCCGTCGGGGCCGAAGACGAACGCCGAGTTGTATTGGCGCTCGGCGCAGAGCAGGTCGTAAGCGTTGTAGGTCCGCGAGAACCCACCGGTGACCAGATAGGCTCCGTTGGCCTGCGAATAGGCCATGAACGCCTCCGCCCACCGACGGCAAACCGCCTGCTCGCCTCCCCAGCCCCAATTCTCCGGCCGGGTCGTATCGAGTTCGAGGAACTCTCGATTAAGCGTCATGTGCAACGGCGTCTCAGGCAACGCGTACAGGTCGGCGTTCGTGGTTCGGGCCCGCATCAGGAGGGTGGCGTAAAACTCGAATCGAGTGTGCGGATCCTCGCGCTCGCCCTCGACCGCGCTGAGAAAATTGCCTTGCAGAACGGCGATCTTCGGCCCGGCAGCCGTCGTCGAACGGTGCAACTGGACCTGGCCATAGATGAGGGCGGCCAACAGCAGTCCGAGCGGCCACGCGACCGTCGGTCGTCGTAGCCGCTGCGACCATCGGATAGTGGCCGCAGGCATTCGAGCACCCGTCGGACGTGTTCGCCAGCGCATCAACGCGTCGGCCAGTGCGCCATTCACCGTGGCGATGATGAAGCTGACGCCGTAGGCGCCGGCCACGTCGCTGATCTGAATCAGCGACAGCCAGCGATACGCCGCGTGGCCGAGGAAAAACCACGGGAATCCGGACAAGAGCAACGACCGAAGCCATTCCGCGCCGACCCAGACGAAGGGGAGCACAAACGTGAGCGGTATGCGGCGTCGCCGTGCGGCATGCCGGACGGGAATCGCCACAAGTGGCAGGTAGCTAGCGAGGTAGGCCGACGCGGCCACGTACCCGGCGCCGGTAGGGTAATACATCCAATACATGTTGATCAGGTAGAACCCGAAGCCGAGCAAGTAGCTCAACACGTAGACCCTGCGCGGCCGCGGCGAGCCGGCCACGATGAGCAGCCACGGCGCCAGGCACACGAACGCCAGCGGCCAGGTCGGCAGCGGCGGGAAGATGAGCGACTGCAGGCCGAGACTGAGCAGCATCAGCCAGACGGCGGCCCAGCGCGAGCGCTGTTCGTAGAAGCCCGCGGCCGGCGGGCGGCTTCGACCCGGCGGCGCTGCCGTCGGGCTCGAGCGGGACGGACGTGTTTGCGACCTGCGACCCATCGCCACCGAGCGACTTTAGGCCGCCGCGCGCCGGCGGTAAAGACGAACGGCTGCCGACTGCCGCGTAGCGCAGGCGTCTCGCCTGCACGTACCGCAGGCCTCTGGCCTGCGAGTCTACGACTGCCGTGCGTCGCTCTCCACGCGCGGCCGGGACTCCGGCGAGACTCGCAGGCGTGACGCCTGCGGTACGTGCAGGCCGGAGGCCTGCGCTACGGCTGCCGCACCACATGGCACCTGTCATGCTGGCACGACGTGCTTGACCCAGTATCAGGCTGGCCGCAAGATCAGCCGATGCGCACACATGGTTCGCAGACGCGCTGGTGCTGCCTCGCCATCAGCCTCTTCGCTTGCCCGGCTGCGGGCGCGGGGGCCGCCGGGCCGACGTTCGGCTTGGCCGCGAACGAGCGCGTGATGTGGCTTTGGCAAATGCATGGCCCGCGCGAGGCAGGCCAGCCAGCACTCATCACGCTCGCCTTTCGTGCGCGAACCAGCAGTGCCCAGCCGTTCCAGCGAACGTACTATCAGGTGGCCGGCGACATCCACTGCACGGCCGTCCTCGCGGAGCAGCTCTACGCCGTTTTCGGCGATGGCGCGCACGCGCTCTATTCGCCTACCGGACGGACGAGCGGATGGGTCATCCAGCCCAATCGAGCCGTGCCGTCGGCCATCTGTGCCGACCCGGCCGATGAGACGCTCTACGCGGTCGTGCCTGCGGTTGTTGCCATCGAGCTGATCAGCGCCGAGACACAGCCAGCCACCCAGCCCTCGCCGCCCTCCACCGCTGACCACGAGGCGAGCAAGCGCGAACCGCCGGGCGAGCCGGAGCTTGCCGTCGATATGCAAGCCGCCATGCCGCGGACGAACAGCGCGCTGATCGGCATCGACTCGGGCCGGTGGCGATTCGATCGCGACCTGCCGCCCAGCTTGGATCCGGGCGAGCACTGCTGGATCGCCGCCCACCGCGGCGCGGTTACGTGCGTGTTTTTCGATCAACAGACCAGCGAGCTGACCTGGGCGCACGCGCCGCGCCTGAACTGGTCGATTCCGCAGCCGTTGCCTGGCGTGCAGCGCCAGCAGGTGGTGGCGCTCACCAGCGCCCCGGGCGATGGCGAAGCCGTCCTGGTCGTCTTGGACACGAGCAAGGGCGAACCGACGCTGTGCCCATGGCGGCTTTCCGACGATCGTTGGGCGCCGGGCGGTGTGCTGCAAGCGGCGCAGATCTCACCGGAGGCCACGAGCGTTGAGTTTTCGGCGGCCCGCAGCGGTGAGCGGCTGGTCGTTGCGCGGCTGGTGGGCACAGCCGTCATCGTCGGGGAGTGGCCGCTGGACGGTGGGGCGCCCTTGACGAATCCCGCACCGGTCGACGCCCTCTCGCCGCTCTCGCCGCCGGTCATCGGCCAAACACCGCAGACGATCGTTGCCTATGTCGTTCTGTTCGCCGTTGTGGGCTGGACGCTGGCCGCCCGCCGGGGCGCCTTGACCAGCCCAGCGCCGCTGGCGCCAGGGCAGATTCCCGCGCCACTCAGCCGTCGGGCGGCCGCCTTCTTCGTCGACGCGCTGGTCGTGTCGCCGCTGATTTACGTGGCGCTTCGGCCGTGGGAGGCGGAGCTCCTGCTTCTGGTGGCCGCACAGCAGTCTGGCGACGCCACGCCACCGGCTGGGATCGATCGGCTCCGGCCGATGACGATCGGTACCGCCGTGTTCGCGGCCTATTCGCTGGTCTTCGAAGCAGCGCTGGGGGCCACGCCGGGCAAGCGCATCCTCCTGTGCCGCGTGGTCGACGAGCAGGGTCAGCCGGCTCGGCTGGGCGCCATCATCGTCCGCAACCTGCTGCGCATGATCGAGTTCTACCCGGCTTACCAGTTCGTTCCGGTGTTCCTGTTGATTCTGCTGACGCCCAGCCGGCAGCGGCTGGGCGACCTGATGGCCCGCACGGTCGTCGTTCAGCGCGTGCCGGTCCCGCAACAAGAGTGAGCCGTACGCTCGACCAAGCACCCCTGCCGAGCGTGCGGCTCGCAGAGACCGCAACGTCCGGATGTGGAACGCGCCGGCCGGAGTCAGATCACGGGCAGCTTGCCACGCTGGCCCCATTGAACGCCTGTGTCGTCAGGACGCCGTTGAGAAGCTGAATCAGCCGCAGCAGATCCTGCGTATTGACTGGGTTGGCCCCGCCGCTGCGATTGATGTTGTAGCGGGCCAGGTTCGCGGCGACGTTGGCGCTGCCGTTGTTGAGCGCCTGCACGAGTGCCAACAGGTCCTGCGTATTCGTCAGGCCGTCCAGGCTGGCATCGCCGGGAAGCGACTGGTACTGAAGTTGCCCGGCCACGCCGTCGATCGTCAGCGTCACGCACTCGCGCGGCGGGATGACGCTGCTCAGCGTTACCACGATTGGGCCGACGCCTGTGATGGCGACGCTCGTGACGCTCGGGCAGTCGGATGAACCATTTCCGGCGACGTCGGTGCACTCGACGTGGACGTTCTCGACCTCGGGCGTCGACTCCGGAGGTTCGGTGAAAGCGATCAGGATCTGATCATAGGTTACATCGCCTGCGGGCGGCGTTCCGGCCCCGCCGATGCCCTGTGTCAGCGACGCCGTCATGCCCGTCTGGAGGACGTCGCGGAACGGATGACCCGCGCCGAGGTAGGGGCTCTCTGCAGGCGGATTGGCGGCGGCGATCCCGGCGCAGAAGTCGATCGTGTTCGGCGCCAGATGAGATACCTGGCAAAAGAAGCTGGTCGACTCACGGATCGCTCCGCTGACACGGACGCGCTGCTCGACCTGGAAGTCTCCGTAGTCTTGCAGCGTGAACGACTGCCCGTCGTCGGTTGCCAGCGTGGCCGGGCACTCGAATGCCTGCAGCAGCACGCCGCAGCCCGAGAAGCACGGATCGATGGTGTTCTGCAGGATGATGGGAAAAGTGGCTGGCAAGCACTCAGCCTCGGGACCGGCCGCGCCGCTGACATAGATGCTGTCACCCGGAACGAACCCGTCGCGGAACTCGAGCAGATGAGCTGGGCCGCCGTCTTCGGGATCGAATACCAGGCAGCCGCTGGCCGCAAACTCGATGGTGCCGCAGCCTGAGACACACGCGGCAATCGTCGTGTCCGTCAGGCACGGCGTGTGGCAGAAGCCCGTGCTGAAGCAGTTCTCCTCGTCGATGCGGCCGGTCACGTAGACGCGATCGCCCACGTTGAACGGCCCCAGCTCATCAACGCGGAACACGAAGCCCAATTCGGAGAAATCGGCGTGGAGCACGACGCCGCAGTCCGGGTCGGCCACGAGCACGCCGCACGAGGCGAGTTGCCGCTCGACCGTGTTGGACTGAACGCAGGGCGCTCCGCACACATCACTGCAACCTGTCTCCAGAGCGCCGCGAACGAAGACGAAATCGCCGGCCTCGAATCCGCCGTAGAGTTCGAGGGAGTAGGCGGCCCCGTCAGGCGTGCGGAGCTGAAGGCACTCCTCGGCGTCGGCCGCCAACCGGCCGACCGCCTCAAGGCACGGGCCGATGGCGTTATCGATGAGTTGGGAGGTTATGAGCGGCGACGCCGGGCACGGCGTGCCGACAGGCTGGACCACGCCGTTGACGAAGACCTGGGCGCCCGCTCCGAACGACTCGGTGTTCTGGAGTACGAACTGTTGTCCGTCATCGCCCTCGAAGTAGAGGCAGCCAGCGGGGTCTTGCTGCAGCGTTCCGCACCGGGCATAGCAGGGCTCGATCGTGGCGTTGCTCAGCACCGGTACCGCCTCGCCGCCGCAGAGCAGCAGCGAGGGAACCAAGAAGACGCCGCTGACGAAGACACGGTCGCCCGCGGCAAACTCGCCGTAATCCTGCAGGGCCACGGTCGCGCCCGAGTCGCCGCGAAACACTAAGCAAGACGGGGACCCGTGAATGAAAACGAGCTCGCCGCACTCCGAGAACGTGTCTCCACCGCCACCGCCGCCGCGCGCCGTCGGCGGCGTCGTCAAAAGGCCCACCGAAACGAGCAGCGCCGCCACGGGAATCGATCGGTTCATCATTCTGAGACCTCCTCCAAGAGGGTAACGGACAGAGCGAGCGGCTGATTGCGTTCGCGCACCCCCAAGCCACGCGCCCGCGTCGACGCGACACAATGCTAACACGGTCCGCGCGTTCCGTCTGCGCAGCTTGGCGCGTCGCCGAGTGCAGGTCAGGGCTATCGCATCTAAACCGCGGTTAGTCTTGCCGGACGGTCGCGTTCGGGTTACACTGGCAAACTGAGCGTGTGAGGCCTCACGGAGTTTCTTGAACAAACCCGTGTACGGAGGGGC
>Ga0187892_10011088_pt1:0-7500 | contig 11188 bp, 5 predicted proteins | sample MA1701073metaG_FD_139345 | JGI IMG/M metagenome (GOLD analysis project Ga0187892, IMG submission 139345) | Bio-ooze microbial communities from a basaltic lava cave in the Kipuka Kanohina Cave System on the Island of Hawaii, USA - MA170107-3 metaG ... | reverse complement strand
ACATGAACTCGTGAAGCGCAATCGAGACGCCGCCGTGGAAGCGGCGCTTGAAGTCGTCGCGCTCGAGCATACGCGCGACCGGCTGATGCGAAGCGAGCCGGATGAACTCTGCCGACGGCAGCGCGTCCATCCACTCCGTGTTGAAGCGGATCTCGACCTTCCTCAGGTCGAGCACGGCGCCGACCTGGCTGGTGTAGGTCTCGGCGTTTTGCTTCACGGCCTCGCGCGTGAGGGGCGCGCGCGTCTTGTTCCGCCCGGTGGGGTCGCCGATCATCGCGGTGAAGTCGCCGACCAGGAAAATGATCGTGTGCCCGAGCTCCTGCAGCTCGCGCAGCTTGTCGAGCGGAACCGTGTGGCCGAGGTGCAGATCCGGCGCCGACGGGTCGCAGCCGTACTTGATGCGCAGCGGCCGGCCGCGCGCGAGCTTCGCCGCGAGATCGCCAGGCGAGACCAGATCGACGGTGCGGCGCTGGAAAGCCGCGACCTGCTGCTCGACGCCCGGGCTCAAAGCTCTCTCCCGTCGGGACTGAGGACGAAGCGCTCCGTCACGACCAGGTCCATCGCGACGTCCCAGGGATCCTGCGGCAATTCTTCGACCACGCGATCGGCGTAGCAGATCCCGATCAGCGTCGCATCCGCGCGAGCGCCGGCGAGCAGCCGGTCATAGTGCCCACCGCCGCGACCGAGCCTGCGACACGAGCGGTCGAACAACAGTCCGGGCACCACGAACGCGTCCACGTCCTCTGCCCGAACGCGCTGCGCGGCACCGACCGGCTCCAGCACCCCGCGCGGCCCCGCTTTCAGCGCGCCGGAGTCCGACGCCAGTGCGAGCGCGAGCGTCTCGCCCTCCTGGATCGGGTAGGCAGTGCGCGCGCCGGCTGCGCGCAGCCGCGCGGCCAACTCCTCGACCGGGACCTCGTCCGCGATCGCCGAGTAGACGGCGACCACCGACGCGCGCGCGACCTGCGACAAGCCGCCGAGCACGCGCAGCAGCGCGCGCGTGGCATCGCTCCGGTCCGCCCCGCCGATCCTCCGCGCCCGCGCGCGCAGCTCCGGCTTTCGAATCAGGCCGACTCGACCAGGTCGATCAGCTTCTGGATCCGCTCGCGCGGCACCGCGACCTGCCCGCGCGAGCGGAGGAGCTCGCTCGCGATGTTGAGCGCGGCCAGCACCGATGCGTCCTGGGTGTCGGGCGTCGACTTCCGCACCTCGCGCAGCACCTGGTCGACATAGCTCGCCACCGCGTCGAGGTGCGCGGGATCGGCGTCGCTGCGGATCCGGTACTCGCGCTCGAGGATCTTGACGGTCGCGCGGCGACCGGGCTTGTCGCGCGGCCCGTCCATCACGACGCCTCCTCGACGCTGGCGCCCGCGCTGGCCAGCCGATCGACCTCGGCCACCAGCGCGTCGATCCGGCGGAGCAAGTCGGCGCGGAGGGCTTCGAAGCCCGCGAGCCGGGCGTCGAGCTCGACGATCCGGCAGTCGCGCTCACTGAGCGCCTTGCCGAGCTCGTCTACGGCGCGTCGCGTCGCGCGGTGCCGCTCGACCAGCCGTTCGATCCGGTCTCCGAGCGCCGAGATCAAGTCCCCCTCATCCCCCGTCCGACGGCGCGCGACCGGCGCGTCGAACAAGTCCACAGCTTCGTTGATCAATCTGGCGCTCCCTGTGAATGCGCGATGCGATCTCGAGCGAAGCGGGGGGTTTCCGCATGGTTCACCGGCAAGACTTCGTCGTCAAGCGCGACGACAAAGAAAAATCCAGTGAACGTGCGGCGTTGGGTGAGCTCTCGCAGGCGATGGTCGACCTCTGGCGCGGCGTACGGGCGATTGCTTGACACCATTTCGCGGAATCCGCTAGGGTTGGGTCGGTCAAATTCTCCGATAAATCGCGTACTTCCGACCTCCTCTCCCCGCTCCTGATCCCCACTTCCGGAAGCCGCGAACGGTGCGTTCGACCGCCGTGGACGCCTTCCCCCCGGCTCGCCGAGCCGACGAGACGACGTCCCTTGGACATTTCTGCGACGGAGCGGCACTCGAAAACGTGCCGGGTGCGTGAAGGGAAAGCAGATGCGAGACGGATGCTTGCCGGAGCGGCAAGGCCTGTATGACCCGCAGTTCGAGCACGACGCGTGCGGCGTCGGGTTCGTGTGCAACATCGATGGTCGGCCGTCGCACGGCATCATCCAGCGCGGCCTGCAGGTGCTCGTCAATCTGACGCATCGCGGCGCGACCGGCGCCGACGCCGAGACCGGCGACGGCGCGGGAATCCTGATCCAGATCCCGCACGCGTTCCTCGAGCGCGAGTGCGCGAGCCTCGGCATCCGCCTGCCGGAGCCCGGTGAGTACGGCGTCGGCGCGGTGTTCCTGCCCGACGACGCGACCAAGCGCGCGCGCTGCGAGCGGGTGATCGAGCAGGTGGTCGGCGAGGAGCGTCAGCACTTCCTCGGCTGGCGCGACGTGCCTACGCACGCGGAACACATCGGCGAGACCGCGCGCAAGGGCCTGCCGCGGATCCGGCAGATGTTCGTGCTGCGCGGCACGGGCCTCGATGCCGCGGCGTTCGAGCGCAAGCTGTTCGTGATCCGCAAGCGCGTCGAGCTGCAGCTGCGCAACGAGGGCATCCGCGGCTTCCACGTGCCGAGCCTTTCCTGCCGCACGCTCGTCTACAAGGGACTCCTGCTCGCGCACCAGGTGAAGAAGTTCTACTCGGATCTCTCGGACCCGGCGATCGAGAGCGCGCTCGCGCTCGTGCACCAGCGCTACAGCACGAACACCTGGCCGACCTGGGATCTCGCGCACCCGTACCGCTACCTCGCGCACAACGGCGAGATCAACACCGTGCGCGGCAACCACAACTGGATGCGCGCGCGCGAGGCCGTGATCCGCTCCGGTGTATGGGGCGACGACGTCCACAAGATCATGCCGATCGTGACCAAGGGCGGCTCGGATTCGGCCATGCTCGACAACGCGCTCGAGTTCCTGGTGCTCTCCGGCCGCGACCTCGCGCACGCGATGATGATGCTGGTCCCCGAGGCCTGGGATCACGACCCGCTGATGCGCGACGAGAAGAAGGCCTTCTACCAGTACCACCAGGGTCTGATGGAGCCGTGGGACGGCCCGGCCTCGATCGCCTTCACCGACGGCACGCGCATCGGCGGCACGCTCGACCGCAACGGCCTGCGCCCGTCGCGCTACTGGGTGACCAAGGACGGCTTCGTCGTGCTGTCGTCGGAGTGCGGCGTGCTGCCGATCAACCCCGAGGACGTGCGCCAGAAGGGGCGGCTCCAGCCCGGACGCATGCTGCTGATCGACACCGCCGAGGGCCGCATCATCCCCGACGACGAGATCAAGTCGTACTACGCGCGGCGCCAGCCCTACCGGAAGTGGCTCGACGAGAACCTGACCAAGCTCGACGACCTGCCCGCGCGCAAGCCGCTCGCTGGCCTCGACGGCGAGCTAGACCACCACACGCGCCAGCAGCTGTTCGGCTACTCGCTCGAGGATCTGCGCATCCTGCTCGCGCCGATGGCCACGACCGGCATCGAGGCGCAGGGCTCGATGGGCAACGACACGCCGATCGCGGCGCTTTCCGACCGCCCGCAGCTGCTCTTCAACTACTTCAAGCAGATCTTCGCGCAGGTCACGAATCCTCCGATCGACTCGATCAAGGAGGAGAGCGTGATGTCGCTGACCGGCACGCTCGGCGACAAGGGCAACGTGATCGAGGAGACGCCGGAGCACGCGCGCCAGCTGCAGGTCGACCAGCCCATCCTGTCCAACGCCGAGCTCGAGCGCATCCGCCAGATCGACCACCCCTGGCTCAAGAGCGCGACGATCTCGTGCGTGTTCGACGCGAGCGGGGATCCGGAGCAGAGCCTCCGCCGCGCGCTCGACCGCGTGCGCGCCGAGGCCACCGCCGCGGTCGCCGACGGCGCGAACATCCTGGTGCTCTCCGATCGCGCGGCCGGCCGCGGGCAGGCCGCGATCCCGAGCCTGCTCGCGACCGGCGCGGTGCACCACCACCTGATCCGCGAGGGGCTGCGCATGCGCTGCAGCCTGGTGATCGAGACCGGTGAGGCGCGCGAGGTCGCGCACTTCGCGCTGCTGATCGGCTACGGCGCGGGCGCGGTCAATCCGTACCTCGCCTTCGACTCGATCCGCCAGCTCGTCGACGAGAAGACGTTCGTGCCCGCGGAGCTGACCCACGAGAAGGCGCACTACAGCTACGTGAAGTCGGTGGGCAAGGGCCTGCTCAAGATCTTCGCGAAGATGGGCATCTCCACCGTCATGAGCTACCGCGGCGCGCAGATCTTCGAGGCGGTCGGCGTGTCGGAGCCCGTCGTCGCCGAGTTCTTCAGCGATACGGCCACCCGGATCGGCGGCGTGGGCCTCGACGTGATCGCGCGCGAGGCGCTGCTGCGCCACGAGCGCGCCTACCCCAAGACGGTCGGCGCGGAGCGCGAGCTCGACATGGGCGGCGAGTACCAGTGGCGGCAGAGCGGCGGCGAGCTGCACCTGATGAACCCGACGGTCATCCACAAGCTGCAGAACGCCGTGCGGCGCAACGATCCGGCGCCCTACCGCGAGTACGCGCGCGCGATCAACGACCAGAGCCGCGAGCGCTACACGATCCGCGGGCTCCTGCGCTTCAAGCCCGACCGCGCGCCGATCCCGCTCGAGCAGGTCGAGCCGGCCGCCGAGATCATGAAGCGCTTCTGCACCGGCGCGATGAGCCTGGGCTCGATCAGCGCCGAGGCGCACGAGACGCTCGCGATCGCGATGAACCGGATCGCGGGCAAGTCGAACAGCGGCGAGGGCGGCGAGGATCCGCGCCGCTACCAGCGCGACCCGAACGGCGACTGGCGGCGCAGCGCGATCAAGCAGGTCGCGTCGGGCCGCTTCGGCGTGTCGAGCTGGTATTTGGTGAACGCCGACGAGCTGCAGATCAAGATCGCGCAGGGCGCGAAGCCCGGCGAAGGCGGCCAGCTGCCCGGGCACAAGGTGAGCCGCGAGATCGCGCGCGTGCGCAACTCGACGCCGGGCGTCGGCTTGATCTCGCCGCCCCCGCACCACGACATCTACTCGATCGAGGACCTCGCGCAGCTGATCCACGACCTGAAGAACGCCAACCCCAAGGCGGACATCAGCGTGAAGCTCGTGTCCGTGTCCGGGGTCGGCACGATCGCCGCGGGCGTCTCGAAGGCGCACGCGGAGTCCGTGCAGATCGCGGGCTTCGAGGGCGGCACCGGCGCGTCGCCGCTGACCTCGATCAAGCACGCGGGCGTACCCTGGGAGATCGGCCTCGCCGAGACCCAGCAGGCGCTGGTGATGAACGACCTGCGCGGCCGCATCCGCGTGCACGTCGACGGCCAGCTGCGCACCGGCCGCGACGTCGTGATCGGCGCGATGCTCGGCGCGGACGAGTTCGGCTTCGGCACGATCGCGCTGGTCGCGCTCGGCTGCATCCTGATGCGTGTCTGCCACCTGAACACCTGTCCGGTGGGCGTGGCCACCCAGAACGCCGAGCTGCGCAAGAAGTTCACGGGCGACGCCGAGCACGTGGTGCGCTTCTTCCGCTTCGTCGCGGAAGAGACGCGCGAGCTCCTCGCGCAGCTCGGCTACGCGAAGCTCGACGACGTGATCGGCCGGACGGATCTGGTCGAGCCCAACCCCGACGTGAAGGGCTGGAAGCTCCCGCACGGCCTCGACTGGCGCGCGATCCTGCACCGGCCCACACCGCCGCACGCGGGCGTGGCGATGCGCCAGGTCGGCGGCCAGCAGCACGGGCTCGAGAAGGCGCTCGACGTCGAGCTGATCCGGCTGTGCCGCCCGGCGATCGAGAACACGGAGCCGGTCGAGCTGTCGCTGCCGATCCGCAACGTGAACCGCACCGTCGGCACCGTGCTCGGCTCGGCGGTCTCGCTGCGCCACGGCCTCGAGGGCCTGCCCGACAACACGATCCGCATCCGCTTCACGGGCAGCGCGGGCCAGAGCTTCGGCGCGTTCCTGCCCAAGGGCATCACGTTGTCGCTGGTCGGCGACGCGAACGACTACACCGGCAAAGGTCTCTCGGGCGGGCGCATCGTGGTGTTCCCGCACCCGGAGTCCACGTTCGATCCGGCCGAGAACATCGTGATCGGGAACGTCGCGCTGTACGGCGCGACCGCGGGCGAGGCGTTCTTCCGCGGCGTGGCGGGCGAGCGGTTCTGCGTGCGCAACAGCGGCGCGAACGCGGTGGTCGAGGGCGTGGGTGACCACGGCTGCGAGTACATGACCGGCGGCCGCGTGGTGGTGCTCGGCGGGGTCGGCCGCAACTTCGCGGCCGGCATGAGCGGCGGCATCGCCTACGTGCTCGATCCGCTGCGCCGCTTCCCGGAGCTGTGCAACCCGGCGATGATCGATCTCGAGCGCGTCGAGACCGACGACGACGAGCGCGAGCTGCGCACGCTGGTCGAGGCGCACTTCCGCCTGACGCGGAGCGAGCGCGCCGAACAGGTGCTCGAGAAGTGGGCCACCACGCTGCCGAGCTTCGTGAAGGTGTTCCCGAAGGAGTACAAGCGCGCGCTGCTCGGGATCGAGTTCGGGAAAGAGGATTACTGATGGGCAAGGTCACGGGCTTCATGGAGGTCGGGCGCAAGACCCCCAGCAAGCGCCCCGCGAAGCAGCGCGTCGAGGACTACCTCGAGATCTACACCGAGCCGAGCGAGGAGATGATCCGCGCGCAGGGCGCGCGCTGCATGGACTGCGGCGTGCCGTTCTGCAACAGCGGCTGCCCGCTCGGGAACATCATCCCGGATTGGAACGACCTCGTGTACCGCGGGCGCTGGCGCGAGGCGCTCGACCGCCTACATCGCACGAACAACTTCCCGGAGTTCACCGGCCGCATCTGCCCCGCGCCGTGCGAGTCCGCCTGCGTGCTCGGCATCAACGACGATCCGGTCACGATCGAGATCATCGAGAAGACGATCGCCGAGCGCGGCTTCACGGAGGGCTGGGTCGTGCCGCAGCCGCCCGAGCGCCGCAGCGGCAAGCGCGTCGCGGTGATCGGCTCCGGCCCGGCCGGGCTCGCGGCCGCGCAGCAGCTGAACCGCGCCGGCCACCACGTGACGCTGTTCGAGAAGAAGGACCGCGTCGGCGGCCTGCTGCGCTACGGCATTCCGGACTTCAAGCTCGAGAAGTGGACCGTCGACCGGCGCGTCGAGATCATGGTCGCCGAGGGCGTGGAGCTGCGCACCGGCGTGTTCGTGGGCCGCGACGTCACCGGCTCCGATCTGTTGCGCGACTACGACGCCGTGCTGCTCACGGGCGGCGCCGAGGCCCCGCGCGATCTGCCGGTGCCCGGCCGCGACCTCGACGGCATCCACTTCGCGATGGACTTCCTCGAGCAGCAGAACCGGCGCGTCGCCGGCGACGCCCTGCCCGCCGCGGGCGAGATCCTCGCCACCGGCAAGAACGTGCTCGTGCTCGGCGGCGGCGACACCGGCTCCGACTGCATCGGCACC
>Ga0187892_10011085_pt1 | contig 11192 bp, 8 predicted proteins | sample MA1701073metaG_FD_139345 | JGI IMG/M metagenome (GOLD analysis project Ga0187892, IMG submission 139345) | Bio-ooze microbial communities from a basaltic lava cave in the Kipuka Kanohina Cave System on the Island of Hawaii, USA - MA170107-3 metaG ... | reverse complement strand
TGATTTTGACGGCTTTTCGTCGGGACGGCTCCCCCCTCTCCCGCTGGGAGAGGGCAGGGTGAGGGTCTTTAGTGAGAAATCAAGAAAATCTGTTAGCGGGTGGCAACTTGAGTTAAATAAGAAATTAAATTCATCCTTAAAATCGGTGGTTTCGATACGCTCCTCGTTTCACTCGTCACTACTCAACCACCGGTGATTTATAGCATATCATATGACCCAAGCCTTCTACCGAAAATACCGACCTCAAGATTGGACAGCCGTGATGGGGCAGGATCACGTGGTGACCACGTTGACGAATGCGATCAAGGCAGATCGTGTGGGTCATGCGTACTTGTTCGCGGGTCCGCGCGGGACGGGGAAGACAACGCTGGCGCGTCTTTTGGCGAAGGCGGTCAATTGCACTAACCCCGATCCAGCCCAACGACCCGATAACGAATGCGAACTGTGCAAAGCGGTCAACGAGAATCGTTTTCTTGACCTCATCGAAATCGATGCGGCGTCCAACACATCCGTGGACGATGTACGCGATTTGCGCGACAAGATCAACTTCTCGCCATCGCAGGGCAAGTACAAGATCTATATCATTGATGAAGTCCACATGCTTTCGACTGCGGCGTTCAACGCGCTGCTCAAGACGCTCGAAGAACCGCCTCCACACGCCATCTTCGTTTTAGCAACAACTGAAATTCACAAGATCCCTGCAACGGTGCTCTCGCGCTGTCAACGTCATGAGTTTCGACGCGTGCCTGTGGACGAGATCGTCGCCAATCTCAAGATGATCGCCAAGGCTGAAAACATTCAAGCCGATGACGATGCGTTGATTCAAATCGCCCGCCAATCCACGGGCGGAATGCGCGATGCGATCTCTCTGCTCGATCAGCTTTCGTCCACGGGCGATAAGATCACGCTTGCCCTTGCACAAACCGTGCTCGGCACTGCCACGAGTCAAACCGTGCTCGATACCCTCACGTCCATCATGGATCATGATCCAGCGCACGGACTTGAGACCATCCACAAGGCGCTCGATGCGGGCGCTGATCCGCGTTCGCTGGCGCGTCAGATCGTTGAGTATCTGCGCGGTCTCATGCTCATTCAAATGGGCAACGCGAATCAAGTCGAAGCCACGGCGGATGTCAAGAAACAGATGCAGGCGCACGCCAAGTCCTTTTCGACGAGCGATGTCTTGCGCATGATGAAAGCGTTCAACAATGCGGCGGTGGATTTGCGCGGCGGCTGGCAGCCATCTTTGAGTCTGGAACTCGCTTTAGCGGAAGTGTTGGACGATACCCCCCCTCAATCCCCCCCAATAGTGGGTGGGACGCAAGGCGTGGCGCGTCAGACCAAGCCCAAGGTTGAGAAAGAAGCGGCTCCACATCCACAAGAAAAATCTGCTGTCAGCGCGGGAGATGTCATCAAGGCGTGGAAGCAACTATCCGCGTCTCTTCCGAAAGCGCAGGCGAATCTTTCGGCGTTGATGAATTCGGTCAGGATGATCGATGTGCGGGGCAGGACGTTGATTTTGGGTTTGGCGAGTGATGTACTGGTTTCGAAGATCGACAAGCCCGACCAGATCGAGGCGATCCAAAAGTTGATCAAGGACGAGTTTGGCGCGGAGGTGAGCGTGCGTTGTGTGGTGACGAATGCGAAAGGCAAGATCCCCGCGAACGTGGCGCAGGACGGCATGGTGGCAACCGCCATCCAACACGGCGGCGAGATTGTGGATACACAGGATTAAAGAAGATATTTTTTAGCAAGAATTTTTTATGAAGAAAATAACTGAAAAAATTAATATAATAACGAGTGATGAATACGTTATCTTTGTAGATGCCAAGATAGGTTCGAAAGAGTGCCTACCTTTGTTTCATGGTTTTCCAGCAAGTATTGAAAGTAGTAAAGAATTAATCTCTCGTCTTCAATCTTATATTGAGAGAAGAGAATTGATAGAAGCCGTATTAGATGCAGAATTGTCTGATACTGATGAACTTTATACTCCGATGGAGGAGGCAAGAGCACGTGTTCGTGATTTGAAAGAAATTCAAGGTGGCGATTTTGGCTATGTGTATTTAGCCATTAATATGTCAAATGGATTTTTTAAAATTGGCAAATCTATAAACCCTTTACAGCGGTTGAAACAACTAAACAAGCAATTTGGTGAGAATATTTCTTTTTTTAATGTGATTATGTGCTCAGATATGAACTGGGCTGAAAATTACTTGCACAAGCGATTTGAAGATAGAAGACTTCACAATGAATGGTTTGCATTTTTGTCTGATGAAGTGAAGTGGTTAATGTCAATAAAAAGAATAAGTCGCAATATTATTGAGATTGAAGAAAGCGGTAAATCTCATGATTGGCAAGAAATGCTTTCAAGCGGAACTTAATGCAATTAATTAGGAGATTTTAGATGGCTAAAGGATTCAACAAAGGACCAAAAATGGGCGGGCAGGCTGGCATGATGCAGCAACTGCAACGCATGCAGCAACAAATGGCTGAAGCACAAGAGAAACTTGCCGTGGAAACTGTCACTGCCACGGCGGGCGGCGGCGCGATCAAAGTCGTGATGACTGGCGACCAGAAATGTCAGTCCGTTGAAATCTCTCCCGATTTCATCAAAGACGCCGATGCCGAAATGTTGCAGGATATGGTCTTGTCCGCGGTGAACATAGCGCTCGACCAATCGCGCGAACTTCAACAAAAGTTGATGGGTCCGCTGGCGGGTGGGTTGCCGTTCTAACCTTACGTCATTGCGAGCCGCTGAAGGCGGCGCGGCAATCCCCAACTTTGTAGGAGATTGCTTCGTCGGGCTGACGCCCTCCTCGCAATGACGGAATTATCTTATGCTCTTACCTGAATCCATTCAATCCCTCATCAACGCCCTCGAGCGGCTTCCAGGCATCGGACCCAAATCCGCTTCGCGGTTGGCGTTCTATCTTCTCCGTGCCACCGACGATGTCTCTGACGATCTGGCGCTTGCTTTGGCGCATCTCAAAAAGAACACGGCATTTTGTCAGGAATGTTTCAACATCACCGAAGCGGGACGCGAACGCTGTGAAGTGTGCGAGTCCGCGCGGCGGGATGGTAGCGTCATCTGTGTGGTGGAAGAAGCGCTGGATGTCCTTGCCTTGGAACGGACAGGTGGCTATCAGGGAAAGTATCACGTCTTGCAGGGAGTTTTATCTCCCATCGAAGGCATTGGTCCCAATGATTTGAAGATCAAGCAGTTGCTGGCGCGCGTTGCGAATGGGGAAGTAAAGGAAGTGATCCTTGCGACAAATCCCAGCATGGAAGGGGACGCGACTGCCCTATATTTGCAAAATCAATTGAAGCAATTTGGATTGCATGTCACGCGTCTCGCAAGAGGTTTGCCCATGGGTGGTGACTTGGAGTATGCTGATCAAAATACATTGCTGAGAGCCCTGTCTGGTAGACAGGATATGAATTCATCGTAGGGGCGGACGGCCGTCCCTACGATTTTTATGAAGATCACTATCCTCACCTACGGTTCGCGCGGCGATGTGCAACCTTTTCTTCCGCTGTCGGTGAGGTTGATGTCGCGTGGGCATTCGGTGAAAATTGCAGCACCTGCCCGATTTAAAAGTTTGGTCGAGCAATACGGCATAACCTTTGTCCCTTTGTCGGGCGATCCGGCGGGTCCGATCCAAAGGATTACAGATGGGCGGCTGAACATTTTCACAATGCTACGCGAGGGGGTGGTCCATGCGCTCGAAATCGGCAAGGATGTTTTTCGAGAGAGCGCTGAGGCGTGCGAAGCCGCAGACCTCATCATCCATGCCGACTCGCACACAATTGACGGACATACACGGGCGCACGAATTGGGAATTCCCGATATTCATATACAAACATTTCCGATGTATGCGGCTACCGGCGATTATCCAAACGTTGTCCTGCCCGATCTGAAAATCCGGGCGCTGAATTACATCACCCACGTTGTAGGTCAAAGAATCATCTGGTGGTTGACCCTGTACGGGTTTGAACAAATCCATCGCCGCACGAGGTTTCCAAGACGTAAACTTTACTTTCTATTGGACAAGCATCCGCTTCGTCTCTCGACACCTATTCTGTGCGCGTGGAGCCCCAGCCTTCTCCCGCCTTCCAAAGAATGGGCGGAGAATGTCCATGTGACCGGGAACTTCTTTTTTGATTTAGATTCTAACTATCAGCCACCTCTTGAGTTGCAAGACTTTCCGATAGCGGGCTCTCCACCTGTTTGTATTTCGTTTGGGAGCATGGTAAACCGTGAAGCGGAGAAAATTGATAAAGTTGTTCGTGAGGCTCTCTCCCAAACAAACCAGCGCGGGATCATCCTCTCTGGGTGGGGGATGGCGAATCGTCCATCATCGAAAGATTTGTTGTACATTGAATCTGCTCCGCACGATTGGTTGTTGCCGCGATGTTCAATGCTCGTCCATCACGGCGGCGCAGGGACGGTTGCCGCCGGTCTTCGAGCCGGCATCCCACAGGTGGTCGTGCCGTTCATGACCGATCAACCGTTTTGGGCGCGGAGAGCGCATATGATCGGCGTCAGTCCCAAACCCATTCTCGTGCAGAATCTCACCGTTCAAAAACTTGCAGAGGAAATTGCTCAAGCCGACGCTCCCGCTATTCGCGAGCGGGCGAAGACTCTGGGTGAAATCGTCCGGAGCGAAGATGGTGTCGGGCGCGCAGTGGAGTTGATCGAATCCCATGCTCGACGGTGGAATGAAATGGTTCAATTATGAAATAAGACATGAATATTACCGTCCTCACTTACGGCTCGCGCGGTGATGTTCAGCCGTTCCTGCCTCTTTCGATTGGGTTAATGACGCGCGGGCATAAGGTCAAACTTGCCGCGCCGCGTCGGTTCGAAAATCTTATCGAAGAACACGATATTCCCTTCGTGCCATTGGCGGGCGACCCCGAAGATTTGAGTCGCCGGTTGAATGACGTGGGCTTCAATCCCTTCAAGCAAATGCGCGAGATGATGCGCCACGCCGTCGAGATTGGTGCGGATGTGGCGCATCAAACCAAAGATGCCTGCCGCGATGCCGACCTCATTGTTCACACCTTCGCCCACGTGGTCGGCGCGCACACGATTGCACGTGAAATGAACATTCCTGACGTGCACGTTCAAACATTTCCAATGTTCACGCCGACGGGCGATTATCCCAACGTCACCATGCCTGATCTGCGATTTCGTGCGTTGAATTATTTTTCACATTTCGTTTCCAGTCGAATTTCAAAATGGACTGCTGTCATCGGATATGAGCAGGTGCGCCGGCGCGCGGGATTACCCAAGCGTAAACTTTATTTCCCTTTCGACAAAGACCCGCTTCGCCTCCCGACTTTGATTCTGTGTGCATGGAGCCCAAGTGTATTGCCGCCTTCCAAGGAGTGGAAATCAAACGTCCATGTGACAGGATATTTCTCTTTTGACTCAGAAACTTCCTATCAACCTCCGCCTGCATTGCGAGATTTTCTGAACTCGGGCGCTCCTCCCGTCTGTGTTTCTTTTGGGAGCATGGTAAACCGCGAAGCGGAACGAATCAATGATGTTGTTCGAGAGGCTTTGAAGCAATCAAAGAGTCGAGGCATCGTCCTCTCAGGCTGGGGAGGCAAAAATTACGGCTCTTCGAAATACCTGCTCTACCTCGATTCGGCACCACATGATTGGCTTTTCCCGCGTTGTAGGATGGCCATTTATCACGGCGGCGCCGGAACGACCTCTGCGGGGTTGCGGGCGGGCATACCGAATATTGTTATCCCGTTCACAGCCGACCAACCGTTTTGGGGAAGGCGCGTCCATGCGATAGGCGCGGGACCAAAACCGATTCTTGTAAAGAATCTCACGGTTGAGAAGCTGAGGAGGGCGATTCTTGAGGCGGAGAATCCAGCCGCCGGTGAGCGAGCTCGGGCCACCAGTCGGATGATTAGAAGCGAAAATGGAGTGATGCAGGCAGTTGAGTTGGTCGAATCCCATGCCCGAAATTGGCACTAAAAGGCAATTTTTTAAGGTGAATTTGTCTGACGACTATTGACAAAGTAGTGAAAAATCGTATAATCAGCGTTCGCCAGTAAGTTCACGGATCTCGTCCCCCTGACAGATCATTGAAAACTGAGTAGTGGTCTCACGTCAGAGACACAAGCCTGTTGGTTTTGCAGTCTGACGAGCCGATGTTGAAAGAGAACATCGGTTTTTCGTCTGTTGATGAGTAAACAGGCCGGAGCGAGACATCCAAGACCCGCTTCGTACCGCACCTTGACAACTGAATAGTGATAGGAAGCAACAACTCTGTCGAATCCAGTAAATAACCGTAAACTATACACTCGCAAGAGTGAAGAATTTTTTGCGGAGAGTTTGATCCTGGCTCAGGATGAACGCTGGCGGCGTGCCTAATACATGCAAGTCGAACGAGGTGCCTTTGTAGCAATACGGAGGTATCCTAGTGGCGAACGGGTGAGTAACGCGTTGGTGACCTGCCTCAAAGTGTGGAATAACAGTCCGAAAGGATTGCTAATACCGCATGTGGTCTCCGGGTTTAGAAACCGGTGACTAAAGGAGCAATCCGCTTTGAGAGGGACCTGCGTCCCATCAGCTAGTTGGTGAGGTAACGGCTCACCAAGGCGACGACGGGTAGGGGACCTGAGAGGGTGACCCCCCACAATGGAACTGAAACACGGTCCATACACCTACGGGTGGCAGCAGTAGGGAATATTGCTCAATGGGCGAAAGCCTGAAGCAGCAACGCCGCGTGCGCGATGAAGGTCTTCGGATCGTAAAGCGCTTTTCTGCGAGATGAGAAAGGACAGTATCGTAGGAATAAGTCTCGGCTAACTACGTGCCAGCAGCCGCGGTAAAACGTAGGAGGCGAGCGTTATCCGGATTCACTGGGCGTAAAGCGCGTGCAGGTGGTTCGGTAAGTTGGGCGTGAAATCTCCCGGCTCAACTGGGAGAGGTCGTCCAATACTACCGGGCTAGAGAACAGAAGAGGAAGATGGAATTCCCGGTGTAGTGGTGAAATGCGTAGATATCGGGAGGAACACCAGTGGCGAAGGCGATCTTCTGGTCTGTTTCTGACACTCAGACGCGACAGCTAGGGTAGTAAACGGGATTAGAGACCCCGGTAATCCTAGCCGTAAACGATGTGAACTTGGCGTTGGTGGGTTAAACTCCATCAGTGCCGAAGCAAACGCGATAAGTTCACCGCCTGGGGACTACGGCCGCAAGGTTAAAACTCAAAGGAATTGACGGGGGCCCGCACAAGCAGCGGAGCGTGTGGTTTAATTCGATGCTACACGAAGAACCTTACCCAGGCTTGACATACAGGTGGTAGGGATCCGAAAGGTGACCGACCCGCAAGGGAGCCTGAACAGGTGTTGCATGGCTGTCGTCAGCTCGTGTCGTGAGATGTTCGGTTAAGTCCGCTAACGAGCGCAACCCTCGCCGCGTGTTACATGTGTCACGCGGGACCGCCGGTATTAAGCCGGAGGAAGGTGGGGATGATGTCAAGTCAGCATGGCCTTTATGCCTGGGGCTACACACACGCTACAATGGGCAGTACAATGGGTTGCCAAGCCGCGAGGTGGAGCCAATCCCCCAAAACTGTCCTCAGTTCAGATTGCAGGCTGCAACTCGCCTGCATGAAGCCGGAGTTGCTAGTAAACGCGCGTCAGCTATAGTGCGTTGAATACGTTCTCGGGCCTTGTACACACCGCCCGTCACGTCATGGGAGCTGGTAACACCTGAAGCCGGTAGTCTAACCGCAAGGAGGACGCCGTCGAAGGTGGGGCTGGTGACTGGGACGAAGTCGTAACAAGGTAGGTGTACCGGAAGGTGCGCCTGGATCACCTCCTTTCTAGAGTTCTTGAGCGATCTCCCTCACGCGAGATCTGCTCCACTCATTTTCATGTGCCTTACGGTGGTGAGGCGCTGGACGCAGAGAAAGAGCTTCCTGTCACTACTCAGTTGTCAATGTCCATACGGGCTTGTAGCTCAGTTGGTTAGAGCACTGTGCTGATAACGCAGGGGTCACAGGTTCGAATCCTGTCAAGCCCACTAACCAGGCTCGTCCTGGGGATGTAGCTCAGCGGGAGAGCAGCGCCTTTGCAAGGCGAAGGTCGCGGGTTCAAATCCCGCCATCTCCACTGAGTTCGTTGGAACGCTAGGAGTAAAAGAAAAAATTGTTGAACGGCACGCAGACATAACGTCCGAACAGACACCGCACTTCATTCTACGGTCGAGGATTTCCGACCCGGCGGTGTGTGCCGGGTCGGATTGTCTCTGCAGACAGAACATTGAAGGGTGAACGATGCCCTTGATCTCGATCGAGCGCATCGCTCACCGGTCAAACGGTGATTGCACCTTAATAACTGAATAGTAACTGAAAGATAAAATCCTCAAATAACAAGAAATATTTGTAGGCCGAAAGCAAATGAAAGAAGAGTAATAAATTCTCCGCATCACGTGGAGAAGCTACTAAGGGCTTTCGGTGAATGCCTTGGCGCCAAATGCCGATGAAGGACGTGGGACACTGCGATAAGCCCCTGGGGAGCCGTGTACTGGCTTCGATCCGGGGATGTCCGAATGAGGAAACTCGCTCGAGCGAACCTCGAGCATCCTCCTGTTGAACACATAGACTGGAGGAAGGGAACTCAGGGAACTGAAACATCTAAGTACCTGAAGGAAAAGAGACCATTCTCCTAGTAGTGGCGAGCGAACGGGGAACAGCCCAAACCGCCCATGCTTGCATGGACGGGGTTGTAGGGTCTGGCACATGGAAGTCAAAAAACAGTCAGTTAGCGGAAAGGTGTGGGAAAGCCTGCCAAAGAGGGTAACAGCCCCGTATGCGAAAACTGATTGTCTTCCGCCAGATACCTGAGTACTACCGGGCACGCTAATCCGGTAGGAATCTGGGGAGTCCACTCTCCAAGGCTAAATACATTTGGCGACCGATAGTGAACAAGTACCGTGAGGGAAAGGTGAAAAGTCCCCCCGTTAGGGGAGTGAAATAGAACCTGAAACCGAAAGCCTACAAACAGTTGGAGGGCTAACAGTGGGTTGAGCGCTGTAGAAATACAGATGTTCCCCGCTATGCCTGACAGCGTGCCTCTTGGAGAATGAGCCTGCGAGTTAATCTCAGTGGCTAGGTTAAGGGAGTGACACCCGAAGCCGTAGCGAAAGCGAGTCTGAACAGGGCGTACAGTCGCTGGGATTAGGCCCGAAACCGAGTGAGCTACCCATGGGCAGGGTGAAGCGAGTCTAACCACTCGTGGAGGCCCGAACTTACTAACGTTGCAAAGTTAGAAGATGACCTGTGGGTAGAGGTGATATGCCAAACGAACTCGGAGATAGCTGGTTCTCCCCGAAATAGTTTTAGGACTAGCGTCATGCGTTTAATACTGGAGGTACAGCACTGAATGGGCTAAGGGGCTTACCGCTTACTGAACCCAATCAAACTCGGAATGCCAGTATTCCAGAGCATGGCAGTCGGACCACGGGAGATGAGTTTCGTGGTCGAAAGGGAAACAGCCCAGACCATCAGCTAAGGTCCCAAAATCTACACTAAGTGGGAAACGAGGTGAGATTACTTGAACAACCAGGAGGTTGGCTTAGAAGCAGCCACCCTTTAAAAAGTGCGTAACAGCTTACTGGTCTAGTGATCTTGCGCGGAAAACTTAACGGGGCTAAGTGTAGTACCGAAGCTATGGGTCTCAGCGCAAGCTGGGGCAGTAGGGGAGCGTTCCGTCAGCGGTGAAGGTCGATCGATAAGGGCGACTCGAGCGGACGGAAGTGAGAATGCAGGCATGAGTAGCGTATAAACACGTGAGAACCGTGTTCGCCGTAAATCTAAGGTTTCCGACGCCAGGTCATTCCGCGTCGGGTTAGTCGGGTCCTTAGCCGAGGCCGAAAGGCGTAGGTGATGGACATCCGGTCAACATTCCGGAACCACTCAGGATGAGTGATGGGGGGACGCAACGAGGTAGGCCAGCCTGCTATTGGATGCAGGTGCGATCTGTCTAGGCGTTGAGGCTGATTGGCAAATCCGTCAGCTGAGCTGAGGCAAGAGCGAGCCGTAAGGCGAAGTGGTTGAGCCTTGTTGCCAAGAAAATCCTCTAAACGTTGATTTCTGAGTGCCCGTACCGCAATCCGACACCGGTAGATGGGTAGAGTATACCAAGGCGAACGGGAGAACCCTTGTTAAGGAACTAGGCAACATGACCCCGTAACTTCGGGAGAAGGGGTACCTTCGAGCGTCCGGGTAACCAAAGCGCTTGAGGGTCGCAGTGAAATGGCTCTGGCGACTGTTTAACAAAAACACAGGTCTCTGCTAAGCCGTAAGGCGATGTATAGGGGCTGACGCGTGCCCAGTGCCGGAAGGTTAAGGAGAGAGGTTAGTCCCGCCTCGCGGGACGAAGCTTTGAACCGAAGCCCGGTGAACGGCGGCCGTAACTATAACGGTCCTAAGGTTGACGCGAGTCACGCTCGCGGCGCGCAAGCGCCGTGTTCGCTAGCCTTAGTAAAACTGAACCATATGCGGGAAACTCCTCGACAGCCGACCGGTACTCGTCGCTCGAAAGAGCGGCAGTAAAAATCCGGCGGACATGGGGACAATCCGCAGGAAAGGCCCGATCACGCAAGATCGGGAATCCTCAGAGACTTGATGTTCAGGAAGCGTAGCAATGCAACTGGATCCGCAATGGATCGTAGGTTTCGTGGACGGAGAGGGATGTTTTCATGTGAGCGTCAATCCTCACAAGGAAATGTCCGTCGGATTTCAGGTGCTGCCTGAATTCACCGTCGTGCAACACGAACGCGACACGCAAGTGCTCCACGGTCTGAAGGCCTACTTCAGCTGTGGCGTAGTTCGCCGCAATCACGGCGAGCGCATGGCGTATCGCGTGCGCGCAAAGGATCATCTCCTTTTGCGCATCATTCCGTTCTTCATGCAGCATCCGCTAAAGACGCGGAAACACGTGGACTTCTTGAAGTTCCGCGACGTGTTGCTGCTGATGGAGAAGGACGCTCATTTGACGGTGGAGGGGATCGACGAGATCCGCGCCATCGCCGCTCAAATGAACCGCGCTTCAAGGTAAAGTCCGACTTTCCCGGAAACGGGTTAGATCAATCGAGCGAAATTCCTTGTCGGGTAAGTTCCGACCTGCACGAATGGAGTAACGACTTCCCCGCTGTCTCC
>Ga0187892_10011084_pt1 | contig 11192 bp, 5 predicted proteins | sample MA1701073metaG_FD_139345 | JGI IMG/M metagenome (GOLD analysis project Ga0187892, IMG submission 139345) | Bio-ooze microbial communities from a basaltic lava cave in the Kipuka Kanohina Cave System on the Island of Hawaii, USA - MA170107-3 metaG ... | reverse complement strand
TCTGCGCTCTGATTCAACTGGCGGCTTAACTGCTCTATTCGTGGATCGCGCCGCTGCCTTGAAAGGCGCTCCAGTTCCCGGGCAGCACGGCGGGTCTCTTCCAGCAACTCCTGCTGCTGGCGCTGATTTCCGGCACCACCCGAGTTGTTTAGTGGTCCCTGTTGGCGGCGCCTTTGCTCTTCCAGCGCCCGCTGCTGCCGTTGAGCCAATTCTTCCAGCTTACGTTCAGCTTCACTCTTCGCCTGTTGCGCTTGTTGGCGTTGAGACCGTTGAACTGTCTCGTACTGATTCTTCATCTTGTCGAGTTCCAGTTCGAACAGCCCGGCCAGCTCCTGTTGCTGGTTTTGACTTGAGCCGCTGCTGCCGTTGCTTTGATTTCCGAAAGCGACTTGCACTTCGCGAAAGATTGCATCAGCCGAAAGCAGCCGTTGCAGTGCTCGTTGCTCGGGTGGCAGCGCTTCGCGTCCGGCCTCGCGCCGCAGCGGTGGCGGCGCGCCTTCCATCTCGCGCGCAGCCTGCTGCAGGTTTTCGGCCATCTCGCTCAGCTCCTTCTGTCCTTCCATTTGCCCGCCCAGCCGCCTGCCGAGCCGATCCAAAAATTCCAGCGTGTCCGCCCGCAGCTTTTCCTGCCCCGCGGCCACGGCCTCGTAGCCATCCTTCCGTTCCTGTGCGGTGTACTTTTCGCTTTCCCGAATCAGACGATGAGTGGCGGCAATGAGATCTTTCTGTCGGCGCGACAAGGCATTTTGATCCTGGTCTTCACCTTGACCACCGGCCTGGCCGCTTTGTTGTTGCGACTGCCGATATTGCATTTCGAAGGGCTTGATCTCAATGAAGTAGATGTCGCTGGTGACTTCGTGGTTCGCATCCCGGGCCTTGGCATAGTAAGAAATGAAATCTCCCGGCTTAAGGCCAAACTCTTCGAGGAAGAACGTGTGGGTGGCCGTGAGTTTCCGCGCCGATTCACGATCCAGCTGCTGAAGCTTCAGGTTCTTCTCTTCAGCGCCGTTTACGGAAAAGTACAACTCGATGGAGACTACCCCATAATCGTCTTCAGCTCGTGCCTGAGTAAAAACTTCTTCCAGATTCGTAGCTTTCTTGTCGCGACCCGGCCGCTCGAACGAGATAGTTGGGGGCTGATCTTCCAGCACCGCGATATCGTACTCGTTGGAACCACGATAGGTTTCGCCGTCGACGCTCACCAGTTCGATGTAGTAACTGGTGTCGGTCGAGACCCATATCTCCCCGACAAAATCTGTCCCCTGGGCTTTCATCTCGCTTTTCCCGCCATCGGGAAACACAATCCTGGCGGCTTGAACCTTTCCGGTTAACCGGGCGGTGATGGTGGCAGTGGTCCCTTTCAAAGCCGCAATATCACCACCGTCCTCTATGTTTTTTTCTGGCAGTTGGGCAAACGCTGGAAACGTCAGCAACAAGTCAAGTTGTTTGACGAAAGGTAGATCGACGACGGTGAGCTTAAACACTCCTGAGCGAACGCTGTTTGATTCAACGTAGTACTCGACCGAGTCCTGAATATTAAAAATGGAGTGGCGAAAATCTGCCCGAGCCTTAGCGGGCTCCATTTGCTGACTCTGCCAATCGGCTTTCGACCCGGCTGGCCGGGAAAAGACTGTGACCGCTTGTGAGTCGAAGTTTACCAGCGTCGCAAGTATTTCCTGATCGCTGCCCTTCGGAACACGGGCCGTGCCAGGTTTGACCTTGATGCTCAGGCTTGATGAGGATGCCGCAAAGGTGCTGGGTGTGACCAGCTGGGCGACACCCTCGGATACCTCTTTGGGTCCCCACTTTAGAACTCCCACCACAAACAACAGGCTGGCCAGCGCGGCGGCGGCGTACATTAGCAACCGGTCGCGACGGACAACGTTTTTGAGGCTCAAGGTCGCTGCCAGATCATCTGCATCTGCGTACAGGCGATTGACCAGCGCAGCCGAGACGCGAATCTTAGGTTCTTGCCAACATTCGACAGCAGCAACCAGTCGATCTTCTGTGCCTGGCGTGTGCTCTTCGATCAATCGGGCCAGTCTGGCGTCGCTGATGCGACGCCACAGCGGTCGCACCAGGGCAAGATAAATAGTGGCCAAAAACAGAATCACGGCGGCCAGCCGCAACCAAAAAATCACGCCCTCAGTCTGACGGTAATAATGGGCTGCCCAACCGGTCGCTAGCAGAATTGTTGCCCCCGTGCAGAGGCAGAGCGCCAGCCCGCGCAAGCCAAGCAATAGGCGACGTTGTGTGCGCGTGCGGCCGAGCAAATGCCGAAGATTATTGCCAGCAGAAACCATTTTCTTAAGGATACCTCTCAGCCAACCATCTTTACCACCTTGGTCCGGCGCGTAAGCAGTGATTCGGTAACAAGCAGCCCCAGAGCAACCAACAATAATGACCACCAGACCCTCTGCCGTGCTTCCTTCTCTTCATTCGTGGCCCTGACGCTCGCATCGGTCGCGACCGGCGCTTTAGCCCCACCGGAAACCCCGGCAATAAAATCTGCGAAGTTCAGTTTTGTAAAATCTCCTTCCGTCCCTTCCGGGTTAACCGCGGCAAAGCCTGGCTTCGTGTCATAACGCAAACGATAGAAACCAGGCTCGCGAGCGGTGACCAGCAGATCGCCGTCAGGTGTGAGCCGGTTCTCGGTCAATCTTGCACCGCTGGGAGTATCGACGGCTGGAAGGCTGTCAGCCTCTCTAGCGACAGTGAAAGTCTGGCCCACCGCGTGCCATGAACTCTCTTCCTGATCACGGGCATAGCGAACCATCTGGTGTAAAAACGGCAAATAGTGCGGAGTAAGGGGTAGATCATTCCAACTTGTTCCCAGCGAGGAAGTAAAAAGTAGCACGCGACCTTCACCAGTTCTGGCTTCCATCAGGGCCGGTGCTCCATCTTCGAAGCGGGCGATGACCGCGGCACCGGTCTTGGGCTCGGATCGGAAATAGCCCACAACCCGAGCCGTTGTCAGGCGTCCCCCCTGTCGGAAAACTGAGAAGATAGGGTGATCAAACTGAATATCCGAGATGGCCAGGCTGTCGCCCTGACTGGTGACGGCCGATTGCTGCAAAAGGGCTGGCGAGACTTGTCCCAAAGTTTGGTTAAAGTTCTCTGCCTCGGTGCGTGGTCCCGTGGCAATAATCAGCTGACCACCCATTTCCGCAAACTTGGTGAAAGCGGCGGCCAGCGCTGCAGAGAGGGGGCCGGCATCGTTCAGAATAATTAAGGAATAGTCAGAGATGCTGGTTGGATCGGCCGCCCCGGCCGTCTTCAAGCTGAACTCAAAAGGCAAGTCCCCGCTCATCGTCAGGGCGTTTTGCAGGTAGAAACTATCGCTCCTGCCACGCGTAGCACTCTCGATTATTAAAGCTTTGGCGGGAGATTCGCGCCGGATTGTGAAGAAGAACTGATTGTCAGCAACGAAGTCATCCGATTCAATCTCAATAGCACACCGGTTTGCTCCCTCAGCCAGATTGAAATTGCCGAACTCCACGATTCTTGAATCGCGTGCTCCCAGGGTGATATCGCGTTTGTCGACTGTTTGCTCGTTCATCTGCAAGGTTATCCGTACTTGCTCGCGGGGGGAGTCACCAAAATTACTCAGGTGAACAGCCAGATTCTCCTGGTACTTTTGGCCAAAAACCATCCCTCGCGCTTCTACTCCGGTGATGGCTACATTCGCTGTTGGACCGGTATCATCGACATCCAAGGTCTTAAGTTGAATATCATTAGCTAGTTTGAAGGTCGCACTGGCCTGGTTCCAACCCGTTGCTTGAAAATCAGAGATCAAAGCAATTTCCTTGTTGGCCCCGATGCCTTCTTCGCGAAAAAGCATCTCGGCGCCCCGCAGCGCCTGCTCGTAATCCGTCCCTTCCCACCCGGCGCTCAAGCCTTTAAGCGCGGCTCGAACCTTACTTTTGTCCTTTGTAAAACGACTTAAGAGTTCAAAGCGCTTACCAAAACTTACCAGGGCCAGGCGATCATTTTGACCAGCTTCAGTAATTAAAGTCTCTGCGCGTCGCTGGGCGTCCGCAAACATCTGTTGGCGGCGCATCGAGAGTGACGAGTCAACCAGAATCACCTGCGAGCGCCCGCCGCCAGTTGTCAGGCCTGAAATCCGTTCGCTAAAGAACGGTCTGGTAAATGCCAGTACGATGAGCAGAACAGCCAGACAACGCAAAATTAGAAGCAACAGATTCTGTAAGGTGCGGCGCCGGATGGTCTTTTGCGGTACCTGTCGCATGAAAAGTAAGGCTGGAAATTCGACCCGCCGGGCCCGAGTACGCCTTACCAGATGCACGAGTATCGGAGCAGCGAGAGCTGCCACACCGAGCAAGAAAAGTGGATTCAGAAATGACATCCTTCAAAAGTCAGCGCTCAGCTCGTCTCGACAAAAACGAAAACAAAGCAAAGTCCAAGGGTTGATCTGTGGTAACGAGCTCATAATCCAGGTGGTTTGCCGCGGCGCACCGGCGCATTTCCGAAATATGTTTGCGCATGCGCTCGCGATAACCCGGACCAATGACGTCAGGAAGAACAGGCATCTGCTCCTGCGTCTCTGCATCTTCAAGCAACAGAACTGAATCAGTAAAATCAAAGTCCAGCTCGTTTTTATCCAGTACGTGAAACGCAATCAGGTCATGGCCCTTGAAACGTAGATGTTGATAGGCCGGCTGAAGCCGCTCGGGGTTGTCGTAGAAGTCCGAAATGAGGACCACTATACCTCGGCGTGCCAGGCTTTCTGCCAATTCGTGCAGCGATTCTGCCAATCTGGTTTCACCACCGGATTGCAGCAGAGAAAGCTGCCCAAAGATCGAACGCATTTGGCCCGTGCGATTACGGGCAGGTATGTGCGTGTGAACGCGGGCGTCAAAGGCAACCAGGCCCACGGCGTCTTGTTGACGTCCCAGTAAATAGGTGAGCGAAGCCGCCAGGTACTGCGCGTACTGAAGCTTAGTAACGTGGCCCGCGTGCGAGTAGCGCATTGAGGCGCTGGTATCTATCAGGATGTGGCATTGCGTATTTGTGTCGGCTCGATACTTCTTAATGAAGTAACGGTCGGTGCGGCCGAACAAGCGCCAGTCCAGATAGCGCAGATCATCTCCCGGATTGTATTGGCGATATTCAGTAAACTCAGTTGAAAAGCCGGTGAAGGGTGATCTATGGAGACCGGACATAAACCCTTCAACGACCGTCCGCGCCAAAAGTTCAAGCGAACCGACCCGCGCCAGCACCTCTGGATCCAGAAATCGTGGGGGGCCCGTCGCCGGTGCGGGAGAGGGCTCTTCAGCCTCAGCCTGAGTTTGATTTTGCCTCTTCAACCACATAGGTAATTCTTACTGGCGTTACAAGCCCGACTTCGGTTCGGGGACGGTGGCGATCAGCTGCCGGATTACCTGGTCCGAATCGACCTTTTCCGCCTCAGCCTGAAAATTCAAAAGCACTCGATGACGCAACACTGCGGGCGCAACCGCACGCACATCTTCACAGGAAACGTTGTAGCGACCCCGCAGAATGGCTCGGGCTTTTCCACCCAGCATCAAAAATTGTGATGCCCGCAAAGAAGCTCCCCAGGTAACCCACTTGTTGACGAAGTCCGGCGCCGCCGGAGTTCCCGGGCGGCTGGCATTTACCAATCGCACAACGTAGCGAGCCACCGTGTCTGAAGCCGGTACCTGCTTCACCAGCCGCTGAAAGGCAATGATCTCTTCGGCCCCCATTACCCTTTCGAACTCATAGTCTCCGGCTGATGTCGTCTGCTTGACGACCTGGACCTCGTCTTCTTCGTGCAGATAACTGATCCTCACATTGAACATGAACCGATCGAGTTGTGCTTCCGGCAAAGGATAGGTGCCTTCCATCTCAATCGGGTTCTGCGTTGCCAGAACATGGAACGGCCGGGGAAGCTCGTAGCTCACTCCCTGGACGGTTACGCGTCCCTCCTGCATAGCTTCCAGCAAAGCTGCCTGCGTCTTTGGCGGAGTGCGGTTGATCTCGTCGGCCAGAACTATGTTTGCGAAAATTGGACCACGGATAAACTGCAGGGCCCGGTGACCGGTGGCCCGATCCTCTTCAATAATCTCGGTTCCGGTGATGTCGGCCGGCATTAGATCTGGAGTGAACTGGATCCGCTTGAAAGACAGGTCAAGTACGCTGGCGAGAGTGCGCACCAGCAGGGTCTTGGCGAGGCCGGGCACTCCAGTGATGATCGAGTGCCCCCCGACAAAGAGCGAGAGCAGCACTTGCTCCACGACATCGTCCTGGCCAACTATCGCCTTTCGGATTTCTCGCATCAAACGCTCGCGCGCGGAACCGAGCTTGTCTAGTAGTTCCTCGTCGCTGATGCTTGTTTCTACAGCCATTTGCTCTCCTGGTATTGCTGTTGTCGGCTACCTTATTGGCCGGTGATTCTCAACAATAACTCCTGGGCCTTTTCATAACGCGGGGCGGCTTCCAGCGCCCGCAACACAGATCGCTTAGCTTCGAGCTGCCTGCCTAAGGCGTGGTAGGCGCTAGCTACATTGTAATTCGCCTCGGCCACATTCGGTGGCTGCAACGCCAGCGCGGTCTGAAACTCAAGCAGCGCCTGGGCATGGTCCTTAGCTTCCAAACTCAGTTCGCCCGCCAGCGTGTGCAGCCCATAGTTAAATGGGTCCACATAGAAACTCAACTTCATCGCCTCCAGGGCCCGCTTGCGATCGCCTAGCTCAAGACGTAATCGAATCAAAGCCTTTAGGGCCTCGAGGTCATTCGCATCGACTCTGAGCAGCATCTCAAACACTTCCGCAGCCTGAGCTTTTTCGCCCTTCTTTTCGAGAAGCTCCGCCAGAGAAGCATAGGCGCTACCTTCACCGCTATGATAGGGGAATAACTCGATTGCACGCCTCAAATGGCGCACGGCAGCGTCACTGTCACCGCTGGCCATTGAGAGATGACCGGCGCGTAGATGTAATGCAAACGTCTCTTCACCGGCCAGAGCTTGCGATACCTGGTCTTTGGTCATCAAGGCTACTAGATTTCCAGGGGTCTTCAAGGCTTGCTGTAGTGGTCTGGCCTTTGCCTCGATGTAGCCCATGAAAGCGCGGTCAAATTCCTCTTCACTAAGTTTCAGGGCCTGGCGTAAAACTTCAGGAGTGCGAGCCTTGTCTCGGTAAAGCCTGAGCATTTGCAGAATCGCCTCAAAGCCATATCGCTCGACAATAAATTCGCAAACATGCGACGACTGAAAGTAGGCCAGCGGAACATCGTCCGGGTTTCGGGGACGCTGGAATCCGGCATCCAGATCGGCGATTTTGAACCAACGTCCTTCGGACAATGCTCGCAAAACGTGCGGGTTCCAGTGATCCCCCCAGCCGGGTCTGGCCATTCGCTCTTCGTAGCCCGAAAGCCCCTCGGTAAACCATCTCGGGATGCGATAGTCTGTCATCTGTAGCGTGATGACATGCGTGAATTCATGCCAGAGAGTGCTACCCCAATTAAACTCACCCGTGGGCCGGGCGGAGGGGGAATCCTGAGCTATCACCGGACCAAAACAGACACCAAGAGCACCAAGGCCTGGCAGTCCCAGAGCCCGCACAGCAAAGTCTTCGTGATTGGGAAACAGTTCGACTGTAATGGGCCCACGAGGTGTGAAGCGGTACTTAGCGGTTAGTTTCTGGCTGGCTTCTTCCAGCAGGTTTGCAGCATAGACAGAAACAACATCGCTTTCACTGGCGGCCGCCCTGATGATAAATGGACCACGCCTCGTTTCGCGATAGTCCGCCATTGTGTCAAGAAGATCGAGGGTGTTCTTGGCCCAAAGATTGAAAGGGTCGCCCTGAAAGGCCTTCTCGACCGCGGCGCGACCCGCTTCCATCTCACCCAATCGCAAAAGGGCCATTCCCAAATTCAGGTGCGCAGCCCAGAGCCTCGGAGAAAGCTCAATTGCCTGACGCGCAAACTGCGCGGCCTGATCGTTTCGGCGACTCATCGTCGCGTAGCGTGACAGGTAGTTAAAGACTGTGCCGTAGCGCGGATTGATTGCCAGTGTGGCTGCTATATCCGAACCTGTGTCCTGATCTTGCAGGTACGCCATGACCGCGCGGAAGGAATGAGCTTCCAATGAACGCGGGTTAACCTTTAAGGCTTTCTCCAGCTCGACTGTCGCTTCTTCGAGTTCGCCTGCCTGTAGGGCCAGGCCTGCCTTGAAGGCCCGCGCAATGACGTAGTTCGGATTGATTTCGAGTGCTCGGGAGATGCCACGGCTGACTTCTTCACCCCCTTCCAGACTCTTGTTGATCGCCACATCCAAATGTGCACGCGCGCTGTTAGGATTGAGCTGTAACGCATCGGCAAGAAACTGTGCGGCTTCTGCATAGTTGTATTTTGCCGTGTACAACTCGGCTGCATGCAGATGGGCCGGAAAGTAAGTCGAGTCGGCCTCAATTGCATTGCGGAAAAGATCGTTTGCATCCTGAAATCGTTCCAGCTGGACCAGTGCCTTGGCCACGATCGTTAGTTCTGGCGCCGTATTGGGATTGTTATCGCCATAGTAATTGACGATTGCATTAAAGATGGTCTTTGCCTTGTCTTCCTGTCCTGTTAACTGCAGCACTTCACCTTGGCGCAGATCGCTACTTAGCTTGTCGCCCGGGGATGCCTGGCTCTCGTTGCTAGCCCGCTCGAACTCAGCGATTGCTTCGGTATAGCGACCGGTTAAGGCCAGCACCTCGGCCAATTCATGCCGTATTGGCCCAGCGTTGGCTACCTTCTGTAAGAACTTTCTCGCTGAGGCTTCGGCGTCCGCATAACGTCCGGTTTCGAGGAATGCCTGTAATAAATACTTTTGGATTTCGGCATCGGTTGGGCTACTGGTTAGCTTGCTTGTTAGCAGTCGTATGGACTTTTCATATTCGCCACGCTTTAGCTCGGCCAACCCTTCTGGTTCACTGACTTGAGACCGTGTTCCCGCAGGTGGTACGAGAATCGAGATGGCAAAGACTATTGTAAGGATCAAAATCCCATGCCAGCGGTTTGGCGCAACGGCAGCCGCTGGCCCGCTTTGGTGGATATTTCGTCTCCGGGTTGTTTGATCTCGCTGTTTCAAATTCACCTTTACGATCCAATTTGTCGGATGGCTCTGTTTATTTTTGCCAATTCAATAAAAAGTTTTTCGAGCATCGACTCGTACTCAGCCTCGGGAAGCTCTTTCTTACGCGCAATAAGCTGTTCAATTTCTGACTCAAGCCGGGCGCGTTCGCGCATAAGTTTTGCTGTCGCGGCGTTGGCAGCCGCTTCAGCCATGCTGAACGAGTCCAGATAGGTGGCGCGTGCCAGCAGGCCATCACCGCCCTCCACTTTATCGTGGCCAACGCCGTCGCCGTTGTCGTCAAACAGCGAGTGCTCGGTCGCCAGTCGACCTGCACGTGCATAAAATTCTGCGGTTAGCCGTTGGGCATAACTAAATGCTTCCCAAACGGAAACGTGTCCGTCCTGATCTGTGTCAGCATCGGTGGCATTCAAAGCGGAAATAAAGAACTCGGCAAACCTGGTGGCATTTTGCTCCTGACCGTTTCGGGTTGCGGTTACAACAATTCTTCCCTTGGCGGCCAGGGGCTTTATGAATTCTCCGCTGGCACTGGCCATATTCAGGATTACTATTCGCCGTGCGGGAAGGGAGGAGATCAAGTTGCTGTAATCCACGGCCGACAAGTCTCTGCCCACCAGGTTGAACTTTGCTTCCTTGCCATCGAACGAACCGTGTCCGATCAGGAAGATGAAGACCACACTTTCGAAGTTTAGCTTGTCGCGCAGAGTAGCAAAGGTTTCTTTGATACTTTCAGCGGTAGCGGAAAGTTTGTTTTCGCCCTGGTGCTCGGTCAAAACACGCACATGAGAGGGTGCGAAACCCAGCTTTTGCGTCAAGGCCTCGTGCAAGTCTGCGGTCCATTTGTCGAAGAGTTTGGCGTAGGCCGGCTCGCCGCTGGCGCCACTAATAATGACCGCATACTTGTTCGGGTCCGGCTCTGGTCTTGTTTTTGTGATAGCCTCCTGCTGCCCCTGGATGACGTCAGGCGCACACAGCTGAAGCCCGCCACCAACTGGGACGATGTTCGAAGCCTGGCCAACCAGAAAAAGCCCTGGCAGCCAACACCCAAGCACCAGCCAACTAACCATGAACCCGGCCCGTTTAAATAAAGCTACCAACATCTTCATCTTTCGATATCTCGGATGCGCTCGCAATCCGCAATCCAAAGTCCTAATTCCTAAATCCTAATTCCTAAATCCTAATTCCTAATCAGGCCAGCCCTTCCCGTTTGCGCAAGAACCACTCTCCGCTTAACAGACCGACGATTAAGAGAAAATTAATCGGCATATCCCAAAGTTCCTTGGTGGCCAGTTCTGAATAAGGCGTTCGCCGGTAGGTCAAGTCGTCAACTAGAGATTGAATTTCATTAAGCTGGTAGTACTTGCCGCCGGTCTCGGCCGCAATCCGCTTTAACAGTTCGACATTTTGTGCCGCCCGGTAAAACTCCCGGTTCAATTCCGTTACCAGCACCGTTGATTGCGCTTTGCCAGGGCCAATGCCTGTCGCATTGGTTACCAAATCTATTCGGTGTTGGCCCAGCTCATCGGCCTTGAATTCGCCTGCAAAACTGTTTAGGTCATTTAGCGCGGTAAATTTTAGAGGCACATCCAGCGTCGAGCCCGACGGCTTAGTTACCCGAGCCAGAGCTTGCACGTCGCTCAGGGCCTTGAATTGCTTATCTCTAACTTCGGCAACAATCCGCACGGTATCGTGGAGGGCAAAAACCTCATTCGCAGCAGCAATCTCGGTTTGCATTGGTGCTGAGCTCACCAGGTAGCGCAGCAGTTGGCGCCAGAAAGTCTCGTGGGCATTACTCTTCGAGTCCATCTTCATCCGCCAGCGCCAGGTGTCGGCGGCCGTGAAGGCCAGCGTTTGCCCTTTGCCGTAGCGTTGATGAACCAGTAGTGGCACAGTTGGACCCGAGTTATTTCCCGTGCGCCGAGCTTCAAGCAAAACGCTGGCGCCCGGCTTAACGCCATTCAATACTTCGGAGATTGAGATCGTTGGGAGTTCGGACCAGATCTTTTGACTTACAGCGCGATCTTCACTTAAGCGCAAAATCGGGTGGGTCTGACCAGCCTGGGTAAGTAAGGGTTTGAACACAGGCGCAAAACTATCG
>Ga0187892_10011083_pt1 | contig 11192 bp, 5 predicted proteins | sample MA1701073metaG_FD_139345 | JGI IMG/M metagenome (GOLD analysis project Ga0187892, IMG submission 139345) | Bio-ooze microbial communities from a basaltic lava cave in the Kipuka Kanohina Cave System on the Island of Hawaii, USA - MA170107-3 metaG ... | reverse complement strand
TTTTCTGAAACCAGGGACCCGGGACCAGAGACCAGGGACCTCGCCAAGCGGATTGGTAGGCAAAGCCCACGCCATCTGACACTGCCCCCGCGCCGCTCCGGTCCGACGTACAAACACACTGTTGACATCATTGCATCATGACTCTATGACATGATGCATGCGGACGACTGTCACCCTCGAGGATGATGTCGCAGCCGAGCTCGGCAAGTTGCAGAAAGCCCGTGCCGAATCCTTCAAGCAGACACTCAATGCGGCATTGCGCGCCGGTCTGGTGAGCTTGAAGGGTCGGCGCGCGCGCGGTGCCGCGGTCTACGAGACCAAGCCGGTCTCGCTTGGCACACCGCGTCTCAAGAACGTCGACGACATTTCCGAGGTGCTGGCGTTTGCGGAGGGCGAGGATCATCCGTGATCCTGCTCGATGCGAACCTCCTTCTCTACGCGACGATCTCGGACTTCGCGCAACACCCTGCGGCACGGGCCTGGCTCGACGACCGACTGAACGCTCCCGTGCGCGTCGGACTCCCGTGGCCGACGCTGCTCGCCTTCCTCCGCATCAGCACGAACCCCCGTGTGTTCCCAAGGCCCCTGGCGATGAGCGAGGCTTGGCAGCGAGTGGTGACGTGGCTCGACCTGCACAACGTGTGGACGCCGGAGCCGACGGAGCGCCACCGGGAGTTGCTGGATTCCTTCCTGACGGGGAACGCCGGCTCATCGAAGCTCGTCTCGGACGCGCATCTCGCCGCCATCGCGGTCAGCCACGGCCTGGTCCTCTGTAGCACCGATGGAGACTTCGCCCGCTTCAAGCCGCTGCAATGGGAAAATCCACTGGCGCCGTGATGAGGCTTGGGACTGCGCGCCGAGGGTCAGGATCCGCGACCCAATGCGACATCGAGGTGATCGATGGCGAGCGCAATGCCCGACCGCTGCGCATCGTTCGCGACTTGGTGCGATGAGTCGGCGCCGTCAGCCAGGTGAGGCGGCGGCTGGTGGGCGGTCCGCGGTTCGCAACCCCTCGTCATTCCAAACCCCTGTCCCTTGGTTCTATCGTCCGACGATTTCAGGACGCCAGGACGTCAGGACGCCGAGAATGTTCTTGACGCGCTCGAACTGATTGTGCTACGCGCCACAAGAAATCTCTCGGGGCAGTCGAACAGACATAAAGCGCCAGAAGCATCTGCGGCGCTGAGGAAGGTGGGTCCATGGGGTCGGTTTGCCGGACGTGGGTGTCCGGCGCGACGATGCTTGCCGCACTGTCGCTGTTCTCACCTGGCGCGCAGGCGGCGTCGGTTACACCTCAGCTGAAGATGGCACAGCAGCGCGGGGCCGCCGCGCGCTCGGTGAAGGTCGACATCTACGTCTACTCGCCGGTGCCGCTGGGCGCCTACACGCTGCAGCTCTCGTTTGACCCGGCACAGTTGGAGCTCGCCGCCATTGCCGGCGGTCGCACCCGGGAGTTCGGCGGCGAACCGGTCGCCAACCAGACCGCTTTCGCCAGCGGCAACGTACGCTTCTCTGCCTTTCAGGCGGCGTCGCTGGAATCGCCGAGCGGACGCGTTCACGTTGCTACGCTGACCTTCCATACCAAGGACCGTGCCACGGGCGCAGGCGCTCGGCACGCCCGCCTGCAAGTGGCTGCGGTCGCGATCGAGGCGATCACGCTCGCCGATACGCAGGGACAAACCTATCAGCCGGGGCAGCGTAGCGCCCGGCTGCGATACCGGGTGCAGTAAGGGAGCATCGGGGCGCTACGGGGGGGCGACTCAGAAGTGGTGCAGCAAACGCCAGCGGCATCCCCTTTGCCCTCGATCATCACCCGGCAGCTAGCCGTGAGCTGCCGGACGAAGGGCCCTCAGGGCCTTCGATGGGCGCTCCTCGCACTCGGGGTCGCTGCCGTCCTGAGTACGGCACGTCCGGCCTGGGCGCAGACCTGCGGTCTGTGTGGAGACGTGAACGGCGACGGCGTCACCGACATCGTCGACGCGCTGTTCATCGCGCAGCTGACCGTGGGGCTCCGTACCACCCTGCCATGCCCGCAGCAAGCCGACGTCAATCAGATGAACGGCACCGACATCGTCGACGCGTTGTTCATCGCCCAGCTCACCGTCGGTCTGCGCACGTCGCTGTCGTGCGCCGCGCCGTTGAGCCTGACTGTGACATCGCCGCAACCACTTGCGGTGTTTACGACTTCGCCGGTCAGCGTGTCGGGTACGTTCTCCGGCCAGGCAGCGGTGACGTGCAACGGCCAGGCCGCGACGCTCGCAGGCAACACCTTCAGTGCGTCGGTGCCGCTGAGTCAGGCGGAGAACGTGATTACGTGCCTCGCCACCGATCTCGACAACATGGTGGCCAGCGCCAGCGTCAGCGTGACGCTCGACAATGTCGCTCCGATCCTGGTGATCGATTCACCGGACGCCAGCGCGGTGACCCCGCTGAGTCAGGTTGACGTGACGGGTGTGGTCAACGACGTGGTCGCGGGCGTCAACGCAGCGCCGCCGGTCGTGCGCGTCAACGGCGCGCTTGCCGCAGTCTCCAATCGCACGTTCGTGGTGACCAACGTCTCATTGAAGCCCGGGCCGAACGTCCTGACCGCCGTGGGAACGGATAGTGCCGGCAACGTCGGCCAGACGGCGATCACTGTCACCCGACAGGATCTCGCCGGCCAGCGCATCCGGCTGGTGTCAGGCAATGGCCAAGGTGGTCCTGTGAGCACGGTGCTCCCCGACCCGCTGGTGGTCGAGCTCGTCGATTCGGAGGGCAGCCTCGTACCCGACCGAGCGGTGTCTTTCATGGTGACCCGTGGAAACGGAACGCTGACGGGCGCACCGGGCAACGGGCAGGTGTTCGTGGTGTCGACTGATGCCAACGGCCGTGCCGCGGCGCAGTTCGTTCTCGGGATGAACGCCGGCCAGGGTAGCCACCGTGTGACAGCCACGGCGACCGGCTTTGTCGGGCAGGCAGACTTCTGCGCCTCGGCGACACCGAGCCCGGCGGATCGCATCGTGGTCATCTCGGGGGACAACCAGCTGGGTGCCGTCAACGAGCAGCTCCCGCTGCCGTTGATTGCCATGGTCGTCGATCTCGAAGGCAACCCGGCGGCCGATGTACCGGTGACGTTCTCGGTACTCGACGGCGGTGGAACGCTGGGCACGGCCATGGCGAACACCGGTCCGGACGGCAAGGTCGCGACGACGCTGCGGCTCGGAGCCATGCCCGGCGTGAACAACAACCGCGTGCGGGCGACCTTCCCTGGTCTGACCGGGCTGCCGGCAATTTTCACGGCCACGGGCAAGATCGCGGGGCAGGCCGCGGATACGTCGGTCAGCGGGGTCGTCGTCGACAACAGCGACGTGCCGATCCCGCAGGCCATGGCGCTCATCTCTGGGACCACGCTCAGCGCGGTGGCCGACGCCGACGGACGCTTCCGCATCAACGGTGTGCCCGTCGGGCCGATCCGTCTGCTCATCGATGGCAGCACGACGACGCGTCCCGGAGTGTGGCCGACGCTCGAGTACAACCTGGTGACGGTGGCCGGGCAGAACAACACGGTGGGCGGGCCGATTCGGCTGCCGGTCCTCGACGAGGGCAGCTCGCAGATCGCCGGCGGCCCGACCGATGTCACGCTGACCCTCAGTGACGTGCCGGGGGTCTCGCTCACTGTACTTGCCAATTCCGCAACCTTTCCGGGTGGAGCGCACACCGGTCGCCTGACGCTCACGCAGGTGCACTTCGACAAGGTACCGATGGCGCCGCCGAACGGTTCGCAGTTCGTGCTGGCTTGGACCATCCAGCCGCCCGGCGTGCAGTTCGATCCGCCAGCGCGGATCACCGTGCCCAACAACGGCATGCCGCCGGGGACGCTGGTCGACATGTTCTCCTTCGATCACGACCTCGGCGTGTTCGTGGTGATCGGCACGGCGTCGGTGAGCGCCGACGGTTCAATCATCAAGTCCGACCCCGGCTTCGGTATCCGCAAGACCGGCTGGGGCGGCTGCGCGCCGCCGCCGCCGCCGACAACGTGCACACCCAAATGTCCGAATCCAGTCGACGGAGACTGCACACAAACCACGTACAATCTAGTCATCCTTGATCAACAGACCTGCAGTTACGAGTGTCGACCGCAAGTCATGAACAAGGCCGATGGCACGATGTGCATGGACGACGGAAAGAGTTGTACCACGGACAAGTGCAAGGCCGGGATGTGCGACCACATGTTGAGGGGAAGCCCCTGCGGTTCCAATGGCGCCACAACGATCACCGACGTTCACATGTTCAACATGCTACCCGCCTCGATGTCTGGTCCTTCGGACGCCACGCCCAAATCTCCAACGTTCACCGGGGATGTCTGCGTGGACGAGGGGGCCGGCGTCTGGCGATACCGGGTTCAAACGTTTCGAGCCGACGGAACGGTTCGAGTCTCCGGTACGCCGTCTGCCAATACACCTAATCCGGCGGTTGGCGGTAACATCACAGCGACGAACTTCTGCGACGCTGCCACCATGCTGGCGGGCTACTCGACCCGAAGGCAGAAAGGCCCAAGGTGGCATCAGACTCAGGCGAGCGTCGACCACGAGAACCACCACTGGAACAATGACTGGATCCGGGACTCCGTCGTTCCCAACTGGACTAGTCCCGACGGCGAGACGCGGATGGAAAGCCGCACCGTCGGCTGTTCCGCGGCTGCCGATGCGTCCGCGGCCCGCAATGCGCTCACACCGCAGGTGACGACCGACTTTCAATCTGCCGTAGCGAAGATGCGGGCGCACTGGGCGACAATCGTACCGCAGTTCTCGGCGGGACATCTTCCGGCATACCAGGTGGGTCAGGGCGTCCTGACTCCAATCGTTGGGAGCATAGTGTCGTTCGCGCAGGCTCAAGGATTCTGCAACGACAACAACGCGTGCACGAGTGATACGGTAGTTGCGCCGGCAGCTTCGAGCTCTACGGCTGTCGCGTCTGCTAGTAACTGCTGTCGGTACGTCCCCGCGCCGAACGGCACGCCGTGCGGACCCGGTAAGGTGTGTAATGCCGGCGTTTGTATGTGACAGGTGGAAGGTAGGCCATGGCACCGGTTGAGTCGGCCCGTACGGTTCTTTCTCGAGGATCAGCGAAGATCGTCCTCCTCTGCCTGTTGGCGATGGTTACGTGCGGTGCTGCCGTGGGTTCGGTAACCCCTGCGGCATCAACCGGTGCGACAGGGGGCCGCAAGCTGGAATTGCGAATCGAACTGACAAAACCAGTTTTCCAAGCGAATGAACCCGTCAGCGTCAGGATCTGGCTCACCAACGTGAGTGACATGGAGGTCTTCCTCTTCAGGACCCTTCGGCCCGAGGGCCTCTTCGTTCTCTTCACGGCGACCAATGATACGGGCGTGACCGTGTACCAGAGCCCGCAATCTGTAATGGAGCGCACGGCTGCGTTCGTCGAGGATACGTTTGCGCTGGCGCCCGGGTATTTTTGGGGTACCGTCCTGCGGCTCGGCCAGACAGCCGGATCGGAAGAAACACTGCGCTTATCACCCGGAAAGTATTCGCTGAAGGCAACGTACTCGAATCAGGATTCGGACGGCAAAGGTGGCACTGTGACTGCCAACTTAGAGTCGAACCAGGTCGAGTTTCGAGTAGCCGACCCCAAGGAGAAGATGGCGCCATGATGGGTCGGCAATCTGGTCGATGCGCAACTGGTTCAACTTTGCACCCTACCGCACGGCTGGACGTCGAGATTGCGTGGATCGGGTCGCGGCCAGTGATCGCGGCCGCGATCTTTCTCATCGCCCTGCAGGCCGGAACGGTATGGGCAGAGAGCACAGGCGCACATACGGGTCCGGAGGCATTGGCGGTGACAGCTTCGGCAACTGTCGTCGCCGTCGGGCAGACGGCGCAGTTGACAGTCACTGGTACTCTGGCCGACGGGTCGATGGTCGATTTGACCGGTGCTCCCGGTACAACGTTCGAATCGAGTGATCCCTTGGTGGCTTCCGTCAACGCCAGTGGCGTTGTCGCGGCGCAATCGAGAGGCGTCGCCATTATTTTGGTTAGTAATCTACAAGACGGGGCCGATGCCGGCGTCTTTGCGGCGCTCGACGTACAGATCGTCCCAACCGACGATTCAGATGGTGACGGTTTAACAAACGACTATGAACTTACGCATGGATTTGATCCGAACAGCCCTTCAGATGCGGTCCAGGACGCGGACAGCGATGGCCTACTCAATACTCAGGAGTTCGATTTGGGCACGGATCCCAGAAACGGCGACTCGGACGGCGACGGGGTCTCCGATGGTGGCGAGGTCGCCGCGGGTACCGACCCTCTTGTCGCTCCACCGCGCCAACTCGATGAAAACTGCATCGTTACCGTGCTGAATCGGTCGGTACAGGTCAACCCTGACGGCAGCTTCCTCCTCCCGAACTTACCTAGTAACATGGGGTTGTTCCGTGTGCGGGTGAGTTGTGGGGACAATGGGTCCGGATTGGAGGGCCAGTCGGACTTCCTCACCGCCGTGCAGAATGGCGTCACCGACATTGGTGGCTTGCTTCTGGGGTTGGCGACGCCGATACCCACCCGGATCGCGGTCACGCCTCTATCGGCGATGTTGGTGGGTCTGGGGGCCAGTGTCCAACTCACCGTGACCTCGACGCTCCCTGACAACTCGACTGCGGATGTCACGCTGGCTGCGTTGGGTACGACTTACTCGTCCAGCAACCCCTCGATTGCCGTAGTAGACGCTGATGGAATGGTAGCGGCCGTTGCGAGTGGGACAGCCATCATCAGTGCTGCGAATGAGGGTAACGTCGGCGCCGCACTGATTCGGGTATCTATCGGTGAAGACCGAGACGGCGACACGATGCCCGACGACTACGAGACGCCACGCAATTGCCTGGACGCGGCGCTCGATGATGCGGCCGCCGATCCCGATGGCGACGGCCTCACCAACCAGCAGGAGTTCACCTTCGGCAGCGAGCCTTGCGCCGCCGACACGGACGGCGACGGCCTGAACGACAGCGAGGAGCAAGCGACCGGTACCAATCCGACCAGTCCCGACAGCGACCTCGATGGCCTGCTCGACGGCGCAGAAGTGAGCCTCGGCACCAATCCGCTGAGCGGCAATAGCGACGGCGGCTGCCTGCCCGACGGCATCGAGGTACGCATCGGCACGAGTCCCCTCAATGGTGGTGACGACAACGGCGATACCGACGGCGATGGCATCCTCAACTGCGACGAGGTGGATATCTTCACCGATCCGGGCAACGCCGACAGCGACGGCGACGCGCTCGCGGACGGCGAGGAGGTGGTCGCGGGGAACGACGGCTTCGTGACCGATCCGTTGCTGGCGGACACGGATGGCGACGGCGCGAACGATGGCGCCGAGTCAAACGCCGGCTGCCTGGATCCGACCAATGCCAACGACCTCGACCTCGATCCGGATCGGGATGGCGTGAACAGCCGCGGTGAGCTGACGGCAGCGACCAACCCCTGCGATCCGATCGTAGTCGCCGTCAACCCCGTCGACGGGGCCACCGGGGTCGCGCTCAACCAGCTCGTGGTGCTCAACTTCCTCACGCCTCTCAACCCCGCCACGGTCACCGCCAACAGCTTCGCCCTCTTTGCCAATGGAGATCGCTTGCCGGTGACGCTGACCCTGTCCGTCGACAACCGCACGGTCACGGTAGCGGCCTCCCTCAGCGCCGACACGCTGCACGAGGTGACGGTCACCAGCGACGCCAGCGACGTGCGCGGCAACGCGGTCCTGCCGTTCCAGAGCCGCTTCACCAGCGGCAGCGCTGCGGATCAAACGCAGCCACAAGTCATCATGGTGCGGCCGCCGAACGGCGGAGTCGATGTGCCTGTGGATCACGAGGTGACCCTGTTCTTCTCCGAGCCGCTTGACCCGACGACGGTGGACGCCGGGGTGCGCTTGCTGGAGCACAACACCGACATCGTCGTGACGCGGACGCTGACGCTGTCCGGAAACAGTGCCGCCGTCGTCATGCGCCCGCAGACACCGCTGAGCCAGGACACCGTATACCGCGTGGAGGTGGACACGACGGTCACCGACCAGGCATCCAATCCCGCGGCGACCTTTACCAGCGTCTTCCGGACCGCCCCTGATCCGGCCGCTGTCGCGGCCGCGGTCATTGCCATCACACCGAGCATCGGCGCCGTGAACGTCCCGCGCAATGGCCACGTCGCCTTGCGCCTCTCGAAGCCGCTGACGGCCGTCACCATCCAACTCTTCGAGGATACCGGTGCGGGTCCGCTTCCAGGCGCGAGCAGCGTCGACACCACAGGAACAGTCGTCACGTTCGTTCCTGGCACCGACCTGCTCGCCGACACTGCCTATGACGTCTTCGTCACGCTCAACGATCAGGGCCAGATCTCGTCATTCTCGAGCTCCTTCACCACCGCTGCAACGCGTGATGACGTCGCGCCTTCGCTCGACGTCAGCAGCCCTGCCGACGGTGCGACGGGCGTGCCGCTCAACGCGCTCATCCGGGCGCGGTTCAGCAAGCCGATCGATCCCGTGACCGTCACCGCCGCCAGCCTGCTCGTGCAGGATGCGTCGGGAGCGGTGCTGCCGTGCGCCGTCACGCTGTCGCCTGATGCGCGGGTCGTGACGTTCACGCCTATGCGGCCACTGGCGCTGAGCACGACGCATACGTGGACGATCACACCGGCACTGACCGACGCGGCCGGACACGCACTCATCGGCGCGCCGTTGATGCGGTCGTTCACGACGGGCGCCGCGGTCGACGGCTCAGGGATCCAGGTGACCACGGTCAGTCCACCGCTCGATCAGACCGACGTGCCGGTCAACGCCCTCGTCCGGATCCAGTTCAGCGAGTTGCTCGATCCGACCACCGTCGATACGACGTCGGTCCGCCTCACCGCAGGGTTCGGATCGGACATTCCGGTCAGCATCGGTGTCGGCGCGGACCTGCGCAGCCTGACGCTGACGCCGCTGCGCCCCTTGCATGCCGGCACGACACATTCGTTACGCGTCTCCAGAACGGTCGCCGACCTGGCCGGCAATCTGCTGACACAGGGTATCTTCGTCAGTGACTTCTTCAGCTTCTTCGAAGTCGCCTTCGTCGACGACACCGCCCCACCGCAGATTATCGGAACCAGCCCTCCGAATGGAGCCAGCGCCGCACCGCTCAACGCCAAAGTGAGCATCGTGTTCTCCGAGCCCATCGATCCTTCGACGGTGACGCCGGGTACGGTGACCGTGAGCGGACCGAGTGGTCTGCTGAGTGGCACATTGGCGGTCGCGGGGTCGGAGGTGCGGTTCACGCCCGCGACGCTGCTTGCGGAAGCCACGTCGTACACAGTGAGCGTAACCGCGAGCGTGGCGGACTTTGCCGGCAATCTCCTCGCGAGCAGCGCAACCCACAGCTTCACCACCGGATCAGCGGTCGACCTGGTCAACCCGATGGTAACTGCGGTGAGCCCTGTGAACGGCGCCAGCGGCGTCCCGCGTGATCCGGTGCTGGTGGTGTTCTTCAGCGAGCCCATCGACCCGCAGACATGGCGCGCCGAGAACGTCGTGCTGGCTGATGCCCTGACGTCCCGCCCCCTTCCCATCACACTCGAGCTCGATCCGAATGGAAGGGTTGGGCTCCTTGCGCCGGCGGCGGAGCTCGAGCCGTTCGGACAGTACGAGCTGCACGTGCGCAGCGACGTGACGGACCGCGCCGGCAATCAGCTCACCCAGGGGAGCTTCGTCGGCGACTTCTTCAGCTCGTTCATCACCGGCGGTGACACCGACGACTTTGCACCATTGTTCCTCGGTGTCAGTCCCTCCAATGGAGCGACCGAGGTGCCGGTGAACACCCACGTCGTCACCATCTATTCCGAGCGCGTGACGACACACTCGGGTATGCCCGGCGCGCTCGTGCCGACGGCGGGTGGGCCGCCTGTGCCCGGCGTGTTGACGACCGATCAGTCGGGGACGATGGCGACATTCGTGCCCGCCGCGCCGTTGCTGGCAGGGACCTCCTACACACTGCACATCACCGATGTGTATGATCTCGCCGGCAACGCGCTGCCGGGGTTACCGATCACCGTGCAATTCACGACCAGCGCGGCCGGCAACACCGATACGACCAGTCCATTCGTCACTGGCGTGACCCCGGTGAACGGTGCCACGGACGTGCCGGTGGGTGGCACGGTGGAGATATGCTTCTCGGAGCCGGTCATCGCGGCCACCATCAACGCGAGCAGCTTCGTCGTCAGCACTTCGACCGGCGGAGTCGCGGCGCTCGGCGCCATCGCGTTCGATGCCGGGACGAACTGCGCCACGTTGACCCCGGACCGCTCGTTCGCGGGCGCGACCGGCTACACCGTACGGGTCACGCCAGCGGTGCGCGATCTCGCCGACAACCCGCTCAATCAGGGAAGCTTCTCGGGAGAGTTCACGAGCACTTTCACCACTGCCGCCATGACCGACACCACTGGTCCGAGCGTCCTCGAGATCTCGCCTGCCGACGGCGCCGCCGCCGTACGCGTGGGAACCCCGGTGACGTTGAAGTTCTCGGAGCCGCTGAACCCGGCGACCGTGACTGCCGACGGGCTGGCGGTGTTCGCTGGCAGCGAGGAGCTGTCGTTCAGCATGAGCCGGTCGGCAGACAGCACTGTCGTGACGCTGTCGCTGTCGCTGCGAGAGGGGCAGACCCACACCGTCTTCGTGACCGACTTCCTCACCGATCTCGCCGGCAACCGCGCCACACCCTTCGTCAGCCAGTTCACGGTCAGCACGCGCGATTTCCAACCGCCCGCGGTAGTAGCGGTCCGGCCACCGTTTGGCGCCACCGATGTGCCGGTCGATCAGGCGGTGAGCTTGTTCTTCAGCGAACCGGTGATTCCCATGTCGCTGGATCCGAACGTCCATCTCACCGGCGACGGCGTGGCCATCGCCCATACGACCCTGGTCTCCGCGATCAGCAACACAGCCACGCTGACGCCCGATGCACCGCTTGCGGCCGGAGTGCTGCACGGCGTGTTCGCTACGGACGGAATTAGCGACGCCGCCGGCGTTCCCCTCGAGCCGCATCAGAGCAGCTTCCGGACGGCAGGTGGCGCCACCCCACCTGAGGTGATCGCCGCGAGCCCGTCGTTCGTGGCCCCCGTCAACGCACGGGTGACGGTGCGGTTCTCGGAGGCTATCGATCCCGCGACGATTACACCCAGCACTTTCCT
>Ga0187892_10011081_pt1 | contig 11198 bp, 8 predicted proteins | sample MA1701073metaG_FD_139345 | JGI IMG/M metagenome (GOLD analysis project Ga0187892, IMG submission 139345) | Bio-ooze microbial communities from a basaltic lava cave in the Kipuka Kanohina Cave System on the Island of Hawaii, USA - MA170107-3 metaG ... | reverse complement strand
CGACACCGGCATAGACAAAATCATCCCGGCGATGGCTGGGGACATCCAGGCCAGCAAGGCAGGGGACACCGAGTACACCACGATGGCTAGCAAAACGCCGACAGCGGTATGCCAGCGGTGACGGGCGCATGCCTCGGACCAGGGGGTCCCCCGATCGTCTCGTGTCTGCGCCTGCCAACCACTATCTCGGCCAAGCAATACGTTCACGACAAAGCGGCTCTGCAAAAGCATCAGCACCGGGGCAATCAGTGCCGAGTGCAGCGTCTCAGCCAGCACACCAAGGCTCGCCCGCAACAGGCCTCCGAATTCTCGTGTCGTCTTGGGCTGCCCTAACAGCGACAGAAGCCCGAACAGCTTGGGCGCTAGCAAAACCCCCATGGTTAATACAAACAGTCGTGCCGCGAGCACCGGATCGATCACATGCCACACCGGATAAGGGGTCTCTGCTGGAAAGAAATACACCGGTAGCTCAAACTTGGACTGCAGCGTCGCGACGATGCCGGTGACGAGAAAAGCCAACCACAGGGGTGAAGCCAAATAGGCCATGACACCGGTGAACAGGTGCACCCTGCTCAGCGGGTGCAGTCCTTTGGCACCGAGCACGGCCATGTGCTGCAGGTTGCCCTGACACCAGCGGCGATCACGCTGGGCATGGGCGATCAGCGAGGGAGGAGGCTCTTCGTAGCTACCCTCGATATCCGGAACCAAGAACACTTTCCAACCACCCCGCCGCAACAAAGCCGCTTCTACAAAATCATGGCTTAGAATATGTCCACCAAAAGGCGACCGTCCCTTCAGTTGGGGTAGCCCTGCGTGGCCGGCGAACGCCTGCACACGAATAATCGCATTATGCCCCCAGTAATTGCTGTCTCCGAGGTGCCAGAACGCAAGCCCCGCCCCCAACACTGACCCGTATAGCCTACCTGCGAACTGCTGCGCGCGGGCAAACAAGGTATTGCGGTTCACCAAACGCGGCACCGTCTGCAGGATCCCCACCCCGGGATTCGCTTCCATTAATCTCACCAAGCGCACCATGGTTTCGCCGTCCATCAAGCTGTATGCATCGAGCACGATCATGTGCTGGTAACGTCCTCCCCAACGCCTGCAGAAATCGGCGATATTGCCCGCCTTGCGCCCAGCGTTGTTGTTACGCCGCCGATAGAACAAGTGGCCTGTGGCGCCCAGGCGCTGCCGTGTCTCATCCCATGCGAGCTCTTCGGCCAGCCACAGGTCGGGGTCAATAGTGTCGCTGAGCACGAAGAACTCGAAGGCGTGGATGTGGCCGGTGGCTTGCAACGAGGCATACATCGCCTCCAGGGCCGCGAACACGCGTCGCGGCCGCTCATTGTGGATGGGCATGAGCACAGCGGTTTTCTCGCGCAACTGGCTTTTTTCATCCTTGGCTTGAACCAAACCGGTGGTCCGCTCGCCGTGCCAAAGCACCATGAGTCCGGCGAGCGCACTCCAAAAGGTGACCCCTATCACCATTAAATTTAGGGCGAACAGAAGCAGCAGCACGATTTCAATGGTGGTAATGCCGGCGGGCTCAAACACTCGATAGAGCTCGAAGCTTGCGGCCGCCGTGGTGGCGAGTCCTAGGCCAAATACTGCGCTCCTGCGGGACCAGGCGCGCGGCCCCACGCCGGTTTTGTCTGCTCCTATTTTTGATCCCCGCCATTCGTCCAGCGACTGCTCGGGCATGGATAGCGGCTGCTCCGGCGGGTGGGCGATAGGCAATGCCTCCCGCAGTGCGGCTAGAAACTCCGCTGGCGGCTGCTCAGAAAGGAAAGCTTGTGGCCATTTTCTGCCTACCTCCGCTGTCACCAGGGCAGCCCGAAGAACTTCCACACCGATATCGAACGGTAGATCTAGAGACCTGGCAAGCTCCCTCAGCCAGGCGTCCAGGCGCCGCATAGCGCAGGCCACTGCTTGGGATGGCCTGCCTTGTTCCGGCAGGGCGGTCTTAATCTCGGCGATGAGGGGTACGAGATGAGCGGGTTCTTGGATCCCGAACTTGGCGTAAAAATCGCGCAGCGCCTTGTCAACTCGGCGCTCGTAATGGAAGCCGCGAGTTGAGCTCGAGCCGCGTGGCCAGTCTCTTTGCTCCATTAGGTCTGAGCTATCCTCACAAATCGTTACGGCGCGGCGGCTGAAGAAGCTGCGCTCGCATGCCCTCCAATTTGAGCCGGGCACCGAGTGCCGGACGACCCATCTTTGTTCTGTTTACTTTGCGTGGCATTGGGCATAGTATTCAGAGACCATTGCTAAGGTCAACAACAAGAAAGGGGATAAGCCGATGGCCAAAGCACGAGGGAAGGGAACAGGTCTATTCAGGCGCGTCCTGGCTGATTCGCGGTGATAACGGTCGCCGTGGCCCTATCGCCGCTGGCCTACGGTACGTGTCGCAAGCGGGGGAGTCCCACCTGCGGGCGCCCGCATCCGTATGGCTTGTTTCCAGTCGCCGGGAAACCATAGCGTCCTTCTCTCGGTGCAGCGTACTTCCTTGCTATCGCCCGGGATCCGTTCCGAAATCCCCACTCCCTAAACGCTCATGACCCGTGTAGCCACGGGCATCGATCGCTTGACGCAGCCGCTCGGCTCGCTCGAGAGCCGTGCTTCCCAGCCGGTCGCGACATCCCTGGCCCCGTCGACGGCCCGGCTCCAGGCCATCGTCCTGGACTTGGACGGCACACTCTACGGGGCGACCAAGCTCCGCGCCTTGATGGCGCTCCGGCTCGTGGGCTCCTACGCCTGGCGCCCCCTCGAGGGAATGCGCGTCGCACGGATCCTCTCGTCCTATCGCCGCGCCCAGGAGATGCTACGCCGCCTCCCTCCCGGTGATGGCGATCTGGCGGAGCGCCAAGTGAACCTGGCCGCCGAACGGTGCGGTGCCGAGCCCGCGATCGTTGCTTCCCACGTAATCCGCTGGATGGAACGCGAGCCCTTGGCGTTGCTCCCGCGCCTGCATGCATCCCGGGTTGTTGCGGTTCCTATCGGCCGCGGTCGAGCGTGGCCTGCGGCTCGCGGTGCTCTCCGACTATCCGGCCGAGGCGAAGCTCGAGGCGATGGGGATCCGCCGTTTTTGCCATGTCCTTGTGTGTGCACAGGATCCCGACGTCCAGCGTTTCAAGCCCGATCCGCGCGGCCTTCAGGTGGCGCTCGAGCGCCTCGGCGTCAGCGAGGATCAGGCCCTGTACGTTGGCGATCGCGTCGACGTCGACCCGCCGACCGCTGCGAACGCCGGTGTCGCCTGCGCTATCATCGGTTCGGCGGCGCCTTCGGCACCCGACGCGTGGTCGCGCGTTTCCGGCTTCGAAGACCTGTGGCATGTCGTTGCCGGCCCTAGCGCTCCGGAAACACCGCCCGCGTGCTGGATCTGCGGATCTCGAAATGTCGCCCACTGGAAGGACCGCAACATCGAGCGCCGGCTCGCGCCCGCGGACTTCCGGATCACTGACCATCGCTACGGGACAACACTCTCGCTGGCACGCTGCCGCGATTGCGACTTCATCTTCTCCGACGACGAGGAGGTCCGCGACCTCACGGCACTCTACGAGGTGCTCGACGATCCCGAGTACGGGGAGACCCAGGACACCCGGGTGCGCCAGATGCGCTGGCTGCTCTCGTCCACGCTGGCACTCAAGCCGGATACACGCACGCTCCTCGACGTGGGCGCGGGAACCGGTCTCCTGGTGGTTGAGGCGAGGCGCCGGAGTCTGGACGCGGTGGGGATCGAGCCCAGCCGCAAGCTGGTGGAGATGGGCCGCCGCATGAACGACGCTCCCTTGATCCTGGGGGTCCTCCCCCCATCCCGAGCTTTCGAGTCGTCGCTTCGATGTGGTTCTCTTGGTCGACGTGATCGAGCATGTCTCGGATCCTGTGGCGCTGCTTCGCCAAGCGGCTGCGCTCCTGTCGCCCGGCGGGGTCCTGGTGCTCGTGACGCCGGACGTGGGCAGCATCGCCGCGCGGCTGTTGGGGCGGCGCTGGTGGCACTTCCGGCTCGCGCACGTCGGCTATTTCAGCGCACGTTCGCTCGAGCGGCTCGTCGAGCACACCGGTCTCATCATCCTCGAGCGTCATCGCGCGAAGTGGTTCTTCCCCGTGGCGTACTTGGCCGAGCGGCTCTCGGTGTACTTGCCGCTCGGATGGCTAAATCGCAGGGCCGCCCGATCGTCGGCGCTCCGATGGCTCTACACGCGGGTGATCCCGCTCAACCTGCACGACTCGTACGTTCTCTACCTTGGGACTTCGCATGGCTGAAGGAAAGCTCGCTCCTCCGGAAGATGCCGGCACGAAAGCGGGGGCAGACACGAGCGCATCAGCCGGCGCGACCGAGGCCCGCGCCGTCCCGTCCGCGCGTCCCACGCTGCTCGGCCATATCCGCATCATGCGGGTCGACCATTGGTTCAAGAACGTGTTCGTGATCCCGGGGATCGTCGCGGCCGTCGCCATCGACCCTGAGCACGGGGCGCCCGATCTGCTCTTCCGGATCGTGGTCGGGCTGATCTCTCGACGACGTTGCCCGGGGCGTGTTCGAGAGCTCGCCGCCCTATCCTACGCCCTATGACCTGGCGCAGCCGATCCGGCTCTACACCCGGCTCGAGCAGACCCCCAATCCCGACAGCCGCACGGTCTTGACGGCGGAGCAGGACCGCTTCGGGCTCAAGCGCATCGCCCTCGACTGGCGCTTGAGCGAACTCGACAAGCTGAGCCTGCGCCGCTCGCAGGAGCTGATCGGAGCCGAGTTCGGCCGCCTTGGCGTCGCCCGGCTGCGGATCGACGACTGGGTGCTGGCCGAAGACAACAACTGGCCCGATGATCTGCAGGGCGGCTACCACCATATGGGCACGGCCCGGATGAGCGGCGATCCGAAGCAGGGAGTCGTCGACCGCGACTGCCGCGTCCACGGCATCGACAATCTCTATGTCGCCGGCAGCGCCGTGTTTCCGACCAGCGGCTGGGTCAACCCGACATTGACGATCGTCGCTCTGGCCTTGCGCCTGGCCGACCATCTGAAGAAGCGCTTCGGCGTCGCCTAGGAGGCTGTCGGACTTGAGGTAAGAACCTACTGCGGCGGCGGGAAATCGGTCCATAGTTTCGATCATTTTCGGTAAATAGTTTTCCACTTTCCCACTCGCCTCAACGGTTCCTAAGTCCGACAGACTCCTAACGTGTTTGCGTCGGCAAGGGTGAGTATGGCGTTCGAAGCGGATGGCTTTCCAACGCCGCCACCAGTCCCTCGCGCAAAGCCGGCGCCAGCCTGGCACTTACTGCCGTGGTTAGGTGATGGTCATCCCGGTATGCCACCCTTCCATCGATTGCGGCCCGACACTCCGACCCGTCGCAGAGCATATCCGATAGATCCACCAAGAAAACGTGATCCATTCCCTGGGCGGCCACCTGGTCGATCTCCACGACTCGGGGATCCAGCGCATTACGGCGTTCGAAGCGACACGCCGCATCTCCGTGTTCGCGCCATGCCGCACGGGACAGGCAGACGGGGACATCGAAGCCAGGCGCAGGAGTATCGCGAACAATCATGGCGATTGCCCCGGCCTGACGGACCCCGGCGAGCGTGCCCGCCATTCCTTCTCGCCAGGCCTGGGCGTCGATGCCGTAACGGAGATAGCGAGAGGAATTTCCCAATACCACTACCGTCGGCCGCTCCGCGGCGATACGCTTGAGTACGCGAGCCTGCCAGGCGGCGCACTCTTGATAGCGGCGGGCGAGCGCCGCGTTGTACGGCGTGACCATCGCCGAGGGACAGGCCGACTTGGTCAGGGATATCAGCCGCCATCCCATTTCCGTCGCGACTCGCTCCAGCGCGGGAAACCATTGTGCCGCGTGGGAGTCTCCAAACAGCACCATGGTCCGGTCGGCGGACTGGTCGCCATACACGCAGGCAGGAAACGACTCTACGCCATACGGTAGGTGACAACCCTCGCTATAGATCCTGGGCAGATCGCTACGCACCGCCTCTAAGCCAGCTTGCTGCGGCGACGCCATGGCGTCCTTGGCCAACGCGCGCAGGCCGAGCGCACTGCCTGTACCGACTGCAGTCAATAATATCCCTACCGCAAACGAACGAAGTGGCCTGACAGCCAGTGCTGCGCTGAACCGCACACGATTTTCCACGAAGTGATAAGTAACAGCCGCCAAGGCCAGGGAAACCCCAACCCACAACATGCGCACCGGCAAGGTCGAAGATCCCCAAAGCACTGCCTGGAATCCTAGGACCGGCCAGTGCCACAGGTACCAGGAATAGGAAAGGTTGCCAACCACCTGCCATGCGGAGTGCTTGAACAAGCGCGACACCCGGCCTTGAGGACCGGCTCCCACCGCTACGACCAGCCCTGCTCCCGCTACCGGCAGCAGCGCCGCCCAGCCCGGAAAAGGCGTTGCGTTATCGAACAACAACACCGCGGCAAACATCAACGCCAAGCCGGTCGCCGCCAATATATCCTTGATTCGTCCGGATAACGCAGCCATACGGCCTTGAGCCATGAAGGCGAGCCCGCCAGTAGCGAACTCCCAGGCGCGCGTCGGAGAACCGAAGAAAGCCCAAGCGTGTGCCGTCACCGTCAGCCACAGGGAGGCCGCTAGGGATATCGCTAACACGGCGGCCATCACCCAGACCAGTCGCGTCTTCGTCCGGTCCGCGCGCCCGGCTTTTGCCACCAACAGTATGAGAAGCGGCCACGCCAGATAAAACTGTTCCTCGACGGACAACGACCAGGTGTGCAAGAGCGGGTTGGCGTGTACATCGCTGGCAAGATAATCGGTGGCTTGAGAGGCGAACCACAGATTGCTGGAGTACAGTGCCGAGAATAGCAGAGACGGCACCATTTCCCACTGTTCCAGAGGCGAAAGCAGGACGCGTGCGGCCAATGCAGTGGTCACAAGCACCAGCAATGCCGCAGGGAGCAGCCGCCGTATTCGACGGGCATAGAACGCGGCGAAATCGATGCTCCCGCACCGCTCCGTTTCGCGCATCAAGAGCCCGGTGATCAGATAGCCGGAGATGACAAAGAAGACGTCTACGCCTACGTAACCGCCTGAGAACAGCGGTACCTGTGCGTGATATAGGACCACGAAGACTACCGCCAGGGCTCGCAGGCCTTGAATGTCGGTCCGGAAGAAAGGCCCTTCACCGAGTTGATGGGGGTTGGTCATGATCGGTTGTCCGTTACTTTACTTCCAAGTCTTTGCTGCTCGTTTCCGAATCGCCAATCCGATGCGTGCGCCTGGAGCCACTGCTCCATAATCATCATGACGATCCAGACCATCTCGCTCATAGACTCTGCCTGTCCGGCCATGCTGCCGGGAAACCCGGTCTGTTGCAAGACCGGCCCGGGTCGCCGCAGTTTACCCGGAGCACCGGGTGAAAAAGCGTGTTACCATCGAGGCACTTGCCTTTGGAGACGAACCGCCGCCCAAGCCTTGAACTCCAAGAGCGGGATCTCGATATCTTCCGCGGCCTCTTCGAATCGCGGCTTATGACGCTGGAACACACCCTCGAAGTATCATGAGCCGAATCGTAGCCTCGTCGAAGCAATAGGATGACGCCATGATCGAAACAATCTCCGAATTAACTGCTTTGGGAACTGCGATCCTGTTTGGCTCTGCCCTCAGTCTCTACCTATGCCGTCTCTACGACATGCGGACCGACCACCGCTCGTGCAGCGCTGGGCGTTTTCGGCTCAGGACCTGGGCGGTTTCTCCTATCGCCAGCTGATTGCTGGTCAGCTTACTGAGCCTTTTTCTGGAATTGCTGATGATCCGTTGGGTTTCGTCCGAGATCCGAGTCTTTGCCTACTTCAAGAATTTTGTACTTATCGCCTGTTTTCTCGGCTTTGGTTTGGGCTGTTATCTTTGCCGGCGCAAGAGCAATCTGTTGGTGATGGTGTTGCCGCTTGCGGCCATCGTGCTGCTGATCAAGGTGCCGTGGCAGGGCATGTGGGAGGCGATTGCGAGCCTTCCCACCTACCTCGGTGCCTTCACCGAGGTGCACATCTGGGGAGTTCCGGCACTGCCGCTTAACTGGCTGACGCTGGGCAAGTTTGTTGTCGCCATGCTGTTTATCGTGTCCCAGTTTGCCTTGATCGCACTGATCTTCATCCCCATGGGTCAGTTGGTGGGCTGGTATCTGGAGAACGCCCGCAGCAGGATTCGCGCCTACTCGGTGAACGTCTTGGCCAGCCTGGCGGGGATCTTGCCCTATACCCTAGTTTCCTTTCTCAACCAGCCTCCCCCGACCTGGTTTGCTCTGGCCGCGGCGATAACATTGCTGCTGTTTTGGAGAGTCCCCGTGCTGCGGTGGAGCGCGGTTGCCATCTTTGCGTTCTGCTTAGGCATGGTGAGTCTAGGGCCGGGCGGAAACAGCACGAGCCACTGGTCTCCCTATCAAAAGCTCACGGTAACGCCAAGAGAAGAGTCGGGAGAGACCCTCTCGTACCTGATCACCACAAACGACAGTTGGTACCAGCAAATCCTGAATCTGTCGCCTGGCTTTGTCGCGTCTCATCCGGAACTGTTCACCGAGGTTCCCGTCGAGTGGAACGCCTACAATGTTCCCTATCGTTTCTACCCGCAGCCTCAGTCGGTTCTGGTGCTGGGTTCCGGCATGGGCAACGATGTGGCCGCCGCTCTGCGGAACGGCGCTGGCCGTGTGCTGGCCGTCGAGATCGATCCATTAATCCTGAGACTGGGCCAGCGACTGCATTTCGAGCGCCCCTATAGCTCCCCTCGTGTCGTTCAGGTGGTGGATGATGCGCGTAGTTACGTCCAGAACAGCCCGGAGCGATTCGACCTGATTGTTTTTTCGCTCCTGGACTCGCATACGACCAGCTCGCACTACTCGAACATCCGCATCGACAACTATGTCTATACGCGGGAGGCTCTCGGTGCGGCCAAGCGGCTGCTTGAACCCGACGGCATCCTCATCATCAAGTTCCACGTCGAAACGTCCTGGATTGGGGGCCGGCTCAAAGGTCTGCTGGAGCACGTGTTCGGCCGTCCGCCGCTGCAGTTTCAGGGCGCCCGTGGTTATACAACGTCGGGCCGGTTTTTCATCGTCGGTTCCGAACAACGCATCCAGCAGGCGATGCGGAATCCAGAGCTGGCGGACTTCGTCGCGCGACACGCCGCCTTTGAAACTGAACCCGCCACTCTAACTACCGACGATTGGCCTTACTTTTATCAACATGAGCCGGGTCTGCCCGCCAGCGTGATCGCGATTTCCGTGGTCCTCGTATTTCTGTGTTTGTGGCTGATGTCCCAGACGGGAACCCGGGTTCGGGCGATCCGTTGGCATTTCTTCTTCCTTGGTGCGGGCTTTTTGCTTCTGGAGGCACAAATCATCAGCAAGATGGCGCTGCTGTTCGGCACGACCTGGATCGTCAACTCGATTGTTATCGCCTGGCTGCTGCTAATCGTCGTGGCAAACTGGCTGGTCGAAAAAAAGCCACGGCTCTCCACTCATGTGGCCTATGCGGGCGTTTTGGGTTCCCTGCTCGTGTCGTACGCAATTCCGTTAGAGCGCTTCTTTTTTGGCTCCGTCTGGATGAAGGCGCTGAGTGCGTCGCTGGTGCTCTGCCTACCGGTCTTTTTCGCCAGCATCGTGTTCATCAAGAGCTTTGCAGATCGCCGCTTCCAGGGCGAGGCTCTGGGCTCTAACCTGATGGGGGCCGTGGTGGGAGGCCTGCTGGAATCGTTGTCCTTTTGGACGGGGATAAAATCCCTGCTCCTGCTGGCGGGTCTTCTATATCTGGCGTCGTTTTTCTCCTTGCGTGAGCGTCGCCTGTCGGCGATCTAGATCCCCAAACCGGTCGGCGGGTCCTGGCCGGGGCCAATCGGTGGGTCGTCACCGGAGCCGAAGACTCTTCAGAACCTATCGGCCGGTTTGATCCAGGTGAGCACCGTAGCTAATGCGATATATCGCCCCCGCCTTATCATCCGAAAGCAGCAGGGCGCCATCCGGTATCTGCAGTAAGTCCACTGGGCGACCCCATGCCTCTCGCCCTTTGAGCCATCCTTCGGCAAACACCGCCTGCTCGACGACCTTATTAGCTTGGAGGCTTACTACCACCACGCGGTAGCCAGCGGGTTTGCTGCGATTCCAGGAGCCATGCTCTGCAACGAAGAGGCGGTGATGATAGTTGGCTGGGAACGTGCGACCCGTATAAAAAGCGATGCCTATGGGACTCACGTGGGCACCCAGTTTGGCGACGGGAGGCGTGAACGAGCCGCACGGGTGCAGCTTGCCGAACTCCGGATCGGGTGTATCCCCCTGGTGACAATAGGGGAAACCGAAATGCATCCCCGCACGGGGGGCATGGTTTACCTCGTCCGAAGGAAGGTCATCGCCCAGCCAATCGCGCCCGCTTTCGGTGAACCACAGGGTCCCATCCATCGGGCTCCAAGCCAATCCTTGCACGCTCCTCGTACCGCGGGCAAAGACCTCCAGGGCGCTACCGTCGGGCCGCATGCGCAAGATAGCGGCATAGGGATCGTCGCTTTCGCAGACATCGCAGGGCGCGCCCACCGCTATGTACAGCCAGCCATCGGGACCAAAGCCGATGCGCCGCCAAGCGTGCCACGCGTCGGTAGGAAGCCGGCCATACACGACGACTGGAGCTGGCGGATGTTCGAGCCGATGCTCGATGTCATCGTAACGCAGGATGCGGCTCACCGCCGCTACGAACAATGCGCCATCCCGGAACGCCACCCCGTTCGGTTGATCCAGCCCGCGCGCAATCCTAAAGAGGCGCTCCGCCCTATGATCGCCGTCCTGGTCTCTGAGTGCATAGACCTCCTTGGACGCGGACGCGCCCACGTACAGGGTGCCGCTCGGGCTCAATGCCATCGTACGGGCGTGCGGAACGCGCGCGAACACGGCGATATGAAAACCCGAAGGAAGGCGGATCTGATCGAGCGGTAGCTCGGCCGCTTGGGCGCTGAATACGGCGCACAAAAGGCCAATGGCGATCGCCCCCCGAACGGTCGTCCGAAAACGGGTGTCTGTTCTGGTCGGATGCTTTGTCACTTAGCGCAACGCCCTAGTTGGAAGTGGTTTTGTAAGCGTTCACGGGGTATAGGTTGCCTGAACGCGTGCTGATCGCACGCGAACCTTTTGCTGGACTCCAATCCTCGTATTTGGTAGTGTTGTGGACGTATGGAAAGCGTCCGCCTCATTCAGG
>Ga0187892_10011080_pt1 | contig 11198 bp, 8 predicted proteins | sample MA1701073metaG_FD_139345 | JGI IMG/M metagenome (GOLD analysis project Ga0187892, IMG submission 139345) | Bio-ooze microbial communities from a basaltic lava cave in the Kipuka Kanohina Cave System on the Island of Hawaii, USA - MA170107-3 metaG ... | reverse complement strand
CTCGCGGTCGCGCGGGACGCGCATGCCCTCGCCAACCGCTACGACGACCGGCGCCTCGCGCTCCTCGGCCACGAGATCGCGATCGGCCATCACCTCGTGGTGGGCGACCTCGCCGCGGCGGATCACGAGATTGCCGCCTACGACCGCCTCGCGGACGAGGTGCGGCAGCCGGTCTTCCGGTTCCTGGCCGGGCTGATCCGCGGCAGCCGCGCGCTCGGCGCGGGCGACTTCGCGAGCGCCGAGGAGTGGATCCGAGAGGCGCACGCGCGCGGGCGCGGCACGATCCCGTACGCGGACTTCGTCTTCGCGGGGCAGGTCGTCGTACTCCTCTTCCTGAAGGGCGAGCTCGACCGCGTGGCCGAGGTCGCGCTCTCGCTCGGTCCGATGTTCGGCGAGCGCTTCGCTGGGGCGGGCCGCGTGAGCGAGGCGCTCGCGGCCGTGTCGCTGCATCGCGTGGGCCGCCGGGACGAAGCGCGCGAGCACTACGAGCGGCTCGCGCTCCACGACTTCGCAGACATCGAACGCGACGAGCACTGGCTGATCACCCTCGACACGATCGCGGACCTCGTGCTCGAGTTCGGGGACGCGAGGCGCGCGGCCATCCTGTACGAGCTGCTCTCGCCCTATCGCGCGCTCCTGATCGCGCACGACCTGCTGCGCGTGGTGACGGAGCCGGTCGAGGCTGTGCTCGGCATGCTCGCGCTCGCGGCGGGCCGCGCCGGCGAAGCGCTCGCGCACTACGAGGCGGCGCTCGCGCGAGCCGAGGAGATCGGGCTCCGCCCGGCGCAGGCCCTCGCGCGAGACGGGCTCGCGCGCGTCCGCGCGCTCGCGAAAAGCCGAGCGCTCCCGCGGACTTCCCCTCGGGCCCCGGGCCTCAAGAAATCCTCAAGCCGGCCTCGGGACCGCGGCCGCCGGCGCTGACACGCTCCCCTCCACGCCCGGAGGAGGAGCCATGCAGGCCGTCGCGCTCGCACCGCCGCCCGCCCCTCGCCCCTTGGAGGCGCGCCGCGCGCTGCGCCTCGTCCGCGCCTTGATGGACGATCCGGAGCAGACCGACCTCGTGTTCGAGCTGATGGACGCGCTCGGCGGCCGCGGCGACGAGCCGCTCTTCCAGGCGCTCGCCCGGAGCGAGGCCGGAGCGGCGCTCCTCGCCGAGCGCTCCGACCTCGTGACCGTGCTCGCGGACCGCGCGTCGCTCGCGGCGCTTCCCGCCGAGAGCTTCGGCCGGGCCTACCTCGCGTTCGCCGAGGCGCGCGACTTCGCGGCGGACGGACTCCAGCAGGTGAGCGACCAGAGCCCGATCGGCGCGCTCAACGCCTCGCTCGATCCGGAGCGGCGCTGGTTCTACCGGCGCGTGACCGCGATGCACGATCTCTGGCACGTGCTCACGGGCTACGGCACGGACGAGCCGGGCGAGGCGCGCCTGCTCGCCTTCAGCCTCGGACAGGGCCTCGGCGGCCGCGGCTTCCGGCTCCTGCTCGTGGCCGCGGCGTGGAAGGGAGCCTGGACGGACGCGTTCGGCTTCCAGCGGAGCCTCGCCGCGGCTTGGCGACGCGGGCGGCACGCGGCTCCGCTCGTCGAGGCGCGCTTCGAGGAGCTGCTGCCGCTCCCGCTCGAGCTCGTGCGGCGACGGCTTCGCATCCGGGCGGCCGCGTGAGGGCGGCGGCGCGACTCTGGCTCTGGCCCCTCTTCGTCGGCGGATCCACGCTCGCGTTCGTGCTCGCGTTCGCGCACGGCGCGGCGGAGCAGGCGGTCTTGATCGTCCCGCTCGCCCAGCTCGTCCTGCTCTTCGTCGCGGAGTCGTGGCTCCCGGCCGACCCGCGCGGCGTCGCGCGCCGCGACCCGGGGCTCCGGAACGATCTCGCGCACGTCTTCTTCGGCAACGCGCTCGGAACGATGGTGAGCGAGGCGTTCGTGCTCGCGCTGATGGCGCTCCTCGCCGGTCGCCTCTCCGTCCTCGCGGGCGGGACGCTCTGGCCCGAGAGCTGGCCCTTCGTGGTCCAGGCTGCGCTCCTGATCTTCCTCGCCGACGGCCTCGACACGCTCCGCCACCGCTGGCTCCACCACTCGCGCTGGCTCTGGCCGATCCATGCCGTGCACCACGCGGGCGAGCACCTGAACATCACGAAGTCCGGGAAGAACCACTTCCTCGATCCAGGCTTGCGCGGGCTCCTCGTGTACGGGCCGCTCGCGCTCCTCGGCGCGCCGCCCGAGGCGCTCCTCGCGCACGCCGCGGCTGTGACCGTGCTCGGCCCGATCGCGCACGCGAACCTCGACCTCGCCGTGCCGCGCTGGCTCGACCGCTGGCTGATGACGCCCGCCGTGCACCAGATCCACCACGCGCGGAGCCTCGAGCTAGCGCTCCACAACTACACGAACGTGTTCCCGCTCTGGGATCGCCTTCTCGGGAGCTTCCTCGATCCGAGCCTGGTCCCGCGGCCGGCCGCGGGCCTCGAGCGGGACCCGAATCCCCCGGGCTTCTGGGCGCAGGTGCTCGCGCCGCTCGGGCTGCGCTGAGGTGGAGCGGCGGAGCGGGGACGCGGCGGAGCGGGGACGTTCATTGACTAGTTGCCTCGTTGCCGCGGATGCTCCTTCTCTCGGCGCGTGAGAGCATGCGTGTCACCGCCGAAGGGGTGACGGCCAGGACGCGAGCGATCTCCGCGCCGGAGACGCCGAGCTCCCGCGACGCCCGAGACGCCACCGCGGCTCGGGCGGCTGCCAGGCGCGCGTTCCTTCGCCGCGAGGATCGCAGCTGCTCCAGGCCGACTCCGTGCTCCTCGCAGGCGAGGGCGACCACCGCCTCGAGCGACCCGGGAGTGTCGCAGCGCCTGGTCGGCGTGGTGACGTCCGCCTCCGGGGTCAGGGGTGCGCGGCTCTGCTCCGGCGGCGCTCCGAGCCAGCCACGGAGGCGGCCGCGTGCCCGTCCGGGGTCCGGATCGAACAGCGCCAGCGTCTCTCGCACCGCTTCGAAAGGGCGGGGCATGCGCCGTCCGACCAGCGCGCCCGCGCTGCACCACGGGTAGGCCTCGAGCTCCGCCGGGCTGCGCACGAGCCCGGCTTCGAGCGGGTTCAGGCACACGTAGCGGATGAGGCCGACGAGATCGGCTTCGTCCTCCGCGCGCCGTGAGCGGAAGCGGTTCTGGAACAGATGTCCCACGCGGTCGTGACGTTCGTTGAAATAGCGCGCATAGCCAGTGCCCAACCGCGCCATGAGCCTCGAGACGCGGGTTTCCGCCGAGCGCACGAGGAGGTGGAAGTGGTTGGGGATCAGCACCCACCCGAAGCAGAGGAAGCCCAGCTGCGGCATCAGGATCGATAGGCGCCGGAGCAGCTCCTCCCGGTCACGGTCGTCCGCGAAGATGGTGCGCCGTTCGATGCCGCGGACCATCACGTGGTGGACGACGCCGGGGGCGTCGTCGCGCGGTTGGCGCGCCACGTCGATCTCCGCGGGACTCGGGGTCGGCGAAGCATAGGGTCCGTCGGCCTCGCCCGCACCGCGGAACCAGTCAACTAGTCAAAGAACGTCCCCGCTCCGGCGTCCCCGCTCCGGCGTCCCCGCTCCGCCTCACCGCTCCGGCCGCTAGCGCTCCTTCGCGAGATCTTCGAGCAGCGTCACCGCGAGCGCGGTCCAGCCGGTCTGGTGCGAGGCGCCGAGGCCGCGGCCCGTGTCGGCGTGGAAGTACTCGTGGAAGAGCGAGAGCTCGCGCCAGTGCGGGTCCTGCCAGAGCGTGCTGCTCCCGTGCCACGGGCGCTCGCCCGAGGCGTCCGGCAGGAAGATCGAGGCGAGCCGGCGCGCGATCTCGCGCGCCACCTCGGCGAACGTCATGAGGTTCCCCGAGCCCGTCGGGCACTCGATCTTCACGCTGTCGCCGTAGTAGTGGCCGTAGCGCTCGAGCGCCTCGACGATCAGGAAGTTGATCGGGAACCAGATCGGCCCGCGCCAGTTCGAGTTGCCGCCGAACAGTCCGGTGAGGGACTCGCCCGGGACGTAGTCCACGCGGTGCTCCTGCCCGCCCACGAAGAAGCGGTAGGGCCTCTCCGCGTGGACGCGGGACACCGAGCGGATCCCGTACGGCGAAAGGAACTCGTTCTCGTCGAGGAGATAGCGGAGCACCCGCATCAGGCGGTCGTACGAAGGCACCGCGAGGAGCCGGTGGCCGTGCTCCTTGCGCGAGGTGCAGTAGTGGATGTGGCGCGCGAGGTCGGCGCGGTTCGCGAGGAACCAGTCCATGCGCCTCTTGAAACCGGGCAGCTTCTCGATCACCGGGTCCTCGAGCACCTCCACCGCGATGAGCGGCAGGAGCCCCACCATCGAGCGGACCTTGAGCGGCACCTCGCGGTCGGGCAGGTGGAGCTCGTCGTAGTAGAAGCCGTCCTCCTCGTCCCAGAGCCCGCTGCCGCCGACGCTGTTGATCGCGTCCACGATCGCGACGAAGTGCTCGAAGAAGCGCGACGCCATGTCCTCGTACGCCTGGTCCTCGCGCGCGAGCTCGAGCGCCATCGAGAGCAGGGTGGCGCAGTAGAAGGCCATCCACGCCGTGCCGTCGGCCTGCTCCAGGTGGCCGCCGGTCGGCAGCGGCTGCGAGCGGTCGAAGACACCGATGTTGTCGAGCCCGAGGAAGCCGCCGGAGAAGAGATGCTTCCCCTCGGCGTCCTTGCGGTTCACCCACCAGGTGAAGTTCACCACCAGCTTGTGGAAGACGCGGCGCAGGAACTCACGGTCGCGCTTGCCGGCGGGCGCCGAGATCTTGTACGCGCGCCAGGCGGCCCACGCGTGCACGGGCGGGTTCACGTCGGAGAACGCGAACTCGTAGGCGGGGATCTGCCCGTTCGGGTGCATGAACCACTCGCGCAGGAGGAGGAGCAGCTGCTGTTTGGTGAAGTGCGGGTCGACCTTCGCGAACGGGATCATGTGGAAGGCGAGGTCCCAGGCCGCGAACCACGGGTATTCCCACTTGTCGCAGACCGAGATCAGGTCGCGGGCGTGGAGGTGCGGCCAGTCGGTGTTGCGCCCGCGCCGGCGCTCGGGCGGCGGCGGGGGCTGCGCCGGGTCGCCCTCGAGCCACTCCTTCGTCACGTAGTGGTAGAACTGCTTCGAGTGGAGGAGCCCGGCGTAGCCCTGGCGCGCGACGCTCCGCGCCGCGGGCGCCATCCCCGCCGGCAGCACCTCGTCCCAGAAGGCGTCCGCCTCGCTCCGCCGCGCCTCGAACAGCGCGTCGAAGGCCGCGCCGAAGGGCTCGGCGGGCGCCTCGCCCTCGCCCGACAGGCGAAGCCGGAGCACACGGCTCTCGCCCGGCGCGAGCACGAGGCGGAAGTGCGCCGCGGCCTTGCTGCCGCGGCCGGCAGGATTCACCGCGCTCTTCTCGCCCGCGACCATGAAGCGGTGGAAGGCGTCCTTCACGAAGTGGCTCGGGTTCGGCGCGCCGTAGAGGCGCTCGACGTTCGTCTCGTTCTCCGTGAAGAGGAGCGCCGCGGGCTCCTCGTCGAGCGCGAGCCGGAAGGCGCCGAGCTCCGCGTGCTCGGCCTGCAGCCGCGTCGCGCCGACACGGCGGATCTCGGGGCGCGGCGCGTAGCCCTCGCCCGTGCGTCCCCACGCCCAGGTGTTCCGGAACCAGAGCGTCGGCAGCAGGTGGAGCGGCGCCGGCTCCGGCCCGCGGTTCACGACGGTGAGCCGGATCGCGACGTCGTTCGGGCTCGCCTTCGCGTACTCCGCGAACACGTCGAAGTAACGGCCGTCGTCGAAGACGCCGGTGTGCTCGAGCTCGAACTCGCCCTGCTCGCGGCCGCGCGCGCGGTTCTCGGCGACGAGTCGCGCGTACGGGAACTCGGCCTGCGGGTACTTGTAGAGCGAGCGCACGTAGCTGTGGGTGGGCGTGGAGTCGAGGTAGAAGTAGTGCTCCTTCACATCCTCGCCGTGGTTGCCCTCGGGCCCGGTGAGGCCGAAGAGCCGCTCCTTCAGGATCGGGTCCCGTTCGTTCCAGAGCGCGAGCGCGAAGCAGAGCCGCGCCAGGTGGTCCGAGATGCCGAGGAGACCGTCCTCGCCCCAGCGGTAGGCGCGGCTCCGCGCGTGGTCGTGTGGGAAGTAGCCCCAGCAGTCGCCGTCCTTCGAGTAGTCCTCGCGGACGGTCGCCCACTGGCGCTCGGCGAGGTACGGCCCGAAGCGCTTCCAGTGCTTTTCCCTCGCTGCGTCCTCCTCGAGCCGGCGTCGTTCGGCGGCCGCGCTCATCGTTCGCCTCCCTGGACGCGCAGCACGTGGCCGTCCGGGTCCGCCACGAGGAAGCCTTCGCGGAAGCCGAGCGCGTCGTCGGGGAGCTCGACGCGCGCAGCCGCGAGCCGCTCGCCGAGCGCCGCGACCTCGCGCGTCACGAGCGCGGTCTCGAAGTGGAGCAGGTCGTTCACGCGCGCGTCGGCGGGCCGCGGCCGGCCGCTCCGCGGCGCGAGGTACTCGAGCAGCTCGACGCCCGGCCCGGCGGCCGCGCGGAGCGTCGTGATCCGAAGCCTCGCGCCGGGTAAGGAGTTCAGGCGCTCCTGCTCCTCGCCCCAGTTCTCGCTGGCGCCGGCCTCGCGGAGGCCGAGCACGTCGCGGTAGAAGCGGAGGCTCGCCTCGGTGTCGGCCACCACGAGCGCGGTGTGGTCGATCCCGAGGAAGAGGTTCCCGTTTCCGTCCTGCCAGCGCGGATCGCCACGGCCCGGAGGGAAGGAGATCAGCTCGAGAAAGTGGCCGTCGGGATCTCGGAAGTAGAAGGCCTCGATGCCGCCGGCGTTCGGGTTCCAGTCGGGCAGCCGCTGAGGCGCGGGCGAGGCGTGGGCGACGTCGTGCGCGCGGAGCTTCGCGTACGCCTGCGCCATGTCGGAGACCACGATCGCGACGTGCTGGAACCAGCGATCGTTGCTGCGTGAGTCCGCCGGGAACGGGCGCCCCGGCGGCGCCCGGAACTCGAGGAGCTCGAGCCGCTCGCGGCCGAGCCGGAGCGTCACCACCCGGAGCGCCGCGTCGGGCACGCCGGTCAGGCGCTCCACCGCCGCGCCGCTAGCCTCGACGTCGGAGACCGCCTCGAACTCGAGCACGTCGCGCAGGAAGGCGGCCGCGCGGTCCGCGTCGGACACCGTGATGCCGATCGCGCCGACCGCCGAGACCGCGGGCTCGGCGCCCGCGGCGCGCGCCGCGAGCAGGACCGCGAGTGCGATCCAGCGGCAGGCGAGCCCCAGCCGGGCAAGCCGCGCTTCCGGGTGCCGCACCCGCCTCACGTGAGCCGCTCCCGGATGCGGTCCCCGACCCGGAGCGCGTTCGCCATGATCGTGAGCGCCGGGTTCACGGCGGCGCTCGACGGGAAGAAGCTCCCGTCCACCACGTAGAGGTTCGCGACCTCGTGCGCGCGGCAGTCGAGGTCGAGGACCGAGCTCCGCGGATCCGTCCCGAAGCGGAGGGTGCCGCACTGGTGCGCGACGCCGGCCAGCGGGATCCGCCCGCCGACGTACAGGTTCGCCGGGACGACCCGCCGCATCTTCGCCCGGGCGAGCATCTGTTTCACCTTCGCCCCGAGAAGCGAATGCCCCGCGAGGTTGTTCGGCGTATACCGGAGCTGGATGCCGCCGTCGCTCGTGAGAGCCACGCGGTTCTCGGGGTCCGGCAGGTCCTCCGAGGTGAGCCAGAACGGGATGCCGTGGCTCGCCATCAGCCGGAGGATGCGCTTCGGCGTGCCGGGCGGCGCGCCCTCGGCGAGCACCTCGGCGTGCGCGTTGCCCATCAGCTGGATGCAGCCGAGCGGGAACGGGAAGTCGTCTGCGCCGAAGTAGAAGTCGGTCATCGCGAAGGTCTTGTGGAAGAGGGTCGGGTTCGGCTCCGTCGAGAGCGCGACGAGCATCGAGTTGTTGTGGCTCATGTAGTGGCGGCCGACGAGGCCGGAGCCGTTCGCGAGCCCGTGCGGGTGGCGCTCGGCGGCCGAGCGCAAGAGCAGCGCCGCCGAGTTGATCGCGCCGCCGGAGACGACCACGACGTCGGCCGCGTAGCGCTCCTCGAGGCCGTCGCGCTCCACGACGACGTGGCTCACCTCGCGGCCCGAGGCGCTCGTCTCGAGGCGTTTCACGAAAGCGCGCGTCCGGAGCGTCACGTTCGGATGGCGGAGCGCGGGCCGCACCGCCAGCACATCGGCATCGCTCTTCGCGTTCACCAGGCACGGGAAGCCGTCGCAGGTGGCGCAGCGGATGCACGGGCTGTTCACGGGGTCGCGCTCGTCGAGCCGCACGCCGACCGGCACGTGGAAGGGACGGAGGCCGCTCCCGGCGAGCGCGTCGTGGAGCGCCTGGATGCGCGGCTCGTGCGAGACGGCGGGGAACGGGAAGGGCGCGCTCGCCGGCGGCTCCGTCGGGTCCTCGCCGCGCGCGCCGTGCACGTGGTAGAGGCGCTCGGCCTCCGCATAGTACGGCTCGAAGTCGCGATACGAGAGCGGCCAGGCGGGCGAGACGCCGTCGTGGTGCTTGAGCTCGCCGAAGTCGGCCTCGCGGAGCCGGAACAGCGCGGCGCCGTAGAACTTCGTGTTGCCGCCGACGTTGTAGTGCGTGCCGGGCCGGAAGTCGTTCCCGTCCTTGTCCTGCCAGCTCTCGTCGGCGTGGTATCGCGCATCGGAGACGGCGGCCCTGGGGTCCCAGTTCTCGCGCTCGCGCCGGATCCAGTCACCGCGCTCGAGCAGTAGGATCCGCTTGCCCGAGGGAGCGAGGCGATGCGCGAGCGTGCCGCCGCCTGCGCCGGTGCCGATGACGATCACGTCGTAGCGGTCCATCAGGTCTCCCGCGTCGCTGCGAGCTCGTGGTAGCCGCAGCGGAAGATGCAGCGCGTGGCGTTCGCGTGGTGCAGCTTCGCGCAGTGCACCTTCCTTGGGCTCACGCGCACGAATGTCTCGGCCGCGAGCAGCATGCCGAGGGCCGGCGCCGCGAAGTAGATCCAGAGCGAGTCGAACAGGCCCGCGCCCGCCGCCGAGCCGAAGCTGCGCGCCGGGTTCATGCTCATGCCCGAGAGCGGCGCCTCGAAGCTGATCCAGGTCGCGACGAGCGCGCCGACGAAGAGCGGGGTGTGGGGCGCGAGGCGCGGGTGGTTCGAGACGGTGAGAACGGTCAGCATCGTCGCGAACGAGATCGCGAGCTCGGCCGCGAAGGCGGCCGCGGGGCCGGGCGCGCCGGGAAGCGTCGCGGCGTAGTTCACGGTGGGCGCGGCGACGAGCGAGCCCAGCACGCCCGCGATCGCGAGCACACCGACGACGCCGCCCGCGAACTGGGCCGCGACGTAGCCGAGCGCGTCGGCCGGCTCGATCTTGCCGAGCCGGAAGAAGGCGAGCGTTAGGGCCGGGTTGAAATGCGCGCCCGAGCGCTGGCCCCAGGGCGAGTAGACGAGCGCGATGGCGCTCCCGCCCATCGCGAGGCCCATCAGCGCGCGGCGGAGCCCCGCGTGCGGGAGCGCGCCGCGCACGGGCGAGGCCGGATGCTCGAGCAGCACGGTGAAGCCCAGCGCCGAGACCATGAACGCACCGAGCAGGCACGCCTCGATCAGGTACTCGGGCCAGTGGCGGCGGAGCGCGGTCTCGCTCGTCATGCGCCCTTGGATGCCGGGCGCGGAGCGCGGTCACTTGGGGGACGGTCCTTTTCGGTCACTTTCGAGGTTCTGACGCCGGAGGACCGTCCCCTTCGTGACGGAAGCGGTAGTAGAGGTGACCGTCGCGGAAGCCGTGCTCGTCGAGCACGTGGCGGACCAGGCCGAGCTCGACCCAGCGCTCGCCGAGCTCGACGGCCTCGCCGCGCGAGAGGCCGTAGCGGGCGGTGAGCCAGTCCACCGCCTCGCGTCCGACGAACGCGTTCGGGTAGCTGCGGAGCAGGTGGCGGCGCTCGCGGATCGAGACCTCCCTCGAGGCTGCGAGCTCCTTCGCGGCCGCGGCCACCTCTGCGTCGCTCCAGTCGTCGGGGCCGCGGTCCCGGTCGGGCTCGACCTCGACGCCCGGGATGCGCTGGCCCGGGGAGAGCGGAGCGGGCGCGGGCGGCGCGGGCTTCGGCCCGGCGCCACGCCTCCGCACGTGGAGGTCGAGCTGCGGAAACGGCACCTCGATCCCGTGCCGCCTGAGGCTCTCCTCCATCCGGAAGTTGAGGTCGCTCTCGAGCCGGTTCTTGTCGCGCGGATCGCGCGTCCAGACGAGCAGCTCGAAGTCGAGCGAGCTCGCGCCGAAGCCGACGAGCTGCACCTGCGGGCGCGGATCGGCCTCCACCTCCGGGTGCCCGCGCGCCGCCTCGAGCAGAGCGCGCCGCACGCGCGCGGGGTCGGAGCCGTAGGCGACGCCGACCGGCAGATGGATGCGCGAGCGCGGGTCGCCGAGGTTCCAGTTCACGACCTCGCTCTCGAGGAACTTCGAGTTCGGGATCAGGATCAGGACGCCGTCGTCGGTGCGGATCGTGGTGCTCCGCCCGCCGACGCGGAGCACGGTGCCCTCGAACTCGCCCACGTTCACGAAGTCGCCGGGCCGGATGGGCCGCTCGAGGTTCAGCAGCACGCCCGACACGAAGTTGTTCGCGATGTTCTGGAGCCCAAAGCCGATGCCGACGCCGAGCACGGAGGCCGCGATCGCGAGCGAGCGCACGTCCACGCCGAAGCCCTGGAGGAGCACGATTGCGCCGACGAAGCAGAGGCCGTAGCGGAGCAGGATCGCGAGCGTCTCCTGGAGGCCGCTCTCGACGCCCGCCGCCTCGAGCACGCGCGCGCGGATCACGCGCACCAGCAGGCCCACCGCGAGCCAGAGCGCGAGCAGCAGCGCCGGGAGCGCGAGGAGGTCGAGCGCCGAGTATGCGCGCTCGTCCACGCTGAAGAGCGGCGCGCGGAGCGCCTTCACGAGCAGCATCAGCGACCAGCCGCGCGCCTGCATCAGGGGCTCGACGCGCTCGCTCACCAGCCAGGCGGCGCCGAGCCAGAGCGCCGCGCGGAGCAGGAGCGCGGCCGCCGCAAAGGCGCGGCCGAAGCGCACGTCCGGGCCGCTCGCCTCGCCGCGCCGCTCCGCCAGCCAGCGCGGGATGCGCCGCGCCGCGCGCCCGAGCGCGAAGTGGAGCGCGAGGGCGAGGGCGGCGAGGGCGAGAGCGACGAGGGCCGCCGGCATCATTCCGCGAGCACCTCGCGCTCCAGCCGGAGCAGCCCGCCCGTCGACCACGCCTGGAACGGGCAGCCG